>Ga0194047_10000132_pt1 | contig 51879 bp, 39 predicted proteins | sample JunL225m_MetaG_2_FD_160070 | JGI IMG/M metagenome (GOLD analysis project Ga0194047, IMG submission 160070) | Anoxic zone freshwater microbial communities from boreal shield lake in IISD Experimental Lakes Area, Ontario, Canada - Jun2016-L221-5m | ecosystem: Environmental > Aquatic > Freshwater... | reverse complement strand
AGATTTCCCGTTCCCATAAATGATTATATTATCATTATTGGTAATATTCAATAATACTTTAGACCTACTTCAGAGGTATGCAGCCGAATAAGACATGTGTTAAACTAAAAAAGGCTCTTGTTGAAATAGTAATTAGCTGCTGAAATACATTATGCCTACACCGCTAACTTACCGGCTACGCGCCGCCGAACTAGATGACCTGCCTTTATGCCTCGAAATTGACAGCGGCTACGTTACTACCCATGTCTGGCAGATGACGGAAAATTTTAACGACCATAATGATTATCAGGAAGAAGCTGATGCACAACCCTCTAAAGCCCGTTCCCAGTTGGTCGGTAAACCTGATAAACGTCAATTGCCTTCTTACAAAGTTGAATTTGTGCCGAGTCGCTTGCCGCGACCATTGGCAATGCCTTCTCCTTGGAGCGACCAATACCTGTTGAGTGAGTGGAAGCGCACCGATTTTCTGCTAGTAGCGGAAGCCTATGATCCGGCACACTCGCCCAAAACAGGAGCAGCACAAACCCATAAGGAATTAATCGGCTATGTAGGTTTGACGGTGGATGGTCCACGCCATATTGCTTGGATTACCAGCGCCAGTATTCAAATGGAGTACCGTCGCAGAGGTATCGGAACTGCCCTTTTCACCGAAGTGCGCCGTTGGGCTGACCGTTACCGCTTGCGCTCCATAATGGTAGAGCTTCAAACCAAAAACTACCCGGCAATTGCTTTTTGCCAGCAACATGGCTTTTTCTTCTGCGGTTACAATAGCTCATACTATGCTAACCGTGAAATTGCTTTATTTTTCGCTGTAAGACTTGAGAAACCCCGTTAGAGATTTTTATTATGATTGAAAAACTTGGATCAGCTTTTGACGAAATTAGTTTCGTAACCCTTACAACCCTGATGCAGGTACAACGACACAAGTTGCACCAGCAGAGTTGTAAGCCTGAAGAATTGGCTAAGCTCGCCGCATGGCGTGGAGTGCCGGTTCAAACCCTTTTTCCTGAGCCGGAAATGCCGCTCATTAGCCGAAAAATCAGCAAGCGCCCTCCCCAGCTTTTTGCGGTAGGGGTTGAATACCAACTAGAGCAACTCAGCTTTCCCAGCCCAATGCCTACCGGAAACCCATCGAATGATATTGTAAAGGCATGGTGGTTATATCAGCCCGGCAGAGAGAAAGTGCCTACCATTGTTTTCGCGCATGGCTGGATGGCTTACGACCCCCATATATGGTTGCGTCTCCCCATAGGATGGGTCGAATTGCTTGGCTATAACGTGTTAATGCTGGAACTGCCTTTCCATATGAGCCGCACCCCACCCGGCGCGCAAAGCGGTGAAATGAGCATAACCGCCGACCTTAAGGCAGGGTTTGAAGGGGCGCGACAGGCAGTTGCCGACATCCGGGCTATCATAAAATGGCTAAGAGGGCGCGGAGTTAAACAAATTGGCTTACTCGGCAAAAGTCTCGGAGGGTTGATGAGCGGGTTGGTACTTGTGGCAGAACCCTCTATTACGTGTGGGGTATTGATTATCCCGGCAGTTAGCGCCAGCGCCTCGCTTTGGCACAGCACCTACACCCGATTGGTGCGTAAAGACTTAGAAAAATTGGGTATTTCGGAGGCACAAACCGAAGAAGCGCTGGCAGCAATTAACCCCGCCAATCATAAACCTGCTATTGATTCACAGCGTATCTTGATTATTGAGGCTATTGCCGACAGGGCTTGTCCGGTTTCCGAAACCGAAAAACTGGCGCAACAGTGGAGCGCTATGATAACCCGCGTGCCGCTTGGGCATATGAGCGCAGGCTTCACGAGCGAAGGCAGACGCGCCGCCCGCGATTTTTTCCTCAAGTGGTTGGCTTGAAAAGCTAATTTTACATGTGGTAAACCGGGATTAGCTTCTCTTCGGTTTCAGCGCTGATACTGGCAACGAGTTCCAGATAATCCTTGATGCTGCTATTCTGGATTTTTTTCTTGAGCAATTCGTCAATCTGGAAAATACCGGCGGAATTGCTCATATTCACTTGAATGTGAATCGGCTTTTCTATACCGGCTTTTAGCTCAACACTCTGAATTGCATACGCCGAAGCGGAGTGAATATTGATGTGTCCCGCCTCGAAAGGTATCCGCGAGCGTCCTTTCGCCATATCCAGCGCGTCCGCCACTTTCACCACTCCCGCTTCGATAGTCAGGCATTTCTGACTACGCGCATGGGCTATTATGGCATGCAGCGCTTCCGATTTAACGATGGTACGATGTTCCACATCATATATCCCATCTAGTAATTCGCGCATTTTACTATCGGCAAGCCACAAGCTATGATGCTCATGCTCTTCGCGATGCACACAAATACCGATGTCGTGCAGTAACGCGCCTAGCGCTACCACCACTTCCGCATCTTCAAAACTCAGATTGTGATGCTGGACGATACCGGGTACAACCCCCGCTTCGTGCAACAGACGTAACATCTTAAGACCGATATTCGCCACAATCTGCACATGCACACGCCCATGGTCGCTGATACCAAGCCTATCAACCGCATTGATATTGGCACAACGCCACATAGTTTGTAGCTCAATATCATGATTGACCCGCTCAAGAATAGCGGTCAGCTTTTCATTGTGGCGCACCGGTATATTGATTCGCGCCAGCGACTTATGGCTAGGTTCAATGGTAGCTTCGACTTCGCTAATCGCAATTAAAGGGGTAATAGCCTCCTCACCATTCGCTACTTTCATTTCAGTCTCATCATCGGTAAAGATGCCATGTTCGCTTAGGGTTTTTTCAATTTCTTCCAGCGTCTTTGTATTTATGTCAAACAATTTATATGTTCCTTTCACTTTCTCTAATTAATGCATCTGAAATATACGTGCAGAAACCGGGGAAAGTTGCAAAGATTAATCCCAGATTAAAACATACAACAGAAGTAGCCACATGCCACAAGTTCGACACAACATTTTAATTATTAAGCTGGGTGGGGACATTCGGGACGTTCAAGGTTTTATTGCCGGAACGTTCAAGGCGTTTAACCAATTGGTGTATGCGCTGTCTGGATACTCCAAACTTTTTGGCTATGGCAGTTTGGGTGTACCCTGCCTCCAGCAACGGTTCGATAAAAAACGAGGCATCGCTCGGTTTTCCTGTTGGTAAATGCGCTACTGCCCTGCACTCAGGGCATTGCCTTGTTCGGCTTGTACCGCCATTGCGGTGATACCACACTTTATCGCAAGTTGGGCATATTCGTTCTTTATATGTTCTCATTGCTGTTGTAACACTTTCACTTATAGCCCTGCCAGATAATCTCCTCCGAAGCCAATAACACGCGCTGGTTCAACGAAACAGATTTCAGAGAATAATTAGTAACAACATTTTTCAGGTTGCCTTGCTCGTTCAGGTCACTACCGTTTTTAACAGTTATCTCTACATTTTTTAGTGCAACAGTGTTGATTTTGAGATTCACCCGATAACGGGGCGTTTGCGATTGCGTGGAACCCCACCCACTAACAGAGGGTTCTGATCCGGTTTGCCCGCTTGCCTGCCCTGCTTTGGGTGTCACCACATAAAGACCGCTACCCACTACCGCCTCAAAATTGTCCTTATCTATGTTGGTGGAAACAAAATTGCCGTAGTGTCCCAATTCTAGACTCACATCCGAAGCTCTCTTATCATTACGATAATAATATTCCACCAGCGTTCTTTTATTGTCAGGTCCAACCGTAACTTCTTTGAATACTACCCAATCATCACGACTCATTGACTGGTACAATTTGGCATTCTGGGAATCTAGATTATAGCCATGAGAAGTATCCCATAATTTTGTGCTAATTCCATTTACCGTAATGATACTATTTGAGTCTTTATATTCCAGCAAACGGTCATTGGTCTGGGTTGCAATCACCGGACGATTATCGCTTGTATCACGGAAAAAAAACATGTTTGTATCACGATATGAGATAGTAATGACACCCATGAAATCATAGGATTGAATCTGGGTGTACTTCACCTGAATTGAAAACCACGAATAAGTCAGATACGCTACTGCCAATCCCAACACAATAAAGTGAATCTGCTTATCCAGCAAGTATGTGATAAAACGCATTATCGGGCTTTTTGCTGACGCTTTTTCTTCCGTTTCTGGTATGCTCAAGCAGACAACTCCTTTCTGGGTTGGTCTAACAATCCTAGTTTTTGGTTTCCTTAATACTAAAAAGTGGAATCCCGAACAAACATAAGAGAGTATAAAATGAACCAACCACAAAGTAGATCAGCATAGGACTCTTTTGATCGCTCAAATCTGACAAGCCTACCAAGGAAGGATAATTAAAAGCATCAAAAGTAGCGCTTATCCAAGCAAACCCTAGATAGGCTGGTACATTAATGATAGCCCAACCCAATGGAATTGACCAAAACAATTTGTAAAAACGCTCTTTTTTAGCAGAGGTGTGCGTTTTTAGCTCCAGCAAAATAAAAGGGATTACCGCTAGAGCGTAAACCTCATTTACAATTTTGGTGAAAGCCAGATAGCCCAGTAATGTCACCACAATAGTAGAGTTAAGAGTCAGATTCATACGGTAGGTATAGGCATAAACTACCAGCATTCCTATTAACAAGAATAGACTTCCAATTGAAGCGGAAAGCGCAGTTGCATAACTTATTGACATGGATTGGGGAGCCCATGCCAACACTAGGTTGAAAATGGATTGCCAACTCAAACCGCTCCCGATGCGTCCCCCATGAAATTCCAGCGTGAAAAGTGTACCTCTTAGATAGGGAAATATAAGCACTCCGGTTGTGATTCCAAAAACCGCAATGTAACGTAATAAACTTATGAAAGTAATATTTTTCCTTAATAGATAAAGTAGAATCGCCGGAAGTATAAACACAGGTACAAATTTTATAACAGTGCCAAGAGCGAAAGAGATTGCAGACAGATCGTAATTTTTACGCTCCAGCGTGTAAACGCCTAACAACATGAAGAAAACCATTATGGGGTCAAACATCCAAATCATCACCATAATGACGTAAGGACTATAGGCATAGCGCTGTGCCACAGCCTTACCGCCCATTTTCCAGAGAAGCGCCATTATACCCACATCTGCCAACATTACCGGGATTTTGAAAATAAAGTAAAAAAACCAAGGAATCTGGCTTATCAATGGGATAAAACCACGACCAAGCACATAGTTTAAATTAGGGTCTAGTAAAGCATAGAATTTGCCGACAGGGTAATACAGATACAAGATGCCGGGAGGGTAAGCGAAGTACTCGTAGTAGGGATAAATTCGCTCGGAACGGGTTTCATAAGAAAGCGTTTGCAGGGTATCATAGGGGGAATGATCGAATTTTATATCGGCGAAAAATGAATACCAAATCTGGGTATCCCAGTAGTGGCTAACAGGCATAAAGACCAACCGCAATAAAACCGGAATTGCAAACCAAAAAGCAATAGACCAACCTTTACCTACTCCGCTAGTAATCCAATTTCGCACAAATGGAGTTGTTTCTGCGGATGCTTTGGAAGACATTTCCGGATCTTTCTATGTAATGGCAAATTATAACTTAGCGACTAGAACGTTAGAAGGGCAGACAAGCAAAGCCTCTACCCTATTAAAGTTTAATCCTTCCTAACAGCTTTTAGCAAGTTCCTACGCTATAATCATACGCTACACTGCCCTTGTGTCTTCATAAATGTGCGAAATACGAGCATCGCGCTAGGCACACTCAAACAAGGATTCCTTTATGTAGCCCAAACCGCTATGAACCGGATATTACCCAACTTGATTAGAATCACAAACAGATGGGCAAATTCAGATGGAATTTAAGTTGTAAGCTTTGCATTAAGGTAAATAAAAACCCTTATCCGCTATGAATAAGGGTCATACTGTTAATAAGTCAGTTTTTAGACTGCTTTTTTGCGCTCGCGTTGCCACACTGAAAAATGATCGGCAAGACGAGTGACATACTCAAGGCTTAAACGTTCCATATATTCCTGAAGCAAACCGGGACCCTTAGACTGGACAAAGCTTCGAGAGAACATCGAAATCATATCCACTTGCTTCGAGTCGAAGCCTAGCGTTAACTGACTGGTGATGCGAGAATTGCCATCATCCTTAGGGGCAACACTCATATCAGCCACAAAAGTACCAGTTACAAAACCACTGGGGATGGGCGCAAAAGGGGTTTCCGGGTTGGTAAATTGGATATTACGAGTTTCCTGATTGAAAACGGGGTCAATATCTACCACCGCATCAATTGAAACTGCCAGCACATTAAAATTTAAGTAGAGTCGCGCCCTCCCGCTATTAGGGCGAAGTTGTATCTTGGTAACATTTGGTACATGTTTCAAAAGAATACGGACATCGCTAAGGTATTCGTATATCAAATCAGCGTTGGCATTAATCGAATAATTCTTTTTAACCACGCCCTTTAAGACTAGTTTTGATAAATCAATTTTCTGCATTTAACCAGTTATCTCCTAAATAAAAACTACCAGAACTGCTATAACCAGCCACTGGCATGCCATTCTTCATATCGCGCCGAAAGCGCCAACGCTAACGACTTATCACGTTTTTCCAACCAGTTGAGCAATTTAGCCTGTCGTTTCTGCCCCATTTTGCGGTAAAGCCCACACAAAATGGCTTCTCTGCTCAAGCGTATATAATCCACCACCCAATGCCACACCCCCTTCATCCCGATGTTTTCAAAGGTAAGAGGGTAAACTTTAGGATAACGAATCGCAGTGCCAAAAGTAATCCGGTTATAGTCGCTCCAAAGAACTTTATCTTGAAAAAAGCGCCGGGTCAAAGCAGGTCCAAGGCGATTCAAGTTGTCGCAAAAAACGTTCATAATCCGGTTTACATCTTCAGGACGTTCATCAGCCTTGATAGGCTGCATGAAACGGCTGAACACCCAGAGTTGGCTAATATTAGTTTGGTGCGCACCGATTCTACGCAAGTCCTTTTCCTCAAGCAATTCCTCCCTGAGCGCGTGGTCAAGCAAGCGAGTCAGGCGCGGTAAATTTCTCACCTGCGAACCAAACCCACAAAAAGTAAGAGCGGATTGGGGCGAAGTAGCATCACCCACCGAGATTATCCCGCGTTTGCTGGCGCTTACCACCTCATTTTGAAAGTGTCGCGCCGGAATATAACCATACACCGGCTTGATATGCGCGAATCCTTCACCCGGTTCTTTGTACGAGCTTAAAAGCTCGAAATAACGCTCAAAAAGGTCGAGTAGGCTTTGTTTGGCAGCTTTATCAGGAGAAACGGTATCATAGTAAAATACATACACCGTCATTTCACCATGTCTGCCGGGGAATCCTTCCCAAATCAATTGCCGCCCAGATTGGGCATGTGCAACCGTCAGAAGCACATCACCAATTTCAGAGTCAACTTCTTTTTCGCCCTTGCCCGTTTTAAAGTTAATAGCGGTTGAACCAACTGTAGGGCAAACTCCATGAAAAGGTTTGCCGTTTTGAAGTACAAGCGAAAGGGGTGAAATCGAACCGAGCGCATTAACCGTCAGGCGTGCTTTATAGTATTCAAGCTCACCCGCTTGGTTTTGCACCTCCACCACCGAACGCACTTTACCCCGCTCAGTGACATAGACCTTTTTAAAGGAACGAAAATCACGAATGACTCCGCCCGCCTCTTCAAATTTGTGCCTTGCCATTTCCAACAAAGTGCCGAGGTCAATTGCGACATCCAGAACGCGGTCAAGCCATAATTCTGACGGTTTTACCCCTATATTCTTGTTATAAAAGCGTATTACCCCGCGTTTATAGCGAGAAGATACCGCTTGTTCAAGTTCTTCGCGGGTAAACAGACCGACTTCAACGAATTTTTCCAGTTCTTCATCGCTGATGTTCCACTCGCGATGGCTAGTACCTACCCGCCGTTGGTCGAAAACCAACACGCGGTAGCCCTTGCGTGCCATTACCGCCGCGCTAAACAAACCCAGCACGCCCCCGCAATATACCAAATCATATTCTTCAGTTGAAGGCGGCAAGTTGGCTTCAAAAGGAACGTATTGCAGGGTTTCACCCTCTTGCGGCATTTCACCTCTGGCTATTTTTTTCCAGCGTTCTTCAATAGCAGTGATATATGTAAGGTGCTGAAGACCGCCCTCAATTTGACGAAGGGCGGCAACAGTTTGAGGGTACTTTTGAGAAAGACTCTCCGCGAGAGTTGCAGCTTCGGATGAGCTTACTTCAGGTAAAACTGCTTCTGCTACGCAAGGTACACAAGCAGCATCTACCCTATCATCATGGTTATCTAGATATGAAGTTTTAGAGGTTAGCATCATTTTTGCCTATCAAGAGTATTAATTAGAAATATAATTATACCCTTGATAGCATCAAAGATGCTAACCCAACAGGTGAAATGTTAGAGCGGATTCTGTTAAATTTTACTAATTCCAAGGATTCTTACCATTCCGCTCATGCGGTTCTTCATCATCATCTTCTTCGTCCTCATCCCATTCATCCTCATCTTCAAGGCTAGTCTGGAATTTGTAATCTTTGAGGCTAGGAGTGAAAAAGTCAAGGCTGAAATCGCCTGCCGCACCCACCGGTTCGGTAATTTCATCCATAATCTCATCAATAACCTGCTGCACGGTAGTTTCATCCAGCGTTTCGGTAAACTCCGACCAAAGCAGCATGGTTACGAATACCATTTCCGGGTCGTAGTGAACATCCGCCTTACCGATATTAGTGGGCTGTTCATTCTCATCCATCACATCGGCATCAAATAGCGCCCATTGTTCTGAGCTACTGGTACGTACGCGCCTTTTAATTTTAATTCTCACAAATTTTCTCCTTATTGAGATAATGTCCAGTTTATTTTGCCGCTAACGCATTCAAATAATGCTTTACTTACAGTTTTTTTGCGCTAAATACAACCCCACCAACGAGAACGCCAGTAAGGCAAAAGCGAAAATATAAATGGTAAAGCGTGTACCGATAGAGGGAATAAGTAGTAGCACCGGAATAAAGGTGCCGATAATACTCCCCAGCGTGTTTAATGAAGAAATTCCTCCGGCGGTTTTACCGGCAGAGCCGATTTGCGCTACCCGTAGCCTTACCGCAAAGGGGGATACACAGCCTAACAGCGCCAAAGGTACTGCAAACAATAGCAATATGCTGAAAAGCGACCCGAAGAATATCCCACCATTGGCGCTTTTAAATGCGCTACCCACCAAATCCATTAGCGGTGAAGAAAGCGCAGGTATTAAGGCGGTAAAGATGGCTGCTATGGCAATAAGCCGATACAATACCGCAGGTTGAGGATACTTATCAGCAATACGACCACCCAGATAATAACCAGTTGCCAGAAATATCATGGTAAAACCGATTAGATTTGCCCAAATAATCAAGGAAGTGCCAAAAAAAGGGGCAATTAAGCGACTGGCGCACATCTGTATCGCCATTACCGACATGCCACATACAAACACAATTGTCAGCAGCAATGGGACGCGCATTACCGGGACTTTAGCGGGTTCTCTTTCAATGCTAATTGCGCTCATACTGCTTACTTACCTCCACCTAGCGCATAATCTAGGATAATTGTATCAATCACGCGCTCAACCGGCGCAAGGTCATCGGTGAAGAAGGCATCTGCTTTAGTCCACTCGCGGATGTCACCCTTTTCCAACGCAGTAGCGCCTACCGTTTTAATAAGGTCGTTAGAAACATATTTGGTAATATTTTCTCTGAAGTTCTCGATAGAAGTGGGTTGGTTAGTGCCGATTACCATAGTATTAAAATAACCGTCCACATTCACCAGATATACATTCGGATAGACCGTTTTCATGGTGCTTGCCAACGCCTCAACCAAACGGTAATCGCGTTTGCCGCCTGCATATTCGGGCGCACCTGCATTTACCACCGCTACACCGGTAGGAGTAAGATGGTCTCGCACTTGCTTGAAAAATTCCTGAGTAGTCAAATGGAAAGGGATGTAAGGTTGTTTGTAGGCATCCATTCCAATGATGTCATATTTTTCTTTGCTGGTAATGAGGTAATAGCGCCCATCATCGGCAATAGCTTTAAGATTAGGCTCATTCATATCAAAATACTTGCGCCCTACCTCAATAATCTCAGGGTCAACCTCAATTCCCTCAATCTGGATATTTGCGCCATAGGCACGAGTTAACTGTTTTGAAACGGTACCCGCTCCAAGACCAATCAGCATAGACCTTTTGATAGTCGTCTCTTTAATATCCTTATTAAAAAAAGGTGAAATCATGTAGTAGTCCCAAGGACCGCCCGTAAGAATACGGTTAGGGTCTTGATAGTAAATGCTGTGAACCGCCCTACCCTCGTTCAGAACCAAATCAAAGCGGAAAGTACCATCTCCAACAGGGCGTTTTACCACCTGAATATAGTTATCGGCAGACTCTTTCTCAAATACTAGCTCACCGTTTACCGCCGGACGAGTAACACCCTGTATGGTCAGAACTGCCAACGCTAGTATTATTGCCATGAACCCGGCATAAACAGGCACTCGGCGCGAGCGCAGCAAAAACAAGCCAACAGTTGAAAAAGCCAGCAATACCAGCGAAAAAGCGTACATAGTGGTGCGAGTTCCCACCAACGGAATCAGTATCAGCGCAGGTATGAAAGTACCAAGAATACTTCCAATTGTACTCAACGAGGAGATTCCGCCGGCAGCCTTACCGGTATTCGTCACATTTCGGGCGCGTAGATGAACTGCAAAGGGAGTAACGCAGCCCAACAGTATCACCGGAGCAGAAAACAGCAACAGGATACCAACAAGCGAACCGTAAAAAATCCCGCCGTTTACATTTCGGAAAGCATCATAAGCAATATCCAGAATGGGGCGCGTCAGGAAAGGAATCAAACCCATTGCTAAGCCCGCAAAAGCGGTTAATTGGTAAAGCACTTCTGGGCGCGGGAAGCGGTCTGCTAAACGCCCACCCAAATAATAACCAATCGCGAGATAAACAATTACAAAGCCAATGATATTTGCCCAGATGAGAAGCGAAGTGCCAAAATAAGGAGCAAGCAAACGGCTGGCGCACAGTTCGGTTGCCATTACCGACATACCACCCACAAATACTATTGTGAGCAAAAAAGGAGGTTTTGCCAATGCGGGGGCAGATGATCCTTCAACTAAAGCTTGCACAGCCCCGTTCCGCCCCAACGTATCCCCAAAACCGCTGGATTTGGAAGACTCGGTTCCGGCATTCTTTGGTTCTATTGCCATTTTTTTAAAATCTCCAAGAGTAAAAAATCGACACTACTTCAGGTCATTATAACCGTTAGGTATGATGCGGGCAAGCCAACCAAAGCGAAAACATTTGCTGAGCTTTTGTAGTACAATTATACATTGTGAAAAGTTCAAACAGGTTACACGATTCATAGAAAAAGAACCTTGTAACTTTAATGGAATAGAAAAATGTGGTATTATTTAGGCTATAAATTCTAATGTTTGGCTAAGCTCGTATTTGTGCGAGCAAAAAAAATCTAGAAAAAGGCGCAGTGGCATAATCTAAAATGGCAGAAATAACCTGGCTCGGTCACAATTGTTTTCGTCTTCGCAGCCGTGAAGCTACAATTGTTGCAGACCCCTATAGTAAGCGGCTTGGATATGATTTTGGAAGACCACGTGCAGATATTGTTACTATAAGCCGTCACGGGGATTCCTATGGTTTTGTTGAAGCGGTTAAGGGCGAACCTAAAGTCATTTTGGGTCCCGGTGAATATGAAATAAACGAAGTATTCATCACTGGAATTGGCTCTTATGCCGATATGGAAAAAGGCAAGTTGCGCGGCAAAAATACTATATATGTCTTTGAACTGGAAGGCATGTCAATTTGCCACCTAGGTACTCTTGGGCATCCGTTAACAGCCGAACACCTTGAGTTAATGAGCCGAATTGACATCTTGATGGTGCCGATTGGCAATCAAGGAACCATCACTGTAAATCAAGCTTCTGAAATAATCAGTGAAATTGAGCCACACATCGTAATCCCAATGCACTACCGGGTGGAAGGGTTAGATGCAGAACTGGACGATATTAGTAGGTTCAGTAAAGAAATGGGGATACAAGATATATCACCACAAGAAAAGCTAACTGTAAAGCCCTCGGATTTGCCGGAAGGCACGAAGGTCATAGTTCTAGACCATCGAAACAGTTACAAATGAGCGGCGAGAGGCGGGCTAAGTCCCGCCTCCCCCTTTTTATAAGCAGTTTAATAAGGGGGTAATGGTACGGGCGCAGCCTATGCAAAGCCTTATGGGGAAAGGAATTTGAAATAATGCCGAAATATATATTTGTTACGGGCGGAGTGGTCTCTTCGGTCGGAAAAGGCATTGCCGTAGCCAGTATTGGACGCTTGCTTAAAAGCAGGGGATTCTCGGTTAAAATCCAGAAATTGGATCCGTATCTAAATGTTGACCCCGGTACAATGTCGCCCTACCAGCATGGCGAGGTTTTTGTAACCGATGATGGAGCAGAAACCGATCTCGATTTGGGTCATTACGAGCGGTTTACCGACGAAAACCTCAGCCGCGCTTCTAATGTTACTACCGGACAGGTATATAGCAGCGTAATTGCCAAAGAAAGACGCGGGGACTTTCTAGGCGGCACTATCCAAGTAATTCCGCATATCACCAATGAAATCAAGTCGCGTATAGGGGCAGTAGCCCGCAATGGCAACCCAGACGTTGTAATCGTAGAGGTAGGCGGCACGGTTGGAGATATTGAGGGGCAACCCTTTCTGGAAGCGATTCGCCAGATGCGTAAAGATGCCGGACGTAACAACGTTTTATACATCCATCTGACTTTGCTTCCTATGATTTTGCCTACCAACGAGTTAAAAACCAAACCTACCCAGCACAGCGTCAAAGAATTGCGTAGCATCGGAATCAGCCCCGATGTTATAATCTTGCGTAGCGACCACCCAATACCGGATGAAGTGCGTTCCAAAATTGCCCTGTTCTGTGATGTGGAAATGGAAGGGTGTGTAGCTCTCCAAACCGCCAGTTCAATTTACGAAGTACCGTTGGTGTTGGAAGAACATGGGCTTGGCAATTACATCGTAGAAAGGCTAGGTTTACCAGCCCGTATCCCCGAACTGGAAGAATGGAAAAAATTGGTGGAGCGAATCCGCACCCCAAAGCGCACCGTTCGAATCGGGCTAGTCGGAAAATATGTGGCATTACACGATGCCTATCTAAGCGTAGCGGAATCGCTTCAGCACGCTGGATTGTATAACAATGTTTCGGTTGAAATATACTGGATAAACAGCGAATCTTTTGAAGGGGAACAAGGCTACAAGCGAGCGGTTGAGTTGCTCAAAAAGGTTGACGGCATTGTAGTTCCGGGAGGGTTTGGCGATCGTGGCATCGAAGGGAAAATCGTTGCATCCCGATTTGCTCGTGAAAACAAAGTCCCATATCTTGGGCTATGCTACGGAATGCAAATGGCAGTAATTGATTTTGCCCGGCACGTTGTCGGCTTAAAAACTGCAAATACCACTGAGGTGGATTCTCGCTCGATTGACCCGGTTATAGACGTGATGGCTGACCAACGCGATATTGCCGACCTTGGCGGAACTATGCGATTAGGCTTGTACCCTTGTCGTCTCACACCCGGCACTAAAACCGCTGCCGCTTACGGCAATGTAGAAGAAGTGCAAGAACGCCATCGCCACCGTTTTGAGTTCAATAACGCCTATCGTGAGCGTCTCACCAAAGCCGGACTTATTCTCAGCGGGCTTTCGCCGGATGGCAGGTTGGTAGAAGTTATCGAATTAAGAGAGCATCCTTGGTTTGTAGGCACGCAGTTCCATCCCGAATTTAAGTCAAGACCAAATCGTCCACATCCCCTGTTCCGTGACTTCATCGCAGCAACTATGAAGGTAATTCACGAAGGTGAACAGCATACGCTACCGCTTGATGAGACGCTACAGGTAACTGAAAAAGCGACTGGTTACCAACTATCTTCAATTAACTCTTAGAATCCGCTACGCTCAGCCACTAATTATGGTTGGGCGTATTTTAAAATTTAGCATTTATGCACTTCTTCATAGATTTTTAATAGAATAAAAATAGGTTGTTATAGATTATTTTAATAATTTAAGCTCAAATGTGTAAATCATATATACACAAAAAAATGAATCATCATTTAATAATAGCTGAATTTCGTCTTCTTTATCATCAGGCGAAATAAATTCTCAGAGATTTTTATTGGACTTTAACTTATAAACTATTGCGTTTTTTAAATATATGAATTATACTTTTTGCAAAGTTACAGAAATATATGTAGCACACGTTAGACTTTTACAAATTAGAGCAATGTAGCAAAGTTACAGTTAAGTGTAAAAGGTTAGGCTCTATATATGGTGAGGTTATTAGGCAATTTTTGCTCTATAATTGAACCAAACAACGGGAAAGGGTTTCTAATGATATTTGATGACATAAGCTTGATTTGCAGAGAGTGTGGCTCTGATTTTCTGTTTACCGCAGGTGAACAAGGCTTCTACCAACAGAAAGGTTTATTAAACCAGCCCGGTCGTTGCCATGAATGTCGCCAAAATAGAAAAGCAGCCTCAGCGCTAAATAACCAAGTTCTTGTACAAACACAACCGGAAATACCGCAGGTGCAAACAGATGCTCCTATATCCGGTGTAATTACCAGCACCGTTAAAGAAAATACCAAGATAAATTGTGCTGCTTGCGATAGGGAAACTACTGTTCCATTTCGCCCTAGGCTTTCTCGTCCGGTTTATTGCTACAAATGCTATAACGAAATGCGGGCTAATACTACCAGACCGCCTTCTGAATTAGCGCCGGTGGAAAAGAAGCAGGACGAAAACCACGAAGAATCAAATAAAGAGCCAGAACAGGTTCTTTAAGCAACTATCATTTATCGGGCGGGTTTAATTCAAATCACATTCCCGCCTTTCTTTACCTCAAATTCAGTTTGCCTCATTATCCCATGTCAAGTATTATTAGGAATATGTTAATATACATATAGCCTTTATATTCTTATTCTTTTTTTATTTATCGAAAATCCTTATATCCAAGGACTAAAGTCGCTAGTTTTACGACACTTTCGATAAGGTTGGCGCAATGTCGGATACTGAAAGCTTTAAGAGTGAGGGTGAAATTGGAAATGATTGGGATCCCGCTAACTTTGATGGGATTATTAATCAGTTTCAGCCTCGAATATTTCGGTTTATTTACTCTCTTGTTGGTGAAGCCGCCCTAGCCAGCGACTTAACTCAGGACACCTTCCTGAGCGCGTATCGCCATCTGATACGCCGCCACGAGATAAGTCAAAGCAGTGGTTTGCTAAGACAAAACGCTACGGATAACATGTCTGGATGGCTATATGCGATTGCTCGTAATATTGCATTTAGCGAAATCAGACGGCGTAAAATTGTCCGGTTTTTTTCATTTCGACAAAAATCTGCTATAAATCAACCAGAAAACGATTTTGACAGCTTAACAGCTACACCTACGCTTGTGCTGAGTAGTAGCCTTGAGAATCGCGCAACGCTGACCGATGAACTGGAAAGAGCCATCAAATTGGTGGGACGACAGAATCTGACCGCCTTATTGTTGCATATTGATGGGTGCAGTTACCGGGAAATCTGCGAGATTACCGGAGACTCCTTAGCCCGTGTTAAATCTCAAATCTTCCGTGCCAAAAAAAGCCTGCGTAAAGCCCTAACAGTACAAAGTACATCCAATAAATTGTTCGGAAATGAAACAGAGGAACAGCTATGAGTCAGCTAACCAAGACTCCTCACAAGCTACACCAACGTGAAGCTGAACAACTGATTTCACTATATCAAGATGGCGAAGCAAGCCCGGCACAACAGCAACAAGTGGAAGAATTTATACTAGCTTGTTCCTCTTGCCGCAATACACTCAACGAGTATAGGCTCGTAAACGCCCGACTCGGTGAATATATGGGTAATGTAGCCGTGTCGTCTGCCACAACTCTTTTAGAAAATCTGGAAAAGCAGCGCATCCCTTCCAAAATAGCGCAACCTACGCGGTTAAGATTGCCAAATAATAATGGATTCAGGCAGGTAGTGGCATATTCGGCATTATTATTAGTTACCTTAATCGGCTTTTTCCTATTAATTTACCAGACACAAAAACAATCCGAGCAAATTATACCAACTGTAACCCCTGTTCCTACCCCTATAGCAAATACGCTACAGCCTTATTCCTCCACAGCTGCGGATATTTCCCCGGTTTTAGATAAGCCGCTTATACCTTCTCCATCCGTTGCGCCCGCCAAGGTTCCGGTTGTACCTGTACCAACTAGCGTGATTAATCCGAAACCTTCTGCCAGCGTTGCTCCGACAAGCGTTTCTGATAAAACATTTGCGGCTGGATGGATCGCTTATATCGGAAAAGAGGATGGAGAAATATACCTGACTCGCAGCGACGGTTCTATTAAAGTGCAATTGAGCCAAAAAAGCGCCGAAAGTAAAGTGCAGTGGCTCCAGCTTGTGTGGTCTAACAACTCGAAGGGGCTTGCAGCGGTCGGTTACCAGATAGATAACCGCAAATACGGTATTTACCGATTCAGGGTTGATAATCCACCTGTGGCGCAAGCAGCCCCAGATAATTTTGTGGGAGAGGGAATAGCTCCAGTCTGGTCACCGAGCGATTCAAAAATAACCTTCCTAGCTGGTCCAATAAGAGATTCAGGAAACGGCATACTCAAGGGGCAACCGGCGTTATTGGACATGAAAAATAGCGCAGCTTTGATTTTGAATCAGGAATATACTACGCTGACACCGCAATGGTTTGACGATGAAAAGCGCGTGCTGTTAGGACAAAACCGAGTAGTAAAACTTGATGGTTCTGCGATTGGCTCGTTTGATATTTTCGATAACCTTTGTGTGGCGGCTAGTCTCTCGCCCAAAGGCAATAAACTGGTGGTACTTGAATATACAGGCTCCGGGTTTCGTCCGGTTCTGTACGATTTAAATCAAGGCATAACAGGGGTTTTGAAACCGACTTTCACCTTCAAAACAATTTTTACAGGAAGCCTAGGTAGAGGAACTGATTGCGGCTCTAACAGAATTGCATGGACTTCAGACAGTTCTGGATTCTACTTTTATATGACAGAAGGAGGGTTGCCGCAAACATGCTGGGCTAATCCTGCTTCAGGGCAATTTCAGTGCCTTAGAAACGTTATTAATCCCGGCTTTTCCTTCGATGCCTCAGCCTATGCCGATTTTAACCCCCAAACCGGGCAGATTTATACTGCTCTATTTGGAGATAGACCTTCTAACCCGCGAATAATTGCCGAAAGCAAGGTTCCGCCCGTCTGGCAACCGGGTTTATAAATACTTGCTTTTAATCAAGCGGAGAGCTATAATGTTCTTTGCCCCGATAACGCCAAAGTGGTTATCGGGCTTTGTTTGCGCTTAACCTCAATCAGGAGTAGGGAACTAAAATGGCAAAAGACGTAAAGCTTTCAAAAACAGTGCCTACAGGTCAGAATGTAAACCTGCCTACCGGACACAACTGCGAAAAGTGCGGAAATATGACCACTGAACGCACTCTGCAAGTGGTAAAGACGCTCAAGCCGGATGGCAGTAGGCAGACTAACTTCTTCCACCGCGACTGCACCAAATACTAGTCGCCTGAGTTTTAAAATGAAGAAAGAGGGGTTATTTTTGCCCCTCTTTTTTTTATACAATCGCAGCAGGTTTTTAAACTGCGGGAGGGTTTATGCAACCCTCCACCAATACCCATTACCCTGATTTAGACTTGTTTTATCTAGCTTTGATTGTAACGACCGGACCGGGGGTAGCAGGAAGCTCAGTAGAAGCATTTTCCGACCTATTTCTGGAAGCTTGTGCGTGACGTGGCTTTTTACCCCAATCCGTTTCAGCACAATAACGGAACAAAGTGTTAAAAAATTCGCGCACACTTGGAGCTACGATTCCGGCATCTTCCAACAGCACCGCAGTTTTGCTGTTATCAAATTCGAGCCGCATACCGAGATACGGATAATACGGTGAACCTAATTTTATGGTCTTATAAGTGCGTTCGTCCAGCAGGTATTTACCAATCGGACCACTCAACAAATTTACGAAGCGTGGGTCAACCACAATAGGCTTTTTGACATTGAAGTAAGAAAGCGCGGCTTTAGCAACCTCCCGTACTGTTACAAGGTTAGAACGACCGGCTGTAAGATGATAAGTATTGCCAACCGTTTGAGGTAAGTTGCACATGTAAGCAGCGCCCGAAGCTACATAATCCACCGGCACAAGGTCAACCCTGCAATGTTTATTGGCAGGCATTACGCGCATCTGGTTGTTGGCATAAGCACGCAAGGGCCAGTAGAAAGCCTTATAATTGATTGTTTCGCCTGTTCGGGAATCTCCTACAATAATGCTGGGGCGCATTATGGAAGCGGGCAAGTCATTCATTGCGGCACGCACCAGTAGCTCGGCTTCATATTTCGTCTGCTCGTAAGTGTTATGGAAGCCGGCTTTATGTTCAAGCTCGTCTTCGTATGCCACACCGCGACGTTTTCCGGCAACATAAGAAGTGCTGATGTAGTTAAACCGACCTTCATTACCGGCTTTTCTGGCAGCCCGTGCCAAATCAAGAACGTGGGAGGTGCCTTCCAGATTTATTCGACGTGCATCGTTAAGAGGCTGATCAAACCTTACACCCGCTGCGCAGTGCATAACCTGCCTGGTACGAGAAGCTAGATCATCCCATGCTTCTGAGGACAAGCCTAAGCGCAATAGGGTAATATCGCCATCTAGCACGCTCAAGCGGCTCAATTTCTTTTCCAAATCCTCACCGGTAAAATGGCGGCGCACAATGGAAGTGATACGCCTTTCAGCGGTAGCTTCTTTGTTTCCACGCGAAACCACTACCAAATGAAAATCAGGTTGCCTTTCCAACATTTGGCATAATAATTCCTGACCTAAAGCGCCGGTTGCGCCGGTAAGAATACACAAATTCCCCTCAGGTAATTGAGGTAATTTACTAACCATAGTCCGCAATCCTTTCTGCCACCGGCATCAAGTGGCAAGATGAGCGCAATAGAACTGAGGCGCTACATTTTTGTTGTCAGAATAGACTCAAAAAACCTTGAACGCAGTAGTAGTGGCTACAGTAGAAAAAAAACCCTTCCCAGTAATTTGGAAAAGGGTTTTAAAAATAGATTTTACAAAGTGAGGCTAGAGCGGTATGTTCCCATGTTTTTTCGGAGGATTAGTATCGCGTTTGTTTTTGAGCATCTCCAACGCGGTAATAATCTTGAAACGAGTGTCTTTTGGCTCGATAATATCATCAATATAACCGCGCCCTGCCGCAACATAGGGACTGGCAAACTTCTCAGTATATTCGGCTTCAAGTTGCTTGCGAGTCTTATCGGGATTATCGCTTTTCTCAATTTGGTCTTTGAAGATAATATTAACTGCGCCATCTACGCCCATAACTGCGATTTCAGCGCTGGGCCAAGCGTAGTTAATATCGCCACGCACATGCTTGGAACTCATAACATCATATGCGCCGCCATAAGCTTTACGTACTATAACTGTTACCTTTGGAACTGTAGCTTCACAATAGGCGTAAAGCAGTTTCGCGCCATGCCTTATAATACCGCCATATTCCTGTCCAACGCCCGGTAAAAAGCCCGGTACATCTACAAAAGTGACAATAGGAATATTAAAGCAGTCGCAGAACCGCACAAAACGAGAACCCTTATCGGCAGAATTTATATCTAGCACCCCTGCCAATACTGCCGGATTCTGTGCCACTATCCCAACGCTACGCCCACCCATATGAGCAAACCCTATGACAATGTTCTGAGCGTAGAATTCCTGAACTTCGAGGAATTTCCCATCGTCCACCACATGTCTGATAAGGTCACGCATATCGTACGGCTTGTTCGGCGAGTCAGGAACAATAGTATTTAATATCTCGTCTCGGCGAGTGGGTGGGTCATTGGTAGGAACAAAGGGGGGGTCTTCCACATTATTGCTTGGCATAAAACTCAACAATTCGCGCAGAAGGGCAAGGCATTGCACTTCATCTTTTGCGGCAAAATGAGCTACACCGCTAACTGAGTTGTGAGTAGCAGCGCCACCAAGCGACTCAAAATCTACTTCTTCATGGGTAACCGCTTTGACTACGTTTGGTCCGGTTACGAACATATAACTGGTATCCTGCACCATCGCAATAAAGTCGGTCATAGCAGGGCTGTAAACCGCGCCTCCGGCACAAGGTCCAAGAATTGCCGAAATCTGGGGAACAACACCGCTTGCCAACACATTACGCAGGAAGATGTCAGCATAAGCACCCAGTGATACAACGCCTTCCTGAATACGAGCGCCACCGCTATCGTTTAAGCCGATAACGGGAGCGCCATTTTTCATGGCTAGATCCATTATTTTGCAGATTTTTTCTGCATGTGTTTCGGACAGCGAACCGCCAAACACCGTGAAATCTTGGGAAAAGACAAAAATCAAACGACCATCAATTTTTCCATAGCCGGTGACCACGCCATCGCCCATATATTTCTGATTTTCCAATCCAAAATCTGTGGAACGGTGGGTCACGAAAGCATCTAACTCTTCAAAAGTACCCTCATCCAACAGAAGGTCAATGCGCTCTCGCGCTGTTAACTTTCCTTTTGCATGTTGGGCATCAATTCTTTTTTGACCACCGCCTAGCATTGCTTCTTTGCGTAAGCGGCGCAACTCTTCCACTTTTTCAAGATTAGATTTTACTTTAACCACGCCGTTTGCCGAGGAAGCGGGCTGCTGAGTGGTTTTACCGCCAGCGCTGGCTTCGAGTTTGGCTTTCGCGTTTGCGTCAGACATGCCTCATTACCTCACTCTATGAGAATAGACGACTTCTAAAATATAAAACCCGCGACTCGAATATTACCACATTTAAAATATTTCCGTGTAATTCATAACACTTTCTTTTAACTTGAATAGACACAAATCTTTGCCTGTGCTATGATTTAAGTACAAGAGGATGAAGGAATGACAATGCAAGACTTCGTATTTGAAATTGGTAAACAGTACCGTAACCGTCGCGGGATTTATACTGTAATCAGCATAAATCAACCCAAAATGCTGGTTTCTTATGAGGACGGTACAACCGCCGAGCTTACTATAGAGCAGCAGGCGAATATTGTGCGTAATATGCTGAATGAAGACTGGGCACGACAGACTCAGGAACAGGCAGAACTAATTAAAGCTGCCAAAGCACGCCCTACCCGTGTGCCAAAAACTGATTCAAAAGCGAAAGCTTCCGCTACCCCTAAAGCTCAAACTCCAAAACCGGAGAAAGAGCCTAAACCCCAGCGGGAAAATGTAGCTGCTCGGCGTTCGGCACAAGCATCAGAAGTGCCGGCTTTACACCGTACTTTGCTGGCGAATGACCCTAATGACCAGCTTTTCAGGGCAGACGAAATCCGTATCTTTTCCCAGTTTCGCGGTTATGGTAATCAAAACGCCCCTATCTGGTTTTTGGGGATGGAAGAACAAAGTGAATTTGGTGCTCTGGAATTAAAACACCGCCTCGCGATGGAAATTTACGAAGAACGGTTTGCAGATTTGCAAGCACGTTATCGTTTGGAGAAAATTCCAGTTTCTTATCACTTTGCTACACCCGAACACAAAATAATGGCGTTCGTGGGCGTGCGCTTCAATGGGGAAGGGCTTTATCCAAACGGGGAAAAGTTGGAAGAATACTTTGCAGCCAGCTTTGGTACAAGCGTCGGCAATGTGTTAATTTCAGACCTTTTGCCCTTGCCTGCTGGTAATGAGTGGCTTTACACCAACATCAGAATCAGCGACAATTCGATGTTGCAATATCATTTGCGTGACCGCAAGCTCTATACCCAAATGTTTTTGCCTGAGCGAATCAGCCTTTTCCAAGATATGTACGAATCCCTCAAGGCTAAAAATGAAGCGCCACGTTATATTTTCTGTTATGGCGGACGCAAACACTGGACGCACTACCGGAAAATTTTCCCGCTCAGTTATGTAGAAATTTCGCTAGAAATGCGAACAGGAGGTCCGGATTCTACGCTGATGCTTGGGCGTGACAACGATTCTGGCACATGGGTTATTCTTGCCGGGGCTTTTAGCGATTCTCGCGGAGATGTTACCAATCACCTGTGTGACCAACTTGCACAACGTTTGGAACAGTTGTAAAAAAAGACACGGCGAACCGTGCCTTTCTTTTGAGTCTTAGTGGCTCAAGACAAGTAAAAAAATTCTACACCAAAGGGCGGTAAGTTTATTTCTAAAACTTCTTCGCCCTTTATTTTTCGATAGGTTCGATTGAGCAACACCTGAATTGAATGGCTGTTATGATTAATAAGGGCGAAATATTGGTGTAGTTCCCCGGTTCGCACCACTTCCAAACCATCGACTAATGGCAAATTAGGGATAGCAGGAGTACATTCTATTCGGAATAACTCTTCCCACAGATAGCGATAAGTCTGTTCATTAGGCAACACGCCCAAATAATAGGCTTCTCCGGATTCGAGCTTTCGACATGCCAACGCCACTGAATTGGCAAAGAAATCAAGCTCATTCGATTTACCATAGCGCAGGATAATCTCCACATCTTCGCCCTGTTCCAGTCGTTCTGCCCATAAGCGTCGCGCATTCACTTGCCTGCCTGTTACCTCATCGCACAAGAGTAAGGGTATATCACCACAGGCAGGCTGATTACCTAAAATTTCTCCGTTAAAATTGCCCGGTATGAAAGGCGGGAAAGAGATATATTCCTCCACCCCTATATGCAGCCAATCTTTGAGGGCGTAAGGTTGCCCCTCGTCACTCCAGATATTGCTTGGCTCTTTCGCTCCGGCTCTAGTCACAAGCAATAGCTTGCCGCCTTCTTCGACATAGACGCGCCACATATCGGATGTATAATAATCTCCAATAATCGGGGCAGGCGCAATCACTAGAGAGTATTCTTTCAATTTTACTGCCGGGTAATCGTGCGGCAAAATATCAACCGGAATATAACGCTTATAAAGGCTATTGTGTAAATCCTTAACAATTTGAATATAATCGAAAGCTGCGTTATGTGGTTCCAGTTGCAAAGCCCATAAATCATCATAGCTGAAAAGAATAGCTACACGAGCTTTTTGTCGTCTGAAAAATTGTGGCGGCAAAGCATCCAATTCTTTGCTCAAATCCATAATCTCATAATAAGCGCGGGTTTGAACGCCTTCGTGAGATAGGATAGCGCTATGATATTGTTCGCCGCCAAAACGTGATTGCCTCCAACTAAAATAAACCGCGCCCTGCCCACCCCTCAAAAAGTTCTGGAGCGTCCAAAGGCGCACTTGCCCCGGATATACTGGAGGGTTATAGGTAGTCCAATTAACCGAACCAACCGCTTGTTCCATGACCCAATACGGTTCGTTCTTTAAACCAAACATAAAATCGTGATAGAAAGCTATCTCTGAAATAGCCTTCATACCATGCGGGTAATTATCCCACGAAATAAAATCAAGCGGGGCGCTTAAATCATGAAAGTTGACGTTATCATCCCCATAAAATACATTATGGGTAATAAAACCGCGTTTGGGTGTCCAATGTTCACGAATCGCGTCCACCTGTAGATTAAAATACTCCAACGCATTATCGCTGGCAAAGCGGCGATACTCCAATTCTAGGCTAGGGCTATAACCCGCCCCGGTTTGGGTGGGCAGAGGAATTTGCGACCATTCTTTATAAATCTGACCCCAAAAAATAGTACCCCATTCCCGGTTCAACACCTCAATGGTTTGATAGCGGTTTTGCAGCCAAGCGTACCAGTTGGTAGCGCAGCGTTGACAATAACAACGGCAATTGCCATGATTGCCCATTTCATTATCAACTTGCCAACCTATGATGGAATAATTATTTAAATAGTGACGCGCCATTTCCCGCGCAATCCGCGTAACCTGCGTGCGATAATAGGCATTGCTAGGGCAATAGAAATGTCTTCCACCAACCGTAAGAACATGCCCATCGCGGGTATGTGCCAGTATATCGCTGCGATGTTCTGCCATCCATGGGGGAGGTGCAGCCGTAGGAGTACCGAGAATTACCCGCAAACCCTGTGAATTTAACACATTAATAGCTCTATCCAACCATTCAAAATCATATTCTTCGGGACTGGATTCGATTTTCCCCCACGAAAACTCCGCAAGGCGCACGACTTTTAAGCCAATTGTACGCATTTGCTCGGCATCCAGTTGCCAGCGTTCTTCAGTCCAATGTTCAGGATAATAAGCCACACCCAAAACGGGGCGGGGCAGGTAATTCGACATTTTCAAGACCTCTGCAAAAATAAGCTTTTGATTTTTCTTCTGAAAGATTAGGTTAACTAGTTCACCTTGTCAACCTTCTGCTAATCTTCTAAATTAGAGTCTAGGGGAGCTGAAAAGGCGAAGGACTCGCGCTATCGTGATTTACCAATACATAAGCAAATGAAATTTTCCGGGCTGCTTGGAGCTATTGGGGTTGGAAAGACGGGCTAAATTTCCTAAGCCTATTCCAAGACCGTTAAAAGTAAAATTATTTGCCATATTTTAACCCTTATTCTAGCCTAATAGCCTCATATTCAAAATGCGCCATGTTGAACTTTTATACGATTAAGTTATAATATCCTTACTGTAAAGATTTCGTTAGCCCTTGCTAAAGCGAACAAACAGAGGGGAAGGGTAGAAAGCTTAGCGCCGGTAATATCTTCACCGGTACCACCGCCAGTTATCTCCCTCCAATCATTGCAATTAAAAAACCTGACTCATTTCGGTACCAGGTTGTTCCGGAAAGGAGAAGAGCCTATGAAAAGCTACAGAACGGAACAGATTCGGAACGTAGGCCTATTTTCGCACGGCGGAGCGGGCAAAACGTCTTTAGTCGAAGCGTTGCTCTTCGATAGCAAGACTATTAACCGTTTGGGTCGCGTGGACGATGGCAACACCGTTAGCGATTTTGACCCAGATGAGGTGAAGCGCCATATTAGCGTTAGCGCCTCCGTTGTGCCGTGCGAGTGGAACGATACTAAGATTAACTTGATTGACGCTCCCGGCTACGCTGATTTTATAGGTGAAATTAAATCTGCGGCGCGTGTCGCCGATTCGGCGCTTATCTTGCTTGATGCCACCGGTGGGGTTGAAGTAGGCACCGAACAGGTATGGGGCTTTGCCGCCGAACGAAACTTACCGCGCATCCTCTTTGTAAACAAACTAGATCGCGAAAATTCCAATTTCTTCAACGCACTTGAAGCAGCCCAACAATCCTTTGGGTCAAATGTAGCCGCGCTGCAAATTCCGGTAGGTAAAGAAAGCGGTTTTAGAGGAATAGTTGACCTCATCACCCGCAAAGCTTACCTGTATAGTAACAGCCGCGATGGCAAATTTGAAGTGGCGGATATTCCCGCCGACCTGAAAGAACAAGCAGCCACCCTGCGCGAAAAATTGGTGGAGCGCATTGTCGAGGCAGACGAAGAATTGATGTTGCGGTATCTGGATGGGGAGGAAATAGGCGAAGAAGAGTTGGGCAAGGCTTTGCCAAAAGCGGTTGCCTCTCAACAACTCTATGCAGTGCTATGCGGAAGCGCAACCGCCAATATCGGTACAGCCCAATTGCTTGATTTCTTAGCGCTGGATGCGCCTACTCCTAACGAGGAGGGCAAAACATGCGACTCGCACGCTTCGCTGGAAGCTATTGTCTTCAAAACCGTCGCAGACCCGTTTGGACGTATTACCTACTTTAAGGTAATTAACGGCGTGTTCAAGGGTGAAGGGCAGCTTTACAACGCCAGCAAAGGCAAATCCGAGCGGGTTGGCGTTGCTTTAATGGTTCGGGGAAAAGAGCAAATTCCTGTTCCAGAAGTGGTAGCTGGAGATATTGGAGTGGTGGTCAAATTGCAGGAAACCAACACCAACGATACCATCAGCGCACCTGACAAATCGGTGGAATTGGCGAAGATTAATTTCCCCGCGCCACTCTATCGCGCCGCTATTCTACCTAAAACCAAAGCCGACCTTGATAAGATGAGCGCCAGTATTGGTCGTCTGGTAGAAGAAGACCTGACTTTACATGTTGAGCGCGACTCCTTTACCGGAGAGACAATCCTCAGCGGAATGGGCGAAAGCCATGTGCATGTGGCAGCCGAGCGGTTGCAGCGCAAATTCGGCGTGAACGTAACCATAGAGCTACCCAAAGTGCCTTATCGCGAAACTATTCTAGGCAGTAGCAAAGCCGAGTACAAGCACAAAAAGCAAACCGGAGGACATGGTCAGTACGGTCACGTGCTAATCGAAGTATCACACGCCGAAGATGCCGACTTTCAGTTTACCGAATCAATCGTGGGTGGTGTAGTGCCGCGCAACTACATTCCGGCAGTTGAAAAAGGAGTACGCGAGGCGCTATTAGAAGGCATCGTGGCGGGCTTCCCGGTGGTAAACATCAAAGTGAACCTGTACGATGGTAGCTATCATCCGGTGGACAGTAGCGAAATGGCGTTCAAAATTGCCGCTTCTCAAGCTTTCAAGAAGGGTACCTTGCAAGCAAAGCCCGTCTTGCTAGAGCCGATTTACGACTTGAAAATCACCGTGCCAGATCACTTTATGGGTGATGTGATGGGCGACATCAACAGTCAGAAACGTGGGCGAGTATTGGGCATGGAGCAGATTGGCAATGGTTACACCATTGTGGAGTCACAAGCACCTCTTGCGGAAGTGCAACGTTATGCTACCGACCTACGCAGTATGACGCAAGGTCGCGGTATCTTCACAATGTCCTTTTCACATTATGAGCCAGTGCCGCAGAATATTGCGGAACACATAATTGAGAAGCACAAGAAGGAAATGGAAACCGCCGCTACACATTAGCTATAAACCCTTTTTAACAGTAAAGAAAAAGAGCGGGGATTTTTCCTCGCTTTTTATTTGTCGCTAAATATTACGCTAAAGCTAACGACTTAAAATAAAGTTACCCGCATGCAAAAATTCGCCGCAAGCGTTATAATTCCCCATACTTGAGAATTTTGTAACAAAGGAGCCATTTGCGGACTTGAAAATTCTGATGCTGACCTCCTCCTACCCTAAATATCGGGGGGATGTCACTGCGCCGTTTATCGAAGAAATAGCCCAGAACACACAAAAGCTGGGACATGAAGTGACTGTGATGATGCCCTATCATCCCGACTTGCGCCGCCAACCTGTCGAAAATGGTGTGAAACTCTTTAATTTTCACTATAGCCCCTTCAAAAAATGGAATATATGGGGCTATGCCGCCTCACTTGAGGGGGATGTCAAGATTCGACCGCTGATTTATCTACTCTTACCCCTTGTGTTGTTGAGTAGTTTCTGGCATATGTGGAAATTGACACGCTGTGAACGCTTTGCTATGATTCAAGCTCATTGGGTTATACCAAACGCCCCGGTTGCCGTATTAATCGGCATGCTCCGTAAAATCCCGGTGGTAATCAGCATGCACGGTTCGGATGTATATATAGCGGAACGATTTAAACCGGTAGGATGGGTAGCACGCTGGGCTTTTAAACGGGCGGCAGCGGTCACTGCTTCTAGCCCCGACCTTATGCAAAGGGCGCAAAAGCTAGGAGCGCCCCTGCAACCGCACAGAGCGGTAGTAATACCCTACGGAGCAGACCCTTCGGTATTTCGTGCGCCTGCAATGCCCCGCCCTGAACTACGCCAAAAATTGGGCTTCGGCGAGGATGAGCAAATCCTGTTCTGTATCGGGCGGTTGGTTTACAAAAAAGGCTTCGAATACGCAATCAAAGCGTTACCGCAGGTTTTACTAAAATTTCCCAGAGCGCGGCTGATAATTGCCGGACAAGGTGACTTGCACGCCGAGTTGGAAGAGCAAGTGCTGGCAGCATGCGTAAAAAAACACGTCACTTTTACAGGAGCAATCCAACACGATAAAGTGCCGGAGTATTTAGCAGGGTGTGACCTTTTTTTATTGCCAAGTATTGTTGACAAGAGTGGCAATGTGGACGGCTTGCCCAATACATTAATGGAGGCACTGGCAACAGGGGTGCCGGTAATTGCTTCAAGTATTGGGGGAGTAGCGCTGGCAGTTGAGGATAAGGTAAACGGTCTATTGGTAGCACAGCGTGACTCAGCTGCGCTGGCGGAAGCAATCTGCCTGCTTCTTTCGGATAGCGAGAAAAGAAATAAATTTGCTGCGGCGGGGCGAGCGCGAGTTGAGCGCGAATTGAACTGGACTGAAATTGCACGCCGTTATCAGAAAGTTTTTGAGGACGCAAAATCAAATGCTAATTGACAAAATCAATAATAAACAGGCGAAAATTGGCATAATAGGTTTGGGATATGTGGGTTTGCCGGTTGGTGTGGCTTATGCCGAAGCCGGCTTTCGCGTAACCGGGCTGGATGTTTCTCAAGCGCGGGTTAAAATGCTCAATCGGGGCGAAAGCTATATAGATGACATTCTAAGTGAGAGGCTCTTGCCTATACTGGCAAACGGCAGCTTCAAAGCCAGCTTTGACCCCAGCGTGTTGGCTGCACAGGACGCGATTATCATTTGCGTGCCTACCCCCCTTAATAAAACGCAAGACCCTGACCTAGCCGCCATCAAAGCCGCCACCAAAGACATTGCCGCTAACCTGCAACGCGGACAATTAATTGTGCTTGAAAGCACCACTTATCCCGGCACCACTCAGGAAGTTATCCAGCCTATTCTGGAATCCAGAGGCATGAAAGTGGGTGAGGATTTTTTTCTGGCATTTTCACCGGAACGTATTGACCCCGGCGCAATTGGCAGCAAGGGCTGGCGTTTTGAAAATACTCCCAAAGTAGTGGGCGGTGTTACCCCACAATGCCGCGAACTGGCAAGCACGCTTTATTCAAAGGTAGTAGAAAAAGTTGTGCCAGTATCCTCGCCCAGTATCGCCGAAATGACCAAGATATTCGAGAACGTCTTTAGGGTGGTAAACGTGGCGCTAGTAAACGAAATGGCGCTGCTCTGCGACCGGATGGGGCTGGACGTGTGGGAAGTGCTACGCGCTGCCAACACCAAACCTTTCGGTATCATGCAATTTGCGCCGGGACCGGGCGTAGGGGGACATTGTATCCCAATTGACCCTTTCTATCTCACTTGGAAAGCGCGTGAGTACGATTTCCACACTCGCTTTATCGAGTTGGCAGGTGAAATCAACTTGCAAATGCCCTACCATGTGCGTGAGCTAACTATACGCGCCCTGAATCGCAGCGACAAGGGTTTGCATGGCGCAAAAATTCTGGTATTGGGCGTAGCCTACAAGAAGGATGTGAGCGATTTCCGCGAGTCTCCTGCCATTAAGATTATTTCCTTATTGGAGAAAGACGGGGCGCACATAACCTATCACGATCCGCATGTGCCGGAGCTAAAGGAAGGGAATACCACGCTTCAGTCGGTTAAGCTAGACCAACAAACCCTGAATGAAGCAGATTGTGTGCTGATTATTACCGATCATAGCGCTTTTGATTACGAAACGATTGTGCGCGAATCCAAAGTAATAGTAGATACTCGCAACGCCACCGCGAAAGTGGGCGAGAATCGGGATAAGATAGTTTTATTGTGAGTATCTCCCAACAAGGGCTAACTACCAATCAAAAAAAGCAGCCCAGATTCCGCCCTGATTGGTGGTTGCTGGCAATTCTCGGCGCAGGTTTGGCATTGCGTCTGCTGGTTTGGCTAATTGCAACGCACCGCTATTTTGTTATTGATGAGGCTGAGTATTACCAGATTAGCTCAATACTGGCGGATGGGCGAGGTTGGCAGTTTTACGATGGCGCAACATGGGTACGCCCGCCGCTTTTTATCCTAATGCTGGCGGGGTTTTTCAAATTATTCGGTCATGACCTGATAATCATCCGGCTATTCCAAATTTGTCTGAGCCTTGCTTCGGTCTATCTGCTGTATTGGCTGGGTAAACGGCTTTACGGAAGGCGCACCGGGTTAATAGCAGCACTGCTGGCTTCGATTGCTTGGCCCTTTGTGGTTTTCCCCTATCTGTTGCTATCCGAAACGCTCTTTATTTTGCTCTTTCTAGTAAGTGTTTGCTTTTTTGCTGAGTTCTTCGCCACCTCAAAAACCGATTCCCGCAATAAATGGCTACCGGAAAGTCGTACAGAATGGCTAACATTGGTAGGGGGCAGTTTCTTTCTAGGTCTCTCCGCCCTAACACGCGGACAAGTGCTAAGCTTCGTACCTTTTCTGGCAATATGGTTCTGGATTGGCACAGGACGCAAGTGGAAGCCCACTATAGGCGCGTTTGTGGTAATGCTGGTAATCTTTGCTATTACCGTGTCACCTTGGGCGTTGCGGAACTCCAGCGTTTATGGTCGTCCTTTCATTGACAATACTGGGGGTTATAATTTCTTCCTCGGCGCAATGAAGGGCAGGAATGGGGCGCTGGTTTCTCAAACCCTCGAAGCGGTCAAAAATATGGCTGAACGCGATTCGGTTGGTTACCAGAAAGGGCTAGAAATCTTTTTCAAAGACCCCGCAGCATTCATTTTTGATAAGGGTATCAAAGAAGCGCTGGATTTCTGGCAGATTAACTACGGCGCAGACGAACGGTTGGTTGGCGGGTATTCGCTTGGTCAGATAAACCCGCCTTGGTTGCTGCTGGATGCAACCCTTAACGACCTGTTATACTTAGTGACAGGCGCGTTGGCGATGCTCGGTCTGGTAGTTGCAACCTCCAACAATAGGGCAGTTCGCAGTTTCGTAGTAATCTGGACGGCGCAGAACATGATTCTGGCTTTCACCTTTTTCGCAGTAACGCGCTTCCGGGTGTCGGTTTACTTCTTCCTGTTGCTGTACGCTGCCTATACGATGGCAAATTGGCGCAAGGCGCTGGCGTGGTTCAAGCGTCCTTTGCGAAACAGCCGGGTTTTGCGTTATGCGGTGGGCTTGGTTTTACCTGTACTCTTTCTAGCGGTGGCACTGCCTTCTTACGCGCCCTTTGCTTACCTGACAGGATTGGACAACCAATGGGGGACAGCGCTAGGGCTGGAACGTTGGAATGAGCAGCAAAACGCGCAAGAGGGCGACCGCTTGCGGCTTGAAGGTAAGTATCAGGAAGCGCTTAACGCTTATGCTAAAGCCAATCAGAGCATACCAGCCACACAAATCAGCATAGGGTTGACCGAAGCGGCACTAGGACGGTTTGATGACGCAATAGGGCGCATTGGGCGCACTTCACAAGATATTTCGCAAAGCCATATTGCGCTAGGCTATATCTATCTGTTACAAGGCAATATAGCATACGCTCACGGCGAGTTTAATACCCGGCAGGTGGCGCTTGACCAACAAGCAGACGAATGGGCGTGGGAAAAATTGCCGACTTCACCACTACCTGACAACACGCTTGTTATCGGTGAGTTTGATTGGGGTTACACTTACGGCTTCCAAACCTACGAAAAAGATGCCCAAACGGGCAAATTGTATCGCTGGACTTCAGGGCGTGGGGATAGTGGGCAAGAGCTTGCGCGGCTCAAATTCCCCAACGCTGGTACGCAACACCCCGTTGAAGTGAATTTACGACTGCGCGGTTTCCGTCCTGACAGCCTTACGCCACCGCTGGTTGAAGTTTACGCTAAAGGGCAATTGCTAGGCAAGGTGCAAACTTCCCGCAATTGGGAAACCTACAACCTGAAACTACCTTCAAACCTGAGCGGGGACATCATCATCGAGTTAGGGGCGGATACCTTCGTACCCGGCTCGAACAGCCGCCGTGAACTAGGCGTTATGGTCGAATCTGCCACCCTTAAATAAGTGAATGGCTCTCTCCCTTCAAAAGAAAGAAGAGAGCCGGAAGATTTAGAAGTCGAGGCGCAGGGTTATAATTTTGTGAGCAAGAGCCGAGAAGTTGTAACTGCCGTCTGCTTCCTGCTGCAAGACCTTCACCGTTTCGTTTTCCTCTAAATTGACCAAACTGACACTAGAGAATTGTCGGAAGAAACGTACCTTGCAAATCGGAATATCTCTATCGCTAGGATTCCAGAGCCGTACAATAACTGCCGCCCCATCATCGCTGCCTTTAATGGTGCTGAGAGCCATCACGCGCGGCTGAATTTCCACGAAACTCTGAGAAATCGGCAATTCTCCTGTCTGTTTCGCTGCCATCACGCCAATCATAGGATGGTTAAAGGCGTGTGCTTGCTGCTGTGCGCCTGAAACCAGCCATTCGCCCTTGTGTGGCATAAGAGCATAGTGGAAATAGTGCCGTCCCTGACATTGTGCGCCGGGTGTTGGCATACCGGGTCCGGCATGACCGCGCCGAGTTTTGAGGTCGTCACGACTGAGCCAACCCACCGAACGCAAAAGCGTAATCGCAATGGCGCTGTTGCCATCAGGTAATTTTACAATTTCGTATTCCGGCAAACCTCGGTTAATAACAGTTAAGCCTAGCTTAGACTCTGCATCATTTATTGACACAAAGGTTTTCTGAGGCGCTTGTGGCATGGGGTCTTCTAGCCACTTGCTATCGAAACGAGGCACACCCACAGGGCGAGTAATAACATCAAAAATACCCTCCGCTTTACTTTCGGTTGCGGCAAAGGGCGCAGGGAAAAGCACTTGTAAACGATGGTCTTCCACCTTGTTGTGGAAAGCGGTCTCGAAATCAATTCGGCGCGAACCGGGAGTAAGCGTCACAACGGTGGTAAGGGAACACAGAGTCATCTCTTCGCTGCGAGATTGGCGGTCAGCTTTGAGGCTATAAGGCAACTCTAGCGCAGTATTCACCTCGATAGATTGCTCCAGTTCGGAAAGTCGCACGAAAATCTGGGGAGCGTCAAAATAGCTCTCGATTCCTTTATCCTGCGATATAGGTGAAAAATTATACTCATCCCCTGCATCTGCCACATCTCTGAAACGATTAATTTGCGAGTAAACAGCACCAGTTTCTTTATCTACTATCGTGAGAAGCCCTGTCTTAGCCTCAACATCAATAGTATAAAACTCGTTTTCGATTGTCTCCGGTGCATTTTTTACTTCTTGCTTGAAAACAGGCTCATTTTCGTGTCTAGCGCGTAAGGCAAAAGTTTTGTAACCTATAGGCGGCACATCGCGGGACAAAAACTGAAGCGCGAGCGAACTCTGCCGATATGCAATCATCTTAAAGGTCTGCACCCCGTCATCAATGTACTTCTGAGCTTCGCTAAGAGCATGACGCATCAAAGCAGGGTTGGTAGGTGCAGCACTGTTATATACTGCCGTAACCTCTACCGTTACAATCTCTTTGTTAGATAACTGTCGGTCAAATTTTATATCGACCATGCTATAGCCCATGACCCGACCGTCATCATCAGCCTGACTCTTCATACCCATCAGCGCAAAAGCCGGAATATCCATACTGAATAAAACTTCGCGTTCACGGCGAGTAATCAAGTGCGGGTAGATAGCGCCATCAGCGTCGGTGATTACAAAATCATCGAAATCAGGATTTACCGAAACGGTAAGCGCTGTAGTATCTGTGCGCTTTAAGGGGGTGGGGTTGAATACCACAATCGGCTGGATTTTCTCCTCGCTTGAAACCGCCGCAGTATTGACCAGATTTGCAATGGAACGGAAACCCTCATCGCGCAATTCAATAGAAATTTGCTCCGCCCAAGCATAGCGGGTCTTCATTTCTTCATGAACCTGATCAACACTGCATCCACAGATGCTATCGTGCGGGTCATTTTGCAAAAGGTATTTCCAAGCGGTATCGTAAAGCCCTTGCAAGGAAGCAGGGTCATAAGTAGATTTAGCATTTGGCAAGGCTTTGAACCACGCTAACGCCAAGCCCGCTTCGCGCTCTAACAAGCCCTCGACCCGATGATTCCACTGTTTTATCCATATACGCGCAGAGGTAACGCCCGGTAACAGATGCGCTAATTTGGGGTTGCGGAACTCGCCCCGATGGCGCGGTACATTGGGATTTTCCCACGCGCCGCTCTGACGCACCATTTCCAGAAATTGGGGCATTGTGCCGTGTACAAAGCGGTAATTTTTGCCCTTTTCCCGCATTATTTCCGCTACTTTTTTCAGGGTTTCGGGTAGTTCCGCCGTAGGTTCGGCGTGGTCATTGCCGTTCATTAAAAGAGTAACACCGCTGGTAGAGCGTTTTATGAGAAAATTCTCGACCGCTTCCAACTGTGCAACCGCCGATTCAACCCCAGTGTTAAAAGCTAGAGCGGTGCTGTAGCCACCGATATTGGCACTACCGGGCAAATGAGCCGAATTTACAATACTGCCGTCAGGCGCTTCCCAAAGAAATTCTATTTGGGTAATTTCAGGACCAACTCCACGCCAGAAAACAGCGGTATCAATACCAAAACCGCGCAGGATTTGGGGCATCTGGCTGATTTGCCCGAAAGAATCGGGGATATAGCCCACTTTCATAGGAGAGCCATATTTTCGGCAGGATTTCAAACCGCGCAGCATATTTTGTATGTGGGCTTCGCCGCTTATTAAAAACTGATCGGGCAGGATATACCAAGGACCTACCAGCAAGCGTCCGCTTTCAATATGACGTTTCAAATCGGCTTCGCGCTCAGGGCGAACTTCGATATAATCGTCCAGCACAATGGTTTGACCATCAAGCATAAAATGTTTGAAGTCAGGGCTGGTGTCCAGAATGTTCAAAAGTTTATCTATCAGGCGTACCAATTTGAAACGGTAATTCTGAAAGGGCAGATACCATTCTCTATCCCAGTGAGTATGGGTTACGACCACTAGAACATGCGCTAGCTGCGGGTTTCCCTGCTGCGATTTTGTATCCCCTATTTCCGCAATGGACATAGCAATTTTTCTCTTTTCTAGCATTAACAAAAAGGATCATAATTAAGATTCATTATAAGGGATGAGAGGAAGGTTTGCACTAACTAGATTGGAAAATGACTTACGCTTTCACTGAACACAATTAGGACTATTTTATTATAGCGCAAGCCACCGCCAAACTTAGAAAATAGTTTCGACTTAGAATTGGTTACGATAATAACCCGGGGCAAATATTGGGGGCGGCAACTCCCTTACAGGAGAGGTTTGAGGCACAACCCTTAGTGAAAAAACCCCGTTTTCTCGGCGTATCGCTTTTAATGCGGGGTTGAAATAGTGAGATAAATGCACCTGAGCGCGATCCTCTATTCTCCGCAATAACACTTCCATTACTTCCGCGCTGGTACGTTGTGGGGTTATAGAACAGACACTAACTGAAGGCGCACCTAAATCTATTTGTGCCAATGACATCAAGCCATTCCGCGCGGTAGCATCTATCAGTAACCCCGGCATGAAACCTGACTCGGTAAAGAAAGGCAAACGTTCAATGCTATCACGGCGTGCTGCACCCACCAAACAAAGCGGATTTATCACCCCTGACAGGCGCGGAAAGAATCCGCTCAGTAAAGGGCGAATACTTAATTCCGCCAGTTCGTCCATTACCGGGTGAAAATCATTTTCGTCTTCTTCTGAGAAAAAGCCACAGGACATTGCAAATTTTGTATAGGTGAGCAAGGGACCGACCAACCCGTAAATGTGGCGTGGCTCAAACCCGCTTACGCTTGGATCTGCCCATACCACAATATCCCCGCGTGCCTTACGCATAGCGTGCCACAACGCCTCCCCGGGACCGTTACTTTGCTCTGGCGGGTGTGGGCTATCGGAATGAACATAAATCACTTCTTCGCCCTCACCAGCGCCCAATAAAGTAAGCTCATCTGGGTCAAACAGAGAACCGGGAGCAGAAATAATAATTTCATCTACTAAAGCACAATCGCGCATCAAAGCAAAACGAGCGCGCCGGATATTCTCCGCCAAATTCATCGGTTGGACTTTGCCATAGACCGGGAAAACAAGACTAATACTTAAATTATTGCTGGCTTTAAGCAGAGTAAGGCTGCTCATGCTCCGAAATTCACGATAGCGGAAAGTATTCTGAGCAAACCACTGGTCAACCATTTCAGCTAACCGCTCATCATCACGATGCGGCGCACCCGGTTTAGTTACAGGCAACAAACGGTTAGCCTTAACTACCAGTAAGGGAGTTTCAAGTCGGCGAGATAGACGAATAGCCATTGACTCGTTCTCACCTGAAGGTTTCCCCTCCATCCCGCTTGCCCCTACCACCACCATATCATAATTCGGGACTTCACGTAAAATGCTGGTAGTAGGCTCACCCTGAACGGTCAGCAAACCCGCTCCGGGAGGCAATTCGCTTAAAATTTCAGAAGCATTAAAGCTATTGTCCACACTAAACGAATCAGTATAGGCAGGAGAATAATCGCTCAAATCTGTAGGAGATTCGACAGTTCCGGGAACAAGTTGTGAGAAGCTATGCAAAACCGTAAGCTTGCTTCCCCAAACTTCGGAAATGTGGGAAGCTAGCTTTAAAGCTAGACTACTATAACCACTGCCTCGAACAGGTAGCAAAATATTTTTAGCGGGCTTGAAACCATTAAAGCGTGCCAACACTATATCGCAGGGTGTGTCGCGCATGAGCATATCAATGGTAGAACCGTAAATAGCACCGGGAGTTTGAGTAGCGCCTTTCCAGTGCAACAACAACAGATTTGCACCTTCCTCATGCACCTGCTCCACTATCCCTTGCCAAACTTCGCGGGCGACCCGCACCTCAGTACGCACTTCCACTTTATTATTATTTTCAGGGGGAATGTAGCGCAGCATTGTACGATAAGCTTTAACCAAACTTGCGCCTTGGCTCAAAGGAGTATCGGTGGGAACAACCACTACGCCAAGTACCGTTACTTTTAAACGGTCGGTTTTCCCGGAAGAAACACCGGAAAGCGTGGTAGCCAAATGTACCATGTCCTCAGCCGTATTTGGATTTAGAATCGGTACAATTACCTTATACATCGGTGAGCCTGATGGTAGAAATTATAGTGGTGCATGTTTGAATGATATGCTAGCGATAGAACCTTGTCAATCGCAAATTTCTATCTATTTTTTACTGTTACATTAGGATTTTTGTTGCGTATTACTTTTTACAAGCTATAATAGAGCTAGTGTACCCTTACCTGATAGGAAAGCAAAAATGGCAAACACAAAAAAAACCAAACCCCAAAAGAGCAGTTCAGCCGGTTGCATTTTCCTCATAATAGGATTAATTGCGTGGATAGCGTTGTTGGTTATCGGTCCTTTTACTTTCTTTGATGCGCTTGACGCAAAAAGCACCGCTAACACCCTCGTCAAAGGTAATGTAACGCTCATATCTCAGGAGAATTTCGGCTCCGACACTTTTAATGTGCTTACCATTACCGACGCAAGTGCCAGCAATCCGGTCAAAGCAATTGTACAACAGCAAGTGTACGATGTTGCTAACGCTTATTGTAAAAGCCTGAATTGTTACGCCGAAGCCGAGTTTGAAAGCAATGATGGGCTTCTCAAACTAAGCCTCTACGAATCTCAGGGAGGCACAATTCTAGCGCGAATTGCTAATCACTCTCAGGAACAAGATGACCTAGACTGGGCGACTGTATGGAGCATTTGTTTTCTGGTAATAACCGCTTTTCTTACCATCGGTTATTTCATTTATACCGCAAATGTAAAGAAAAACCCGAACAAAAGTAAAGCGCCCGAACCACAAGCGCGGGTATATTGGGATGGCAAGGGAATGCCACCGCAGGGTGGTATAACCAGTTCTGGGGAATGGTACAAAGCACCACCAAGTGCGGTACAATTATATTCAAAAGTCACGGGTAATCAAGCTAATACCACCAAAACAGATTCTCAGGGTTCAAAATTGTCCAAACTTTAGATAAAAGTCAGGTTGCAAAATGACTATATCTACCGAAATGAGCGAGAATCGTCAGCGTAAGGCAAGCAAGTATGCCAAAACTAGACGAGCGCTATTTTTTGCTAATAGCGGGTTAGGACTGACAGCGTTGTTATTGGCACTTTTCAGCGGATTTTCGCTGGAAATTCGGAAGCTCCTCGAAAACTGGAATAATAACCAGTGGCTAGTTGTACTGCTATATATGATTTTGATGGGTGGCATTTACGCCACCCTGACTTTTCCCTTGAACGTATATAGTAGCTTGTATTTACCTCGAAAATATGGGCTTTCCCACCAAACGTTAGGGGGTTGGCTCATTGATGTTTTCAAGGGCGCAGTAATAGGTGGGATAATCGGGCTATTATTAATCTCCCTTCTATATCTGGGCTTGAGAAGCTTACCGGAGTGGTGGTGGTTAGCAGGCGGTATATTTTACCTGTTCTTTGTGATAGTAATGTCAAACCTTGCCCCTGTAATTATATTGCCCTTATTTAACAAATTTATTCCTCTTGAAAACGACGAATTGCGCGAGCGTATGCTACGGCTTGCCGATAAAACCGGAGCAAGAGTCAAGGGTATTTATACGATGGATTTCAGCCGACGTACCAGCACCTCCAACGCCTTTGTAACCGGAGTAGGCAACACCCGCAGGATTGTGCTAGGTGATACCCTCACTCAACATTTTACCGCCGATGAAATCGAAGTGGTTATGGCGCATGAGCTTGGACACCATGTGCATGGCGATATAGGGCGCGGGATTTTCTTCGATGCGACAATAACCCTAGCAGGTTTGTTTATAGCAAATTTGCTACTACAAAATACGCTTGGCGTTTTTGGCTTCCGGGATGTGGGCGATGTTGCTTCCTTCCCTTTGCTGGCATTGGTTCTGATGGGGTTCGGTCTGATTACAAATCCGGTAACTAACGCCTACAGCCGTAACCGCGAAAAAGCAGCGGATTATTACGCACTGGATATAACTGAAAATGTAGCCTCATTTATAACATGCATGAAAAAGCTGGCTAACCAGAATCTGGCGGAAGTAAATCCGCCCGGTTGGGCAATTTGGCTATTTTATACACACCCGCCAATCTCGGAAAGAGTGCGGTTGGGAGAAAATTACGCGCGAAAACAAGGCTTGAATCCTTACCCTGACGCAGGTTATCCTCAGAGCGAATCAGGTTCAAACTAATATGGTTTGGCTTATTACGATTGCTTTTATTTTGATTGTTTTTGGATTTCTATTTACATTATGGTCGAAGAAAGCAGCAAATTCCAGCGGTTTGCCATTTCAATATCGGATTGTTTATAGCGATACCGGAGGCTGGAAACAAGTTGAAAAAAGCCTATATAGTGCGCGTTATAACCTTATCGGTAAACCGGATTACATCGTCAAAACCCGAACAGGATTAATTCCAGTTGAAGTCAAGCCCAAACGTATTGCCCCACAACCTTACTATAGCGATATTCTTCAACTAGCGGCATATTGTCTATTATTGGAAGAAGACTGGCAAGAGAAACCAGCTTACGGCATTTTACGATACGCCGAACAAACTTTCAGAATAGAGTGGAACAGCACCTTACGAACTGAATTGCTGGAAATCATCTCCGAAATGAGAGATTTAGAAAAATACGCAGCAACGCCCGGTTGTAAATTGCCTGAACCCAATCACGATATGACAAAACGCTGTCTTAATTGCGGTTATTATCAAAGCTGTCATAAATAAATTTGTGAATGTGGCTGTTTTTCTTAAAATATCCTTTATAGATACTCAATACTTTTTTTGTATATTAGCTATTTTATTTGTACAATTAAGTGCAAGCGATTTAAAGCGTAAATGTAACAAAAATAAATCGATAAAAAATTAGGAGCGTCCTAGCATTAATCCGATGAAGATACTGGTGGTGGATGACAATTCTGGCTTGGTTAGAACTATGGGAAAAGTGCTGGCAAAAGCCGGATATGAGGTGACACAAGCCAACGGTTTTCATGAAGCGCTGGATAAAGCCAGTTCTCAGAAATTTGAAATATTGCTTACCGACTTTGATATGCCGGAAGGCAATGGAATTGAGCTAATCAAGCGTTATCGCGAAAAAAACAGAAAACAGAAAATTGTAGCTCTAATAATGACGGCTTATCCAGAAGTTGAGCTTGAAATTGCTAAAAACCCCGGTACAGTGGATGGTTTTTTGCTCAAACCTTTTCTGGTGCGCGAGTTATTGGACATGCTAAAACGCTATCACTGAGACTGTTTCAGCTTTGCAGAATCTTACTGATGGTCTATAATATGTCCATCTGAAAATTCCAAATGCCAACATACAGTGGGGATTAGACTTTAAAATGGCAATAGCGAAGAAATCAATGGAGAGTGACGATACTCCCGACAATCAAAGTCATTCCCAATCACTCTACCGCAAATGGCGTTCACAAACCTTTGACGAACTGGTGGGGCAGGAAGCGGTTACACGTACCCTGAAAAATGCCATTGCCACCGGAAGAGTCGGTCATGCCTACCTTTTCTGCGGTCCCAGAGGCACAGGAAAAACCTCCACTGCACGCCTGTTAGCCAAAGCCATAAGTTGCCTCGAAACTGATGTCAACGCACGCCCATGTAACAAATGTGAAGCCTGCCTCAGTATTAGCGAAGGGCGAGCGATGGATTTAATCGAGATTGACGCTGCCAGCAATCGAGGTATTGAAGACATCCGCGACTTGCTCGAAAAAATAAATTTCCAGCCCAACGCATTACGTAAGAAATTCTATATCATAGACGAAGTACACATGCTGACCGAACCGGCTTTTAACGCGCTGCTCAAAACTCTGGAAGAACCTCCCCCGCACGCTATCTTTGTACTTGCCACCACCGACCCCCAAGATATTCCGGCAACAGTTTTATCTCGCTGCCAACGCTTTGATTTTCAGCGCATTAGCCTTAAAGAAATTGTAGAGCGACTCCAGTATGTGTGCCTCGAAGAAAAAGTGAAAGCTGAAAAGGCTTCTCTCGAATTGGTAGCGCGGCAAGCAACCGGGAGTCTGCGCGATGCGCTAAGCCTACTAGACCAACTAATTGTTTTCAGCGAGGGAAATATCACCCTTGAAACCGTCAAGCAGATGCTCGGCGTAATGAATAGTGAGGCTGTGCCAGATTTCGTAGAGGCATTACTAGAACGAGAGCTTGCGTCAGGACTTGAGCAAATCAGCAATTTAGTGCAAAGTGGCGTTGATTTGAAGCGGTTCAATCGTGAATTGGTAGAACACCTGCGCGGCATGATGCTGCTCAAAGCAAACCCCGATGCACGCGAATTACTCGATTTGCCGAACGAAATACTGGAGCGTATGCAAATACAGGCAAAGCGGATAAATCTAGCTGAATTAATTGCCTTACTCAAAATTTTCAGCGGGGTTGATTATAACCTGAAGGTATCGCCTTATACCCAATTGCCGCTTGAAATTGCGCTTATGGAAGCCGTGTTGGTTGAAACGGTGGTACAACCTCAAGTAGTAACTCGCCAAACTCCTAGCAGAACTGCCCCTAATCCGGCAGTAGCATATAGAGAACCGCCTGTTATTAACCAGCATCGCCCCACTGTGCAAAAAGAATCGGCAACAATGTATCCTATGGACGAAGATGAGTTACCAATTGCCAGAACCACAAATCCAACCGAAGTGAGAAAAGAACCGCCTGTAATAAATCCACCACGCCCGGTTGCGCCAGCAAACCAGAAAGAATCGCCAACTACGGATGGGGCAAACTTGAGTCTAGCTGAAGTACAACAAGTATGGGGACAGTTGCTGGATAAAATCGGCAGTTCGCAGGTCACGATAAAAGCGTTGCTTACCGAGGCAAGTCCGGTAGGAGTAGAAGGCAAGCAAATTATGCTGGCTTTTAAGTATCAGTTCCATCGCGAGAAAATTTCACAGGAAAAGAACAGAATTTTTGTAGAAGAGCAGTGCAGCCAGATACTAGGGCGGACAGTTTATATCCAGTGCGTAGCTGATGAAGGCAGCAGCCCGAATAGTGCGGAAGGTTCTGCGCGTACAGATTCTAAGAATTCCGGGAAAGGTAGCTCACCGTTGGACGAGCGTTCGCGTGCAGCAGCGCGAATCTTTAACGCTACTGTCCAAGATTTTGATTAGGTTTCATTCCCGCATTATTAACATACCTTTCTCTGTTATATCAAAGCCTTTAGGCTATAATTTAAGTAGATTCTAGCGTAAAAAAAGCAATTAAACGCGGGCAGTTTCTGCGTACTTTGGGAAAGGAAGGAAATAATATGGCTGGAGGAGCAGTTTGGGTAAAAGGCGCTACCCGCAATAGCCAAGACAAAATGGTGCAACGGGCAAAAGAGGATTTGGCGCGAGTGGTTGGCATAGAGGATATGCCGGAACTTGTCAGTAAAATCAAGTTGGTATCGGTTACTCCGGTAACATGGCCTGACTCGCAACTAGGCTACCTACAGGCAGGGTTAAAGAAACAGCAGGGTATTAATCCCGGCTTTTTAATCAAACTAGATTACTCAGGGCGTGAATACACATATCACACCAGCTTTAGCCGAGTAGTGTATGTGCCAGTCGGTAAAGGAATGCCACCGCTTCCGGCAAACGCGATGTAAACCATTCCGGTTTTTCTAAAGGCTTTGTGGGTTTTTTTAATACAAAGCCTTTTTTGTTTCATAAATAAAACGCCCGGAGTGACCGGGCGATTGTGGTTGATTGCTTATGCCGTTTAAGCGGTTATTTGTCCAAAAAAAACTAGAAAGAGTGCAGGTTAGCGCGAGCCATACGGCTGAAAACCGTCTCTAGCAGTAACGCAAGCACATGTTCCCCTTCTTCCCCTTTAACCACATAATAATCTGCGCCCATTTCGTAGGCAGTTACCATGTTTTTTAATTTGTTTTCACTACTAAAAACGATAATCGGTATATTACGTAGCTTATTGGTGGATTTAAGAGTTTTACACACCTCAAAACCATTAATTTTTGGAAGAAAAAGGTCTAGAATAATCAAATCAGGGCGAATTTCATCAGCTTTTTTTATACCTTCGATTCCATCCCTGAGCAATTCAACCTCATAGCCTTTGCCTTCGAGGATAAACTTGGTTTTAGCAGCTTGCCCGAAATTATCATCTATTATCAAAATCTTTTTAGGCTCTGAAGAAGCTGCTTTTATTTTGTAACTATATTTGAATGGTAGTATTTGGAGATTCATTAATACCGCCTTCTGGTATAAAGTTGTTTGGAATTTGGACGCAGTTTGCCAGATAGGGAGTAATCTTAACTTTTTTTATGAACACCATAATTATCTAAACTGCATTTCCTTGACCCTATCATATAGGTTAACTATAAAAATCGGGTTAAAATTACCACACTTACAATAAAATTATTATTAAAATCCTTGATTTTCCTCATTATTGCTCTGCTTTCCTCTTTGGGTTATACTCGGATTATCCAATTTTATAATTCAGTTGGATATTAGATAGCAGCTTTGATTGGGTTTGATACCAAATTGAGGTTCAGAGCAAGGCTTCCAACAATTTTAAAGCGAACCTCTGGATATATAATGAACAAAAATCAATTGCGTGTAATTAGATGGTTTAGTTGTCTGTGGCTGGTAACTATACTATTGCAAGGTTGTGGAGAAATCCTTAATGCTACTCCCACCCTGCCGGAAGGCATTCCTACCAATGCTAAACTCGGTACTCCCCTTCCAGTGACACGCACACCAACCGCCACGCCGATTCCATTACCAACCAATACGCCTGTTATTATCACCAATACTCCCCAACCCGTTGGTATAACCAATACACCTTTACCTTCAAATCAAGTATTGGCAGAATTGAATGGTCAAACTATTACATTTGACGAATATTTGCGCTATCGCCGCTTTTACGCCTTCCGAGACTTATTTTTTTACCAGACCTTTGTGGTAAACCCAAAGCCAACTGCCGTGGATATTGAGCAACTGCGTTTGCTGCAAAAACAGCTTGACGATTTGCCATACCAACCGGTAGATAAGCGCAAATTACAACAATATCTCCAAGGTATTATTCTGGTAACTGAAGCTAAAAAGGATTATGGAATTACCGTGTCAGCAGATGAAATAGACCTTGAGATTGGAAATCAAATTGGTCCTGCACAAACCTTTAGTCAAGCCGACCTAGAAGCGACCGCAACTGCCGGTACGGTATATACGGCTGTGGCTTCGATTGAACTGGCTACAATTGCAGCTGTAACACTACCTCCGGGGGTGACTGCACTTCCCACCCCAACTGTGCCACCAACACCTACCCCTATTATGTCCCCAGCAGCTACCGCTGTTACGCGCCAACAAACTTTCTTTGAGGCGCTCAAACAGGTTACAGGGCTTACTCGCGATGATTATCGAAGATACGAAGCAGAACCTTCGGTGGTTTCTCGAAAACTTGACCAGAAGCTAAGAGCGCAATTGCCAAAAATAGGCGACAATGTACCACAATGGCACTTCAGCCAAATTGTTTTTAATGATGAGGCTACCGCTCAGGCAACCATGAAAGATTTGCAGGCTATACCGGTAGCTAATTTGCCGGAAGCTTTTGCTAAAGCCGCTCAGGAAAAATCTCAGGATATGCTGACTGCCTACCGTAAGGGTGATGCAGGTTGGGTGGTCGAGCAGATGGTGGAAACTGATTTATTTAATTTGCTAAAAGGTCTTAAAGTAGGACAATTTGCAGCACCCATACAAAATGGAGGAAGTTGGGTATTGGTTACACTCACAGGCTATGAGCCAAACCGCCCCCTAGATGCCAGCCAATGGGAATATCTGGCAGGTTTATCATACGGGCGCAGTGTGGCTTTTGATAATTGGATGCACGCCAAAATACAGGCGGCTAATGTAAAATTCTTCTTATAGTGGAACAAACAACTTTAAAACCATTGATAGCGCTGACTGGAGCTACCGCTGTCGGCAAAAGCACGCTGGCGGTTATACTGGCTGAAAAGTTTTGCGGTGAAATTGTCAGCGCCGATAGCCGTCAAGTATATACCGAGATGGATATTGCCACCGCCAAGCCAAGCCATGAAGATTTGCGCCGTGTTCCGCACCACCTGATAAATATTATACCGCCGGATAGAGAGTTCACCCTCCCTGATTTTCAACGCATGGCAACCAACGCCATTGAGGAAATACAACAGCGCGGTAATTTACCCTTTCTGGTAGGCGGTACAATGCTCTATATCAACGCAATGTGTGAAGGCTGGGAAGTACCCCACGTAGCGCCCGACCTAGATTACCGCCACAAATTAGAACAGGAAGTTGCCGAACATGGTACCGCTGCGCTTTACCTAGAATTGCAACAACTAGACCCTGAAGCATGCGCTCATATCATACCCAATAACGCCCGGCGTATCATCCGTGCGCTAGAAGTTTACCGCAGCACCGGACGTAAATTTTCTGAGGTACATGGTAAGCGCGGCGCACCATACCGGATTTTGAAACTAGGCTTGACGCTGGAACGAGAAGCTTTATACCAACGTGCCGATGCGCGTATCGAAGAAATGTTCAGGCAAGGGTTGGTGAACGAAACCCGTCACTTGCTAGAAGCAGGTTACGCCCCTTCCTCACCTGCGATGACCGGGCTTGGCTATGGGCAGGTAGGGGCTTATCTGCGTGGCGAAATGAGTCTTGATGAGGCAAAAAACCGCATGCGATTTGCCACTCATCGCTATATTCGCCAGCAAAATACTTGGTTCAGGCGTGACCCGACAATCATATGGTTAGACGCTACAAAAAGTAATTATGCTTCACAGGCTGAGTCAGCTATTGAGAATTTTTTAAGAGAATGGAACTTTTTAAGCAATTCTAACGTATTATAATATAGATATATACTATATACAGGTAAGCATTTGCTATTGCAAAAGCAAATGAGAAACTTTGCCTGTTGACCATTGTGGATATGTTGATATAATTGGGGATAAATAGTGTTATTTACCCCACACAACTTGTTGTATTATTAGTTTTAAGTAATAAAATTAGCCTTTCACGAGCGAAGTAGCCCGCGAAAGCGTACACGGAGGATGCCTACGCAGACCTTTTCCGAACACGATGAAAATCGCGAGTTACACAACCCCGATAAATTTTCCGATAATGAAAACACTGCGCAGGAAACCCCACCGAGCGCATACGAGCATCTTTTTGAAGAACCCCGTATTGTTAAGCCCAAACGTTCCAAAGTTCCGGTTTATCCTACGGGTACCCCGCAAGAGAAAGCCTTACTGGTTGGTGTGGGACAGCAGAGCGACCTGTTTGATGTCGAAGATTCGTTGCTGGAATTAGAGCAACTATGCGACACCGATGGGGTAGCGGTAATCGGCAAAACTTCCCAGAAAATTAGTACACCGAATCGCTCATATTTCATAGGCAAAGGCAAACTGCACGAGCTTAAAGCGATGCGCGAGAGCATGGAAGCGGATGTGGTGATATTCGATGTGGAACTTTCCCCCACTCACCAACGCGAAGTGGAAGAATATTTAGGGGTTAAAGTTATTGACCGCACCGCGCTGATATTGGATATTTTTGCCAAACGCGCCCGCACCAAAGAAGGACGCTTGCAGGTTGAACTGGCACAACTGGAATACCGTTTACCTCGCCTAACTCGCATGTGGACGCACCTTTCGCGCCAAACTGGTGGTGGGGTAGGATTGCGAGGTCCCGGTGAAACTCAGTTGGAAATTGACCGACGCGCCAGTCGTACCCGCATCAGCTATTTGAAAGAGCAGTTGGAGCATGTACACAATCACCGAGAGCTTTACCGAGAACGTCGCCGCACCGAAGAAATTCCGGTAGTTTCGCTGGTGGGCTATACCAACGCAGGAAAAAGCACCCTATTGAACAAGCTCTCTAACGCCGATGTGTTGGCAGAAGACAAACTTTTCGCCACGCTCGACCCCACCACGCGCCGCGTAAAACTGCCCAACGGTCGAGACATATTGTTGACCGATACGGTAGGGTTCATTCAACGCTTACCGCATGGATTGGTAGAAGCTTTCCGTAGCACTCTAGAAGAAGTCAACGAAGCGGACTTGTTGATTCACGTGCTGGATTTCACTCACCAGAACGCGCAAGAGCAAGCCCAAACAGTTGAAGAAGTGCTAAAAGAATTGGGTGCAAGCGACAAACCTCGTATTATGGCGCTAAACAAAATCGACCTGATGGTTGATTTAGAAGATACGGGAAGTAGAAATTCCACCACTATCAGCCAGCAGTTATCGAAAGAATTTGAACTGCCGGACGATTATGTGCCTGTTTCCGCGCAGACGGGCATCGGGCTTGACCAGTTATTAATACGGATTCAGCATATGCTAGATGTTGGTCTGGTCAAGGTAAAGCTGAACATCCCCTACAGCCAAAACAAATTGGTGGCGTTATTCCACCAGAAAGGGCATATTGACAAAGAGCAATTTCTGGACGAAGGCACCCATATCGAGGGACGGATACCCGCCCACCTTGAACCTATGTTCAGACCTTACACTTTCAAACGCGCCTCTTAAATAAAAGAAAACCCCCTTCCTGAAAACTCAGGTATGGGGGTAATTTTTTTATCCGGGTTATTCACTAATTAATCTGCCTGCAAGATTTGCCGCTTATATACCGTGCGCCTAATTGAAGCTCAAATATGCCCAATTTTCTATGCCATTAGGGCTGGGTTCATAGCCGTTAATATCTCGCCGTACTGCAACGGGCCAATCTACATAAGCCAAAGGTAGTAGGGGAATATCACTTAATAATTGATCGGTAACTTGACTATAAAGAGGTCTTCGGTTCACAAGGTTATTTTCGTTGCGGGCAACCTTTAGCCACTTCCGCACCACCGGATTGTTATAGCCCAAATCCTTGCGTTCCTCCCCAAAAAAGCGGAAAAGAAACTCTTCAGGGTCGCCATTTTCACCTTGCCAACCACCCATATAAAGAGTATAGCGCCCATCATCGCGATGTGGATTAAAATTAACCCACGAACTTTCTTCGTGCAGAACTATCTTGATGTTAATTTTTGCAAGGTCATCTACAATGGCTTGTGCTATTTTACCGGGGTCAGGATAATATAAGCGCGAAACAGGAATGACCCATAAGTCTATTGGAGTAGTAATACCGTTGATATAACCAACTTGCGCCAGCAAATCACGCGCTTTTTGCGGGTCATAAGGGTAAGATTTAAGGTCGGAACGGAAACTAAGCGCAGAGGGCGGCAAAAATCCGGAGGCGATTGTACCCAAGCCCTGATAATATTTACCCACTAAGGCAGCGGTATTAATCCCATAAGCAAGCGCTTGCCGTACCTCTATCAGATCGAACGGCGCACGAGTTTGATTTATACCGAGGAAAGCTATATTTAAAGCAAGGCGGTGCTTGATTTCGAAAATGGGGTCATTAAGATTAGCGGTCACATCCTCAGGTTTAATCTTATCGGTTGCGCTGATTTCACCGCTACGTAAAGCACGCAAGCCATCCTGATTTCCCGGCAACACCTTCAAAACGATAGTTTCAATGGCACGAGCGGGCAACATATTTGGGTCTTTCTCCACCGAATAATTTGGGTTTTTCTTCAATGTCATATAACGCTGCTCTAGTTTGGCGCGGCGGTCGTAGGGTTTATCCACCATATAAGCTCCGCTACCAACCGGCTTTATGAAATTACCCTCCTTATCAAAAGAACTTTGAGATACTATCGCAAATTGTGGCATGGACAACACCTGAAAGAAATTAGGCATTGGCGCTTTAAGATGCACCACCAATGTGCGTGAATTAGGTACTTCTAACCGATCCATATCAAGAATACCGGGATAACCGGGATAACCGGGTAAATCCACAAAAAAATTGCGGTAAGTGGAGAAATCACCCTTATGATAAACACTATTAGGGTTTGACCAGCGGATAAAATTCCAGCGCAAAGATTCCGCATCCAACGGAGTACCATCAGAAAAAACCAGTCCGCCACCAATACGAATTGTATATGTTAAACCATCTTCCGAAATGTAAAAGCCATCAGGTTTAAGGAGAGAGGCATATTGATATTGCATACTACCCGGTTTAAACTCGAAAAGAGTATCAAAAATCTGGCGAACGATAATCAAGGAGGGCTGATCAACCAGATTTGCGGGGTCAAGCCCTATGCCCGTGGAGGGGTCGTTGGGGCTAGTTCGCATAAAAGCAACCGGCTCTTGACTCAGCCCGAAAATAAATTCCCGGTCGGGCTTAAAATTAGCTGGCGTAGTTATTTCAGTAGCAGATGCAGGCGTACCATTTACTGCTGCTTGTGTGTGCTGTGGAGTAGGCTGTTCGGGAGTAACAACACTAACGGTTTCCTCAGTACAAGCCCCAAGAATTAGATTTAAAACCAGTATTGCAAGCAGAAACCTGACCAATTGCATTAGAACTCCGTTGCACTATTAAATCTGAATCTACCAACCCTAATAGCAGGAACCAATGAACCAAAAACGAAATTAGGCAATAAAATTCGGTTTTGTGTAAGGGCAGTTACATCCCGCAAAGCTTCAACCGCGCTTTGGGTGAAACGCAGGTTTTTTACCGGACGTACAATCTCACCGTTTTCAATCAAGAATGTGCCATCGCGGGTCATACCTGTTAGTATCGCTTTATCCGGCACAAGGGGATTAACATAGTGAAAGCGCGTAACCCAGACACCGCGTTTGATACCCTTAAGCATTTCTTCTTTACTGCTGTCGCCTGCTTCCATAAAAAGGTGAAGTGGGATAGGACCAGATTCATTCTGTGTACCTGTGCTATGCCCGGTAGTGCTTTTGCCGGGTTCGCGATTAGCAGTATAGGTATCGTACACTACCTCTTTTGCAACGCCTGCGGCAATCATATTAACCCGCTTCCTAGTAACCCCTTCCGCATCGAAAGGCATTATTATATTGCGAGGGTCACTTCCATCATCATAAATAGTTACGAGCGGATTCATCAACTGACGCTCTAGTTGCATAAAGCTGCGCCCTTCTTGGATAGATTGCGCCCCCATTCCAAGAAAGCTCATATACGAGAGCATTTCGGATACGGCATATTCTTCCAGAATTACCTCATACTCGCCCGGTTCTAATGGTGCAGGGTTCGCGCTTCGCAGTGTCTTGTTAATAGCTTCATCTGCTATTGCTTCGCCATCTATTTCAGAAACACGAGGGCTGAGGCGTTCAGCATAACCGCTACTATTCTCGCCCATTATCACAGTTACAATATCGCTGCTCGCGCCTCGATAATAATTTGAAAGCCCTAGTGAATTTATCACTGCCACTTCAAAACCTTGTGTTCTAAACGCGCCACTGGCAATAATGCCCTGTTCTTCCGCTTTGCGACAAATGATACTAGCAGCATGGGCGCGTACTTGTGGGTCAGTATTGTAGGTTGCAGCATCCGGCTCAGGCACATTTACGGCTGTTACCAGTTCCGACCCCGGCAATGATTTGAAATTAGGATCAACTACCTGTAATTTAGCCAACCTTTCAGCGGTCTGTACCAGTGCTTTTAAATCTTCCGGTTTCAGGCTGTTGCCGCTGGCAATCCCAACCTTTTGACCGAACACACTCCTTACCTTTATAACGGTGTTATGCTCTTGCACGTTCTGGTGAATATAATTATTGGCAAAGCGGGTGAGCGCGGTTGTACCACCGTTGAAGCTGATTTCTGTCTGGTCTGCGCGAGCAAACTTCAAAGTATCCTGCAAAAGTCGAGTAAGTTGCTCTTTACCAAGAACCTCCGACATAGCCATATCTCCTATTGGGGCGTTCCTAGAGAGTAATCCGTTATGTACCAGCTATTTTCAACCATTTGCAGCATGGAGGTAAAACTTCCGGTACGCCCATCGTTATAATTTATCTTACCGCTCAAGTTAATTACAGTATTTCCGTTGTTTGTGGAAATTTTGGAAGTGACGTTGGTCAAATTGCTATAACGCGAAAGATAGCTTCGCCGTTGGCTCACAAAAGTCTGCAAACTGACACGAGTCAAACGATTTTTGGCAGAAGGTAAAACCAATTCGTACATTTTATCGGCGTTACCTTCGCGGGCAGCTTTTAAAAACTGGTCGCTTACATTGAGGGCATCCTCACGCCACGTTGACACCGTAGCAAGGCTAAACCCTACCACTATTATGCCAAGTATAACAATTCCAACCCAACCCGCTAAAAGTAGCCAAGCCCAACCCGGTAACCCGCTTTTACGAGGTAGCAAATAAGGGTAAACGCCCTGATAATACTGGTTATAATAAACTTGCGCCGATTGATAAATCGGGGTTATAGGAGGATAACCCGGCGGAGGAGGCGGATACATCTGGGGCGTGAGCGATGTAGCCGGAATATCGGATATGGGTGTATCCTGAAGATAATTCACTAGCTTTCCGCCCCGAATACCTTAATATTGCAAAAACGCACCGGAGCCGCGCCATGTCCAACGTGCATTCCCTGCATTGGCTCGCCCTTGCCGCAATTCGGTATCGCCCAAATATTCCAGCTATCGAGACTGCCAATTGCCTCGGCGCTGCCCCAAAACTGGGGAGTCATGCCAGTGTACGCCGGGTTACGGTACATCTGCCCAAGTTTACCGTTCTTTATTTCCCAAGCGGCTTCCAACCCGAACTGGAAATTTAGACGCTTATCATCAATACTCCAGCTTTTATTGGTTTCCATATAGATACCGTCATCCACGCCACCGATTAAATCATCCAGTGAACCACCGTTGCCCGGTTCGAGGTTGATATTGGTCATGCGAATGAGCGGGATGCGATTCCAACTATCGGCGCGGGCAGTGCCATTTGACTGCTGACCAAGCACAGCAGCGGTTTCCCTGTCAGTAAGATAATTCACGAAAAGCCCGTTCTGTACAAGAGGAGTGCGCGTAGCTTTGATACCTTCGTCATCATAGCCAAAAGTGCCAAGCCCACGCGGGGAAGTGGCATCGGCAATGATATTTACAATATCTGCGCCGTATTTTAATTTCCCCTGTTTCTCGGTAGTCAAAAAACTGGTTCCGGCAAAACTGGCTTCCATGCCAAAAACCCGATCCAATTCGGTGGGATGTCCGCAACTTTCATG
>Ga0194047_10000131_pt1 | contig 52062 bp, 60 predicted proteins | sample JunL225m_MetaG_2_FD_160070 | JGI IMG/M metagenome (GOLD analysis project Ga0194047, IMG submission 160070) | Anoxic zone freshwater microbial communities from boreal shield lake in IISD Experimental Lakes Area, Ontario, Canada - Jun2016-L221-5m | ecosystem: Environmental > Aquatic > Freshwater... | reverse complement strand
GACAGGGCATCGGCTATTTCTTGTACCGAAAACGGATTAACTGTGGTGCGTGCGCCTATCCATAATATGTCGATTCCTGCTTTTAAACATTCCTCCACATGTGTGGCATTGGCCACTTCGGTGGCGGTGAGCAATCCTGTTTCTTGTTTCACTTCTTGCATCCATTGCAAACCTATATTGCCTATTCCTTCGAATGTATTGGGGCGTGTGCGGGGTTTCCAGATACCTGCTCTGAAAACGCTATGCGGATAAAGGGCCGCTATCTCGCGTGCCGTGGTAAGCATCTGTTGTTGGCTTTCGGCACTGCACGGGCCCGATATTAATAATGGCTTTTTATAATTGGGAAACCATGTGGATAATGGTGTGATGTTTAATTCTAGTTTCAAAATAAATGTTTCGAGTGTTTAATCGTGTCGAACAATAAGAGAACCATTAAGGAGCTCAATTGTTCTTTTCTTTTTTGTTTTGTTTTTCGGTAATCTCTTCCAAATCGGCTGTGAGGTGTTGAACAATTTTGAAATTATTGAAAAACTCCTTCGCAATAATTCGGATGATGGTATACACCGGAATAGCCACTACCATGCCCGTGATACCACCAATGGTACCTGCTGTAAGTATCACCAAAAATATTTCGAGGGGATGTGCTTTCACAGTATTGGAGATAACCAAGGGTTGAAAAAACAAGGCATCTACCAATTGTACGCACATAAAAGTTAATCCTATTTTTCCGGCTAGTGGCATCAACTGCTGATAAAAATCGAGTTGAAGATTGCTAGAAACGCCAATGAGCAAAGCAAACCCACAACCTAGCAAAGGACCTATATAGGGTATAACGTTGAGGATACCTGCAAACAAACCAATGAGCATAGCATTCTTAACCCCAAATATGGAGAGGCCAATGGCCGTGAGGGTGGCCACAAATACCATATCGAGAAAGATGCCGAGGAAATAACGAGTAAGGATGAGTTTCGAATCTTTCATGATGTCGCTTACGGCTTGCACATGTTTGGGTGGTGTAAGCATCAACACCATGTTATGTATCAATCGGTCGTCTTTCATAAAAAAGAAGGTCATGAAGGAGATGGAAAAAAATGCGGCTACAATACTTCCCATAAAACCTAAGATGCGAGTGGCATAAAACGAAATTTCTTGAAAGCCAAGTATAGAGGTGAGTTTCGAAGCCATTACTTTTTCGATGGGTTCGTTGCCAGCTGCCGATAACTGAAAGCGCTCAAGCATGCTTTCGAGCTGGTGCAATGGCTGGTCGAATGCCAATACTACGTCTTGCGAATTGATGCTACTTACGATGCGTGCTTCTTCGATAACTAAGGGAATGAATAGCGAGAACAAACCTACCACCACTGCCATCAACGTGAATAAGGCTAATACGGATGAGATGGTGATGGATAGCCGATGTTGCTTGATGCGTATGCGGCTATAGATTTTAACCAAGGGTTGCCCTAATAACGAAAGCAGGATGGACACCACTAGGTAAACCACAATGGTTTTGAGAAACCAAGCCATGAAGCCCAAAAACAAAACAAGAATAGCTATTAAAAAGTATTTCGATCTATTTTGCATTTACTCAATATTGTTGACAGGGTAAAAGTATTAAAAATAAATAGAAATGGTTGGTACTTAGTTCGAAGTTTATGGTTAGAGAGTATAAAGTTACCGCTCCCGAAGCTTCGGGACTAGAAATCTAAAATCAAAAAAAAGCCCGAATTAGTAAAAATGCCTAATTAGGCAGATGCGGAAAAACGTTACTTTGGGCACTTGTCTAATTAGGCAACACGAGAAAAACGATACTTTTGACAGTTGTCTAATTAGGCAACACGAGAAAAACGATACTTTTGGCAGTTGTCTAATTAGGCAACAGGGGAAAAACGTTACTTTGGGCACTTGTCTAATTAGACAACAGGGGAAAAACGTTACTTTGGGCACTTGCCTAATTAGGCAACACGAGAAAAACGTTACTTTGGGCACTTGCCTAATTAGGCACCACGAGAAAAACGATACTTTTGGCAGTTGACTAATTAGTCATTTGCCAAAAACCGCCATTTTGGCAGAAAACCTAAACCACATATTGACGAAAGGGATATTTTTTCACCCTCACCTAAAATGATACCTATATATATAGTATATTTGAATAATGAAAATTAGGGTGAATTTTGAGGATAGTTCGTTTTTAGCAACAAATTACCATTGTAGATTTCGATAATCTCATTTTCGATTGCAAAAATTGCCTACTGCACAAATTGAACCTTTGTTCCTTTCTGTCTTCGCGGTGAAAAACAATCTACATTTCACTAACCATTGCTTCGCTAACAACTAAAAAACAAATAACTATCTTTGTCGCCCTTATGACGGAAGAAAAAAACAAACGCAAACTCATCGAACGCCTCCGCAACCGTTATCGCTTAACGATAATGAATGACGACACGTTCGAAGAACAATTTACGTTGCGCCTCACACCACTTGGCGTAGTTATTCTTATAGGCTCCGTCACCATTGTGTTCACCATCTTGGTTATTTCCATGCTTGCATTCACTTCGCTTCGCGAGTATATACCTGGTTATGCCGATGTGGGAGTGCGAAGAGAGATGATAAAACTAGCTTTAAAATCCGACTCGCTCGAACAAACCATTTCCGAACAAAATCTTTACATGCAAAACATAAGTGCGGTGCTCAAAGGCGAGCCCAAAAACGATAGCGCACAAACTCGCCCTGAGAAAGGAACCAAACCGGTGAATGCTAAGATGTCGCCATCATCCAAAGAAGTCGCCTTGCGCAAAAACATCGAGTCGCAAGACCAATATAGTTTGGCCTACGCCACCGAAACCAATAAAACAGGCATAAGCAATTTCTTTTTCTTCACCCCTGTGAAAGGAAGAATTACTGCCTCTTACAGCTACAAAGAACAGCATTTTGGTGTCGACATTGTAGCTGCCGAAAACGAACCTATTAAATCAACATTAGACGGAACAGTAGTATTAGCTACGTTTTCGTCAGAAACAGGATATACCATCACTGTGCAACATTCGAACAATTTAATATCGGTGTACAAACACAATTCGGTATTATTAAAAAAACTTGGCGATTATGTGAAAGCGGGCGAACCAATTGCCATCATTGGCAATTCGGGCGAACAAACCACTGGCCCTCATTTACATTTCGAACTTTGGTACAATGGCAATGCCATCAATCCCCAGGAATATATGGTGTTTTAATAGTTAGTTAGGAAATTTATAACAGAACATTGAGAGAGAAAAAAAACATAGCCATACTTGGTAGCACTGGTTCTATTGGTACACAGGCGTTGGATGTAATACGTGCCAATGCTGATAGCTTTGCTGTGGAAGTACTCACAGGCCATAGCAATGCCGATTTGTTGATACAACAAGCCATCGAATTTAACCCCAACACGGTGGTGATAGCGGATGAAGAAAAATACAAGTATGTGAAAGAAGCCTTGCTTCCTCACGATATAAAGGTGTTTGCAGGCAAAAAAGCAATAGCCGAAGTAGTGACAATGGATAGCATCGATTTGGTATTAACTGCCATTGTTGGTTATGCTGGCCTCGAATCGACTTTGGCTGCCATCAAAGCTGGAAAACAAATAGCACTTGCCAACAAAGAAACCTTAGTGGTAGCAGGTGAACTTGTAACTGCACTTGCTAAAGAAAAAGCAGTGAACCTCTATCCTGTCGACTCGGAACATTCAGCCATTTTTCAATGCCTTGCTGGTGAGTTTCACAACCCTATTGAAAAGATTTACCTCACCGCATCAGGCGGACCCTTCAGAGGAAAAGACAAAACTTTTTTGGCTACTGTAAAAAAAGAACAAGCCCTCAAACATCCTAATTGGGACATGGGAGCAAAGATCACTATCGATTCGGCAAGTCTTATGAACAAAGGACTAGAAGTAATAGAAGCGAAATGGTTATTTGGATTAAAAGCAGAACAGATTAATGTCATTGTTCATCCACAAAGCATCGTTCACTCCATTGTTCAATTTGCCGATGGAAGTATGAAAGCACAAATGGGCTTGCCCGATATGAAGCTTCCCATACAATATGCCATCGGTTATCCAAACCGCATGAAATCAGACTTTCCGCGTTTTAGTTTTTTTAACTATCCTCAACTCACATTTGAACAAGCCGATACAAAAACATTTCGTAATCTTGCACTTGCTTTTGAAGCTATGAATAAAGGTGGTAACTCTCCCTGCGTGCTCAATGCAGCCAACGAAATAGCTGTTGCGGCTTTCCTGAAAGATAAAATCGGATTTTTAGAGATGAGTGATGTGGTTGAAAATTGTTTACAAACCATTGCTTTTATCGCCAAACCAAGCTACGATGATTATGTAGCCACCGATAATGAATCAAGAAGAATTGCCACAGCGCTAGTAGCAAACGGAATGAAGCACTAGGAAAGAGCAAACAAGAACAAAACGATTGACAATTGAACTAATAAATTAAGTGAACCAACTATACTAATGGGAGTACTAACACAAGCTGCACAATTAATATTAAGCCTTTCTATCCTAGTAGTAATGCACGAACTAGGACATTTTATTCCTTCGAAACTATTCAAAACAAGAGTGGAAAAATTCTACCTCTTCTTCGATCCTTGGTTTTCATTATTCAAATTCAAAAAAGGAGATACCGAATATGGTATAGGTTGGCTGCCACTTGGAGGATATGTAAAAATATCAGGAATGATTGACGAATCGCTTGACAAAGAGCAAATGAAATTACCTCCACAAGATTGGGAGTTTCGTTCGAAACCAGCATGGCAACGTTTAATCATTATGCTAGGTGGTGTTACGGTAAACGTATTGCTTGCAATGGCTATTTTCTCGATGGTAATGTTTGTTTGGGGAGAAGAATATTTACCAGCTAAAAACGCAACTTACGGTGTAGCCTGCGATTCGCTTGCCTATCAAATGGGCCTAAAAGATGGAGATAAAGTACTTTCCGTTGACAATAAACCTATCGAAAGTATTGATAGAGTTTTTGGAGATGTGTTAATTAACAAAGCTAAAAGCATACAAGTAGAACGCGATGGACAGAAAGTAGAAATCTCAGTCACGGATGATGATTTAAGTGAAATGATTCGTGGAAAATTTCATTTGGTTCAAGCTCGTTATCCATTAGATGTTATTTCTGTTAGCCCTTCGAATCCTGCTGCCGAAGCAGGAATACAAGTGGGTGATCGAGTTATTTCAGTTGCCAACACACCTACACCATATAGGCAAGATGTTACTAAAGTCTTGCAAAATAATAGAAACCTAATGGTTGATATTGGTGTATTGCGCGGGAAAGATACATTGATGAAAAAGTTAACTGTATCTGAAGCAGGTACAATTGGAGTTGGTATCAACACTGATGTCAGGAAGTATTTTCAAACTCAAGTGATTCACTATTCATTTCTTGAATCTATACCTGCAGGTATATCCAAAACTCAAGAAACAACACTTAGTTATTTGAAACAAATAAAAGTAATGTTCACGGTGAAGGGTGCGGCTAAAGAGGCAGGAGGTTTTCTTTCCATAGGCAAAGCATACAATACATCTTGGGACTGGCAAAGCTTCTGGGCATTCACTGCTTTTTTAAGCATCATGCTTGCCGTAGTGAACTTGCTTCCTATTCCTGCATTGGATGGAGGACATGTGGTATTTCTTATCTATGAAATTATTACTCGAAGAAAACCGCATGAAAAAGTGATGGAATACGCTCAGTATGCTGGTATGATTATTCTATTGGCATTAATTTTGTTTACAAACGGAAACGATATAGTAAGATTGTTCAGCAAATAAAAGTGAATGCGCCAACTCAACCGATTTCTAGTTCTTGTATTGTTCATTCTTCCTCATTTTTCGGAGGCTCAAGAAGGAACTAGAAATACCAAAACTGGTGAACTAAGCGGCAAAGTTCTGCTTATTCCATTCGAACCTAAACTTTACATGAGCGAGATTGACATGAAAATCAATCAGCAAACAAAGTGGAATTTCGAACAAATACGCGAAAACTTTCGTCATCAACTCGACAATCAATTAAAATCAAAGTTACAAAACATTTCATCAGTAGTTTCTTTTTATACCGATTCGTCAAAAACCTGGAAAGACCTCATGTATATGTATAAGTCGACTAGCTTAGGGTTTGAGTTAGTCGAAAAATCATCAAAACCTGCTTCTCCCAATCAAAAACAGTCAGGAATAATAAATGGTCAACTTCAAGTGGAAGTAAACAATGATAAAAAATTTATGACCGCACGTATTGATGATAAAGAAATGCTGACCTATTTCAACAACAAATACAAAACAGAATATTTTGTTTTTATCAATGAACTTGACCTAAAATCCGTTCCTGAATCATACAACCTTAGCACCGATAGTTATTTACGAGAAGCAACTGTGCACTATACTATTATTGATAAAGCTGGTAAAACTATATCTTCGGGATTGATTCCTACTTCCTTTTCTTCGAAAGAAAACAATCCAAAGAAAATAAGTAACACCTGTTTTGTTCCCATAGCAAGTACTATTGCCACACGACTTTCGGATATAATCAATCCAAAACCAGAAACAACCCAAAAAAAATAATTTGTTTACTTTTCGATTCGCCAATCGATTGGCTGAATCAAATTATGTTCGAGAAGTTTATTGGTCTTCGAAAAATGTTTACACCCAAAAAACTTTCCTCCCGCTAATGGAGACGGATGTGCTGCCTTCAAAACAAAGTGCTTTTCCGTATTAATCAATACTTCTTTCGTTTCGGCATATTTACCCCATAGCAAAAACACAATGCCTTTTTTTTCATCCGATATTTTTCTGATTACTGCATCTGTAAACTGTTCCCAGCCTTTTTTTTGATGTGAACCTGGATGGTTTGCTCTTACTGTTAAGGTCGCATTTAACAATAAGATGCCTTGGTTTGCCCAAGGTCCAAGATTTCCGCTCACTGGAATGGGAATGCCAAGGTCTGTCTGAATTTCTTTAAAAATATTAACCAATGATGGTGGCTTTTTAACTTCATCGTTCACCGAAAAACTTAAACCATTGGCTTGTCCTGGTCCATGATATGGATCTTGCCCAATTATTACAGCCTTTAATTTATCGAAAGGGGTTTGGTCGAATGCTGCAAATATCCTATTACCTGCGGGATAAACTGTAAATTGTTTCTTTTCTTCTACCAAAAATTCTTTCAACTTTGCAAAGTATGGAGTCGAAAACTCTTCCTTTAGAACAGCCTTCCAACTTGGGTCTATACTTATATTCGATGCATTCATAAATAATAATTAACATTTAATCCGACTAAAGTACTATCAATTATTCTTGTTTTGATTGTTGTTTATAAAAAAATAATTTGTAATTTTGCCTATGTTAAGAATTATCTTAATTTTGCACCTTAATTAAATGAGAAAGAATTTTATCCCGATAAAGATGAAAAAGTTTTTAGTAATTGCAATGTCTGTTGTTTTCATAAGTGTTTCAATGACATCGTGCAGAAGCCACGAGCGTTGTGCAGCGTATGGAAAAATAAATAAAATAGACTCTGGTAAAGCTTTTACGGATAAAACCCAAAAGGCGATATAGCTTATTTTCATTTTTTGATTTTATTCTCCCCTAAAATAATATTTCCCTTCTATTAATATAATGCGACTTATTTTAAAGTTTTCATTGTATCTTTGCCATTCCGATTTTTAGTTTCAGAAATTAGAATTGAATATATACATGCCTAATAAAATTGTCTTTTGTTCATTTTTTCTATCCATGCTTAGTTTTGCTGCATTGGCACAAAAGGGAGAGGATAACGAAACTCGTTTGCAAAAGGGAGAAGACCTAAATGTAATTTACCGCAATGAAGCGAGCTTTGGAGTATTTGCTCATAGCGAAGGAGGATTAGGCATCTCATATCGAAGGGGCCGACAAGTTACTGTAGAGCATAAAAGAATGTTTGAAATAGAAACACAGAATTTCAAACATCCAAAAGAAGTAAAGAGCGTGAGCTCTTTGGGACAAGGAGCGAAGGGCTATGTGTACGGCAAACTGAATTCCTTTTTAATATTTCGTCCAGGGCTTGGTTATCAAAATAGACTTTATCAAAAAACCGATAAAAAAAGTGTTGAAATAAGATATGCTTACTTTTTAGGTGCCACCATTAATCTTGCTAAACCAGTTTACTTAGAAATACGAAATAGTCAGAACGATCAAACTTCCACAATTGAACGGTATGACCCTGCATTACACAATCAAACCAATATTTATGGTAAGGCCCCTTTCCTTAGTGGCATTGAAAACACAACAATTTACCCTGGAGGATACGCTCGATTTGCATTAAGTGCTGAATATTCGAATCGCTACAATGGTGTAAAAGCAATAGAAACAGGGGCTTTGGTGGATATATATCCGCAGGTTATCCCAATGATGGCTTATAATGAAAATCAACAAGTGTTTGTTGAGTTGTACTTAAAAATAATGTTCGGAAAAAAATGGTTCTAAAAGCCCCCCGTTTGAACCAACCGAATGATAACTAATCCAAATTAATGTCTGACACAACAACCACTACTAATACAGAAACTAAATTAATTCGCAAACCAGAATGGTTGCGTGTAAAATTGCCAACAGGAAAAGAATACGCTCAAGTAAGAGAAATCGTTTCAAAACATAAGTTGCACACAATTTGCGAAAGCGGTAATTGCCCCAATATGGGTGAATGCTGGGGAGAAGGCACTGCGACATTCATGATACTTGGCAATATCTGTACCCGTTCGTGTGGTTTTTGTAACGTTGCCACAGGTCGCCCATTGGCTGTTGATTTACAAGAACCAAAGCGAATTGCAGAATCTGTTCGACTGATGAATGTAAAACATTGCGTTATCACGTCTGTGGATAGAGACGATTTAAAAGACGGTGGTTCGATAATTTGGGCAGAAACTATTAATGCAATTCGTGCTGCTAGTCCACAAACCAAATTCGAGACATTGATACCCGATTTTCAAGGCATCTGGGAAAACTTGCAACGCATCATCGATGTAAAGCCTGACATTGTTTCTCATAACTTGGAAACTGTGAGAAGACTTACCAAACAAGTTCGGATTCAAGCAAAATACGACAGAAGCCTAGAGCTAATAAAACGTTTGCATGATGCTGGAATGAAAACCAAATCAGGTATTATGCTTGGGTTGGGAGAAACAGAGAAAGAAGTTTATGAAACCATGGAAGATTTGCGAAAAGTAGGTTGTGATGTTTTAACAATTGGCCAATATTTGCAACCTACACCCAAACACCTCCCCGTGGTTGCTTTTATTCGTCCCGAAATATTCTCAAATTACAAACTGAAAGGAATAGAAATGGGATTTCGTTTTGTTGAAAGTGGCCCATTGGTTCGCTCCTCTTATCACGCAGAAAAGCATATCTTTTAATATCATTTTTTTCAACTTACCAATTCGGTTGTTAAACTATTAACCTATTTATCCAATTCAAATAGTTATGTGTAATTGGAAATGATTAAAAACCCACGATAATTTATTATTTCAATATTTTTTCAATTGATAACATACATCCATTATATATGTATATTTGGACATTAAAAGTTATTTAAGAATTCAAGAATATCAGAATGGAAAAACAATTGACATTAGACGAAATCCGCAATTTTAAAGGAAATTACCCGAAACAGTTATGGTTTCTTTTCCTAGTCGAAATGTGGGAGCGCTTTTGTTTCTATGGCATGCGAGGCGTACTAACCATATTTATGGCCGACAAACTTCTTGGACTTTCACTGTCGGATAAAGATGCCAATTTGAAATACGGAGCCATTCAGGCATTTGTTTATGCATTCACTTTTATAGGTGGTATTTTTGCAGACAAAGTTCTTGGATTCAAAAAATCACTCATGTTTGGAGCAGTTGTAATGATTACCGGAAATTTAATAATAGTAGCTTCTCCACAGAATTTCTTTTACTTAGGAATCACACTTTCGATTATCGGAACTGGATTTTTTAAACCAAACATTTCATCAATGGTTGGCGAACTTTATCATGAAGGAGATGCTAGAAGAGATGCAGGATTCGGATTATTTTATTCAGGTATAAATATTGGAGCCTTGCTCGGAGGCGCTGTTTGTGTTTATTTAGGAGAGAGTAAAGATTTCGGTTGGAGTTATGCATTTCTCTCTGCTGCTATCGTTATGACTATTGGCTTAATCACTTTTCTACTTACAAAAAAATCATTGGGCCCTATTGGAGATTCACCTCTTTTACATCTGAGTACAGGTAAACGAACAACCAAGGAAATAATGGTCTATGCAGGTTCTATCATAAGCATCCCTCTTATTTTTATTATGATAAAAAATACAGATTACACCGACTATTTTATGTACACCATTGGCCCTCTAGCCTTTATCTATTTTATTTTCGAAACATTTAAAGAGAAGGAAGCCAGGGCTCGAAAAAAATTAATTGCTGCATTTATTTTTATTTTATTCTCCATCATCTTTTGGGCTTTCTTCGAACAAAGTGGAGGCTCTTTGGCGCTTTTCGCAAAAAACAATCTACATCATAATTTATTGTTTTTTAATGCAAGCCCGAACATTATCAACAACACTTCAAATTCCTTATTTGTAATCATTTTTAGTCCTATACTTGGTTTAGTGTGGCTTGCCATGGCAAAACGAAAAATTGAACCTAACACCGTTATTAAATTCGGTATCGGATTTTTGTTTTTAGCATTAGCCTTTTTTACTTTTTATTACACACGTTTTTTTGCAGATGCAGAGGGGCTGACTTCTTTGAACATTTTTACACTCGCTTATTTGGTTATCACATTCGGAGAGCTGGCTCTATCACCAATTGGTTTGTCTATCATGACCAAGTTATCACCAAAAAGATTATCAGGAATGATGATGGGAATGTGGTTTTTGGCTAGCGCTTATGGCCAATACGCTGCTGGATTATTAGGCGCGGATATGTCGAGTTCTGATACAAATGCTAGTCTACTTGTGAAATTGCAAGGCTATACTGACGGGTACAAACAATTAGCTATTTATGCTTTAATAGCAGGAATTGCCATGATTGTCATTTCACCACTTATTCGCAAGTTGATGCAAGAAGTAAAATAATTCGCCTTGGCAACAACAGTTTCTATTTCTGAATTCTTAAAACTAGCCGAAATTCATCCAATTCTTGATGTTCGTACCCCTGCAGAGTTCGAGCAAGGTCATATCGTAGGTGCAATCAATTTGTCATTGTTCACTAATGAAGAACGAAAAATAATTGGAACACTGTACAAACAACGAGGCAAACAAGTTGCCATTCTTGAAGCTCTGGCCATAGTTGGGCCAAAGTTACAAAGCTATGTGAAGCAGGCAATTTCATTATCCACTACAGGAACATTTTTAGTTCATTGTTGGCGAGGAGGTATGCGTAGTTCAAGCATGGCATGGTTTATAGAAACCTATGGATTCAAATGTGTTACTTTAAAAGGAGGATATAAGTCTTACAGAAAACTTGTACTCAAAGGTTTTGAAGAAAGGAAAAATTTAGTTATCTTAGGAGGTAAAACAGGAACAGGAAAAACCTTGGTACTCCACCAACTTGAAAGACTGGGTGAACAAATACTAGATCTTGAAAAGCTAGCTCATCACAAAGGTTCTTCATTTGGCTCATTGGGAGAACTTCCTCAAAATTCACAAGAACAGTTTGAAAATGAATTGTGGTATTCCTTTTCAAAAATTGATTCAACAAGGAGATGTTGGGTTGAAAACGAAAGTAGAAAAATTGGAAGAAACATTTTACCTCTTGGCTTTTGGCTTCAAATGCAAAATGCGCTTGTATTGACTATCCATTTACCTAAAGAAGAACGATTGAAATATTTGGTGAACGAATATGGAAATTTTGATAAGGAACATTTAATAGCTGCTACGAGCCGCATCAGTAAAAAACTAGGTGGTGTACAAGCTAAAAATGCAATTGAAGCTATTCGCGCAGGAAATTTAATTCTAGCATTCGAAATCTGTCTATTCTATTACGACAAGACCTACAACTTCGGCCAAGAACAAAGGGAAAATAGTAAGATTATCGATATTGAATTTGAGGAATTGAACCCAAATAAAATGGCACAACATCTAATCATTAAAACCTCTTAAATAATGAATATCGAAAAAATAAAACTAACCCAATTTTCGCACGGTGCAGGATGTGGGTGTAAAATAGCTCCTCACGTATTAGAAGAAATACTTAAAACTAATATAATAACACCGACTAATTCCAATCTTATTGTAGGAAATTCAACCAAAGACGATGCAGCTGTATTTGATATTGGCGATGGAAAAGGCATCATAAGCACGACTGATTTTTTTATGCCCATTGTTGATGATGCCTTTGACTTTGGAAAGATTGCTGCCGCAAATTCGATTAGTGACATTTATGCCATGGGAGGAAAACCATTAATGGCAATCGCGATTCTCGGATGGCCAATAAAAAAGCTGAGTGTTGAAGTCGCCCAAAAAGTAATAGAAGGCGGCAGAGCGATATGTGCTGAAGCGGGTATTCCCCTAGCAGGAGGTCATAGCATCGATAGTCCTGAACCTATTTTTGGACTTGCTGTAACCGGCATTGTAAATTTGAAAAACCTAAAACAAAACAATACAGCAAAAGCTGGAGATCTATTGTACCTAACTAAAAAAATTGGAGTTGGAATACTCACTACGGCCGAAAAAAGGGGAATGTTAAAAGAAGAACATATCGGTATCGCTGCAAAACAAATGATGCAATTAAATCACTTTGGAATGCATGTCTCGCATCTCATATCTTTAAATGCCATGACAGATGTGACAGGCTTTGGGCTGTTAGGGCATCTTATAGAAATGGCAGAAGGAAGCAACTTGACAGCTGAATTGAATTATAGTAAAGTACCAAAATTTCCTAATTTAGATTTTTACAACTCTCAAGTTTGTGTTCCTGATGGTACCTTCCGTAATTGGAGTGGTTATGACCCAAAGGTGAAGGGAATTACAGGTGATTCTTTATTAATACTTTCAGATCCTCAAACCAATGGAGGCCTTCTTATGAGTGTAAGTCCAGAAGCTAAAGACACATTCGAAAAACTGATGATTGAAGCCGGACTAGGCGAATTTGCAAGCCCCATCGGAAGAATGAAACTAAAAACTGAAAAACAAGTAGAGATCATTTGATACTTTTTGAGTTTACTTGTTAATACAAAATTACAGGATTTAATTGGTGATGATTTAGGCTAAAATCCAAGACTAGCACACGCCACTTCAGCTGCTAGTTGCTCTGCTCTTTTTTTTGAGAAATGTTGAGCAGTACCAATCACCTCTTCATTCATTATTAAGTGGATGGTGAAAAGTTTATCCGGTGAGGAATTTCCATCAATAACCGTTTCAAAACGAAATTCTTTCCTTTCCTTTTGAGACCATTCTATAAATTTACTTTTGAAGTCAACTTCCTTTGTCACCAACTCTTCCATATCAATATGAACATTGATAATACGGGTAAGTAGAAATTTTTGTGCAAATTCAAATCCTTTATCAAGATATATTGCTCCAATTAATGCTTCGTAAGCATCACCATTAATAGAACTTGGAATTCCTTTTCTTTCGTTATTCGCTTCAATAAAATTGCTTAGCCCAAGCTTCTGTGCAATATTATTGTGCTGATTCCGACTCACCATTTTTGAACGCATCTTAGTTAAAAACCCTTCATCTTTAAAAGGAAATTTTTTAAAAAGATAATCAGCAACCACTGTCCCAATGACAGAGTCTCCTAAGAACTCCAAACGTTCGTTACTATCTTTTACTCCATCTTTTATAAGTGTAGCGGCCGAACTATGACGAAAAGCTGATTTGTAAAGGGAAATGTTTGAAGGATAAAATCCTAGTACATTTCGAAGAGACTGATTTAATTTTCTGTCAGGAGTAAAAAGTACTCGTAAGGAATGCGAAAATATTGGCAAAGAGAAGTTTTATGCGATGTATTTCTTCACAATTACTGAGGCATTGTGACCTCCAAAACCAAATGTATTGCTAAGGGCAGCACGTACTACTCGTTTTTGAGCAGTTCCAAAGGTAAAATTCAAACGATTATCCAATGCTGGATCATCTGTAAAATGGTTAATAGTAGGAGGAACAATATCATGTTTTACTGCGAGTATTGCTGCCATAGCTTCAATTGCACCAGCAGCACCCAATAAGTGACCAGTCATAGACTTAGTAGAACTGATATTTAATTTGTATGCACTTTCGCCAAAAACGGCAACAATTGCTTTTGTTTCGGCTATATCACCTAGAGGTGTAGATGTTCCATGAACATTAACATAGTCAATGTCCTCAGGATTCATTTCCGCATCGTGTAAAGCATTTCTCATCACGTTTCGAGCACCTAATCCTTCAGGATGAGGGGCGGTGATGTGATTGGCATCAGCTGTCATACCACCTCCAACTATTTCGGCATAAATTTTTGCACCTCGTTTTAGTGCGTGTTCCAAATCTTCCAAAATCAATGCTCCTGCACCTTCACCCAACACAAAACCATCTCTATCCAAATCGAATGGGCGAGATGCCGTAGCAGGAGAATCGTTACGAGTAGAGAGAGCATGCATAGCATTGAACCCACCAACACCTGCTGCATATATAGCAGCTTCCGAACCACCTGCAACAATGATATCAGCTTTCCCTAATTTTATATAGGTTGCCGCATCTATCAATGCATTAGTAGAAGAAGCACAAGCTGATACCGTAGTAAAGTTAGGACCACGCATTCCGAAACGGATGGAAATGTGGCCAGAACAAATATCGGCAATCATTTTGGGGATAAAGAAAGGATTGAAACGTGGAGTACCATCACCTCTATCATAATTTATACACTCGTCTTGGAAAGTTTGTAACCCACCAATACCCGAGCCCCAAATAACTCCTGCTCTATCTGGATCGAAAGCATTCTCACCATCCAAACCTGCATCTTTTACAGCTTGTATAGAGGCGCATAATCCGAATTGAGAGTACGGATCAAGTTTTCGTGCTTCTTTACGATCTAAATAATCTTCAGGGTTAAAGCCTTTTACCTCGCAGGCAAATTGTGTTTTGAACTTTGAAGCGTCAAAACGAGTAATAGGCGCAGCCCCGCTAACTCCATTGATAAGATTGTTCCAATAGTCTGAAACATTATTACCAAGTGGAGTAATCGCACCTAGACCTGTAACTACTACTCGCCTTAACTTCATTAAATAAATCTTTTGGAATTATTTTGCGTTTGCTTCAATGTAAGTAATTGCTTCACCTACAGTACCAATTTTTTCAGCTTGGTCGTCTGGAATAGCAATGTTAAATTCTTTTTCAAACTCCATTATCAACTCTACAGTATCTAATGAGTCTGCACCTAAATCATTTGTAAAGCTCGCTGTTAGCGTTACTTCTTTCTCGTCTACGCCTAGTTTATCAACGATGATAGCTTTTACTTTTGTTGCAATGTCTGACATTTTTAAAATGTTTTTTAGTTAATTCGGTTGCAAAGATAGAGTTATGTGTAGAATAACAAAAAAAAATCTGAGTTTATTAACATTTTTCCTGCCCTTATTTTCTGTTTTCTTTTACAAATCAAGGATTTAAACTTATTGTTAAGGTTTTCATCTCGAAATACTTTGAATGAGATATGGTATTAAAAGCTAATTTTGCACCATGAAAACGAACAAGATTGCCATTTTTGCCTCCGGAGAAGGTACTAATGCTCAAAATATCATTAATTATTTCAGAGATTCAAACAACATCGAGGTTGCCTTGGTGGTGTCAAACAAAACTACTGCTAATGTTCTGAATCGAGCTAAACTGGCTAATATTCCTGCCTTAGTAATTACAAAAACTGATTTTTTTGAATCCATGAACACTTTGAATCAATTAAAATCCTTTGGCATCAATTGGATTGTACTAGCTGGATTTCTATGGAAAGTTCCACAAACTTTTATTCAAGAGTATCCATCAAAGATTATTAACATCCACCCAGCTCTTCTTCCTAAATATGGTGGCAAAGGAATGTACGGAATGCATGTTCACGAGGCTGTAATCGCGGCTAAAGAAATTCAAAGTGGCATTTCTATTCATTATGTAAACGAACATTATGATGAAGGTGCAATCATCTCACAACATCGATGTGATATAGCTGAAAACGAAACACCTTATACCTTGGCGGCTAAAATACACGAACTGGAATATACATTTTTTCCGAAGGACATAGAACAGATTATTATTGGACATCAGAAGCAAGAATTTAAGTGATTCAACTTTTTATAATTTTACTAAACCATGGAATATAAAGAAATTCTTACCATTACAATGATATTGTTTGCGGTGATTGATGTTATTGGATCTTTGCCTGTGATACTTGACTTGCAAACAAAACATGGTGATATACAAGCGGTGAAAGCAACGCTTGTGTCTGGAGTAATAATGATTGCTTTTATGTTTCTTGGCGAACAAATACTCAATGTAATTGGAATTGATGTAAGCTCATTTGCAATCGCTGGATCTTTTATCATCTTTTTTCTGGCGTTAGAAATGATTCTTGGAGTAAAATTTTACAAAGACGATTCGGCAACTACAGCGTCTATCGTGCCCATCGCTTTCCCTCTTATAGCTGGTACAGGAACACTCACCACCTTGCTTTCTATTCGAGCCGAATATAAAACGCAAAACATCATCATCGCGATTCTTATTAATCTTGTATTTGTATACCTTGTCTTGCGAAACACTTATCGACTCGAAAAAATTCTAGGTGTGGGAGGTATCAACATTTTAAGAAAAGTATTTGGAGTGATCCTCTTAGCAATAGCCGTAAAATTATTCCGAACCCATGCTGGGATTTAGATGCAAACTAATAGTTAAATAACAAAATAGAATGGTTTCAATATTTACAGATGGCTCATCAAGAGGAAATCCAGGACCAGGAGGTTATGGTGTAGTGATGCTGGCAGGAGAGCTACGAAAAGAGATCTCGGAAGGATTTCGATTAACCACCAACAACAGAATGGAACTATTGAGTGTGATTGTTGCATTGGAGGCATTAAAAAAAGAAGGGACATCGGTCACCATCTATTCCGACAGCAAATATGTGGTTGATTCAGTTGAAAAGAAATGGGTTTTTGGTTGGGAAAAAAAACAGTTTAAAGATAAGAAAAATGAAGATTTATGGATTCGATTTCTGAGATCGTACCGAAAACAACATGTAAAATTTGTATGGGTGAAAGGCCATGCAGCTAATAAAGAAAACAACCGTTGCGATGAACTCGCTACTGCTGCTGCAATGGGAAAAGGCTTAAAGGCTGATCATTGGTTCGAGGAAAATAATGCATAATTTCTTTTTCAATATCCATAATCTAAATCAAGAACAACCTATAAACATCCTGTTCGACCTCCATCAATTGGCACATTAATTCCAGTAATGTAAGCTGCCGCAGGAGATGCTAAAAATGCAACCGCGTTGGCTACTTCTGACGCTTCAGCAAACCGCCCCATCGGTATTTCTTCCATCATTTCTTTTTGAATGGTATCGATCGATTTATTTTTACTTTTCGAATTATTAGTGATGATGGTTTGCAATCTACCGGTAAGTGTAGCTCCAGGAAGCACATTGTTTACCGTAATTCCGAAAGGTGCCAGTTCTGTGGCCAAGGTTTTGCTCCAGTTGGCTACTGCGGCACGAATGGTATTGGATACACCTAAATTTTTCAAAGGCATTTTCACTGAAGTGCTGATAATGTTCACAATCCTGCCATACTTTTCTTTTTTCATTCCTTCCATCAAGGCTTGAACCAAAATATGGTTGCAAATTAAATGATTGTTAAACGCTTTCAAAAACTCTTCCACCTTCGCATTCTGAATAAGTCCGCTGGCTGGGCCTCCTGTGTTGTTAACAAGTATGTGAATTGCTCCTTTGGTTTTAACAAACGCCTCAACTTTCGATTTCAAATTAGCTTGATTTTCGAAATCGGCTACTATAAAATCGTGATGTTGACCATTAGCGGTATCTAAGTCATTCAGCGATTCTTTTAAAGCATTTTCATTACGAGCAAGTAATATTACATTAGCACCTAACGAAGCTAATTCAATTGCTGATGCCTTACCAATACCCTGTGTACTTCCACATACCAAGGCAGTTTTCCCTTTTAAGCTTAAATTCATACAACAAAGATAAATTAAATAATAATGTAGAAGGTCCGCAATATCGTAAATCTGCTAATCATAATACGTGTAACCAAATTTAACAATACCAACCGAAGCATTAATATGGTCACGATTGACTTCCGACTTGGGCAAACGAGTGGTATCGTCATACAAAATATTTATCTCATCCGTGAGTACGCCTTTTTTAAATCGTTTTTCGGTTATCACATCTCCGTATGCATTGTACTCATAAGTCGATTCGGTTTTCATTTCGCCACTTTCGTTACTCGAAAATGTTTTCCCAATGAGGTTACTCGTTGAATCATATTTATAATAATAATCGGCTTGCATCCAACTCACAATGAACTCGTAATTTTCAGAAAGTTTTTTCTTGTGTTCATCATAGTTAATGATGGCCTTTTTGTATTCGCGACCTTCGTCATTCAAGCACGATTTTTTCAATTGTGTTGCTGTCAAAGTAGTATATTGAAACGTCTCTGACGAAAGGATACTTTGAACACCTAATTTAAACTCCTTGATGTTTTCACTAACATTCGTTTCGCGGCAATGTACTTCCTTTTGTATTCTTCCTTCAGTATTATACTCGTAGTAGTAAGCATCGTAATAATCTCCTGTGCGAGCACGTTTTGCAATCACCCAATTGGTGTTGTTATAAAACACATCCACAAATATTGTATCGTTAAAATATTTTTTTACAGTGCGTGTTCCTGCCTGACGCACCACTTTTGCTCTTCTCACCAATTGCGAAACATCTTCCTCAAGGTTCTCTGTTCTATTCAAGATGGTGTAATAATATCTTGTGAGATTCCCATTCCTATCGAATTCATATCCCTGTGTTCCGCCTTTATCTATTATCATTTCACCATCTGGTTTATCGACCATCACGAGTTGAATATTTTTAATTTTATTTTGTTTCACGATGGCCGCATTAAAGTTAACCGGGCCAAGTGGAATTTCTAAAGGCTTCGTATTGATGAGCTGAGCTATACAAAATTGACTGAAAAGAAATGTCGTTATTACTAGAGTGAGTTGTTTCAAATTATTTCAATTGTTGTAAAGCTTCATTTACATTGCTCACTGGTTTATTACACGTTTTGTTGGTACACACATATATGAGTGTTTCTCCTTTTTCACCCCGATTAAGCAGCAATGGCATATCACTTTGGATTTCACATCCTGCCATTATCACATTAGGTATATAAATTTGATTGAATGATTTTCTTTTTTCGTGAAACGATTTCCCAACAATTGCAATTTCATAAAAAGGTTGAGTAAAGTTCAAAAGCAGCATAGCCCAATTGCTGTATCCAGCGCCATACGATTCGATTTGATCTAAAACATTATTCAACATTTTTTTACTCATCGCCAAATAGGATTCATTTTCTAAATGATGCCCAAGCAAAAACAAGGATTTAGCTATGCTAGAATTGGAAGCAGGAATCACGTTGTCCGACAATTCCATTTTTTTACTGATCAGCGCTTTGTCTTCGTTAGATGTAAAATAAAACATACCTGAGTCATTATCTTGAAAATGTTCGATACAATACTTCATCAAATCATTTGCTTTAAAAAGATATTTTTCATCAAATGTTGATTCATAAAGCGCAATTAAAGATTCTATCAAAAATGAATAATCTTCGAGAAAACCATTCGCCTTTTTTCCGATTAAGTGCGAAAGTTGATTACCATCTATAACCGCATTTGCAAAAATAAAATCCAAGTTCTTTATGGCCGTATTCAAGAATTTACTTTCATCAAATGCTTTTGCAGCATCCACATAAGCTTTTAGCATTAAAGCGTTCCACGAAGTAAGCAATTTGTTATCCAATCCAGGTCGTACTCTTGTTTCTCGTTGTTTCAATAAACATACTTTTAGTTCCTCGATGATTAACTTCAAATTGTCAACCGAAATTGAATGTTTTTGTGCTACCACCTCCTCACTTTCATTCCTGAGTAAAATATAATTATTATGTTCCCACCATCCTTTTTCATTTACGTTGTAATAATCAGCAAAGATGTTATAGTTCTCTTTCAATACGTCTTTCAATTCATCTTTTTGCCAAACATAATATTTCCCTTCCACTCCTTCCGAATCGGCATCTAATGCAGAATAAAAACCACCATCCGCTGAAGTTAATTCTCGTTCAACAAAAGCTAATGTTTCGAAAACAACTTCTTTGTACAATGGGTTTTTAGTAGCCTGAAAAGCTTCTGAATAAAGACTTACAAGTTGAGCATTATCATAAAGCATTTTTTCGAAATGCGGCACTTTCCAATATCTATCCACCGAATAGCGAGAAAACCCTCCTCCTATTTGGTCATAGATTCCTCCATAAGCCATTTTAGTAAGCGTCCTATTGACATGTTCAAGCACCTCCTCTTTAATATTTGAGAATGAAAACGCATACCTCAGCAGAAAAAGATAATTGTTAGGCAAAGGGAATTTGGGTGCTCCATCCGGTCCCCCTTCTATATTGTCAAATCTATTTTTCAAATTCAAATATGATTGATGCAATGTTTCAGCACTAAACTCCTCCATGCTCTCATTCACTTTCACCAATTCGGAAAGTCTTACTCCTTCGGTTAAACGCGTTGCATATTCAATTGCCTTTTCCCTATCGTTTTGATACACATCAGCAATATTCAACAAAACATTCATCCATTGTTGTTTTGGAAAATAAGTACCACCATAAATTGGCCTACCATCAGGTAAGGCTATACAATTCAATGGCCAACCTCCTTTGCCTGTCATCAACTGCACAGCAAGCATGTATATTTGGTCTACATCAGGGCGTTCCTCTCGGTCTACTTTAATGCATATAAAATAGTCGTTCATCAATTGAGCTACTTGCTCGTCTTCAAAACTTTCGTGTTCCATCACATGGCACCAATGGCAGGCTGAATAACCTATACTTATCAGAATAAGTTTATCCTCTTGTTTTGCTTTTAGCAACGTCTCCTCATTCCACGGATACCAATTGACAGGATTGTGAGCATGTTGAAGCAAGTAAGGACTTGTTTCGTGTATTAATGAATTGGTATGTTTATGCGTTATGCTCATTTTGTTAGGTTCAAGGGTACATTGCGAGTAAGATTTACAGGAAAAGATTTTTTTACTAAAAATTTTCCGGCTTGAATATTTCCCTTAATACCAATCTCTACATTTTTACTCATCGCCATTGCTATTACCTTAGGAATATCGGTAATGCTCAATCCTGAAAAGTCGGATTTTATTTTGAAGGTATATGATTCTTCGCTATTTGCTTTTATCCTAACATTGTTTGCCAAATGAGCTTTACCAGCATTTAAACCACTCAGTGTTACATCTACATCCGATTTGTAAATAGTGAAAGCACTTGAATTGGGATTTTTTATTCGAGCTGTTATCTCTGCTTCTACACCATTCTGCGATAGTTTCACCAATTTCATACTCTCTATTCCACTGAAACTTACTTCCTGAAAATTGCGATTGCAGGAACTAACAAGTACAATTAATAATAAAAGAAACGCCCCCATTCTTACGAACAAGGGCGCTTTTGCAAAGGTGTTTTTTATCATCTACGTTGTTTCGTGTAGGTTGATTATTTGCTCATTTCAGCATAGTACTGAAAGAAATAAGGAATTGTTTCTATTCCTTTTAAATAATTAAATACACCATAATGTTCGTTTGGAGAATGGATTGCATCTGAATCGAGGCCGAAACCAAGCAATACCGTATCTAATCCCAATTCAGATTTAAACATAGCCACTATAGGAATACTACCTCCACTACGCACAGGAATTGGCTTTTTGCCAAATGTTGTTTCCATGGCTTTGCTAGCTGCTTTGTAGGCAATCGAGTTGCTTGGAGTTACAGCAGCTTCGCCTCCATGATGTGGTGTCACTTTTACCGTTACCGATGATGGTGCAATGGATTCGAAATATTTTTTGAACTGTTCGAATGTTTTATCAGAGTTTTGATACGGAACCAAACGCATGGATATTTTTGCAAAGGCTTTTGAAGCAATTACTGTTTTAGCTCCCTCTCCTTGATAACCTCCCCAAATACCATTCACATCCAATGTTGGGCGGATGGAATTACGTTCGTTAGTGGTATACCCTTCTTCGCCTATTACATCTTTTAAATCCAATGATTTTTTGTACTCATCCAAACTGAATGGTGCTTTTGCCATTTCAGCACGTTCTTCGGCTGATAGTACTTCCACATCATCATAAAATCCTGGTATGGTAATGTGTTTGTTATCGTCTTTCAACTTTGCAATCATTTCGCAAAGAATATTGATTGGATTAGGCACAGCACCACCATAAAGTCCTGAATGCAAATCACGATTAGGACCCGTTACTTCAACCTCTAAGTAAGTAAGTCCTCTTAATCCAACGGTAATGGAAGGAATGTCGTTGGCAATAATTCCAGTATCTGAAACAAGAATAACATCTGCTTTTAATTTCTCTTTATTGTTTTTTACAAAAATCCCAAGGTTGTCGGAACCAATTTCTTCCTCACCTTCTAACATAAACTTGATATTACAAGGAAGTGAATTTGTTTTCATCATAAATTCGAATGCTTTCACATGCGAAAACATTTGTCCTTTATCATCACATGCACCACGTGCATATATTTTTCCGTCTTTTATAACGGGTTCGAAAGGACCTGAAGTCCATAGTTCCAATGGGTCGGCTGGTTGAACATCATAGTGTCCATAAACTAATACGGTAGGCAACTTAGGGTCAATCATTTTTTCAGCATATACTATCGGATAACCTGCAGTAAGGCAGATTTCGGCTTTATCGGCACCTGCTTTAGTTAAGCTAGCTTTGATAGAATCGGCTGTGCGAAACACATCATCCTTGTATTTCGGGTCAGCACTTACGCTTGGTATTCTTAATAATTCGAAAAGTTCGCTTAAAAAACGTTCTTTGTTTGCTTCAATGTACTCGTTAATTTTTGCCATTTTTATTTTATTATAAAGTTTAAAGTTCGAAAGTAAATAGGAACGCAAATTTGCAATTAAATATTTAGATAGAGGAACGAAATATGATAAATTATTTAATATTTATCGATAAGCTATGTACTAGAACTTATCGAAAACAAAAAAGGCAAGAAACAATTGTTTCTCGCCTTTTGGTTGAGGTCCCGTGCGTCCTGTTTTTGAGTACTTTTGGGTGATTCAAAATTCGCCATTTACTCAATGTTTACAATCATCTCAGCAGTTATACAATTTTTTGGTAAAATCCGAAAATCACCCAGAAATTTCCCGATTTTGCCACACGTTTTGCCACACTTTTTTTGGACAAATCTATCTCTGTTTTTCTTGCTTTCTGTCCAGCCGATACAAACGTATAATAAATATCAATACAAATAACTATGCACGTAAAATTTTTTTTAAGAGACATCAGCAAAGAAGGAGCTTATTCCAAAAAATCAAAAGAACATTTGGTAAATGCCTACTTCACTTATCATGGGCAACGTATCCGTTTGTCAACTAAGTTAAGAGTAAATAAAAATGATTGGAATGAAAAGAGAGAGGAGTTTCGAGGCTTCGGGGATGATGTGGCAACAAAGAATGCTACACTAAAAAAAATTCGACAAAAAGCGGATGGAGTTTATAATACCCTTATGTCTAAAGGAATTCCATTGACAGCTAACATTGTAAAAAAAGAAATTCTAAAAGAAATTTTTCCTGAAAAATATGTCAAAACAGAAAAGGTTTACAATTTATTTAATTTTTTAGAATGGTATATTAAAGAAAATCCGAATAACGTAAAGCTTGGGACAATGAAGGCTTATATGCAGTTAATACCATTGCTTAAAGACATTTCAAAAAAAGAAGGAGACTTGTTTTTAGAATTTGAACAAGTAACTAATCCTTGGGAGTCTGCCTTTAAAACATTTCTTATTAATAAAGGTCATGGAAAGAACACAATCGGAAGGCATATAAAAAATATTAAATCTCTAATGACATTGGCGTATAAGAAAAAATTGCACACTAATACCGAGTACAGAGAATTTAAAAAGACATCAGAAGAAACCAAAGCAATTTATTTAACTGAAGAAGAAATTCTTTCAATATATAACACTGACTTGCCTTCTCACTTAGTAGAGGCGAGAGATGTTTTTGTTTTCTCCTGTTTAACTGGGCTCCGATTCAGTGATACCATAGCTTTGAGAAAGTATAATTGGAAAGGAGATTTTCTTGAAATCACAACAATAAAAACGGAAGACGCACTAAAAATACCACTTCGAAAAACAGCTAAAATTATTTTAGAAAAGTATAAAGGACAAATACCTTATTTTTATAATCAAAAATATAATCGTCAGATAAAAGAAATTTGCTCAATGGTTGATTCTCTCAAAGTTGATGAAACATATACTATTACAAAAGGCTCTAAACGAAAGGAAATTGTAATAAAGAAATATAAACTGGTACAAAGCCATACAGCCAGAAGAAGCTTTGCAACAAATGAATATAAAAGAGGTACAAAAACTGCAATTATAATGGCAGTAACAGGTCACAAATCGGAACGTGACTTTTGGACATACATCCGATTAAAACAAACGGAGAAAGCTGAAGATTTATTTGAAGATTTTCAAAAAAGAGATTTTTAATTACTGCATTTATTGCCTAATAAATGTAGGTTTTTCGGCTTTGTAATTTCTTAATGATTGTACAAACTGCTCCACATGATAAACTTTATATCTACCTTGTTGGATAGAATGAAAATAGTTTTGTTTTTTACACTTGTGGAATTTATTCCGACTAATTTTATATTCACCCAATAAATCTTCCATGTGCATGTATTCTTTATTCGCACTCAACTCTGACATTAGTGCAAGCTCACGCCTTATAACATCCTTTACAACTTCTTTTAATTCTTCCAAAAAGTCATCTTTTATTTCTTTCTTCAATTCGTCTTTTAAAATGTCTAATACGGTTTTCCAAGAATTCATTTGTTTTATTTAATTTAGTTTTTATTTTATTTACTTCCCTTTGGTAACAGTAATTAGTTTAGTTCAAACCAGTCAGGGCACGAAAGGTGCTCTACTTTTAGGAAGTGGGTTTCGCTCAACTCCAAACAAATATTAATGAGCTCTTCATCCCCCTTACATGCACAGGCAATTGTCTCTTCCTCTTGTATAGTGGGGATACATACAATAAAATAGTCATAGCCAATTTTCCGTACTTTTTCTTTAAATGATTCAAAATTTAACTCTTCCTCTCCAACGATTATTGTTTCAAAATTCTTTTTCATAATTTTTTTGATTTAATATTTAATTTTTTATTATTGGCATTGCTCGATAAATTTTACCATTTAACTCACACCCTCCCTTAGCATAGCTTGGGTTTCCCTTTATCATTGTAGGGTCGTTAGGATTTGGGTTAAATTGCTTTTTGCCCCATTGTTTAAAGAAGAATTTAACTTTCTGTTTTGCACACTGTCTCTTTATATCGACAACCCATTCCTTCTTTAATGGTCTCGCTCCATGCCCAGATTCTCCACCCGTAATTACCCAGTCAATCCCTTTAAGGTTTAAGTTTGAAAGTGGACCTAAAAGAGGTTCAAGCGAAAGGAATTTTATTTTCGCTCCTGACTTTTTTAAATACTTCAGACGCTCTACAACCCGCTCATCTTCTATGGACACACCCATCCATATATTGTTTGTCCAGGTTAATTCTGAACTGATTTCAGCCAACCTCTTTGCCCTTTTGGTCAATATCTGGTAGGTGTGCTGAGGAGTAGCGTTCATAGTTAAAAACACTTGTTTGATAAACTCTAATGGTACATCTTCGTGAAAAAGGTCGCTCATAGAATTTACAAAAACTACACTTGGCTTTTTCCAAGTAAAAGGTCTTAACAGCTCGTCTTGATGAATAGTAAGTTTAAATCCGTTTTCATATTTTTTTTGTCCCATATATTGCAGCCTTTTGGACATTACTAAGGCATAACACAGTTTGCAACCAGCTGAGATTTTTGTACAACCTGTTGTTGGATTCCAGGTAAAACCTGTCCATTCGATACTTGATTTACTCATAATTTTTATTTTGTTTTTAATTAATTAGGACTACTCCTTTTCGTCCTTCCAGTTATTATACGTTAGTGGCAGTTGGACATAACTATAAAATAAACGCATTAGTTTTGTCCAAGACACCGAAGGGACTATTGCCAAATAAAAAAGGTGAAACCTTTACGATTTCACCTTAAGATAATGAGCGATGGGAAGGATTATTTATTTCTACGATTTATTATTTGTTTAACTCGGTCAGCATATACTTGAGTTAATTTGGATTTATCAAATCTTGCTTTGTTGTCCATATAACTTCTCGGTGGAAATATTTTAATTAAACTAAAAACATGTCCTATTATTCCGTGCCTATTATTAGGAATTTTCATTCCCATCTCAATCAACAGGTCATTCAGACTATTAGCATATTCTTGTAAAATCATACTCTCCTTTACAGAACTCTTTTTATAAGTTTTTAAGAATGTTTCACAATCATTTTTTACATCACTTAAAAATATTTTAGAATTCATGTTTGAATTTAATGGAAAATGTTTTCTGAAAAAACTTTCAAATATCAAAAACAGTTCTGTAGAAAAAATGGTTGACTTAGAGGAAATTCCAACACCCGTTTGAATAGTTATTTTTTTTATTTCAAAAGGGTTATAATCTTTTTGATTAATTTCCTCAATCAAATTTATGGATTTGACCAATTTTTTTGCATACTCTTTTTTATTTTCAAATTCTCCTTCTTCCTCATGCTCCCGCATATAAAGATAGCTCCTGTTAAATGTATCAATACGAAGAGCAGCATGACATAAATTAGCTACAGATTTTTCGTCAAAATTCCCATCCGAATCAGAAAGTAGACGTGCGATTGAATAATAAAAATCTTTTTTTATTTCTTGCTTAAAATCATTATCATCCTCAATTGAAATTTCTGTTTCATACATTTCTTCTTCTTGTGTTTCATTCGCTGAATTACCATTCGCACTTTTTTCATAAGCAAGAAACAATTCATACAATTCAAAATCGAGATACGAGTTATCATTAATCCCTATTTCTGGGTAATTGATATATTTATCTATCAAGCTTCTGTCCGATACAATTTCTATTAATTCTTCTCCAAAATTATTTGTTGTCATTGTTTAAGATAAAAGCGGTTACCTCATTATTTTCACTCGTTGTATTTTAGTTAATCTTTATAAAAGGCATTAATTTCGTATGGGATTTGGTTCGATTTGGTTCGCAAATATCCGCAAATTATTCGTTATTGACTCCGATTAGCCTTTACTTGTAAGGAATAATCAATCATTTAAAACTTAAAGTGTCGTTTCGCTTCTCTGAAAACATTTTCATATTTTGGCAAGTCGTGAATTTGTGATGCAAGTTTATTTTCCCAATCACGCTTGAATGCGGCTTCTTTACTTAAAACTTTTTTTGCAAAATCTTTTGGGTTATGTTTTTTTCTTATTGCTTTGTTATGAAAAGGGATTGTATGGTCCGCAACTTTTATTCTTTCGATTTCTGTTAAATACCAGAAGTCGTATAGGTCTCTTGGTTCTGTTCTGCCCATCAATGCTGCCATTTTCTCTATTAACACTTCGGATAATGAATAACAGGACAATTCGAAATTTTCTCCAAGGTCAGAATAATTTCTATAAATTGATTTACTCATAACATCTGTTTCTAAAACCTCCCCTCTGGTAATATCAATCTTTAAATCTCGACTACCCATACCACCTTTTAAGGGTCCAACATAATCAATGTAAAATTGTGGACTTCCTGTTTCGTGTATCATCCATTTCTTGTCATCTATCTGCATTTCAATATTTGCTTCTTCTTTGATGAAATCAAAAAGATTTTTAAACTCGCCTCGAATTTGTTCATTGGAAATAGCTTCATCTACAATCGTGAAATCTAAATCTTCAGAGAAACGATAATCCTCAATGTATGCTTTCTTTAATACCGTACCACCTTTAAAAACTAAACAGTTGTTTAGAATTTTATTTTTTGAAATCGCATAAAGCACCCAAGACAAAATGTAATCTTTCTCAATCTGTCTATCGCTTACTCTGTTTACAGTAGCTACTTTATTTAATTCTTTAGGTTCAATCATATCAACTAAAAATGGGTGAAAGGATAGAGTCGCTGTCTATGTTTTGTTGTATAGCCCAACGGAAAATTGTTTTTCCCTCTTTCGGATAAGTTGGCTCTAATAAAACAAAGGAATTCGTTCTCAACCTTTGTAATTGCTCAATGATGGGATGTTTAATTTCCAAAATTTCTAAAATAAATCCTAATCTCTTTATAACTGCCTGTGATTTGAATTGCTCTGCATATTCAAAAAGCTTTCTGTAATCAATTTTATCTTTCGACTTGTAAATTGCTTTTACAATTTCTGTTATTCCACCAGCATAGCTGGGCTTGAACAAACAATCAATAAGTGTTTTCTCCAAATCAGAACATTGAACTTTGTTGAAACTATCAATCCATGTTTTTTTATTTCCAAAAAAATGTTCTTCGTTGTGATAAATAAATTGAAAAGGAATGTTCTTTATTTTAAGTGCTGATGGCTTTATTTGTTTGCTCACAACAATTTGTTCTTTCAAGTTTGGTTGTGTTGTTAAACTATGAATTTGAAGAGCGGAAAAATATCCGATGTAATAATTTGCATCACCAACCAAATATTGCGAAAGCAAATGCCAGTCGGGCATAAATGTTTTTGCATCTTGCTCAAAAGGAATGATGTAATAAACACCATCTTTTATTCGCATAAGCAAACCTCTCTTGGTCATATCACTTAATAATTTTTTTACTGCATCAGGATTTGAGTTCGGAAGAAGTTTATTTGCCTTGTCAATACCAAAGCAAAGTAACCCTGCTTGATTTAGTTGGTCAAGTAGTTTATTTGCCTGAAATGAAAGATTTTTATCTTTTATAGCCATTTAGTGAGTTTTAAACTCACCACAAAGATACGAAACATAAATGACATAGTGTCTTTCGGTTTCATTTTATTCTTTGCTTTGATAAGGAGTTCTATAAATCTTAATTTTTAAAAAGAAGTTCAAACAGAAAAATAAATTAAAGTAAATTAATTTTTTTTGTAATCTTAACCATTCCGAATGTATCTAATTGACAATATTCAAGTAAATGTTTTCGTTGTTCTTTTTGTGTTTCCTCTGACTGATTCTTCAACTCCGAATAAATTAAACTTGCGCTACCACCATCCTGTATTGTCAAATCACCATAAGTTAATTCTGGAACAAGTACAGGTAATACCTTTTTTATTGAATACGATTCATTAAAATCTGGATGATAAAATTGCTTCTTTCGGAATGGAACCATAAGGTCAACAACTCGTTCAATCACATGATAAATTTGAGTTTCGTATTGTGGGAAATCTCGTCCAAGTTCCTTCAAACGGCTTATCTCAAAGGTTTGATTCCAAACAATAATGCTTCCTTTGTTTCCGAGTGAAGAGAGCAAACCCTTTATTAACAATTCTCTTGGGTCATTAGTTCCATCTCCGAGAAATTCTTTGTGTTCCAATTCTGAATTTTTATTCCTTTGAATATGTAAAGAATATTGAAATGGGATTTGCTGATAAGGTCTGCTATTATTGAATTCAGGGACAGCTGGCATTATTGTTTCAAAGTCAAAATAGAATAAAGGGTATTGAAATTCGCTAAAAAATTCTTTCAAGTACTCTTTATTTATATACTCTTCAAGGTCTGAATTTCTTTCTTCCACTTCAACATTTTTCCAACAATAGTCAGAAAAGTCGCAAGGATAAGGTTTGTCGCACTGGTCTCCCACTTCAATGATAGGTTCTATTCTGTCGGAAATCACTTTCTTTAGTTCTACAATTTTTGTTTCAATAAATTCCTGCTGCGCTTTTACTTGTTCGTGAATTGTTTGCTTTGTAAATAATTCCTGAACATTAATTTCTCCTCTCCGAACATATTGATTATTCAAGTGAACAATAAATATATCTTCAAGTTTTATTCCTGATTTTATTATTACAAAGTACTGCAATGCAGCATCAACAATATGTTGCGACTTAACCCCCGTTGTTCCTTTTACTTCAAAAGCATACCATTTATTATCTTCTTTTACAAGAACATCAATCGCACATAAAACACCATCATAGTTAAAACACGCTTCATATATGATGTTTACGCCTTCTTTAATTAATTGCTGAGTTTTCTCAACAGAAAGATGATATGAAAACGCATCAGGTGGTTCAGCATTAATACCTCCTGGAAAAAGTCCTTGAGCCAACAAACCAACATTTGTTCCTGAAGAAAAAATTGATTGTTGGGCTTCATCTTCAGGATTTCTCAACTCAGGTTTGAACTTATGTAGATACAGTCGTTTCGGACATTGGCAGCCGTAAACGAATGTGGATTTTGACAGTATGTGTTTAGTGTAATTCATTAACTTATTTGACAAAGATAGTTTGTTTTGTTCTATCCTTATAGGTTAAAGAATACAAAATAAAGAATTGAGACAAGTAAATATTCTCTTGTATCAGTTGATAATCCAAGTGTTTTAGGACTAAATATTGTTTTGAATTATTTCATTTGTTTGAAGTGCTCTGTTTAATAACATCAGAACGTTGCTTGGTCTAAATTGTTTTCCACGGCTACTCCTGAAACCCTCTGAATTCAACTTGTCTGCAATTTGTTGAAGAGTACTACCTGAATTGCGAAGAAGTATAATATATCCAGAAGCCTTTCTATTGTTATCGTTTAAGCTTGCCAACTCCTTTCTTCTGTCTTTACCTTTTTTTATATTCTCTTCTGTTAATCCATGTTTACTTGTATCACGTTTGAATCCTCTGTCTTTAAGGGCTTTTAAGGCTGCCTTGGTTCTTTCAGAAATTCTTAATAATTCTTCTTCGGCTAAACTTGTTTTAAGTTTTACAATAAAAGCTGTATCGCTTGGAGCATCAGCAAATTCAAAGGTTATACCACTCTTGAGTAAAAATTCCATAAGTAAAGAATACCTCGTTAATCGAGAGCTTTCCTTCGCTACTATTATAGCTCCATTAGTTTCAGCTAATTTTAAAGCACTAAGAAGAAGTGGACGTTTTGATAACAAACTTTCAATGCTTACTTGTTTGTCAACCGAGATTTTATCTTTTGAACCAGCGGTTTCAACTTCTGTGAAAGAATCAATAATTTCTCCACCGACATTCTTGACAAAAAGTTCAACAGATGATTTTTGAGATTCCAAACCGAGGTGTGAAATATTTTGTTTGACGGTTGAGACTCTATAATAAGATATGTATTTTTTGATTTTTACCATTTTTCCAATATTAACTACGAACGTTATTATAATTGTATAGGTTTGCTTTTCGGAAAAAAAGAAAGAAAGTTTGAAAATTGAACAATAAAAAAAGCAGCAATTAATTTTGCTGCCCTTTAAAAAATGTATTTTCTTTTGAGATTAAAGTAATCTGAATTTTAGGTCCCTGAGATATTCTGTTCCGACAAGAAATCCTATTGGCTTTTTTCCGAAATCGGAAACAATATAAATAGTAACCATCCCTCTTTGCTTATCAAGATAATTAAAACCTTTTTTGATGATTGTTCGAAAGTGGATGCTCTTTCTTAGATACACAATATCATCCTGTGTTATATTCCTGTTCAAAGTATAAATCGCAAAAACAATTAAGTCTGGTGAAATCAACGCAATGGCATTATCCAAAGCTTTCTCTGCCTCATTTACGTTTGAATACCAAAAGATTCTCTCCTCTATCGTTTGAAAAAGGAACTCTGCTTCCTTCCTGGTCTCGAACTTTATTCTACCAAAACTCCGAGTCTGATTCACCACATCTACAAAGTACTCTCCGTCAGCAATGATAAGCATTACACATAATTCTCCTCCATAATATATCTTTGATTTTTCACTAAGAATTGTAATTGTCTCTTCCTCCTTCATAACCAATACTTAATTTCATCGTACACATCTTTCAGTTTTATTTGTGCAATTGGAAAGTGCTCATCACGCACAATTCGCAAACCAAATGGGAGCTTCAAATTCGAAAGCTCATTCAAGGAAATCATTTCCAAGTTTGCAAACAAAGCATCACCCTTATTCGTAAAAGATAAATATCTATCTGCCTCAAAGTGTTCATATAGATACCAACAAGCCGAGCCTAAAGGGTTATAGAGCTTGCAAATAATTTTTATATCACTTTGCCCTTTACCAGTTGCTGTCCCCTGTAAATTAAAAGCTTGCTCAATCTCTTCTGAAATCAAGTGTCTTAAATGTTGCTCCATAATTTTAATTTTTGGATTATAGGTAATGGATTCCGAAAAAAAGAATCTAAATGAGTCCCAGGACTCTTAATTTAGAAAATTCACAAGAGATAAAAATGAATTAAATTTGTAGTTAAACTAAGTCGAAAAAAATGAAAAAACAAAAAGTAGTATACGAATACAAAGTAAAGACAATTGACTATCTAAAAGCTCTCGCACAATATCCAAATTTTTTGAAATTAATAAACATTGAAGATAAGCCGTACAAAGAGATAATTGAGTGGGTGCTACAAAAAGAAACCAGTCTTCAGGATGATTCCTTTGTAACACCTTCTGTTAAAACACTTTCAGAAGAAATCGGCATGGACTATGCTAAAGTCACCAAGTATCTAAAATATATTTATTTTGAAATAATTGATTTGAACAATAAACATCCAGAACTTTTTGTTAGGCAAGGCCAAATGAAGTGTTACTTTGGTTTTAAATATTTTGAATCGTCTCACACTTTTATTTTAGGGATGGATTATTTACCCCGAATAGAAGAGCATTTCACCTTTAATTTTATCAATCCAATATTAGGAAATTCCAGCTTTTATGTTCAGCAAGTTTGGCATGACTATGAACATTCAGGTCATAGTGTAATATTTACTATGGTTCCACGATTACCTTATAAATATATGGCTTTGCTCAAAGAAAAAGCATACTTGAATAGAGATATATCATTTCATGAATTCTATGATTTTGAACGTAATTCTGAGCTCGAAGAAAAACTTCTGAAGCTTTACAAAACCTTATAGGTACTGTTCTTCTAAGATTTAATAATATCACAGAGCTTCCAGTAACCAAAGTCAATAATGGCATCATCGTAGCAGATGATGCTCTGCATTTCTGTTGACAAGGGACTCATCCCATTCTCAAGTACGTCTTCCCAGTTTGTCTCATTATGCTTATCAAAGAACTCTAAAGACCAATTTACAATTTCTTCAGCTGTGGAAATATACCCAGTACCTCTTTCCTGCATAATCGGATAAAGTTGGTCTACAAAGTGGTCTCCAAGTATTGTTGCAATGAATGCCGTTTCCCGTATTTGTTCTTTGATTTCCATTTTATATTTATAGGTCGGTGATTCCGAAAAAAAGAAATTATCTGAACTGAAATTTATCAAGGACATCGTATTCCTCTTTTGATATTTCTTCAACTGTGGTCAGCTTTACAGCAACTGAACCACCGTGAAAATAATACCATTGCTCTCCTGGTGTAAACTGAAAAGGTTTTTCTCCGTAAAAATTCATAGCATAATCCCTTCCGAATTTCTCTGTGCTTTTTCTTGAGGAAATTTGATTCACTGAAATAGAAGTATATTCGTATTCACCGTTTCTAATTTTTAAGGATATGAAGATATATTTTAATTTCATCTTTTTGTTTATTTTTATAGGTCGGAGATTCCGAAAAAAAGAAAGGACTGAATTTCTTCAAGTCCCTTCCCCCGATTAATAAGAAAACCTCAAAACTTATTAATCTATACCTGTCGATTGCACTTGAGGTATGTCTCAGAAAACTCCATTATGTTTCTGTATTTTCTACCTCCGCTTTTATAATATACTCCATTGAGATTTGCAGGTGCTGCCTGTGTATTCAGCTTGTCAACTTCTGAAACGTGGACATAAGTTACATCATTACATAACGAATTTCCATTCATTATTTCTTCTGCTATTTCATCTATTATTTCTTTTTCAGAATAAGAATACAACGAAATTAATGAATATGATGGAGCCAATTCGCATGGGTAGATGTGTTCGTTTGCATTATACATATAGACTCCGTATATCCGTCCACAAGCATTTGCAATATCTCCTCTCCAGTTCCTTGTTTCCTCTATTGAAACAAGTCTGAAGTCTGTCCGTTTTGCTTTATTTATTATTTCTGATTCCATGTTATTATAGGTAAAAGAATCCGAAAAAAAGAATAATTAATTCTCGATTTTTTTCTTTGCTATAACGTAGTTTTCAGTTAGGTCTCTGAACTTAACTCTAATCATCTGGTATATATGTGTGCCTGATTTATTTGTAAATAAGTCAACCGCTTCCCCTATGCTATTAGGGCTTAAACATGAAACGTCTTTACGAGTCACTTTCCCAGTTTTTTTGTCGTAGACAATTAGTTTGTTTTCCATAATCTTATAGGTCGGTATTTCCAAAAAAAAGAAACTATTCAATATCTATTTTTAAGTCCTCGAACATCTCACCAACCGAAATACCAGCACCTTCCTTTACTTCAATTTCTATTGTAAGTTTCCCTGAGTTGAAAGAATCAATCGTATTTAAAATTCCAGTAATTGCTGCTTCTGAAAGTTTTGGCACTACGTTATTTTCTAAGTGCCACTGTAGTTCTGAATTACTATGCGTTGTTTTCATCTTTATATGTTATTTATGTTAAAATTATCAGCACAATATCTTTTTAATTTCAGAGCATTATAAGCATCATTGCTAAGTACCTTTTCCTGCACAGGTTGATTAAATACAGCGTGGTTTATTGCTTTTATTATTGTTTCCTGGGTTGGTATTTGTTGCCACTCCTCCTCGCAACACTTGCTCCTTGTGAAGCTTGGATTTACAGCCAATACTGCTTGCCACAATGTTGAATCCTTACTCCTATGATTTATGATTAGTGAATAAGTATCATTCCAAGTTATTTGGTTAGGTTTATCAATTACAGTTTGTAATCGGGCTTTGATTTCGGGCGATAGAATCCCGTTCATGTTCTTTGCAAACTCCAGGGCCAAAGTGCTTTTCTTCTTCATGTCTTTATAGGTTGACGATTCCGAAAAAAAGGAATCCTCTTAGAAACAAATTGGAATCTTAAATCCACGTTCCTGCCCATTTTCAAAGGTTCCTACTTGCAGTGTTTCGTAATTCTTTTTGTTGAAATCAAGATGCAAATTTTGTTCTCTCAACACATACATAAACCGTTCAACTGCTTTATCTGTTGTAGTTTCGTAGGTTGTGAATTTATAACGGTATGAACTTTGGTCTTTTAGGTATCCGAACAAAAGACAGAATTTTCTCATTTTTATCTCTCTTGTTTGTCCGAAGAAACTGCTTGTAAACTCAGTCGTCTTTCTTGCACGTAGAATCTGACAGGAATCTTTGAACTCCTTTTTTGACATCATTTTGCCTGTGCTTTGACTTTTCAAATGAGGCTCATTATTGAATATTAGCAACTCATCCACCTCCCTCAACAATTTGAAATATTCCTTGGTTGCATTTTGCACCATTTTAATCGCTTTGATGCAATCTTTGTCAGAAATGGACGCAAAGTACTTGTTTCGCTTTATATGCTCCCATATCTCATTTGTTGAGGAATTATAAGGCAAATTTGTATTCCAATCATCTTCTTTGGCAAATCCAATACCGAGGGTGTTAAACTTTGGAAACCCAACAATGGCTTGCTCTTTGTCAACCATAACACGGAACTGCCAGTATTCTTCATCAATGGGAGGTGTAATCACAAATAATGTGTTACCAAGTTTTACATTATTCTCATCTCCGCCAAAATACTTTTTATTGACTTCTAAGATAAGTTGTGATTTTTTGTTTGTCTTTTTCATGTTGTTATAGGTAAAGGAATCCAAAAAAAAGAAACTACTATTCTTTCTTTTTTTCGGAAACTCCTACCTATAAGAATAAAAACAGAATGAAAAAAGAGGACATATATACTATGGTAACTGATAGAATCATTAGTAAGCTTAACACTGGCGTTGTGCCTTGGAACTGCGGATACACAAGCATGGCTCCACAAAATTTCCTGACAAAGAAACCTTACCGTGGAATTAATCATTGGATAACGATAAGTAATAATTTCTCTTCACCTTATTATTTATCATTCAAACAGGTGAAGGATTTAGGAGGTGCAGTGATTGCAGGTTCAAAGGGAACTCCCGTTGTCTATTGGCAAATACTTGAGAAGAAAGAAAGGAATGCGGATGGAGTTATGGAGAAAAAAACAATTCCGCTTTTGAAATATTATACTGTGTTCAATGCTGAACAAACCACAGGAATAGACTTTCCAGTGGTAGAAAATAAGATTTCAAATATAGCTTTGCTTGATGAAGTGCTTGGAAAGATGAATCAGAAGCCTGTTATTCGTGAAAGCCAAATCTACTCTCCATGCTACATTCCTGCACTCGATGAAATAAGAATGCCTTTAAAAAACAGCTATGAATCATCAGCAAGATATTATAAAACTTTGCTGCATGAGATAGGTCACTGGACAGGAGCTTCAACCAGACTTAAGAGAGAAGGCATTATGAACTTTGATGGATTTGGTTCTCACAAATATAGTGTGGAGGAATTGGTTGCAGAGCTTACAGCAAGCTATGCAATGACCTTTGCTGGAATGGAGGAGCAGACGATAGACAACTCAGCTGCTTATATTCAAAGCTGGATTAAGGCTTTGCAAAACGACACCAAGTTTATTTTCAAAGCAGCCAAGCAAGCTGAACTCGCATGGAAATTTATTAATAACGATATAGGTTGCAAGGATGAAATAAAAGAAGCGGCATAAACAAAAATGAAAATAATTCCGAGGTGGTTCAATCGGAAAGGTATGGTGATTGCAAGGTTGCAGTTGCTATATCTTTTCGTATTTATTATTAATAGCTTGCTCTCTCCTGTTGGATGGAGGGTGTTACATAGCATCCTCTCCCTGGCAATTGGTTATTCCATTTACAATCTCTCCCTGAAGATGTTTCTCTTTCTGATAGGTTATATAATCGGGTTAGAATTAATATCAAACAGCTTGGTATTTCCTTTTGATTATTTTCATCCAATTGGCAAAGAAATTCTCAAGGAAATTTATGAATTAATTAATAGCGAAAAACAGAAAGATGGTTAATAAATGTATATGATATAGTGTTGCTATGACTCTCCCTGAAATAGGTGAAATAATTAAGCAGGAATTAGCAAAGAAATTACTTGACGAATTTCCTGTAATATTCCCAGAAATTAACTGCCACTTCTGTTGGAAATAAAATCAAGTTTTTGTACTCTGTTGTTTCGATAAACGGTTCCAGTTTTTTCATCAATCGGAAGCTCTCTACCTTGTTATTGCAGTGAAGGATTTGTTGCAGTGTGAAGTGGTCAACGTAGAGTCGCTTGTTTATTAAATATTGTACAAAGCTATATTCGCCTGTTGGAAGTTGTTCCATAGTTTTTTTGTTATAAATAGTCGAAAAAAATAAATGTTACAAAACATTATCTTATAAAAGAAGGAAATTTTAGATGTTGCAATTTTATCCTGGAAAACCCAACCTCTCCCTGGAGCGACCCAAATGGGCGTTTTAATGAAACATATCATTACTAGGTTTAAGCACGTTTTGTATTCCGAAATATCCGCCTCTCCCTGGACACTGGTTCCTTAAATAAGACCCCATTGGCTTAATTTAGTGGCGGTAATGAAGGGGGTAATTTTAGGGCAGGGGCTTAAATAGACCCCCTAAATTTCGTAAAGAAAAAATGTGTTATGAAAGATTATATTTAGCTATTTATAAGCAGAGAAATCAACAAAAGAATTATGAAAGAAATTGAAGTAAAAACATCTGGAAATAAAGAGGGAGAAAACACTTATTTATACTTGAGCACTGTAAAATTTGAGCACCTCAAATATTTGGGAAATATTGAATTTAATGTGGAGCTATTTGTGGCCAATAAAAAGGATGGAAATGAAGTCTATTTTATTGATGAATTTAACATGAGTGATGTCTTCGAACACTTGAGTCGAAAAGCAACCATAGAAAAATTAATTGAAGTGATGAATGATTACGATTTGTTAGTAAAAGAATATGTCCTTTCTACTGAGGAGTTCAGACTTCAATCAGTCGTTGGCAAGGATGTGTTAATTCAAATGACTGGTGAAAAGAAATCATTAAAAATGCTGATGGACAAGCTGTATGACTTATGGGATATTCCAAACTTGACTGTGACACTTGAACTTGTTTCAAAGATTCGTTCTGGTCGTCTTCTTGAGATTTCAGGCGCTGATATAAAAATTGTGAGAGACATGCCTTCTCCCCATTACCTTATCTATTGGCTAATTCAGGACTTCGAAAAAAGAGTGATTGGTAAGGCCCAAGAAATTTATCCTCAAAGGTTTTATATGTGCTAATAATTTCTTGGAACAACAAAAAATGATACTGCCTTTTGAATTAAGCTGTATCCTCCTTCTTCCTATTCCCTGTATGTGTAACCAAGTTCTGCGAAATATTTCTCGCACATAAATTCAATGAAACCCTCTGGGGAAAAATGTTCCTCATCTGCAAAATAACGCAAGTAGAGCAAAATTAAATTCGGGTGCAGGTCTCTGTTCTGCACGTGATGGAATGCTGGGTTCCCATTGTCAAAGAAAAAGAATTCGTCCTCTTGTGTGCCAGATTTCAACGTTACTTTGGCAATCTTCTTTGCATTGCTTCGGAATACATTATATGTGATTCCATGCTTGATACTGCCCACTTTCGTTGGTCTTCCACTTTTATTTAGGAGAATTATTTCTCCGTTTTCGTTTACTAAATTTTTCATAATTCTTTTTTCTTATAAATAGTTAAGAAAAAGTGAAAAACTACGTTACAATACAAAAAGACTCTTGCTTAAAAGCAACAAGATTGGGTTTCCCGAACTACAAATTCCACAATATTGAATCTGATATATTATACATATTCTCAACAATAAAATATCTACTTCAGTATTGCATATTAAACCTATTTAATAAGATGTCAGGTCTCCGTTTTTAATTCCAAAAATATAGTTACATTTGATAAAAATTTAAAACCATGAAGCCAAATATTTTCGAAATTTCAACAAAAGAACTTAGTCAAGACGCCTTTATAACTTGGTTGTTACAATGGGCTGATATATCTAACATTGAATATGATGCTAACTTGAGAATTTGTGGTTCTGAATTTATCTCTGAATTAATCAAAAAGGAAATGCCTGAATTTAATGAACCCATAACTACTGTTCGAGCTGGAAGGCAATGGGAGAATATTGATGTATGGGCAGAAGTAAATGACAAATACTTAATTATTATTGAAGATAAAACTTATACAGGGCAACATTCAGGCCAGTTAGCCAGATATAGAGCAATTGCAGAAAAATGGTGTAATGAACAGACTCCAAAATATAATTCTCCCATTTGTATTTATTTAAAAACAGGAAATGAATCTCAACAAAGTCTAAAGATAGTTCAGGAAGATGGTTTTAAAATTTATCAAAGACATGATTTTATTACACTCCTACAAAATCACAACTTAAACAATGATATTATTAATGATTTTAAAGCTCGCATTATTAATATTGAAAAAGTAAATAATGAGTGGGAATCTAAACTTATTAAAGAATGGAATGGAAACGACTGGCAGGGATTTTTCCAGTATTTAGAAAAGGAAATAAATATAGCTGGATGGAACTTTGTAAATAATCCAAATGGCGGATTTTGGAACTCAGTCTTAAATTGGGAGTATTGGAATGATTATCCTGTTTATTTGCAAACTGAAGAATTTAAACTTTGTTTTAAAATTTCAACTGACCCAGAAGAAGTTGATATGCCGCAAGATATTACTCGTGGTGAAATACGAGACGAAATTAGTACTTTGATTCTCAAAAACGCAAAGGAAAAAGGTCTTAATTTTATTCGCCGACCTGATAGATTTGGGAATGGAAAATCTATGACTGTGGCTATTGTGGATGGTATTCATTGGCTTGGAGATAAAGAACAGAAAATAGTTAAAGAAAATGTGGTAGCAATACTTAAATCTTACAAAAACTTTCTAATTGAGGTAATTAAAACTGGTAAATAAATTATAATTTAATATGGAGTTAATAAAATTAGCTGATATAATATACAAGAATACAAATAAACTAAATTTTGGAGGGAATAAGGATTGGGATGATTCAATTTTTTTGAAGATTTGGTTTGACAATTTAGCTGAATCCATACCTAATAACAAAGGATTGTACTGGTTTATTTCTGATTGTAATTTATCGCAATTAAAACTACCTAAAGAATTCCCCAAGAATGGTTGCAATTTTAGTGAAACGAGCTATAATAATGTTAAAACGTTTGGGGACTCATTATTGACTTATTTAGATGAAAAGAAACAAAGAGTAGTATATAATGGACATCAACAAAATGTAATGAATAGAGTCCGCCAGCACTTTCATTTGGATAACCAAACAACAGGTGCTTTAGGAATAAAAAAGTATTCACTCTCATCCTCAACTTGGATTTTAAAATACTTTACATTAAATGACGTTCCAAAAATTATTGATGAAAAAGAAAAGAGCCAAATAACGAGTTTGCTTAATTCAACCACTGGAAGAATTGCATTGGAAAATGCATGGAGAATAAAATATGGATGGCCACCACTTTGTAAACTTTAAAGATGTCAATTCCTGAATTCAATAATCACAATTGGGAGTTTAATTAAATCACTTAATTTTTCTGCAAAAACAATTCTTATTTCTATTCACTCTCTTCATATTCTTGACATGTGTAGCCCTCAATTGCAAAGTGGCAACCACACATGAAATCTATAAATCCTTCAGCGCTTTTCTGGGTTTCTTTGGTGAAATATTTTAAATAGATTCCTTTCAATTGAAAGGAATCGCCTGTATCTTGCTGTATATTATGGAAAGCGGGTGTTCCGCTTTCAAAGAAATAAAATTCATCTTCAAGTTGACCAGATTTGATTGTTACTTTGGTTATCTTCTTTGGACCGTTCATTGACTCATTATAAGTAACTCCTTGCTTCAAGGTTGCAACCCTTGTGGGAATTCCATTCGCATTGAGGAGAACGATGTGCCCATATTGGTTAGGTATATATTCCATGTTTTTTCTTGTTTAAAAAATTGATACGTTAGGATTCCTCTTTCCAGAACCCATCCTAAACATTCCCACTTCTTTACTTTGCTGCAACAATCCCCTGTAAACCCCATCATCCTTTCCCTTCACTTGTCCGACAAAATTTATTTTTCCTTCAATCTTTTGTAATAGACTTTGCATTAATTTCTTGTCTACCTCCTTAAGGACATAATGTTTTTGTGTTGCTGCTTCAAGTCCATTTAGTTTTATATCATGTATTGTTGCACGGATATTTCTCACATATTTCCTATCAACATTTGTTTTTGCATTGACTTTTATTCCTGTAACAGTTTGTTGCCGAAACTTGCTTTGCATTCTGAACTTCTTTTCATTCAATTGGAATCCAAAAGCGGTTATTGATGCTTTTATTTGTGTGATTGCCTCATCACTGATGTTTTCGTTTGATGAAAAAGTCATGTCATCTGCATATCTTGTGTAGGTCAGTTTGTGCTCTTGTGCAATTGCCATAAGTTGCTTGTCAAGTGGAATGCAAATCAGATTGGAGACTACAGGAGATGTCGGAGCACCCATCGGCAATCTTCCTTTGTAACAACAAATGAGGGCGAGGCATGTTGCCAGGTCGTCATTAAAGTTATAGGGGTGTTTCTTGAAAAACTCTCTTACCTGTATGGCAGAAATACTATGAAAGAAATCTTTGAGGTCAATATTAAGCACATACTTTTTATTCAAGTGATTTTTTGCATTTGAAATAATAGTATGAGGTTTTGCATCCTCTTGATAAGATAATACAAAGCCATAGGCAGCCTCTGGTTTAATAATGCAATAGAGAGCCTGAAGAAATGAATTCAGACGTTTTTGCAATTCTCTAAGTTGTAGGTTGGGAGACTCTATTGTTCTATACCCTTTTTTTTTCTTTGGAATCTTAAACTCAAAATAGCTTGCGTTTTTTATTACCCCAATAAATTCAGGAAAATAACACATCAATAACTTCGACAATTCATTTGCACTTTTAAGTGAAAGGAATTTAACCGAGTTCTCGATAAGCTCTTTATGTTTAAGTATAGTTTTCATTTTGAAAAAGGAAGAACCGATTGATTTTCTAAAAGAAGTTTGATGCTTTAGAATTTTTTATTTCAAAAAATTCTAAAGCATCTACTATTTCATCTCATTATGATGACGATTGCAGGTACACAATCAATAGCTTTAGTCCGCTCAAAATCTTCTTCGGTTCTATCCTTTTGTTTTATAAATAAATTTTCAGAATGGGTGGTCTTCTTCAATATCATTAGACTTGCTTCCTCTATTCTTCAAATCAGTATTAAATTCATTCTTGCGCATATCCTTGAAGAACTCTCCTTCAATTCCTGAAAAGAACGTTTCTTCATAGTCTTTGAATGAAGCAGATTTTGCAGTGAATCTGAGGCGAACAGTATCCAATGGCCCGCTCCTGTTTTTTGCAATGATTATATCTGCAATTCCCAATGTGCTGTTCCCCTCTCCGTCTTCTGTAATATTATAATATTCTGGGCGATGAAGGAAAAAAACTTTATCAGCATCCTGCTCGATTGCTCCAGACTCACGCAGGTCAGAAAGAACAGGTCGCTTGTCTCCACCACGAGTCTCCACAGCCCTGCTAAGTTGGGAACTCACAAATACGGCAACATTATATTTCCTTGCCATCCTTTTTAGTTCCCTGCAAATGGTGGCGATTTCCATTTCCCTATTCTCCCTCCTGCTTCTGGTTCTTATCAACTGAAGGTAGTCAATGATTATGAGCTGGATTCCTTTCTCTCGCACAAGAAAATCGGTTCTTGAAATAATATCATCCAAAGAAAAAAAAGTGTCTTCAATTGTGAGATTTGCAGTCTCCAGAATAGCTGATTTGCGAGAGATTTCCTGCAACTGATACTCTTCAAGTTTTTTCGATACAAGATGATGATAGCTGCAGTCAGCAATGTTACTAAGCATCCTGAGAAGCATATACTGAGCAGAGTTCTCAAGTGAGAAAAATGCTATTGGAGAATTTTTATTTAATATAGAATTTATCATAATTGATACCATGAATGCTGACTTTCCCATTGCAGGACGAGCACCAAGAATTATTAATTCACCAAGAGGAAGGCCTCCTATAATTCTGTCCAAATCAGCAAACCCAGTTGGTACACAAGAAAACAAATTGCTTGTCTCGTTTGGTGTAACCACCTCCTTAACTGTTTCGCTGAGCAGTTCCTGAAAGTTGGATTCGTTTCTGTCATCTCTGTATTCATTATTCAGAGATAAGAACCTTGCTGTCCACTTGCTTAGCATCTCCTGCTCGGAAAGATTGTATTTTTTTATATCCAGCTCCATTTCTTCAGGAATTCGAGAAAGCATTTCATTTAATTTTTTTGTCATGTGTTATAAATTTTGGTCAAAGGAATAGAATTATTTATTCTGTTTTTGTATTGTTTATAAATTAAAATATAATTATCAACATCTGATATTTGTTGCTCTGAATTACAATTTATGGAAGCATATAATTGAATTAAATTGTCCCATCCTATTAAGCAATATCCCTAAGCATTCCACTCTTTTCTTGCCAATAATATTTATGGTCATCCCTACGTGAATTGCGAAAATCAGGGTGGCATACAACCCTCCAGCTTTCTTTAATGGGCATTTGAATTCCTGGGACTTCAAGAAGCTTATATCCGCTATCTAATGGTTTATCTTTCCTTCTTAAAAGCTTTTCAGCACCTCTTGTCAATAGAACTTTTGTGTCAGGAATCGCATACAACAACTGATTCAAGTAATTAGATAATTTTATTTGATACCTCATTGGCTTTAATTTACCAATCGGGAAATAACTCGCATTTACCAATCCAACGCCACTTTCAGTGACAAGGTTCATAAATATATCCTCAGTGTTTTTAATGTTATTGTATTTCTGTGATAAAATATCTGTGCCAAAACCATTAAGTAGATAGCGACCTGAGCAATTTGGTTTTCTCGATTCCTTTAGGTCATTTTTACAGAAAGGTATTCCCATAGGGTCATTGGGATAAGGGTCTCGACCAATGAAAAGTATTTTTAATTTACCTCTGTTTGCTAAAAGGGAATCAAAATACTTTGGATAAATTTTTAACTTGTCATTAATAAGTTTGTTGTCCAATCTGTCATTCAGGTAAAATGCTAGTTCAGAAAATGTGTTTATGTTATCAGTGTCTAAATCATAAATTTGTATATCTAATGCTTGCTCAAGCTCCATATAAAAGCCCATACAATCCCAGGAATAGTTGAGAAACTTATTTGAATAATAGTTGTTTAAATTCTCTCCCAGTTTTTTTGCTTCAGCTTTTCTTGCAAGTTGAAACATATCTTCTTCAGCAATTTCATCAGGTTTAAGCTCCAGATAGTTTTCAAATACTCTTTTTAAAAGAAAAATTAAATTGGTTATGTCAGTCAAATTTGCTGACTTTTCTTTAGAAAAATTCGCTGGTAGAACTTTACCTTGTACCTCTAGCTCCTTTTGAACTTTAACTTTTTCTCTTGGCTTCATTTTAGTACCGATTTGATGCATCTTGATGGGCAGCCTTGATTTTATTCATTAATATTTTTGGTTTGATAACTTTTACATTATCTCCGTGGGAAAGCAGTTCCATTATGAAATCATAAGTAATAAAAAGTTTAAGTTTAATTTGTAGTTCTTCTTCTGTATCCTTTATAATCTGCTGTGTTGAATGCAACGGAAGGGTTTTAATAAACTTGCCTTGCAAAGCAGTAAAACTTAAAATGATTTCGTACGGAGCAGCTTCATTTGGGCTTATAATACCAAAACAATAACGATAATTTTCTTCCACCTGGTTAAGGTTCTTTTGCTCATACTTTGATATAGTTATTTCCAAATTAGATAATCTGTCCAGAGCAAAACTTTTCAATGTATCATCTTTGAGGTCTTTTGCCATCACATACCACCTGGATTTGAATTCCTTCAAAACATAGGGTTCAACATGGCGAGTGCTTGAATCTTGTTCCCAGAATTTCTTGTAGATAAATTTTATTTTAAGTTTATTTTTGATTGCGTGAAGCAATCCGTATAGGTTCTCTGTGCCCTGCGGCTGGCGACTTTCAAGATGTATGAATGGCTTAAGGTCTTGTGCCAGGTTAAGAGAGTTGAACATATCAAATGCCTCTATCATACGTTCAAAATTCATGTTCCCAATCTCGTCCTGGCTGATAAAATAACCTTTTGATGATGGCGAATATTCAATATCAATACCAAATATATTTCTTATTTCTTTCAGGTCTCTCTGAAGGGTTCGCTTCGAAAAGCCAATGTTCAGAGTATCATCGTTCATCTGGAGATAATCAATTTGACTTTCCATGTAACTGGTTATTTCTTCAAATGATGAGTAGGGCTTTGACTTCAGCTTCTTTAGTATCATCATGTAACGTGATATGTATCCTCGTTTTGACATATTATCTTATGTTTTATATTCGTTTAACTTCTTTTTTGAGTCTGTACATAGAGTTGAAAAAGTGTTTCAGACAAAGTTGTTTTTCTGCTTTACCGTTTTAATTAGTGCATCAATTACTTCCTTATCGCTTTTATTCATTAGCTCCCTTTGGTTGTATGGGTCAATGAAACTACCGTTTTTGATAAATGAATTTAGTCCAATCAAGGTTGGTATGGTGGCATCGTAAATATGCATATATCCATCCTCCTTATAGTACTCCTTATACTCCTTAATTAGTTTATGGAAATCAAATCCTCTTCCAATTATCGCTTCTATTAGCTCGGCTTTTTTCTCCAGACTAACTCGATTAAATTCATTTGAGCCAGAATCAAAGTACGTTCTAAAAGAATACATAGCACTGAATGCTTTTTGTACTTTTTCCATTTCATTTAATTTTTCCATGATTTTATTTTATTGCAAAGTTAATTTAATTAGGAGGCTGTTGCCATTGCAAAACCAATCGCTCGCTTATTTTGATTTCCAACAAAATCCTGTTCCTCTTGATTATAGATATCGGTCAAGGTTGTTGGTTTTGTTATGATTGATTGATAGCCAAGTTTGAAAGAAAGTCGTTGCGCTTTTTCAACGGATAGCTCATTAAATTCATACTTGGCAATAAGCCTTCCCTTACGAAGTAATGCATTGTCTATCTTGGAAATTGCCGTATTGAATGAACATATAATTTGTATATTGAGACAATCAGAAAGAAGGCCGTCAGAAAGGTTAAGCAATGCTGAAACAGGAGATTTTTCGTCCATTTCTCGATTAGTGATAAGATTTTCCGCATCCTCGATTACTAATATTGAATTGGGATTTCTAATCAAAATGGCTATTAAATCTGGATTTGTAATGTTTCCTGCGAGGTTCGGTGGAAGAAAAACAACCTTTTTTCTCACTTTACTTATTAGGTAGCGAATATAACTTGTTTTCCCAGTACCAGGTTTACCCTGCAAAAGGACAAGGCCTTTGTCATTCTTTTTTGAGAGCCTTTTTAGAATAGTTTTGTGAATATTTTCAAACTCATCATTGTAGTTTTCGGTAATACTCAACTTCTGTTTTGTTAGCTCCATTGATTGAGTATCTATTCCATTTCTGCCGTTATATAAGAGACTAATGAAAGCCTTTTTATATTTTGTTTCCTTTAACATGTGTTTGTGAATTCCTGCGAGCACTTCCTCAATTTTTGTTATGTCCGTTTTACGGAAGAGAATTTTAACAGTGCTGCAATTGGTGTCAAAACCAACCATTAAATCATCATAAAGGAAATAATATATATCATCTACCTGTGACTTTGTACTTCCTCTTATATGTCTCTTGTCATAATACACATCCTTGATTTCTCCCCTATATTCTTCCATAAACCATTCATTAGCCTTTCTGCAATTTATATTTTCTTCTTCAATAGAGTTTGGTATTACATTATTGTAAGCAAGGTAAAGGTAGTTTTCATTGATAACACTTTGAATTCTTGTAGAAAGAACCATTGATAAATCTAAATTTGTTGTTGTTTTGTTGAAGTCAAATGTTGTTGACTGTAGTTCTGATAGGCTTTTGATTGATGGTTCCATATTTTGTGAATTATTTATACCACAAAAGTAGCTTGCCGAAACGCCAAACTATGTCGCACCTAAAATATTTTTTAGAATTATTTTATAACAACAACATTTCCATTGAACAAACTGTCTCTCTTTCTAAATTCCAACTCCTTGCCGTCATAAAGGACGCTGAAGACCACTGATTTCAGTGGCAATCCATACTGCACAATTTCGAAAAAAAGGTTATCTACATCGAAATTATCAAGTTCAAGTTTGCATTTACCGAAGCTTCCTATGTCATTTTCTATGATTAATATTCCACCTGAGAATTGTTTTGATAATGCCCTGAGATTATAGTTATATAAGGGGAACAGCAAGTTTTCTGAAACGATTTCTCTAAGAAGTATTTTGCTTCTTGTCTTGTTCTTCAACTTTATCTCAAGGCGTGTAATCCTATCAAGGTCAAAGGCGATGTGCTGCTGGTCAGGGACCACCTCGAAAAAGGTGGAAGCCAGTTCTTCATTCTCCATGCGAAGATTCAGCATCTGAAATTTTTCGGAATATAAAAGATTATGAATCTCTTCAGGTGAAAGATTGCCAATAAGCTTAAACAATACAGACTCAGGACTGAAGTATTTGATGATTCTGCCAGAGCCCTGTATAGATAAGCTTATTTCCAATTATAACTAAAATTGTTAATTAAGGAACAATAATTGATTTAGTTTATTAAGATTCATTTACAGCATCGTAAATTTCATTGCTATAATACTCTCCAATATTTAAGGTTATATACCACTCTTGATAAATGTCTACAAGCCGATTAACGATTGCTTTTGCAAGAACTTCGACTTGACTTTCACTAATTTTTTCATCCATCTGCTCCCATAACAACCAGTTATTATTTGTTATAAAACTTTCACTCCTATTATCAATTAGTCTGCTTTTGGGAGATTTTCTATCACCTTGGCTCCTATTGACTTCTAATGCTAAAGCCCTAAAATTACCTATACTCCATCTCCATTCAGCTGTTACTGTGCTAAAGTTAGGTATATTATATGTCCACCAATTATCTGGATAAATGTGGTCCCAATCATAAGGCCGATTAATATCTTCGAGCATCGTATCCCATTGCAATTCTCCAAATTGATTTTTGATATAGTTCCTTTGTGCAAATAGAAGCATAAATCTTTGTCCATTTATACTGTGAAAGAATTCAGTAAAACGAGTTCTTTCTATTTCATCGGAAATCACATCCTCCCAACCTTTATTAATTTTATTCACGAGTATTTCTCTTACGTACTCTGGTTTTTGCAAATAAGAAAACCATCTATTCTCTTCTCCTTTTGTTAAAAATAATTTTGAGTTCCAAAATTCTAATCTGCCAGATTCCAATTCATACTCTGCTAATCGGTTTAAAAATATATTGGTGTCCCAAACAAACCAGTTTAAATTTGTAATTGCACCTAATATTTTTTTGTGCAAGGATTCATCTTCAAGAAGCATTTCAATTTCTATATTCTTAGAATGTATCCAATACAACAAAATAAAAAGCACATCAGAATTACTTTTTGCAATATCAATGGCAAGTGGTACTGGTAATTGAAATTCCTTTTCTCCAATAAGTATGCCTTTTGCTACATTAAATAAACTATTTAATGTCTCTGGATTTTCTGCAAATTCTTTCATCCCTTTATAAAAATCTCCATTTATATCTTTTAAGGCATTTTTGAATTGCTTGAGATTAGGTGAATTTGAAAAATTAAACTCCTTTTTCCTAATCGAAATATCTGTTAACACTATTCTTGAAATAATAGTGGTAATCCGAGATGGTGCAATGAAACCTGCTCCAGCAGCCTCAACTAATTCCTTGGATTTTGGGAATACTGTTTTGTACATTGAATAGATTAACTCCTCACCTTCCAATCGTGTTCCTGTTGTATTAATTCTCATAAATAAAGTTGAAGCATCCTCTGATGCAGAACTCGATTCCTCAGTTATATTTTTATTTGTTAAGATTATTATTGGGATTTTGGTATTCAATATTGTATGAATTCCGTTAATTATTCTTTCTACAAAATTCTCATTGCTTAAAGCCTCTCGCAGTTTACTAACATAGGTGTCACTATTTTCAAAGTGTTTTAATTTAATATGTGAAAGATGTTTTTCCGATTTCTCTATCACTCTGTCAATCCAATTATCCTTTCCGACCTTAATTGAATCAATAAGAAAAATTAAAGGAATGGGTAATTCTGCCTCCCAAGGAAATACATCTTTAAGTTTATAATGAGGGTATTTGTCCCCTGTTATAATAAATTTTTCGTTTGCGTTCCTTCTGTTTGCAATCCCTAAAACTTCGCTTCTTCTATTAAAACCCCAGGGATGAGATTGGGTAACAATTCTTGGCAAAAACAAGAAATCTCCTATTTCTTGATTATCATTTACGGCAATATCAAGCCAAAGAACGGGAACAGTTTCTTGTATATTTTTAAACTTATTCGAGAAGAACTTTGGCTGATTGGAAATTTCCCAAGGATTATAGAAACCCATTGCTATAGCAGTTGCTCTTTGCTGTCCGTCCAATAAATCTTTTTTTGTATTCTGTTCATCAGTTTCTGAAACAAGAAAAGAACCAATTGGAAATCCTCGCAATAATGAATCCCAAAGTGTTTCAACTTGTTTAGGCTTCCACACGTATCCTCTTTGTAATGCAGGAAGACCTACTTTAGCGTTTTCGGCATCTAATTGCCAATTTGCAATTTCTTCTAAACTTTCTGATTGATAATTATTCATTGGGAATTGTTAGATTTTAAATATTTTTTATAAAGCTCAGCACAAGCAATACTATCGCTGAGTGCATCATGATGATTGAGGGGAATTTTATATAGCTTGCACAAAGAGGCAAGGTTATCCTTGTATATCTTGTATGTGCAATGACCTGTAAATGTTGTTGGAGCAATTCCATAGTACTCCAGAGTCTGCTGTAGGCAAGGAAAATCAAATGAGAACCCATTGTGAGCAACCAGGTTTTGATTCTTTATGAAAGGCTCAATCTGTTTCCAAATCTTATCAAAGGTCTTCTCCTTTGCTGTCTTTGCAGGAGTTATGCCGTGAATGTCAATAAACCTATCCCAATAGAAATTATTTGGTGGTTGGACCAGAATGGATAGCTTATCCCTAATGATTCCCTGTTCCACTCTAACGAGTCCAACCTGGCAAATGCTCCATCTTTTCCCTTGGGCAGTTTCAAAATCAATTGCTGTAAAATTATTTTTCATTTACATTGCTGGCTCGTGATGCCCTTTTCCTGAACCATTGGGATGTCTTGAACAAGAGGAAGATGTCAAACTTGAAATTGATGAGGATTTGGTTCCACAATATTTGCATGTGTATTGGGGTTTTTCGCTTCCCTCATAAAGAGTATGTTTTCCTTTTCCTGACCCAAGTGGATGCCTTGAACATGAGCTGGATGTTAAACTTGATACGCTGGAAGACTTGGTTCCGCAGTATTTGCAATAAAAATTTGCCATAACTTATTTGAATTAAATTCTTGCCTACTCTGTTCGGTTTTGGGCGACCCCGTATAAAAGCCAAAAGTACCTATTTATTCAAAGGAGCCTATTGGGAAAATTATAACCCTAATATTCTTATTCTTGTCCTGACTCTCTCCAATACCACTTTATCACTGTCGTTGTATATATCTCTTAAACCTGGAGCTTTAACACCAGGTTCCCATTTGCCATCATCTTCATTAACACCAAGATTATATAGGGCCTGACCAAACCTAAGACTCGGATTCTTTTCCAAGTGCTCTATTATGAGTTTAATGATTTCTTTTGATGTGTTGTTCATTTCTGATTCGTCAGTCAACGTTGTCATGAAGAAATGAGTTCCCACTTGGCTTTGGTGAGTTAGTGGACAACTCAGCCATTTCTCTCAAAGTCATCACTTGTAAAGAATGTAATCGCTCTTCCAGTTTCTGAATGTCTGTGGCTAAAGGATAATTCTTGGCCAAAATCAGGTCGTTTCTCAGATTCGATAAATCTCTAAACTCTTTGTCAAGTGCGCTATGCAAGCTTGTGAGCTGTTTTTTAACTTTTTCTTTCATCTTTGTTTTAAAATTATTTCTTACAAAAATAAAGATATGGTGCGCCAAAGGGTGTCGCTCAAAATAATATTAATCAAATAAGGAAACAAATTGTAATACACTCAACAAACGCAATAGAAAAAAGGCTTTCTATTGGGAGACGGCCTTTTTCTTTTGCTGCCTTTGCAAAAAAATATTCTCCAACTTACTTTCCCATATATACGTGAAGATTACACCTACAACAATCATTTCCAGAAAGGTTTAATTTCTCTTCAAAGGAAAAAAGTTATTAACTTCTATTTATTATGTCACCAAATTTTCATACATTTCATTTATAAAAGTTGCAAATAATTATAATAAGGGTTCTCTCCAGCAAAAAAGATAGGGTTTAAATTCCAATCAAAAAGTTGTTTATACTGGCAGGGGTATTTCCTGGTTCTTTTCTTTTTTTTAAAAGGTTAAGGGTTCATAAAAATTGGAATCACATTCTTTTCAGATGAAAGATATATCCCTAACTACTTATTAACTATTTCTAAAAATATTTTGTTTTTAATTCTGGTTTTTGTAAATTTTTTAATATTTATTATTGATTATATCTTTTAAGT
>Ga0194047_10000130_pt1 | contig 52122 bp, 58 predicted proteins | sample JunL225m_MetaG_2_FD_160070 | JGI IMG/M metagenome (GOLD analysis project Ga0194047, IMG submission 160070) | Anoxic zone freshwater microbial communities from boreal shield lake in IISD Experimental Lakes Area, Ontario, Canada - Jun2016-L221-5m | ecosystem: Environmental > Aquatic > Freshwater... | reverse complement strand
GCGTTGGTGGTATGTTTGGGTTTTATTTTGCCAATACCATTCCGAATTCATTCGAAGCGGTTACGAAAACCAATATTGAATCTTTCAAGAAATTCTTTCATCTCATGCTAGATGAAGGTGTCTATTTGGCGCCTTCTGCTTACGAAGCCGGTTTTACTTCTATTGCGCATGATGATGAGGTGTTAGCTGCCATTATTGCTGCCGCTGAGAAATCATTTCCGAAGCTCTAAACTCAAGATGACTTACATTCTGAGTGGATGGTCATAGCCAGCCACTTGAATAAGACCTGATTTTTTAGAATCTTTTCCAGATAAGGCTACCTCAATGGCCGTGAGCTTTCCACCCCAGACACAGCCTGTGTCTAAGCTAATGATATTTTGTTTGCGCATCAGACCTAAAGTAGACCAGTGACCAAAGTAAATGAGAGTGTCTTGGGTTTTACGTTTGGGCACACTAAACCAAGGAATATAGCCCGCTGGACCTTGTTCTAAGCCTTCTTTGCTCTCAAACTCCATTTGTCCGCCAGGGGTGCAAAAACGCATACGAGTGAGCGCATTGGTGATGACGCGTAGCCTCTCATAACCTTTTAGTGAGGAGCTCCATTTGTTAGGCATGTTGCCATACATATTGGCCAAAAAATCTTTATACGTTTTTTTACGAAGGGCTTTTTCTACTTCTTGAGCGCACTCAATCGTTTGCTGTAAGTCCCACTGAGGCAAAACCCCGGCATGTACTGTTAATACTCTCCCATTACTTAGTGCCATAGGACGTTTACGTAGCCAATCGATTAATTCCGCGCGATCGGGAGCGTTGAGAATACTATCAACAGTATCAAGCCCTTTGGTTTTTCGCAGACCAGCATCAATTGCTAGAAGATGTAAATCATGATTGCCGAGGATGCACTCAGCACGACCTGTCTCTTGAAGCACTTTGAGTTGTCGTAAGCTCCCAAGAGAATCGGGGCCACGATTAACAAGGTCTCCCAGAAAAATCATTTTGGATTTTTGGGGCAGTTTTTTAACGAGGGCTTTTAGCGAGGGCGCACATCCTTGAATATCGCCCACAGCATAGATCTTGCTCATACCCTATCTTAAATCGGAAAGTGGACGCTTCTTCTATTCCGCAGTGATTTTTTTAACCACGCTATACCGCACCAAGGTTTTCTTGCGTGCTTCATCGTGATTTACGACGGGCAGAGGATAGTCTCTACCCAGTAGAATGCCTGCTGCCTCAAGCTCAATATGCCCAGCTAACCAAGGGGCATGAATCGATTTCTTGGAGAGTTTTTCTAATTGGGGTAAGTATCGCTTGATGAATTTACCTTCAGAATCAAACTTTTCAGATTGGGTGATAGGGTTAAAGATGCGGAAGTAAGGCTGTGCATCACATCCGGATGAAGAGGCCCATTGCCAACCACCATTATTGGAAGAGAGTTCAAAGTCATTGAGGTGCTGAGCAAAATAAGCTTCACCCCAGCGCCAATCGATCCCTAGGTCTTTTGTTAGGAAGCTTGCTACAACCATGCGTAGGCGATTATGCATATAGCCACTTTGATTGAGTTGATGCATTGCTGCGTCAACTAATGGGTAACCAGTTTTACCTTCGCACCAAGCGGTAAATAGCTTTTTAGCAGTAGCGCCACTTTCCCAGGCGATATTGTCATAGTCTGGTTTAAAAGAAATACCTTTGGCTAAGCGCGGATGATTTGCCAAAATCATGAAGTAGAAATCGCGCCAAATCAGTTCGCTTAACCAGATGGTGGCCCCCATACTGCCAGCGAGCATGCGTCGATGCGCTTCTCGCACTAAGCCTCGAATCGATAACATACCAAAGCGCAGGTGAGTGGAGAGGTAGCTCACCCCCTTAATTGCCGGAAAGTCTCTGCCGATTTGGTATTGGTCGATGCGAGAGAGGAAGTCTTTCAGAAAAGCTTGACCACCCTCCGAGCCTGATGGTAAGTAGGTTTCGATGCCTGTAGCCACAAATCCCATGGACTCTAGCGAAAGAAAAGGTGTATCTAACTTTTTGGGTATTGCTGCAATTTGTCCGGGCTTCGGCGTGCAATCATAGGCTGCCAAATCTTTTTCTTGCAGCGTTTTGAGCCAATTATTTTTATACGGCGTAAAAACAGAAAAGACTGTGTTGGAATTCGTCAGAATTTCTTTCTTTTCAAAAATCACCTGGTCTTTAAAGCTTTCAAAGCTAATGCCCAATTTTTCAAGAGAACTTGTAACTGCCTCATCACGTGCAATTGCAGAGGGTTCGTAATCATGGTTAGTGAAAACCGCATTGACTCCGAGTTCTTTTGCAATTTGGGGAATGCATTCAGTCGGTTTGCCAAAGCGAACGATGAGGCCTCCACCTTGACTGCGTAATTGCGCATCTATTTGCTTTAAACCTTGCCAAATGAAGTCAACGCGACGGTCGTGTTTTAAACCTTTGGTATCTAATTCACCTTTTAATAAAGGTGTCAAAATTTCAGTATCAAAAATAAAGGTGAGCCAAACTTGACCGGCCTCTTTCAGGGCGAAGTGAAGGGCGGCATTGTCATAAAGACGAAGATCACGGCGGAGCCATACAAGTGCTTTTTGCATAGCCCCTATATTAGGGCTTATTTACTACCCTTGCTTGCTAGAGAGGTTAAGATCGGGAGCATTCATGGATACGATATTTTTTATTCTCTCGAAGGCTGTTCAATTTTGCATTGAGCCATTGAACTGGGTGCTTTTTTGGGTAGTACTCGCCTTACTATTTCTGCTTTTGAGAAAGGTTCACCTAGCACAACGCTTTCTCTGGATCTCTCTATTCAATCTGGCTCTGGTGGGTTATTTACCCACCTCTGAGTTTTTATTAAGGGCCCTTGAGAATGCAGCACCTCGTACAAATCTCTCCCAAGTAGGAAATGGTGATTTAGGGGGAATGATTATTTTGGGCGGTGCGATCGAAGGTGGTGAGATCGCTACTGATCGAGGTGAGGTATCCATTTATTCCTCGGCAGAGCGCGTTACCAAAGCATTTGAGCTGATTCGAAAATATCCTGATCTACCATTGATCTTCAGTGGTTACTCTGGTCGAATCAATCCGAAAGGGGTTTCAGAAGCCGATGCTTTCAAGCAATTGATTCAAGAGCAGGGTTTGGATGGGGCGCAGATACATTATGAAAATCAATCCCGTAATACTTATGAAAATGTGCTCTATTTGAAGCCGATGATGCAAGAATTCGGGGGTAGAACAGATACAGGATTATTAAAACCCTGGCTGGTCATTACTTCTGCAAGTCATATGTATCGATCCTTGCAGATCTTTCAAAAACAGGGTGTCGATGTTTTGGCCCTACCGGTGGATTACCAGACAGCGAATCGCCTACAGTGGACTTCTTTTGACTTAGTGGACGGTGCCCAAAACTGGAATAAAGCCTTGCATGAGCTTATTGGGCTTTTAGCCTATTGGATTACTGGAAAACTCTAGATATTCTGTAAAATAAAGATATATGACTACGGCGAAGAAGGCCTCCAAAGTATTAGACCCAGCGTCTACGGCAGACCCTTTGATCTCATATTCAGCAGATCACTTAGCCAATCAGTTTTTAATTGCAATGCCAGGGATGGTTGACTCCGATTTTGCGGGATCGGTTATCTATCTTTTTGAGCATACCCAAAGGGGTGCTATGGGCTTGGTAGTGAATAGGCCAACTGAGGTCAATCTTGGAACTTTGTTTGACAAAATAGAACTCAAATTAGAAATCGCACCTTTACTAGATCAACCGGTTTATTGTGGTGGCCCAGTACAAGTAGAGCGCGGCTTTGTATTGCATGAACCAAATCCTTTAATTTCTTATAGCTCTTCCTTAGTTATTCCTGGTGGTTTAACCATGACGACCTCTAAAGATGTTCTTGAAGCTGTAGCCTCAGGTAGCGGACCCAGGAAATTTTTAATGACCCTAGGTTATGCGGGCTGGGGCGCTGGTCAGCTCGAGGAAGAAATCACCCTTAATGGTTGGATGAATGTGCCCCTCTCACGCGAGCAAATGAGTGAGATTCTCTTTAATACGCCTTACACCCAGCGTTATCAAAAAACCATGAGTCATTTAGGTTTTGATTTATCCGACCTCTCGGGAGAGGCAGGGCATGCCTAAGCCGATGACGGTGATGGCTTTCGATTATGGTACGCGTCGCGTGGGTGTGGCAGTTGGAAATTCAGTCACCGGGAATGGGCAGGCATTAAAAACCATTGCCACTACCAGCGCCGATACTTTATTTAAGGAAATTGAAAACCTTTTAAAAGAGTGGCAACCAGATTGCTTGGTAGTTGGCAAGCCTGTTCACCCTGATGGGGCTGAGCATGCCATGACTATTAAGGCCACTCGCTTTGGCAACCAATTGCATGGCAGATTTAATCTACCCGTCGAGTGGGTGGATGAGCGTTATAGCTCTGCTGTTTTGGAAGGCGTATCAGATATGCGGGACAATCTAGATGCGCATTCTGCAACCTTGATCTTGGAGCAGTACTTTTCAGAGCTGTCTGCAAAAGTAATGCTCAAGAGTGTGAGTTAAAGATAGATGATGAGTGGCGGAACCCCAGAATGAACGCTGAGAAGTTATACGAAAAGTTACTTGAAAATATACGCCAAAGGCAGGCGGGCTCATTTGAGCTGGCTGGCTTGGCCATGGGCGGCGCTTGGATTGCAGAACGCTTAGCCAGAGATTTGGGCTTGCCACGCTTCGGAGTGATTAATGTGGCCTTTCATCGAGATGATTATGCAGAAAAAGGCATGACTGCTTTGAGGACCGCTAGCACCATGCCTACCAACCTTCCATTTGATGTCAATGCAGCCAATATTATTTTGATTGATGATGTGCTCTTAACGGGTAGAACAGTACGCGCTGCATTAAATGAATTATTTGACTTTGGACGGCCCGCACAAGTCGAGTTAATGGTGCTTGCTGACCGAGGTAAACGAGAGCTTCCGGTTGCCGCTAATTTTGTAGGAGAAAAAGTTCAGGTGCCTGATCACCAAATTCTGGTTTTAGAAAAAGATGCCGCTGGTAAGTTCAGCTTTCAGCTTGAGGAGCGCGCAGAATGAATGCAGCACATAAAGAAGCGAGCCAATTCGTAAATCAATTTAATGCTGCTGGGGAGTTAACGCATCTTTTGACCCTAGAAGGTTTACCTAAAGAGCAGATTCTGCATATTTTGGATACCACCCAGCAGTTCGTGAGTGTCACCGATCCCTCAAGAGAAGTGAGAAAGGTGCCCTTGCTGCGAGGCAAGAGTGTTTTCAATCTGTTCTTTGAGAACTCCACTCGCACCAGAACTACCTTTGAGATTGCTGCCAAACGTTTATCAGCCGATGTCATTAACCTAGATATCTCAACATCATCAACTGCTAAGGGCGAGAGTTTACTCGATACCATTGATAATTTGGTGGCGATGCAGGCCGATATATTTGTCGTGCGCCACAATGTTTCTAGGGCCCCCATAGAAATAGCAAATCATGTCCCCCCGCATGTACACGTAGTCAATGCGGGTGACGGCAGTCATCAACACCCCACTCAGGGATTGTTAGATATGTACACCATGCGTCATTTCAAACAAGATTTCCGTGGATTAAAAGTAGCTATTATTGGTGACGTAGTGCATAGCCGGGTTGCTAAATCCAATATCCATGCACTAACGACCTTGGGTTGCGAAGAAATTAGAGTCATTGGTCCTGAGAGTCTATTGCCTAGTGATTTAGATATGTTGGGCGTGAAGGTGTTTCATAGTATGGAAGAGGGCTTGCAGGGTGTGGATGTAGTGATGACCTTACGCATCCAAAAAGAGCGTATGGAAGTGGGTCAGGTTCCCGAAGGCGATGCCTTCTTTAAACAATATGGTTTGACGTCTAGTCGTTTAGCACTTGCAAAACCAGATGCCATCGTCATGCATCCAGGACCAATGAACCGTGGGGTCGAGATTGATTCAGTAGTTGCTGATGGTCCGCAATCGGTCATTCTCAATCAAGTGACCTTCGGCATTGCTGTGCGCATGGCAGTAATGTCAATCCTTGCTAGCAACTAGAAAGCTGCAGTGAGTCTTTCTCAAACGGCGGCAGATGCTGTACAAATTCCCAAAGTGCGGCAGCAAAAGCGTTGGCTGATTCTGACGCATGCTTTCAATATGGATGGTCGTGCTGCAAGCTTAACGATCACCGACAAAATTCCCTATTTATTGGATGCTGGTATTGAGCCTATAGTTTTTAGTGCGATTACCGGGATTAAAGATCAACGCTTTCCTCACTATCAATTTTTAGCGTGGGGTCCTTCAGGCTTTCGTTTTGACTTTCGTCATTGGATTGCCAATAAGTATGGGCGCGGACTTTTCTATAAGATCACGACGCGCTCTGTTTCCTTATTGCTCGCACCGCTCATTGCGATCGAGAAGCTTGTTTTGGGTTACTCCAGTCAATGGTCTTGGGCACTACCAGCCTTTATTCATGGCAGAAAGCTGATTAAGGAGGGTAAGGTAGATGTTGTCTTTTCAGTAGGCAGTGCATGGTCTGCTCATTTAGCAGGTGTCTGGCTAAAAAGGGCTACCGGGATTAAGTTGATCTCTGAAGTGCATGATCCCTTGGTCATTCGTCAAAGTCTTGATGACGATGGCGCAGTAAAGCCACAGAATCGTGATGCGCACTTTCGTCACTTTCTAGAGAGTCAGTTGTGTAAATACTCTGATTTTATTTGGTGGTTTACCGATGGCGCATTACATTACGCCAAGGTTCGCAATACCAATCTCAATACCCTAGGTAATGCTCATGGCTTTGTTGTGATGCCAGGCGCAGAGCCTCCGGGAGCCAGTAACATCCAAGTAGGACATACTTATTCAGAACATTTAAATTTGTGCCACTTTGGTTCATTAGCAAAAGACCGAAGCCTATCGGTGATTTTGAAGGCATTAAATGAACTACTGAAAAAATATCCACAAGCAAGATCGGCTATACGTTTACATGCTTATGGTGCCCCTTTGGATAGCTTTACGGAACAAGCGATTGAGGCGTATAGGTATCAAGATGTTCTTCTAGCTCACGGGCGTCTTGAAAAAGATCCCGTTTCTGGCTTATCAGGGCGTGAGCGCGTAGTGGAGAAGATGCAAGAGGCTGATGTCCTCATTCTGCTGCACGGCACGGGCGAAGAGTGCGCTGAATATATTCCCTCAAAGTTTTATGATTACCTCTGGGCGCAGCGCCCAATGTGGGCAATCACCCATCGCAATTCTCAGCTAGATCAAATGCTAGCTGAGCGTAATGCTTATTTAAGTATTAGTGGAGATGAGGCAAGCCTGGCAATGACGCTTGAGAAAATCTGGCTTGATTGGCAGCAAAAAAATCTTCATCAAGTGAGCGGCACTCCCATTGGAGTAAATCAAGCAGTCAAGAAAATTTTAGAGACTGTGACAAATTAGATTCGCGGGCTTAAGCTCTGCCGTATTGATCCTCGAAACGCACAATATCATCTTCACCCAGGTAGTCACCCACCTGAGCTTCAATAATGACTAAGGGTGTATCACCCAAGTTCGTCAATCGATGCTGCGTTTCTTTCGGAATATACGTCGACTCATTAGCATTAAGATGTAGAACCTTCTCTCCATTCACAATCTCAGCCTTACCCGTGATCACCACCCAATGCTCATTGCGATGATGATGCATTTGCAATGACAACTTGCCGCCTGGATTCACCACAATCCGTTTGATCTTATAGTCGGGGCCTTCTTCAATCACAGTATAGGTGCCCCATGGGCGGTGGACTGTGCTGTGATAAGTAGCGCGCTCATCTTTATCTTTGTTAAGCGCATCAACTACTTTTTTCACCGATTGAGAGTTACCTTTAGCGCTAACTAATAATGCGTCAGGGGTATCCACAATGATGAGGTTATCTAAGCCTACTGCAGCGATTAAGCGCTCACGACCAAAGACGAAATTATTTTTGGAGTCCACAAAAATAGCCTTACCTTCAGCTGCGTTACCATTCTCATCCTCTGGAAAGTGCTTTGCCATAGCATCCCATGAGCCCACATCATCCCAGTCAAAGCTGGCATTAACGGAAACAACATTAGGTGCTTTTTCCATAATGGCGTAATCGAGAGAAATATCTTCGATGGCTGCCATGGTGGTTTTATCTAGAGTAAATGAATCAACTGCATCAGAAGGATTGCTTGCCGACCAACAAGCTTCAACCTGCTTTGACAAACTTGGTGCAATGTCATTCGCTACTTTAAGTAAGGTATTCGGTGTGAAACAGAACATGCCTGAGTTCCAATGGAAATTTCCGGCGGCAACATATTGCTCAGCTAAAGCCATCGCTGGCTTTTCAACAAACTGCTCAACGACGCGACCTTCCGCATTTCCAGGTGTGCGCGCTGGATTACCGAGCTTCAAATAGCCATAGCCTGTTTCAGCATGAGTTGGTGGAATACCAAAAGTAACCAAGTTGCCTGCCATTGCAAAATCAACAGCCTTGGCAACAGCCATTTCAAAACCAACTTTGTCATGAATGACATGGTCAGCAGGCAGAACCAACATCGGGATATCTCCACGGCCTACATTTTTAGCAGCGAGCGCAGCAAAAAGAACGGCGGGTGCAGTATTGCGACGCAGGGGTTCAATGATGGTGAGATTGGCTTCTTGCTCAGAATCTTTTAAATCTGCTTGTACTTGAAAACCAAGGCTTTGGGAAGTAACAACACAAAGCCAAGGATTAGAAGAGCTAATTCGATTGGCAGTTTCACTTAAGAGTGACTGTTGGCTGGCAACCGGCATAAAAACCTTAGGACGGTTTTCACGGGATACGGGCCACAAACGGGAGCCTGCTCCCCCACAAATGATTACCATCGAAAAGTTTAGATTCATGGGCAAATTTTACCTAAAGAAAAAGGGGCAGAAAGGATCGCAAGGGACCCCTTGGTGTATTGATTGCCTGCTTATTACTTCAAAGTCGGTGCGACATGCTCCAAGAACCAGTTATAGGCATCCTGGATTCCAGGGCGCAGGGCAATCTCCGCCTTCCAGCCTAAGGCATTGGCTTTACTCACATCTAGCAGTTTTTGGGGTGTTCCATCGGGTTTTGAGGTATCAAACTGCAATTGGCCTTCAAAACCAACAACTGCAACCACTTCCTCGACTAATTCACGGATGGTGATGTCATTCCCGCAACCAATATTCACAAAAGAGCCGTCATAGCCCTGTTCCATGAGTTGAACGCAAGCTCTAGCCATATCATCCACATGCAAGAACTCACGACGAGGTTTGCCTGATCCCCAAACCATTAAATGCGGGTCTTTACGCAACTTCGCTTCGTGGGCTTTGCGGATCAGCGCTGGCAAAACATGAGAGTTATTCAAATCGTAGTTATCGCCAGGACCATAGAGATTGGTTGGCATGACGCTCACATACTTGGTGCCGTACTGACGGTTATAGTTCTCGCACAATTTGATACCCGCAATTTTAGCCAAAGCGTAAGGTTCATTGGTTTGTTCTAACGGACCAGTCAATAAATATTCCTCTTTAATGGGCTGTGGGCAGTCTCTCGGGTAGATGCAGCTTGAACCCAAAGACATCAAGTTGTTAATACCAGCTTGATACGCACCATGAGTCAGATTGCACTCAATCATGAGATTTTGATAAATAAAGTCAGCGCGGTAAATATTATTCGCTTGAATGCCGCCCACTTTTGCTGCGGCGATAAAGATGTAATCAGGCTTTTCAGAAGCTAGAAATTCATGGACTGCTGCTTGATTTAATAGATCAAGCTCCGCATGCGTGCGGGTAATCACATTGTCATAGCCACGCGATTTGAGTAGGCGGGTAATACCACTACCCACCATCCCACGATGACCGGCTACATAAATCTTGGCGCTTTTATTCATTGCGACTTAAAGTGGTGTAGCCGTGTTTCTTAACGAGTTCATCACGCTCCGCACCTTTTAAGTCTTCGCGCACCATCTCTTTAACGAGATCTTGGAATGAAGTCGCTGGTACCCAACCCAATTTTTCTTTGGCTTTAGTGGCATCACCAAGCAATGTTTCTACTTCGGTTGGGCGGAAGTAACGTGGGTCAACAGCCACAATGCACTTACCGCTTGCGTCATAACCCTTCTCCTCAACGCCTTGGCCCTTCCAGGTGATCTTCATGCCAAGCTCTTCTGCAGCGTAATCAATAAATTGACGCACGCTGTACTGAACGCCAGTAGCGATCACAAAATCTTCTGCTTGTTCTTGCTGCAACATCAACCACTGCATCTCAACGTAGTCACGGGCATGGCCCCAGTCACGCTTGGCATCTAAGTTGCCTAGGTATAAGCACTCTTGTAAGCCGAGTTTGATACGCGCTAAGGCACGGGTAATTTTGCGTGTCACAAAAGTTTCACCGCGAATTGGGCTCTCGTGATTAAACAAGATGCCGTTGCACGCATACATGCCATACGCTTCACGATAGTTCACAGTGATCCAGTAAGCGTAAAGTTTTGCTACTGCATAAGGGGAGCGTGGATAAAACGGTGTGGTTTCTTTTTGGGGAATTTCTTGGACCAAACCATAAAGCTCAGAAGTTGACGCTTGATAAAAGCGGGTTTTCTTCTCTAACTTGAGAATGCGAATCGCTTCTAAAAGACGCAGTGCACCGAGCGCATCAGAGTTCGCTGTGTACTCTGGCTCTTCAAAAGAAACGGCTACGTGGGATTGCGCTGCTAAGTTATAGAGTTCATCAGGCTGGGTTTGTTGAATGATGCGAATCAAACAAGTAGAGTCAGTCAAATCACCATGGTGCAAGGTTAATTTTGATCCCGGAATATGCGGGTCATGGTAGAGGTGATCAATGCGGTCTGTATTAAAGAGGGAGGTGCGGCGTTTAATCCCGTGTACTTCATATCCCTTTTTCAGTAAAAATTCGGCTAAATAAGCACCATCTTGGCCAGTAATACCTGTAATCAGGGCAACTTTTGATTTTGACATAGGGATTTTCTTAGATTTGGATTAAACAGTTAATTACGCAGTAAATGGGCTATTGTAAATTGTTTTAAATGCTAGCTTCTAGCTAGTAAGCCATGAGAAACACAAGCAAATACAATGGGATGGCTCACAAAGCAAATTTTAGAAATACCGAGGATAAATATTGGTGGCTGTACCTGTAAAAGCTGAACGCGGTAGGGGAGTCTTGCGCAAGCTCGATCGCTGGATTGGCGTGCCTATTTTGTTTTGCTTGTCTCTTTTAAGGTCTAAAAAGGCAAAACCTGAGCATATTCAAAGCATTGGGCTGTGCATTTTTGCTGCCATAGGCGATGCCTTATTGGCCTCATCCTTGATTGCGGATCTGCGCAAAGCCTATCCTGGCTCAAAAATTACGGTTTTTGCAACCCCAGCCAATGCCTTAGCTTTCGATCTCATTACTGGTTATGACGATCTGGTGTTGGTTCCCATTACTCAGCCTCTATCGGCAATTGAACGGGTCCGCGCCCATCCAGTTGATGTTTTGGTTGATAGCTCCCAGTGGCCCAGAATAGGGGCCCTAATCGCTGCTTTCAGCGGCGCCCGTTGGACGGTAGGATTTGAGACAAAGGGCCAAAATCGGCACTTTTCCTATGATTTTTCAGTTAAACACAGCCCAAACGTCCATGAATTAGATAATTTCAGGGCTTTGATAGCTCCGCTGGGGATTAATGCGACTTTAATGCCGCCAATCGATTATTCAACTTTTGGCAGTATTAATTGCCTAAATATTAAGCAACCTTTTCTCGTTTTGCATCCCTGGGCTAGTGGTAACCACTTTGAATTGCGTGAGTGGCCAATAGCATCCTGGGCGGCTCTAGCCTGCAGAGTCATTGCGTCTGGGTATGGCGTAGTGATTACTGGCGGTCCCCGGGATGTGAATCGTAGCAATGCACTTTGTCAAGAAATTAAGCGAATACTCGATGGACTGCCTGCAGAGTCCCTGCTCAATTTGGCAGGAAAAGCCAATCTCATGACTACCGCAGCTTATTTAAATGGGGCATCAGGAGTGGTGGCGGTCAATACTGGCACGATGCATCTTGCAGCACTCTTGGGCAAACCACTAGTCGCCTTGCATGGGCCAACCAACCCCAAACGATGGGGCCCTATTTATCCTGGTCACTCCAATGGCGGAAATAGTGTTGTACTTGGACCAGGAGCAGATGAGGGTGGCACTTATCTGAATTTGGGTTTTGAATACCCAGACAATCCAACTTACGTAATGGATCAAATTTCTGTAGAGGCGGTATTAGCTTCCCTTCGCAAATTTTCCTTAAATATCGAGTAGTACTGCAAAATACGACGATGGCTGCTTCCTACATTATTAATTCCTACCTGATCCGCATCTTTGATTTTGTCGCGATCAATTTGGTTGGGCTATGCACCTTCTTTGCCATTCAGTTTTTTAAAGACCCCGATTTGGATTTGCAACGTTATGCCTCTTTAATGGTGTTGGCGAGTTTGGCGTATTTATTTTTAACGAATCGTGCATACCGCTCATGGCGTGGTGGCAATTTAATGGCGCTCTTTGGTCAGGTGGCCAGCGGTGTTTTAAAGACTTGGATTTTGATTTTGATTTGGTTGGTGTTTAGTAAATCTACGGAAATGTACTCTCGACTGTGGTTGGGTTCTTGGGCCATCATCAGTCTTTTTGTATTGTGTGGCAGTAGATTATTTAGTTATGTTTTAATTCGTCGTTATCGCAGCAAAGGTATTAATCTCAGACATATTGCGATTGTGGGTTCTGGTGGAACTGCAGATGAGATCGCGCGCCGTATTAACGAGTCACGCTGGTCCGGATATCGCGTACAGACTCAGTTACGAGATTTAGATGCCGATAAATTATCGGAATTGGCAAAGCAGCCGCTCAATGAAATTTGGCTCGCATTGCCCATGGGTGATGGCTCTCAGATGCGTATGGTGATGGAATATTTGCAAATGAGTACTGCCACTATTCGCTTTGTGCCAGATTGGTTTTCATTCCGTCTCATTAATCATGGTGTGAGTGAGGTATTAGGTATGCAGATGATTGATCTGTATGGCACCCCCATGACTGGTATGAATCTCTTTCTCAAATCGATGGAAGACTTTTTGCTATCTACCCTGATTTTGATTTTCATTAGCCCTCTGATGTTGATCCTGGCGATTGGCGTCAAGCTCAGCTCGCCTGGCCCGGTCTTATATCGCCAGGAGCGGGTGGGTTGGAATGGAGAAGTCTTTGAGATTTATAAATTTAGAACTATGCCGGCGGACCTTGAGGACGGCAAGGTGGTCTGGGGCGGCTCTGCAGGCAAATCAGTAACACCGTTTTCAAAATGGCTACGTTCAACCAGTCTCGATGAATTGCCACAGTTTTTTAATGTTCTGCAAGGCAAGATGTCGATTGTGGGACCAAGGCCAGAACGCCCCGTATTTGTAGAGCAGTTCAAAAAAGAAATCCCTGATTACATGAAGAAGCATTTGGTCAAGGCGGGTATCACGGGTTGGGCGCAGATTCATGGCTGGCGTGGCGATACCGATCTCAATGCGCGGATTGAACATGACCTATATTACATTGAAAATTGGTCGCTTTGGCTGGATCTGAAAATTATTTTCTTTACGATCTTCCGCGGCTTCGTCAATAAAAACGCGTACTAGCTATTCCTAATCTTTTGCTCCAACAGCATGGTGTTGAGCAAAGCAATACAGAAGAATAAAATCTCAATCGTATGTTTACTGCTAACTTCAGCAATCGTGAAGGTCAGTAGTAAATCTGCGGCAATCCAAATGACCACCAATCGATTGGCTGAATTACTTTTCAGGCCCAAAACGATGATAGAAAGTAGGGCGCCTAAGGTCAGGATGAGGCCTGGTATGCCAAAGGCCAAACCAAGGTCAATCCAAGCACTATGTGATGATCGAATCATGGCATCTGGATAAGACTGGCGAATCACTTTTCCTAGAGAGTGCTCCAGCATTCCGTAACCCAAGGGATTCTTGGAGAGCGAGTCAATACCTGCTGTGGCCCAGGCAGCGCGTTCATAGTTGTTTGGATAAACAGGTACTCCAGTGGCGGTATTGGGGTAGCCATATTTTTTGACATCTTGCCAATGAGGCACTTCATCAATTTTGACGGCAACCGTGATGTCATCAACAAAATGAGCCCACCCACGATTAATACTCAAGTGCTGCTGTACAAAAATCACAATCAGAATTGCTGGAACCAAGGTGGCTAAACCGATTTTCCAATCGAGTTTGCCAGAGCGAATCTGCTGGCGCAGTTTTGAGATCCCAATGTAGAGCGCCCAACTTGCAATCAGGATGATGCCAACACCAACGCCATTGCGAGTATCAATAATAGTGGTGAAAGAAAACAGAATGGCGAGTACACCTAATAGCCAATAAATGTAAATTGGCCAGGAATAATGAGGGCGGTTGTAAATCAGTGAGCCGGCGGACGAGCCACAGATGGCGCTAATAAATAAGCCCCCCATGAGTACCGTATTAATTTTGTTGCCAAAGGGGCTCGAAAAATAATAGTTCGGCATAAAGGCTTTGCCCGTCTGAAAAAACATTTCTAGGTAATGAACAAGCAGGTAAATAAATCCACATAAAATGCCGAACCATAAAAACTGCGCACGGCGTGGATGGTCTCGTAAAACGAGTCCGGTGGCTGCCCCAATTAGAATAGCCTCCAAAACGCGCACCCAGGTGCTCGTGAGTTCTTGGAATTGTTGCCCAGGCTCAGCGCTAAAAAACAGATAGTGAATAACTACCCAGATCAGCATTAAAAAGGAGAGTGCAATAGGGGCATATCTACCAAAGATAAAGCCTGTTGAGCTTATCGATTGCTCTTGGTCTTGTTTTGAATATTGCCTCACTAGCCAGAGGGCTAATAGGGTGCCGATGGCCAAAAGTGCATTACGCAGGGCAATCGTATTCGTGAGGGACCAAATGGCGAGTAAAGCGCTACTAATAAAGATGATCAAGGCGCTCAAAATGGAGAAAGAGCGGTTTGAGCCAATAGGTTTCATATAATCAAATAATAACGGCTAAATTGGGAAAACTAGCTTCCCACCCCTTTATCAATCCACTCGGGGGTTGATGGTGGATAAGATTTCCAGGATTTCCGAGTTAATTAAGTATTTACATTAGCGGACAAATTGCAATGATTCTTTTAACGGGCGCCACTGGCTATATCGGCTCACATACATGGCTTGAATTACTGCTCGCAGGCAATCGGGTTATTGGTTTGGATAACTTTATCAATTCCAGTCGGCTCGCTTTAGCTCGGATTGAGTCTCTGGCTGGCCAAAAATTAGAATTTATTGAGGGCGATGTTTGCGATCGCGCCTTTCTGGAAACTATCTTTAATCAATACCCCATAAAAGGAGTAATTCATTTTGCTGCCTTAAAAGCAGTTGGTGAGTCTGTTACGCAACCACTGCGTTATTACCAAAATAATCTAGCAGGTCTTTTAACCTTGCTAGAAGTAATGCAGGCTCACGATTGTCAGAATTTTGTCTTTAGTTCTTCTGCAACGGTCTATGGTGATCCAAGCGTCGTACCGATTAATGAATCTTCACCAGTGCAGCCGACCAATCCCTATGGTCAAACCAAGCTGATGAGTGAGCAGGTCTTACGTGACTTAGAGGCATCTGATCCCAGTTGGCGTGTGGCGTATTTGCGTTACTTCAATCCAGTCGGCGCCCATGAGTCAGGATTAATCGGTGAAGATCCTCGTGGCATTCCAAACAATCTCACACCTTTGGTCGCACGAGTAGCCGCTGGCAGAATGCCGGAACTCAAGGTTTATGGAGATAACTGGTCTACCCCAGATGGCACGGGTGTCAGAGACTATATCCATGTGGTGGATTTGGCTCAAGCACACGTGAAGGCGGTGGAATATTTATTGGCTGGGCGTGATTCTTTAACGGTGAACCTGGGAACAGGTCAAGGCTACAGCGTGATGGATGTTCTCAAAGCCTATAGTGATGTTGTGGGACGACCTATTCCTTATCAAGTGGTTGACAGAAGACCAGGCGATATCGCTACATGCTATGCAGACCCTTCTCTGGCAGAAAAACTACTGGGTTGGAAAGCGCGTCGCAATTTAGATCAAATGTGTGCCGATAGCTGGCGCTGGCAATCTCAAAACCCAATGGGTTACGAATCCTAAATGGCAGTAGATTTCGTTCTTTATTGCAAATCGTATCGACGGGACTTGTTGCGCGTAAAACGTTTACTCGAATCTATTCGTAAGCACAATATTGAATCCATCCCTTTTTATCTCTCTACTCCCCTAGAAGATCGGGATACTATATTTGCACTCCTGGGGGAGAACCAGGGTTATCAGTGGATTGCCGATGATGAGATTGTTCAAGCAAATCCCCGTGTACCAAAAGATATTCAGAAGACTAGGTCAGGTGGCATTGCTCAGCAGGTGATTAAGTCTGAATTTTGGAGATTAGGCTTAGCAAGTAATTATTTATGCATTGATTCAGATAGTATTTTTATTCGGGATTTTGGTAAATCCGACTTTCTAGCTCATGATGGTTCTCCATACACAGTACTGCATCAAAATAAAGAACTGTTTCAGATGGCTACGAATCGTGGTCACCTGCGGGTTGAGAAAGAGTTGCGCAAAGAGGCGGAAACCGTCAAAGCCTTATTTGGCAGGGTTGGCCCAAATTACTACTGCGCCCCAGCCCCTTTTATTTGGTCCGCTAAGGTGTGGGAGTCTTTGGATCTGCAGTATTTACAACCTAAAGGCATGACACTTTGGGATTTAATTACCCCTGAACATCCCGAGACGCTGATCTATGGCGAGACTTTGCTCAAATACCAAGCGATTCCAGTGCGAATGATTGAACCCTTGTTTCGGATTTATCACTATGACTGGCATTACTATCTGTCACGTCGCCTAGGCGAGACACAAGAGAAGTTGAAGCAAAACTTTATGGGTGTGATTTATCAATCTGCCTGGGAGTCTGAGTTAGATTTTGGAGAATCCACTAAGTCTCTACCCTCAAGATTATTAAAAAGAAGCAAACGCTTCTTACGTCTTTTGCAAAGCTATCTTTAATTGATGATGAATGACATTGCTAACACCAAAGACCTGCTGCAGCCCGTAAATGGAGAAGGTGAAAGTATGCCTTTGGTGAGTGTTTCCATGCCGGTATTCAATTCTGAGCGCTATATTGCTGAGGCAATCGAAAGTGTCTTAGCGCAAACCTATAGTAATTTTGAGTTAATCATTGTGGATGATGGATCTAGCGATCGCACGCGCGAGATCATTGATCAATTTACCGACAAACGTATTATTAAGGTCTACTCCGATCAGAATCGTGGCTTGATTACTACCCGCAATCTGATTGCCGGTATGGCGAAAGGGAAGTACCTTGCCCTATTAGATGCAGATGATCGTGCCTTTCCAGAAAGACTTGCGCTCCAGGTCGACTTTTTAGAAAACAACTTTGCCGATTTATGTGGTGCCGATCATTTCACCTTGAATCAAGTGACTGGTGAGCGCAAAAGTTCTAAGCAACGTCACTCGAATGCCGATATTCAGGCCTTATTAAGTGTCTGTAGCCCAGTATGTAATCCTGCCATGATGGGAAAGCTTGAGATATTCAAGCAGTTCCCATACAAAGCTTCTTATATGCACGCGGAAGACTATTGCTTGTGGACTGAGATTGCCTTGGCCGGATATCGTTTTGCCAATATCAGAAAAAAGCTGATTACTTATCGTTTGCACTCTACCCAAACGAGCGTCAACCATCTCCAAGCTGCACGTAATGTTTTTTCAAATGCGCAGGCAAGTTATTTAAAAATGCTCGGTATTCCTGAGACTTGTTTGCCTAGGCCTTTGCCTTTTTATGAACGCCTAAAGTACGGGGTATTTTTTATTAAGCTCATGAATGAGCGTATTCCCAACATCTCTATCGGCGCCAATATGGAGTTGTATGCCCGCTTTCAGTTCCGGGGCAACGGTTTGTGGACTCCCTTAACGCGTTTCGAGCGTCTTTGCGTTGCGCTCTTTGGCAGCCTTGTGGGCCGCTCTGGGAAGTAGGGCAATAGTTTAAGCAGGAATTCTTTGCCAGTTCGCTGGCAAGAGATTGAATAAATCAAGACTGCTATCGCTCATCCAGCGATTAGGAGTCAATACCAAACCACTGCAATCTTGCTTAAGCCAAGCACCCCACCAACTTAATGAGCTATTTGCAATGATGTGATGCTTGCAGGCGTACATCAGTTGCAATTCTTGGGCAGCAGCATCAGATTTTGAGGAGTTCTCTACAAAGGTAATGTTGAGATCTTTGGGTAAAGCTTCTTTTGCCCAAGGTAGATCATCTGAAAAAATAAAAAAATGGGCATTGGGTTTATTGAGCAATAGCATTTCAATTGCCCGCTCGTAGTAGCTTAAGGCTAATGCCTTGTGAAACTTTGCTGCCGAAGGAGAGTGCACATAATCACCTCTACGAATATGGAGCATGACAGACTCACTTGAGCATATTTTCTCGAGATAGGGCTGGTAGTGATCGGCCGTTGATCTTTTTGTTTTAAATTCCGATTGCAGTATTGGGCGAATAGCTTCTAGGTATGGGAAAGCTTGCCAATAACCAAAAAGATAAAGATCACGTTGATGCATTGCTTTTAAGCGCAAGAGTCCTTCATCAAACCCAAAAGCATTTTGTTGGTAATAGATAACAGGGCCAAGAGAAAGCCATTTTTGTACTAATCTCATAAGCCTATCAGGCCTTTTAGGGAAGGCAACTTTACTCACAGAGACTTCCTGGATATTGAGCAGGTCTAACTGATAGGGACGCGGAGTAGTTTCTGCTTGTGGCACATCAAACCAAGAACGATCAAGCAAAAAGGTGCTTTGATAATGTTCAGATAAGGCTCTAGCAATCGCATATTGAAACATTTGATTGCCTAGACCGCCCTGGAGATAGGTGTAAATGGCCATAACCCTATAATTAGACCATTAACAATGAAGTACCTACCTAGGCATTGATTCATGCTGGTGCTTTTAGAAATGTAATCATAAGTGAGTGGCCTGCTATGTTAGTTGGAGGGATTGTCGGATGGGAGGAGGGTCAAGATGATCTATTTAATCCTCAGAGCCCCCGAAATCGCGATGATTGTCTCGAGCCCTTCAGGGTACTGCAAGCTAAAGCTGCAGAGCGGAGTATTGAACTTCACACGCTTGATATTCTCCAGCAAAAAGGGACTGCACCCAATTTCACTCTGTATTTAGAGTCGGTACCATTCATCCCCATTGCGAATTGCAAGAACTACCTGATTCGTTTTGAAACAGAGCTTACGGTTCCCATCAATGGAGATGCAGACTATCTCAATCAATTTGATGGCATCTTTACCTGGGATCAAGCCTTGTTGAATACCAATTCAATTAGCTTACTCAATCAAAGAACAGCGTTAGTTCCCAAATTTCCGATTGCATATCCCAACGTCTTACCAGCGCAATTTAGAGAAAACGAGATCATTAATCCAGGATTTGCTAATCGCAATCTCTTTTGTGTATTGATTGGCAGTAATCGCCATGCCAATATGCCGGATGCTAGAGAGTTGTATTCTGAGCGAGTAAAAGCCATTCGCTGGTTTGAATCGAATGCCCCAAAAGATTTTGCATTGTTTGGCAATGGCTGGCTGGTACCACAAAAGCGTTTTGGCGATTTGGGTAAGTGGCGTTACCGATTAGAGAAGGTTCTCCCATTTTTATTGGGGCAATCGGTTTTTCCAAGTTATCAAGGTTCTGCAAAGAATAAGTTTGAAGTATTCGCCAAAGCACGTTTTTGTATTTGTTTTGAAAATGCAAAAGATATCCCGGGATATGTCACCGAGAAGCTATTTGACTCTTTATTTGCGGGCTGCGTACCAGTGTATTGGGGTGAGCCCAATATTGAATATATTGTTCCCAGCAGCTGTTTTATTGATTTTCGCCAGTTTTTGAATGGCGCAGAGCCTTATCGGGATTTGTATCAATACATCAGTAAAATGACTGAGCAGGACTTCATTTCTTATCAAGAGGCAGGCAAACAGTTCTTGGCTTCATCTGCATTTAGACCGTATAGCTCAGAGGCATTTGCGAATGCCATTTTAGGATCACTGCAATCATGATTTTAGTTACAGGCGGGGCAGGATTTATTGGAGGTAACTTTGTATTGGACTGGCTGGCTAATCCAAATGCAGAGGGTATCGTCAACTTAGATAAGCTAACCTATGCCGGTAATCTTGCCACTTTAGCGTCTTTGAAAACAGATTCTCGGCACATCTTTATCCATGGTGATATTGGGGATAAAGATCTTGTTACCAAATTATTAAAAGAGCATCAGCCGCGAGCGATTGTGAACTTTGCAGCAGAGAGTCATGTGGACCGATCTATTCATGGTCCTGCTGAGTTTGTACAAACCAATATTGTTGGAACCTTTAACTTATTAGAGTGTGCACGCGAGTATTGGAATAGTCTTGCAGGATCTGCAAAAGCAGGCTTTCGCTTTCATCATGTTTCTACTGATGAGGTCTACGGTTCCTTATCGATGACAGACCCTGCCTTTACAGAAACCAATGCATACGAACCAAATAGCCCTTACTCGGCTTCTAAGGCGGCATCAGATCACTTAGTACGAGCTTGGTTTCATACTTATGGCTTCCCGGTGGTGACGACCAATTGCTCTAATAACTATGGCCCTTATCACTTCCCAGAGAAGTTAATTCCGCTGGTCATTCTCAATGCATTCAATGGTAAGCCGTTACCAATCTATGGTGATGGGCAACAAATTCGTGATTGGCTTTATGTAGGTGACCATTGTTCAGCGATTCGCGAAGTATTAGCTAAAGGACAATTGGGAGAGACTTATAACATCGGTGGCTGGAATGAAAAAGCCAACATTGATGTCGTGAAAACAATCTGCGCCATTTTGGATGAGCTTAAGCCACGTGCTGATGGCAAATCGTACGCAGAGCAGATCACTTTCGTAAAAGATCGACCTGGTCACGATCGCCGCTATGCTATTGATGCGAGTAAGGTAGAGCGAGACTTAGGCTGGCGCCCTGCAGAAACCTTTGATACCGGTATTCGTAAAACGATTCAGTGGTATTTGGACAACCCAGCCTGGATTGAGGGCGTTGTCAGTGGCTCTTATCGTGACTGGCTACAAAAGCAGTACAACTAGGTTATCAAAGAGCCAAAGCATCACGCATGAATATCCTCATCTTTGGTAAAGACGGTCAATTAGGTAAAGCCTTTCGCGTCTTAATCGATAACACCAATCTATCTCAAGGTCATCAGATCCAATATGTAGGGCGCGATGATTGCGAACTTTCGCAAGTTGAAACAGTAAACGCTATATTGAGTGCTGCCAAACCTGATCTCATCATTAATGCTGCCGCCTATACTGCAGTCGATAAGGCTGAGACCGAAGTGGAATTAGCTATGGCCATTAATGCCAGAGCACCCGAGCTGATGGCGCAATATGCCGCTAATCATGGCGCCACTTTCCTTCACTACTCAACTGATTACGTTTTTGATGGTAGTAAAGCCGGGTTTTATACGGAAGATGATCTCCGTAATCCGCTTGGCGCTTACGGTAAGAGTAAGGCAGCGGGTGAAGAAGCTATAGAAAAAGCTTTCTCAAATGTAACGCGTGGTCAGTACGCGATCTTTCGCACGAGCTGGGTCTATGGTGCTGGTGGTAATTTCATTAAAACGATTTTGCGTTTGGCAAAAGAGCGCGAAGAATTGAAAGTGATTCAAGATCAACTTGGGGTGCCTACCTCCGCTGATTGGCTGGCTAAACTGAGTTTGGATTTAGTCCTGAATTCAAATGGTGAGTTGAGCAAATTTGATTCAGGTATCTATCATGCGGTTCCTCCAGGAGAAACCAATTGGCATGCTTTAGCCTGTTTAGCAGTAGAGGCTGCGACGAATGCAGGCGCCAATTTCAAAGCTTCTTCAAGTGTAATTAAGCCCATCATGGCAGTGGAGTACCCATTACCAGCCCCCAGGCCCATGAATTCACGAATGGCCACTGACAAACTCAGACAGGCGATTGCGGCAACTGGGGATGTGTCAAAATTACAGCAATGGAATAAACCCTGGTCTGATGATGTTTGGGCTTATGTGCAGCAATTGGCTAAAGATGGTCAGATATAAAAAGTAGATAACAATGGCAATTAATCGTAAAGGCATTATTTTGGCTGGAGGCTCTGGAACGCGTTTGTATCCTGTGACTCAAGCCGTCTCAAAACAGCTCATGCCAGTATATGATAAGCCTATGGTCTATTACCCGCTGACGACTTTGATGTTGGCTGGCATTCGCGATATTTTATTGATCTCTACTCCGCATGATACCCCCCGTTTTTCAGAGCTCTTAGGTGATGGATTCCAGTGGGGTCTCAATATCCAATACTGTGTTCAACCCTCGCCAGACGGTTTGGCGCAAGCCTTTACTCTGGGTAAAAATTTCGTAGGCAATGATCCCAGTGCTTTAGTGCTTGGTGACAATATTTTTTATGGTCATGAACTCGTTGGGCAGCTTGATAGCGCCAACCAAAGAGCTGCCGGTGCAACGGTCTTTGCCTATCATGTCACTGATCCAGAGCGTTATGGCGTAGTTGAGTTTGATCAGAATTACAAAGCGTTATCGATTGAAGAGAAGCCCGTCAAACCCAGAAGTAATTATGCAGTCACAGGCTTATATTTTTATGACAATCAAGTCTGCGATGTAGCTGCAGCGATTAAACCAAGTGCTCGTGGCGAACTAGAGATTACCGATATCAATCGTTTCTATCTCGATAAAAACGAACTCAATGTTGAAATCATGGGTCGTGGTTTTGCCTGGCTAGATACCGGTACACATGATTCTTTATTGGATGCCGCTGGATTTATTGCCACCTTGCAAAAGCGTCAGGGCCTAATGGTTGCTTGCCCAGAAGAGATTGCCTACCGCCAAGGCTGGATCAGTTCAGAAGTAGTCCAAAAGGTAGCTGACCAGTTGAGTAAAAATAGCTATGGCCAATACCTGAATAAAATTTTGCATGAGCTCAATACCTCAGCTGTGCCAATTTCTTTATCTCCTCAGAAATAAAGGAAACTTCGTTTGACTGCTGCGCACCCAAAACTCCAAGTGACGCCAACAGCGATTCATGATGTATTGATTATTGAACCCAAAGTATTTGGTGACGAGCGTGGTTGGTTTACTGAATCGTATAACGCACAAGATTTTTCACAGGCTACTGGACTGACAGTCGATTTTGTTCAAGATAACCATTCTTTTTCAAAGCAATGGACTTTGCGTGGTTTGCATTATCAGTTAGAGCAAGCGCAAGGAAAATTGGTACGCGTTGTTGCTGGTAGCGTATTTGATGTGGCGGTAGACATTCGCAAATCATCGCCTACTTACGGTAAATGGGTCGGGGCAGAGCTTAGCGTGGATAATCACAAGCAGATGTGGATTCCGGCAGGTTTAGCCCACGGTTTTTTAGTTCTTTCGGAGTCGGCAGAGTTTTTATACAAAACGACTGACTACTATCATCCGCAAAGCGAAGCCTGTCTGGTTTGGAATGATCCTGCTGTTGGAGTTCAATGGCCATTACCAGCAGGAGTTACTCCCAATATGAATGCCAAGGATCTCAATGGTCTGGCTTGGGATACAGCCCCGAAGTTTTAAATCTCTGCCGTATTAAAAGATAAGATAATGCTCACATGAGCACTGCATCGCCCAAAATCCTACTAGTCAAACTCTCGTCTTTGGGGGACGTCTTGCACAATCTCCCCTTGGTCTGGGACTTGCGGGCGCGATTGCCGAATGCCCAAATTGATTGGGTAGTTGAGGAGGCTTATGTTCATTTGCTCGAGCCTCTGCTATCCAAAGATGGCTTTAAAGGCATCGATCGAGTTATTCCCTTTGGATTGCGTCGCTGGAAAAAGTATCTTCTTGAGATTAAAAGTTGGCAACAATTTTTCTCCTTCAAAAAACAACTGCAAGAAGTTACTTACGATACGGTTATTGAGACCCAGGGCTTACTGAAATCTGCCTTAGTATGTGCCTTGGCAAAGAAGGCTCCAAATGCTGTAGTAGCTGGCTTGGCAAATGCTACGGAGTTTTCAGGATATGAGCCGATTGCGAGGACTTTCTATAACCACTCGGTACAAGTTCCGCTTCATTCGCATGCAGTAGATCGCTCCCGTTTAGTCATGTGCTCTGCATTCGATTGGACTGTAATTCAGCGTACAGATACTCCGCAGTTTTATGGTTCAACGATTCAGTTCGGTTTAAGCAAGCCTCAAATCCCAGAATTAAAAACTCCTTATGTACTCTTTTTTCATTCGACTGCAAGAGCAGCAAAGCGTTGGTCTAATGATGCTTGGATTGCATTGGGAAAAGAACTAGCAAACCGAGGATATCAAGTTGTGCTGCCATGGGGTAGTCCTACTGAGAAGGCTGTGAGTAATGAGTTGGCCAAACAGATCCCCAATGCTTTGGTACCCCCAGCATTTTCTATTGAAGATGCATTTTTAGTGATTACAGGTGCTGCCCTTACAGTAGGTGTTGATACGGGCTTAACCCATTTAGCTGCCGTACTAGGCTTACCTACTGTAGAAATCTATTGCGATTCACCACTCTGGAAGACCGAGGGTTACTGGGCTGAGCACATTCGCAATGTGGGGGATATTCAACATCCACCGAGCACAGAAGAGGTTATCAAGGCCTCTTTAGAGTTACTGACTAGACCTACTTAATGAGCTAAGTGCTTAGCGTAGCAAAGTATTGATGGAGATCAAGTCTTCATCAGACAGAGAAGCCGCCTGCGCTTTTAATTTAATCGCATTGAGGATCGTGTTGTAGCGCGCTTGTTGTAACTGGGATCTCGTATTGATCAAAGTATCTAATGCAATAAGCACATCAATATTAATCAAAGTCCCCACCTGAAATCCGAGCTTGCTAGATTCTAGGGCTGAACTAGAAGAGCGCTCAGCTGCTTCAAAAGCCTTCACACTTGCTAGGCCGCCATAAAAGCCAGTAAAGGCTGCGCGTGTACTTTGCGCCGCAGTTCGTCTTGCATTATCAAAGTTGGCTTTCGCAGTATCTACAAGAGCCGCATTCTGACGAATCACTGAACTGGCATAACCACCAGATACTATAGGGATAGTCATCTGTAAGGCGATGGTGTTGTTATAAACATTCGAGTTGTTAGGTTGATAACTATTAGGCGTACCGTTTGAGGTATTAAAGCCACTCGTTCCTACTAAGTTAATAGAGGGATAGTTCAGTGCTTGTGAACCACGATAAGTACTCTCAGCAAGATTAACGGTGAGCTGACTTGCCAGGACGTTAAAGTTCGCTGACTCTGCTTGCTTGATCCAGTCATCCAAGGTTTGGCCTGGTGGTAGTTGTGGGTTAACGCTATCAGCAATTAAAAATTCTTTAGTATCTTTGCTCTTGGAGCGTGGATCTTTTAGGACGCCATCAATTTTCGCCTCTTTGGTGAGTGGCTTCAGGGCGCCTACAGGACGACCAACTAATTGCTCAAGAACACCGCGTTTGACCACTAGATCAGCTTGCGCTCCAATCTCTTGTGAGTTTGCCAAGTCTAAAGCTGCTTGTGCTGTATTGACGTCTACGATCGTGGCAAGCCCCGCATCAAACTTGGCTTGTGCGATTTCGAGTTGCTGTTTGATCAAACTCTTTTTGTTACGGAAAAGCTCAACGTTATCTTGACTAGTAAGTGCATCAAAATACGCTTGTGATACCCGAATGATTAAATCTTGCTGAGCTAAATAAAAGCGCATGTCTGCTAATTTGGTATTTAAATCACCTTGCTTAAATGCTTCGAGTGCAGTCAGATTAAATATTGGTTGTGTCAGTGTGACGGTGTAGTTCTTTTGATCAAAGACACGTGAGTTGCCGGTGCCAGGCGCCACCACTGTAGTACCTTGACCATGTTGATAGTAACGCGTGCCGCCAGGCGTTGCATTCGCCTGAGGTAGCAAGAGTGACAGGCCTTGCCAATAGAGTTCTTTACTCGCTTGATAGTTTGAGCGAGCAGCATTGAGAACGGGGTCGCTAAAGGCAGCCTCTTGATAAAGTGAAATTAAATCGTTCAGACGACTCTTATCAATATTTGCTAAGCCATTGATGTTGAGATTCGAAGGCGTCGCTTGATCAGGTAAGGCTAATTTCGGGGGCGCAATTAATTGGGGTGGCTGATCAAGACCGGTTAAAGATTTGGCGCTAATTGGGGTTGGCAAAGATGGAGGGGCTCCATTTGCAGCTTGCGCCAAAACATTAGAAGACCCAAGACCAAGGCCTAGCGCTTGACTCAGGATCAAGCTAATCGCTGTTATCTGAGAAGGGTGGGGGCGTCTTGGGGTCATGTAATTCAAATGCTTTTTTAATGTGCCATGCAGTTTAAGGCTAATTTATTCAAATTGCTTATTTTTGGTATATTTTGCCAAATAGTCTGAAACTTTCTTGGATGCCTATAAAATTTAGACCATGGATCTAATTTTGTTGGCTAAAGCAGTCATTCTCGGGGTGGTTGAGGGCTTAACGGAGTTTTTGCCAATCTCCAGCACCGGGCACCTGATTTTGGTTGGGGATTTACTCAATTTCAACGACGATCAAGGCAAAGCCTTTGAGGTCATTATTCAGTTTGGCGCTATTTTGGCGGTTTGTTGGGAGTTTCGAGAGAAGCTCTGGAGGGTAGCCTCCTCGTATAAAGCCAGTCCCCAGTCTCGCCGCTTTGTCCTAAATCTCATCATCGCCTCAATTCCGGCAATGGGTTTGGGCTTTTTATTTGGCAAGTATATTAAGGCAGTCTTATTTGCCCCTATACCAGTGGCTAGTGCATTTATTGTTGGTGCCTTGGTGATTTTCTGGGCAGAGCGTCGACAGCTTCATTTAAGTCCTTCAGAAAGAGCGATTCACTCCGTCGATGATTTGACTTACTTAGATGCGCTGAAGGTGGGCTTAGCGCAATGTGCTGCCCTCATTCCTGGTACGTCACGATCAGGCGCAACCATTATTGGCGGAATGCTCTTTGGTATTCCGAGAGTTGTTGCTACGGAGTTCTCCTTTTTCTTGGCGATCCCCGTCATCGGCGGCGCTACTGCTTATGAGCTGCTCAAGCTTTGGAAGTCTCCAGTGGATTTCTCGGGAGAATACAGCTTAGCAATTGTGGTGGGCTTTGTCGCTGCCTTTATCTCTGCATTTATCTGCGTACGCTGGTTAATTCGCTATGTAGGGCATCATAACTTTGTGCCGTTTGCTTGGTATCGAATTGCCTTTGGTTTATTAGTTCTCATCACTTCATATACCGGCTTGATTGCCTGGTCTCATTAATTACGCTCGATCATTTAGGAATCAATATGGATGTCTCCATTGATGCTATTACCAATAATATTCAGCTAGCTTTAGCCCCTGTTTTTTTATTAACAGCAGTTGCTACTTTGCTCAATGCCATTTCAGCGCGCTTAGCAAGATCTGTCGATCGTATGCGCTCGATTCAAAAAATCATTCATGTAGATACCAATTTGACAGATGCGGCTCGTATGCAAATGCGTATTGAAGCCAATGAGGCAAAAATCCGCGGCCGTTTGTGCACTGCGGCGATCTTTTTTGATGTCTTGAGTGGTTTATTTATTTCCTTAACCGTACTTGAGCTCTTTTTCTTTCAGGCTGGGGCGGTTCGCTCACTTCAGACCGCATATGTCATTTGGACCTTTGTGCTGGGTTTAGTGTCGTTTATGACCTCATTGGGCTTTGTATTAGCTGAGGTGGTATTTGCCTATCGCTCAGCAGGCTGGGACTCCCCCCATCATTAGATCTTGTTGCCGTTAAAATTAGCGAAACTTTAATTAAAGACTAAATATGAACAAAATCCTCATTAGTGGTGGCGCAGGTTTTTTAGGTTCCCACTTAACCGAAAGACTTCTCAAAGAAGGTAATGAGGTTTTGGTGGTTGATAATTTCTTTACAGGCAGTAAACAAAATTTAGCGCACTTATTATCGAATACCAATTTAGAAGTGATGCGTCATGATGTGACTTTTCCTCTGTACGTAGAAACCAATCAGATCTACAACTTGGCTTGTCCTGCATCACCAGTACATTATCAGTACGATCCTGTGCAAACCACGAAGACGAGCGTGCATGGCGCAATCAATATGTTGGGTTTAGCTAAGCGGACGCGTGCTCGTATTTTGCAAGCATCAACCAGTGAAGTGTATGGCGATCCAGAAGTCCATCCTCAGCCAGAGGAGTATTGGGGAAGAGTCAATCCAATTGGTATTCGCTCTTGCTATGACGAAGGTAAGCGTTGTGCAGAGACATTATTTTTTGATTACCACCGTCAACATGGTTTAGATATTAAAGTGATTCGGATCTTTAATACTTATGGCCCTCGGATGAATCCACATGATGGGCGTGTAGTGAGTAACTTCATTGTTCAGGCGCTAGAAGGCAAAGACATCACTATTTATGGCGATGGACAGCAAACGCGTAGCTTTTGCTATGTAGATGATTTGATTGATGCCTTTGTGCTGATGATGAATTCTGAAAAGGGTTTTACAGGCCCCGTGAATACTGGTAACCCCGGTGAATTTACGATGCTGCAATTGGCTGAAACGATTTTGCGCCTCTCTGGCAGTAAATCTAAATTGGTCTTTGAGCCATTGCCATCGGATGACCCAAAACAACGTCAACCCAATATTGAGCTGGCTAAGGCAAAACTGGGTTGGGAGCCAAAAGTCAATCTTGAGGACGGCCTAAAAGAAACCATTGCCTACTTTAGGAAGGTACTGGCCTAACTTGCCGTCTCATCCAGTAGAGCGTATTCGCTCTTTTGTCTTAAGGGCAGGCAGAACTACCGCAGGTCAGCAGCGAGCCATCGAGGAGCTGGGACCACAATTTTTGATTCCCTTTCAAGATGGGCCAATTGATCTCCGGGATGTCTTTGGTGGATCTAGTAATCCCAAGATTCTAGAAATTGGATTTGGCATGGGCGAGACTACTGCCAAAATTGCAGCCCTGAGAACCGAAGATGATTTTTTGGCGATTGAGGTTCATCAACCCGGTGTGGGCGCACTACTGAAGTTGATAGGTGAACACCAGCTGACTAATCTGAGATTGATTCGTCATGATGCTGTGGAAGTTTTGGAGAAGATGCTTCCAGAAAATACACTAGATGGAATCCATATTTATTTTGCAGATCCTTGGCATAAGAAACGCCACCATAAGCGTCGCCTAATTCAATCTACATTTGTAGAGTTGTTGATCTCTCGCTTAAAGCCGGGTGGCTATCTTCATTTAGCAACGGATTGGCATAACTATGCCGAGCAAATGCTCTTGGTCTTAAATGCGCAATCTACTTTACGAAATGCTTCCACTCAGCAGATCAAGATTGAGACCTTCAATGTACAAGATGTTGCTAAAGATGGTGAGTCTTCAAATGAATTTAAGCCTAATGCGACGCAGTTAGAAGCGCATCATGCCGGCTATGTAGAAAGACCAGCATATAGACCAATTACCAAGTTTGAGAACCGTGGCATTAAGCTAGGCCACGGTGTTTGGGATCTGGTCTATATTAAAGTGTGATGCAAACGTACTTCAACTCTAAGTACTCGTCCATACCAAAGACACTACCCTCTCTACCTAAACCAGATTGTTTTACTCCACCAAACGGCACAACTTCATTGGCGAGGATGCCACTGTTCACGCCCACCATGCCGTATTCCAAAGCCTCTGCGACTTTCCAGATGCGGCCGATATCGCGGCTATAGAAGTAGGAAGCCAAGCCATACTGACTGTTATTGGCTAATTTAACTACTTCTTCATCACTTTCAAAAGTAATGATTGGCGCTACTGGCCCAAAGGTTTCCTCGTAAGTGATGAGCATGTCACTGGTGACATTGTCCAAAATAGTGGGCTCATAGTAAGTACCCCCCAAAGAAGAGGGTTTGCCACCAATCACGAGCTTGGCGCCTTTGCTCAGGGCATCCGCAATATGACGCTCCACTTTTGCAAGGGCTGCTTGGTCAATCAAGGGGCCTTGAGAAATACCAGCCTCCATGCCATTACCTACCTTAATTGCTTGAACGGCTTTGGTAAATTTTTCGACAAACGCAGCATGTATTTTTTTATGAACATAGATGCGATTAGCGCAAACGCAGGTTTGACCAGAGTTGCGATATTTAGAGGCAATAGCGCCGGCTACTGCTGCATCAATATCAGCATCCTCAAAGACGATGAAGGGGGCATGACCTCCTAATTCTAGGCCAAGCTTTTTCACGGTAGGCGCACATTGCTCCATCAGAATGCGACCCACTTCAGTAGATCCTGTGAATGAAAGGTGACGAACTGTTGGTGAGGCACACAGTGTTTTACCGATTGCGATTGACTGATTAGCGTCAGCAGTGATGATATTGACAACACCTGCTGGAATGCCAGCACGCAGGGCAAGTTCTGCAAGCGCCAAGGCGGACAATGGCGTTTGTTCTGCAGGCTTGATCACAATCGTGCAACCCGCTGCCATCGCTGGCGCGATTTTGCGAGTGATCATGGCATTGGGAAAGTTCCAAGGCGTAATGGCTACGCAAACACCTACGGGCTGTTTAAGAACCATAAAACGTTTATCACCCCAGACAGTTGTTGGGATGGTTCCAGAGACTCGCTTAGCCTCTTCTGCGTACCATTCGATAAAGGAAGCGCCATAAACGACTTCACCAGTAGACTCGGTAAGAGGCTTCCCTTGCTCCAAGGTCATTAAAATAGCGAGATCATCTTTGTTTTGCAAAATCAGATCAAACCATTTGCGCATGATTCCAGCGCGTTCTTTTCCAGTAAGGCCCTTCCATTGTGGTAGCGCTTGATCAGCAGCGGCAATGGCTTTCTGTGCATCTGCAACGCCTAAGTTAGCAACTTGAGCAATGATCTCGTCAGTCGCTGGATTGTTGATTGGGAAAGAGGCGCCTGAGCTGGACTTGACCCATTGGTTACCAATGAAGGCCTCTTCTTTGAAGAGACTAGGATCTTTTAAGAGCTTGCGAATATCGATTGTAGGCATAGTGAGCTTTAATTAAGTACAAATTAAAAGGAACAAAAGATCATTTTATCCCCCTGAGTTCACTCTTGCTTAATGTTGCATTGCCCAAAAGGAAAAGCCTCCGAGCATTAAACCTGAAGGCCCAATCTAATCAAACACTTGAGGATTAGCCTGCTTGGATTTCAGTACTCCGTAGGTTTTGGGCTAGAAGATCTAGAACGCCATTGACGTATTTATGGCCATCGGTGCCGCCAAAGGTTTTGGCGAGCTCTACTGCTTCATTAATAGCAACTTTATACGGTACGGACAAGTCCGCAGATAACTCATAAGCACCAATCAGTAGAGCAGCGTGCTCAACGGGGGAGAGTTCATTAATTGGACGGTCTAGAGCGGGAGTAATGAGGGCCTCAAGTTCGTCGGCACGATCTAAAACCCCTTCAAAGATGCCTTGAAAAAGTTCTAATTGGCAACGGCGAAAAGCCGGGTCCTCGGAAAGTTGTTTGGCAATAGCTGCTTTATTCGGCAGGCTACCTGCACGGCGTGTCACCAAGCTTTGGTAAACACCTTGCAGAGCGTATTCACGAGCACGACGACGCGGAGTGAGTGAGCGCTTAGGCGCACTCGCTTTCCCATCTTTAGAGACAGGAGTAGAGCCGGGGGTAAGCGCACTAGATTTTGGGTTATTCATGATTACTCTTCAGAATTGATATCGATATCAAGATCGGGAGTAAGCGCTAAGGCAAGGTTGGCCATTTCAACGACGGCTTTGGCGCAATCAGCACCTTTCGCATTAACGCGTACTTGGGCTTGCTCATCGGTATCGCAAGTAAGGACACCGTTAGCGATAGGCAAGCCAGACTCTAAGCAGATGCGAGTAATGCCTGCTGCGGATTCATTGGAAACTAGTTCAAAGTGATAGGTTTCACCACGAATCACTGCCCCTAGCGCAACAAGACCATCAAACTCTCCGGTCTCTGCCATCTTTTGTAAGGCAAAAGGAATTTCTAGAGCACCAGGAACGGTTACCAGTTTGATATCGACTTGCGCAACACCTAAGGCTAAGAGTTCAGTAATGCAGGCATTCGTAAGCGCTGTGCAATGGTCTTCATTAAAGCGGGCTTGCACAATACCAATACGAAGATCTTGGCCATTCAGGTCAGCTGCTAATACGCCAACATAATCATTGTTAGAGCTAGTCATAATGAAAATTTACTTTTCTAAATGGGTTGGTGTGTAAGGAGCATAGCCCGTTATTTCTAATTTGTAACCAGACAGGCCCGGTACTGGGTTAGGGTTAGAAAGCAAACGCATTTTGCCTACACCAATATCTTTGAGGATTTGTGCACCAATGCCATAACTTCTGAAATCCGTCTTACGTGCGAGTGGGGTAGAGCCCTCGGGCTTTGTGCCATTCAATTTTTGAAACTGGGCCAACCAATCTACATCATTAGGAGCGGCAATACCAGAGGCATTGAGAAGAACGGCAACACCAGCTTTAGAAGCGGCAATCTGCTTTAGGGCTTGAGCGAGAGGCCAAGAATGCGTACTGACATTAGCATCCAAGAAATCCAATACCGTCACTGGCTCATGCACGCGCACTAAGGTTTCTTGATCTTCAGAAGGCTTGCCATGGACTAGTGCAATATGAATGCAAGCGCTGGGTTTGTCGCGATAGATGACGCCATTGAACTTACCCCAAGGTGTAATGAACTCACGTTCACCCTCACGCACCACAATACTTTCGTGCTGACTACGGTATTGAATCAAGTCAGCAATGCTACCAATTTTGAGTTGATGCTCTTTGGCAAACTCTAGTAAGTCTGGAAGACGCGCCATGCTGCCATCGTCTTTCATGATTTCGCAAATCACTGAAGTAGGTGAGCAACCTGCCATGGCTGCTAAATCACAACCTGCTTCAGTATGTCCCGAACGAATCAGTACGCCACCCGGTTGTGCCATCAAAGGAAAGATATGACCTGGTTGTACGAGATCGCTCGGTTTAGCATTGGGTGCTACCGCAGTTTTAATAGTGAGCGCTCGATCAGCCGCAGAAATACCCGTCGTCACTCCAGTGGCCGCCTCAATCGAGACTGTGAAATTAGTTCCCATAGCGGTACCGTTATCACGAACCATCAGTGGCAGATTTAATTGTTGGCAACGCTCACGAGTCAGGGTGAGGCAAATCAAGCCACGACCGTGCTTTGCCATGAAATTAACAGCATCAGCTGTGACATGGTCAGCAGCCAAGACGAGATCACCCTCGTTTTCACGATCTTCTTCGTCGACCAAAATTACCATCCGCCCAGCACGGATCTCGGCAATGATTTCTTCGGTAGGGGCGAGTTTATTTGGCATAGCCCTCTATTTTAAGCTGATGAGCCAATTACTGTGATCTCTTACGGCAATACCTCTAGTTTCTGACAAGAAGCGCCCAGCAAGGGTGTTTTAGAAGTCCGAGACAGTCTTGAAAATGGGCGATGCCCTTGCCTTTTCACTATTTCAAAACCGCCAAATGGAAACAAGGGGAAGGAAGCCAAACCTATCCCCCAAAAGATACCCAAGGCGGATTTATTTTGCTCGAAGTCTTAGTGGCGATGAGTTTAATTGTTGGTAGTTGGACGGCAATGATTCATATCTATCAGGGATTGGCTTTACGACAAACCCAGTTGCAGGTCAAAAAAGTAGAACTTCGAAAGGAATCAGATGTTTTTGAGATTAGCGAGCATGCCCACAATCTGCTCAACATTTTTAATGGCGCAATGAAGAATGAGTCTGCTCGAATGTCTGGTCGGACTCGCTCTGTGCATGGCACTTCTCAGTCCGCTACTAAAAACCAGCGCTGAGTTGGTGACAAAACAAATTCAGTATGAGAAAACACAAGCTTTAATTTCAGATGGGGACAGAGCGCTAGAGTTAATTGGGCGCGCGATTCGGATGGCGGGATATTCCAATATCAAGACACATCAAGTAAGAAGCAAAAAATTGAATACTCAAGAGTTTATTCAGATTCAGAAAAAATCAGGCTTTCGTTCATCCGATTCTTTGACAACTAAGCATGGCCTTTCAGATGGTATCGATTTTGATTGCATTGGTAATGTACTGACTCAAGATCGTACAAAAAATCAGTTAGCACATCAGGGATTTTTGGTCGAGCGCCAAGCGGGCGTGCCAAAGGGGGCTAAGGTAAATGGCGGATCCTTGATGTGCCAATCACTCGATCGACAAGGACGCATTCAGAACGCCACCCTCATGAATGGCGTCAATCTGCTGACTGTTGAAGAGCTTCATTCACCCCACAGCAATAAGGCTTCAAGCCAAAAGCTATATAGGGTTCAGCTACAAATGACCGATGGACATTTACTCCATGTCGATATGGAACGTAGCTTTGCCACTAGGAACCTATTGTGATCTTGGCTTGGGTTCTTTCCTTATTAATGCTGTGCTCCTCGTTAATTGTTTATTTGGAGCGTATGGCAGCACTCTCTATCATAGAGCTCAATACGATGACTGCTGCACGTCGAGGGTTTATTGCTGCTGACAAAGCGGTTATGGAGTGTGAAAAAAATATTTCTAATCTTGCTGCTCTGACAGAGAATGCTTGCTTCATTCAATCTGCTGGAAAAAATATTTGGCTGATCACTAGCAAGCAAAAACCTAGTGTGCAAGTACATGTTTTCTTGGATGAGAAAACTGGCGTAGCGACACGCTTAAATTGGCGTCAAGTATTTGAGTAAGAGTCTACAAGTTTACAAAGATAGCCAGTGCGGCGGCAGCTTACTCGAGTTAATGGCAGTAGTCTTGATCATCGCCATTATGGCGGTGGTAACAATGCCACGCTTGCAGGAACAGATTGCCGCACGAGAAATTGAAACGATTGCCAGACGATTTATTGCTCATGCGCACTTTGCCCGCAATCAAGCTTTGCTATTAGGTGAATCGGTACTCATCACTCCTCGCTCAGATAATGCGTGGGAAACGGGATGGTTGGTAAAGAGCGCTTGCATCGGAAAAGTCCCCAAGGTAGGGTGTGTTAGCAAGAATTGGTTTGCTCAAGAAAAGATTTCACCGATTTACTTTAAGGGTGGTGGCAAAGGTTTTACCGACCCCCATTCAAATCAAAAGGGTATTTTGTTCAATGCTGCAGGGGCTGCTAAGACGGGTCAGGGCGGCTTTGTGGCTAATCGATTGATCTTGGGACACCAAAAGGCTCCGGACCTTGAGCGACAGCTCATTTTGGGCAGTGGCGGCCGTTGGCGGATATGTGATCCCAGTACAGATACAAAGCGCTGTAAATAAGCCTCAAGGTTAGCTATAAAACCCTTGAAATTTGGCGATTGCTCAAACAATCGGTTTTAATAGACCCATGTATAGCGCAGTTGACCACCAATTTATGAGCGAGGCTTTGGCCCAGGCTCAGCAATCACTATATTTATCCAATCCTAATCCTCGTGTTGGTTGTGTCATTGTGAAAGATGGCCAAGTCATTGGGCGCGGCCATACTCAAAAAGTAGGCGGCCCTCATGCAGAGGTGCAGGCATTGGCTGATGTCAAAGCTCGGGGATTGAATGCGCAGGGTGCTACTGTGTACGTCACATTAGAACCATGCAGTCATACTGGGCGCACGCCACCTTGTGTTGATGCTTTGATTCAATCAAAACCAGCCTTGGTAGTAGTAGCAATGTCTGACCCCAATCCTTTGGTTGCTGGCCAGGGCTTAGAGCGCTTAAGAGCGGCAGGTATTGAGGTGCGTTGCGGATTATTAGAGCTTGAGGCTCAAAACTTAAATCGAGGATTTATTTCTCGAATGACGCGTGGCCTGCCTTGGGTGCGATTAAAGATTGCCGCAAGTCTTGATGGCAAGACTGCTTTGCCAAATGGGCAGAGTCAGTGGATTACAGGACCTCTTGCGCGTGCTGATGGCCATCATTGGCGTGCACAAGCCTGTGCAATTGTGACGGGCGTAGGTACCGTTAGAGAGGATGATCCGACTCTGAATGTGAGAGATGTGCAAACAGATCGACAGCCATTCAAAATCATTATTGATTCCAAGCTGGAGACTCCAGCCTCTGCCAAGATTCTGAAAAATCTGGATGAAGCAGGTGCGCTGATTGTTTGTGCTGATCTGAGTAGCCCTGAGCAACAACAAAAAGCAAAATTATTTGAGGAGCGTGGTATCGAAGTTATTGTTATGGCAAATCCTCAGGGCAAAGTCGATTTACCCAAATTGTTTGCCTATCTTGCGCAAGAGCGGGAGATGAATGAGATTCATATTGAGTCTGGCTTGAAGTTAAATGGCTCAATGCTCAGAGAAGACTGTGTAGACGAGTTATTACTTTACTACGCACCTTTCTTTATGGGTGAAGGCATTGGTATGGCCAATGTCAGCCCATTACAAAATCTAGACCTACGTCAGGATTGGCAAATCATTGATCAAAGCCTCTTTGGTCCTGATTTACGACTTCGCCTGATTCGGAATTAAAATCACAATATGTTTACTGGAATCATTACTGCCGTAGGTCAGATCAAAAGCGCTCAAGCAAAGGGTGACGGCTTGCAATTGCTACTTGAAGTACCTGCAGGATATTTAGATGATGTTGCACTAGGCGATAGCATTGCAATACAAGGTGCTTGTATGACAGCTACGCAGATTAAAGGTAATACCTTTACTTTAGATATTTCTAGAGAGTCTTTAAATAAAACAGTGGGCTTAGATAGTATTGGCCCTGTCAATTTAGAGAAAGCGCTGCGTTTAAATGATCGCTTAGGCGGCCATTTAGTGAGCGGTCATGTGGATGGCGTTGGTAAGGTAGTTCACTTTGCCCAAGTAGCAGCAGACGCTTATGGCTCTTGGCTTTTGCGCATCGAGGCACCCAAAGTCTTAGCCGCATTCTTGGCCTATAAAGGATCCATCGTCGTTAATGGTGTTTCATTAACAGTGAATAAAACCGAAGATACGACTGACGCATGCTTAGTGGATATCAATATCATTCCTCATACACTTGAGAAGACGACACTGGGTAACTTAAAGCAAGGCGATTGCGTTAATCTTGAAATTGATTTGATAGCGCGTTATGTGGCGCGGATGATGAATTTGGCTTAATCCTGTGCTGTTTGGGTTCTTTTAACCCTACTTGCAATAGTCCCAAATTGGGACTATAATCTGCGAATGAGGGTAATCGCCAGAAAGCACTTGATACAGTTTTGGATGGTTCATAGGGATGCAGAGCAACCCTTAAGCGCTTGGTACCACGAAGCAATTAGTGCCAATTGGCAGTCTCCCCGGGATATAAAAAATCAGTATAGAAATGCCAGCTTTATTGGTAACAATAGGGTTGTATTTAATATTAAGGGCAATGATTACCGTTTAATTGTGGCGGCTGCCTACCGGATTGGTGTGCTCTACATAAAATTTATAGGCACACATGCTACATATGACAGGATTGATGCAAAGACAGTGAGGATGGAGGGTATATGAAAAGCTTAAGACCCATTCGTACCGAAGATGAATACGAAGCAGCATTAGCTGAGGCCTCTGATTTTGTAGATCAGGAGCCATTACCTGGCACAAAAAAAGCAGATCGATTTGAAATGATATTAATGTTGATCGAGGCTTATGAAGCTAAGCATTGCTTAATAGCTCCACCAGATCCTATTGAAGCTATTAAGTTTCGAATGGAGCAATCCGGCTTAACTCCTAAAGATTTGCAACCCATGATCGGTGGATTAAATCGTGTTTATGAAATCCTAAATCGTAAACGGCCATTAACTTTAAAAATGATTTGGAAGTTACATTCCATGCTCGGAATACCAGCGCAAAGCTTGATTCAGCAAGCGGATCAGTTGTACGCTGCGTAACTTTAGTTTTTACGATACCTTGTAGGATCACTCAGATTGGCTTGCTTAAAGCCTGCTTGTCGTAGGCGACACGATTCACATTCTCCGCAAGCCTCCCCTAAATCATTGGCTTGATAGCAAGAAACCGTTTGGGAGTAATCGACTCCTAAGGTAGTGCCTAAGTCAATAATCTGCGCCTTACTCATATGAATGATGGGGGCGTGTACCCTAAAGCGATTCTCATGATTAATGGCTTCCACACCTGCTTTAGTGGCTAGGTTCGCCATTTCTTCAAAAGAGGCTACGTATTCAGGGCGGCAGTCTGGGTAACCAGAGTAGTCGACGGCATTAGCGCCATAGAAGACGTCTAATCCACCGAGTGACTCAGCCCAGCCTAAAGCTAGTGAAAGCATGATCGTGTTTCGTGCTGGCACATATGTTATTGGAATCTCATGATCATTACCTGGAGTGATGGGGATTGCAATTGCTGAATCAGTGAGCGCGGAGCCGCCGAAACGAGTGAGATCCAAGTTGACAATTTCATGGCGAATCACGCCCATCTTTTTCGCAATATGTTTGGCAGCAGCCAATTCAGAAGAATGGCGTTGACCGTAGCTGACTGATAGTACGTATGGCGCATATCCAAGATCTTTTGCTAAAGCCAGAATGGTGCTGGAGTCTAGACCACCAGAAAATAAGATCACTGCAGACGCATTGGGTTTGCGTGGCACAAATTGTTCAAAGGCTGCAGACAACGAGGACATTACGTAAGAAGGGGATTACTTCGTTGCAGACATCAGCGATTGTGCTTGCTGTGCAGCATCGCTATCGGGATATTTTGCAAGGATATCGCTAAAGATTTTCTTAGCTGCCGCTTTGTTTCCTGTCTCTAATTGGCAGTTGCCCAAAGTAAGCATGGCTGCAGGAACGCGAGGATGATTCGGGTAACGGGCAATCAAAGATTGCAGTTGCGCAATAGCACCTTTGTAATCTTTATTAGCATATTTACTATTACCACCCCAGAAAAGCGCCAATGGAAGGTAAGGACTCTTTGGATATTTACTGGCAAAGGCTGAGAAACCATCTTCTGCTCTTTTAAGATTACCAGCTTGGAATGCTTTCAAGGCATCGTCGTACGCTTTTTTCTCAGCAGGTTGAACTACGCCACTAACACCTTCAATAGTGACACTGCGGGGCTCAAAACTACCCATGCGATTATCGAGATCTTGGTAATAGGTCTTTTGGCTAGTGCTAATGTCTTCGCCTTGTTTTTCAAGATTCTCAATTTTGCCGCGTAGCTCTGCATTTTCAGATTTGAGTTTATCAATCTGGCCTTGGAGTTCAAGTTGAGTGGTAGCAACCGTTTTGCGTAGATCTAATATGGCTCTGCGAGCCTCATCATCATCAAAGAGAGCCCAGGCAGTAGTAGAGCTTCCCATGCAAATGACGGTAGCACTTAAACAAAACGCTCGTAAGAGCGTTTGTTTGTTAAGAGAAAAAAGCGTCAACATTAGTTTGTAATATAGACAATGTCAGCGCGGCGGTTTTCTGCCCAAGCTGCTTCATTATTACCATCTGCTTTTGGTTTTTCTTTACCAAAACTAACCGCTTCCATTTGGTCATTAGAAACACCCATCAAGTTCAATGATTTACGAACTGCTTCAGAACGACGTTGACCCAATGCTAAGTTGTACTCGGCTGTACCACGATCATCGGTATTACCCTGAATGATGATTTTTTGTTTTGGATTAGCCTTAAGGTATCCAGCATGAGCTGACAACATTTTTTGATATTTCGTTTCAACGTTGTATTCGTCAAGACCGAAGTAAACACTTTTCTCATACAGTGGGCTCTTTGGATCATTCCATGGCTGAGAGCCAAAGTTACTGTTAGCACCATCAACATCATCGAGCTTTACGCCAGATGAGCAAGCTACTAAAAGTGCGGTTGCTCCTAAAAGTGCAAATGTAGCGGCACGGCGTGCGATTGAGATTGTCATTTGAGTTTCTTCTTCCTACAAATTAGTGAATAAATTAGTTGATGGCTAATATTTTAACCCCCAAGAGGGCTAAAAATGACTAAATCGCTATAAAAATCAGTGCAATCTAGTCAGGTAATTATTAATCCATGAAGGGACCCCAGGATGGCTGACGGACGTCAGAGCCTGGAATACTCAATACCTGCTTGGAGTTGCCATCGACTGAGACAGCCGCTAATACCCGCTTGCCACCGACCTTGGTTGAGTAGAGAACATACTTTCCGTTAGCAGCAAAAGAGGGCGATTCATCAGAAGTACCATCAGTCAGCGCTTGAGAATCGCCAGTGGCTAAATTCATGATGTAGAGGCGGAAGGCGCCACCGACATTGGCGATATAGGCCAAATATTTTCCATCTGGAGAAATGCGAGGAGAAGTCACAAAGCCTTGCTTAAAGCTAACCCGTTTTGCGCCTTCAACTTGCTCACCTTCTGCGCTCATGCGATAGATCTGGGGATTGCCACCACGATCGCTGGTGAAATAAATATAGCGACCATCTGGCGAGTATTGCGGCTCCGTATCAATCGTATTACCGCGAGTCAAACGCTGTAGGCCAGATCCATCAGCATTGATACCATAGATTTGGGTATTGCCATCTTTAGATAGGGAGATGGCCAGTTTTCTGCCATCCGGTGACCAAGCAGGTGCGCTGTTATTGCCTTTTTGGTTCGATAGAGCAATACGACGACCGGTTGCTAATTCATGAACATAAATAACGGGCTTACGATCTTCAAAAGAAACGTAGGCTACTTTCTTGCCATCAGGTGACCATGATGGAGAAATAATGGGATCACTACTAGCCATTGCATTGCGAATATTCTGACCGTCTGCATCGGAGATCACAAGCCGAAAACGTTTGCCATCTTTAATCACATAAGATAAGCGGGTAGAGAAGATGCCGCGCTCACCCAATAACTTCATGATGATGTCATCAGCAATTTTGTGTGCTGCTGCGCGAAGATTATCCGCACTGGAATTGATGTTCAAACCACCCAGACTTTGGGACTTACGAATATCAAACAATTTGTATTGAATATCAAATTGACCACTGCCTTTTTCTACTACAGAGCCTACTACTAAGGCATCAGCACCCCGAGCAGCCCAAGACTTGAAGTTTGGCGTGCCTTCATCGCTTTCGCTAGCATTACCATTCTCAGTGTTTTTAAAGTAACCACTACGGGCTAAATCCTGACGAATGATGTCAGTGATGCTGGTGGGTAATTTATTTTCATCCTTGAAACGCATCACTGCGATGGGATAGAGTGATTGGCCAACCCCAGTGATTTCAATGCTCATTTGCGCAAAGCTTGGCAAGCTCAATACGCTCATAAGCGTTGCGCTCAGAATCAGAATAGTTTTTTGCAAAGTACGTGCGATTGAATTCATCATATTTTGATATTTACTTTGGTTTTAATTTCAGTTCAGGGGTCAATGTTGGAATTTGTCCATTGTCATCTCTTGGCAAACTTTGGGTTGCATCGATAGCTCTCAAAACCGCTTGATCCCAAGCATTATCACCGCTACTGGATGTCATTGTCCTAGAAAGGATAGCGCCATCGGGAGCTAAGCGCACCTGCACAACGGTTTGCTTGTTACCTTTAAAAGAATCTGCGTTAAAGGTGATGTTGGCGCGAACCTTTTTAATGACTTTGTCGCTCCAGCCTGGGGGCGCGTTGCCACCACCACCAACGCCACTACCTACAGAGCCGCCAGTACCACCATCCTTGGCGGCCATACCGCGCAGGCTAGCAATATTGGCTTCGCGTCGCTTATCTGCTTCCGCATTGGCTTTTATTTGGGCAGGAGTGAGTGCTGCTGGTTTAGGAGGCTCTACCTTTTTCGGGGGCTCCACTTTTTTAGGTGCTTCTTTTGGTGGAGGTGGTGTGACAGCCTTAGGCACTTCCTTGATTACTTCTTTTTTTGGAGGTTCTTTTTCTACCGGTTTTTTCTTCACTGCGATATCGGCAGCCTCTTCTTTGAATTCGGTTTTGAGTTCAGGTACTGGCGGTGTTTCTACTTGCTGTGAGGAGTCCCATAACTCAACTTCTATTCCGGCGGGCGTGCTGTTATTCCAGCTAATACCAATGACCAAGAAAGCAAGTAAACCAAGGTGCGCAATTAAAGAAAAAGTAAAGGCACGTTTAGTACTTTCTTCTTTAGTGAGGCGACCACGCTCACGACCACCTCGGCCAAAAGGATTTTGTGAAAGTTGTGCGCTAGTCATTGCCAGGAGGTACAGTATGGATGCTTATTGACTCTTAACTGCAAGACCAACACGCTTAACGCCATTCTCTTTGAGCTTAGACATTACATCCATCACCACTTCATATTTGATGGACTTGTCTGCAGCTAAAACGACAGGCTGCTCAGCAGACTTTTCAGCTTGAGATCGGGCAAAAGCGCCGAGTTCAAATTTATCTAGCGTTTGAACGGGCTCACCATCTTTACGAACAATGACTTTTTCATTGGCGTCGATTGTCAGAAATACTGGTGGTAATGATTGCACCTTAGCGCCACCCACTGTTGGAAGATTCACAACGCCTGGATTGACCATCGGTGCTGTCACCATAAAAATGACTAGGAGTACTAACATCACATCGATGTAGGGAACCACATTGATATCGGACATTGCCCGACGTTTGTTCTTACGTAATGAAGAGGTGGCCATAACTTTTTCTCTTATCGCCCAGCAGTTTGACGTTGCAAAATATTGGTAAACTCTTCAATGAAGGTTTCAAAACGAATTGATAGACGATCTACATCGGTGACTGCGCGGTTGTAGGCAACCACTGCAGGAATTGCAGCAAACAAGCCAATCGCAGTTGCAATCAATGCTTCAGCAATACCAGGAGCTACAGCAGAGAGCGTTGCGTTTTGTACGTTTGCTAAACCGCGGAAGGAATGCATGATTCCCCAAACCGTTCCAAACAAACCAATGTAAGGAGAGACAGAACCGACAGAAGCCAAAAAAGGCAGGTTCGCTTCTAAGGTATCCATTTCACGTTGGTAGGTTGCCTTCATAGCGCGACGGGCAGCATCGATTTCTCGAACTTTCATGAACTCTTGCATGCCTGCTTCAAAGATATGCTCTAGAACCGCATCGCTACGGGTATTACGCTGTGCTGACTCTAGGAGGGTGCCCAAGTCGCCACCAGACCAGAAATCTCGCTCAAATCGCTCTGTATCCTTCCTGACGCCTCGCAAAATGGCAGTTTTCTTAAAAATGATGGTCCAAGAGGCAACCGACATAGCCATTAATAACAACATTACTAACTGGACTAATAGGCTGGCATTGAGGACTAGGGAGAGGAAGGATAGGTCTTGTGTAGTGTTCATGGTGAGTTTTGTATGATGTAGGTTGATTTTACTAAAGCAGTTCAACTACATCAGGATTATCGCCATGTTTGACCGTCAAAATACTTTATCTAAAACCGACCCAGAGTTATGGGCAGCGATTCAGAACGAAAATCGTCGTCAAGAAGACCATATTGAGCTGATTGCCTCCGAAAACTACGCCTCACCAGCAGTCATGCAGGCGCAGGGCTCTCAGTTGACGAATAAGTACGCTGAAGGCTATCCAGGCAAGCGATATTACGGTGGTTGTGAATTTGTGGACGTTGCCGAGCAATTGGCGATTGACCGTGTGAAGGCGCTTTATGGTGCTGAAGCAGCCAACGTACAACCCCATTGTGGTGCATCTGCCAATCAAGCAGTTTTTCTAGCTTTCTTAAAGCCTGGCGATACCTTTATGGGAATGAGCTTAGCTGAAGGTGGTCACTTAACCCACGGCATGGCATTGAACATGAGCGGTAAATGGTTCAATCCTATTTCTTATGGACTCGATAAAAACGAAGCGATCGATTACGAGCAAATGGAGCGTTTGGCACGGGAACACAAACCCAAACTCATTATTGCTGGAGCATCTGCCTATTCCCTAGTAATTGATTGGGAACGGATTGGTAAGTTAGCAAAAGAAGTGGGCGCCATTTTTATGGTGGATATGGCGCATTACTCTGGCCTGATTGCTGCTGGTGTTTATCCAAACCCAGTGCCACATGCCGACATCGTGACTTCAACAACACACAAGAGTTTGCGTGGTCCACGCGGCGGCATCATCTTGATGAAGGCCGAGCACGAGAAGGCCATTAATTCTGCGGTATTCCCTGGCCTACAAGGCGGTCCATTGATGCATGTGATTGCTGCTAAAGCCACTGCATTTAAAGAGGCACAAGAACCAGGATTTATTGATTATCAAAAGCAAGTAGTGGCGAATGCCAGAGCTTTGGCAGCAACCTTAATTGAGCGTGGCCTGCGGATTGTTTCAGGCGGTACAGACTCCCATGTGATGTTAGTAGATTTGCGAGCCAAGAAGATGACTGGTAAAGAGGCTGAAAAAGTCTTGGGTGATGCGCATATCACTTGCAACAAAAATGGCATTCCAAATGATCCAGAAAAACCCATGGTGACTAGCGGTATTCGTTTAGGTTCACCAGCAATGACGACTCGTGGATTTAAAGAAGCTGAAGCAAAACAGGTCGGTAATTTCATTGCGGATGTTTTAGATAATCCACATGATCCAGATAATATTGCTAAGGTGCGCACACAAATAGCGGAGTTAACCAAGCGTTTCCCGGTTTACGGTTAAGTAAGAAGGCCCACATTGCGCTGCCCTTTTTGCCATAACGACGATACCCAGGTTCTTGATACCAGGGTATCAGACGAGGGCGATACGATTCGCCGTCGTCGCCGTTGTGCCAAGTGCGATAAACGTTTCACTACTTATGAGCGAGTTGAATTAGCGCTGCCAGCTATTGTTAAGAAAAACGGTAGCCGGGTTGAATATAGTCACGATAAGCTGGTGAGCTCAATTAAGTTGGCCTTGCGTAAACGTCCAGTGTCATCAGATTCTGTGGATGAATCGATTGCCCGTATTGAAGAAAAATTACTTAGCTTAGGCGAAAAAGAAATCCCGAGTGAGCGCGTTGGAGAACTGGTGATGCGTGAGCTCAAGCGTTTGGATAAAGTCGCCTATATTCGCTTTGCCTCTGTCTACAGAAGCTTCGCAGACATTGAGTCCTTTGAGAGTGCACTTAAAGAGTTGAAGTAAATATTTAACTTAAATAACCGCTGTAATTCCTTTTCTTTCAATCAAAGAAAGAAGTTTCAGGGATGGACCGCTCGGCGACTTATCTCCCGCTTCCCATTTTTGAATGGTAGAAAGGCTAGCATTTATTGTCAGTGCAAAAACAGCTTGGCTCAAATGCGCTTTATTCCGCAATAGTTTGATTCGCCTTGGAGTCATTGGCTTCACCTCAAGATGGCGCAAGGCTTCAAATTCTTTCATGCTTTTTTTGGTGATAACACCAGCCTTATGAAGGCCTTGCACCGTGGCCGTCATTTCTTCAATAATTCGACTTTTTGCTTTATTTGTCATTATTAATTAATTCCTTTAACTCTCCAATCAAGAGTAATTTTTCTATATCGGCCTCAGGCAGATGCAATAAGCGTCTAGCTGCTCCCTGTAGGTGAATTAGCTCATCATCACCGATGTTCTCCCTCTCGTTTTTAGCAAAACCAAAAAGAAAAAACCATCTACCTGAATACTTACTTGCGACTATGGTTCTAGCGCCCGATCTTTTCCCCATGCCTAAAAATGCTATCCGCTTTTTAAATACATTGCCACCAAGATCTGCATCAATAAGACCATCTTCCATCTCATTGATTGCAATTAATAAGCTTGCATCTCTCAGTCCAGCCTTTTTCATCCACCTTGAGAAACTTTTTGTTTTGAATGAGCGTTTTTTGACCATTCAAAACTATATCACTAGGTGGTATAGATAAATAATACCCTTTTTTCTGATAATGTAAAAGGGGCTACAGATACAGTTCCTCAAAAATAAAAAAAAGACTGCATTGCAGTCTTTTTTATTGAATCAAATTTTAATAAATTGAATAACTTATTTCAGTTCAGCAAAGATTGAAGTAGTAATGTCCTCAACGCTACCAGTACCATTCACTTTGCGATAGGCTGGTGCTTTTACTTTGTCTGCAGGATTTGCCTTAGCGGCCCAACTGGAGTAGTAATCCACTAATGGACGAGTTTGATCGTCATAAACCTGAAGACGCTTACGTACGGTTGCTTCTTTGTCATCATCACGCTGAATCAGGGGGTCGCCAGTCACATCATCTTTACCTTCAACCTTTGGCGGATTGTATTTGATGTGATAAGTCCGACCTGAGGCTGGATGAACACGGCGCCCACCCATACGATCGATGATGGCATCAAATGGCACATCGATTTCTAAGACGTAGTCGATCGGTACGCCAGCATCTTTCATGGCTTGTGCTTGTGGAATCGTTCTTGGAAAACCATCAAATAAGTACCCTTTGCTGCAATCAGGCTGGGTCAAGCGATCTTTAACTAAACCGATGATGATGTCATCCGATACAAGGCCACCAGCATCCATAATTTTTTTTGCGGCAATACCTAGTTCTGTACCTGCTTTAACAGCGGCACGCAGCATATCTCCTGTAGAGATTTGTGGAATCGCAAATTTTTCGCAAATGAACTGGGCTTGTGTTCCCTTGCCAGCACCAGGTGCACCGAGCAGAATCAATCGCATTATTTTCCCCTTAGAAGACTTGTCATTGTCCCGTATTTTTTTGGGAACCCTTATACCTTGTTCCTAGGATTATCCCCAAGTAAACCCTAGCCGAATCAAGATTTGCTGAGGATCAGTCGAACTCTCTCTAGATCTTCAGGGGTATCGACCCCAGCAGGAGGGGCCTTTGGGGCGATATGAACAGCGATACGATAGCCATTCCATAGTGCTCTGAGTTGCTCCAGTGCTTCTGCTTGTTCGGGAGGTGCAGACTCTAGACGCGTATAAGCTTGTAAAAAATCTGCGTTATAGGCATAGATACCTAAATGGCGTAAGTGAGCAGTGTTGGTATTGATATTCTGATCACGCACAAACGGAATGGCTGCTCTCGAAAAATACAGAGCTTCATTGTCTCGATTGAGTACTACTTTCACCACATTCGGATTTGTAATTTCCGCAGGATCAGTGATTGGTGTAGCAACAGTGGAGATCGCACAGTTGGAATGATCGGCTAAGGTTTGTGCGACTTGATTAATGAGCTCTGGAGGAATGAGGGGCTCGTCACCCTGAACATTCACCACGATTGCATTGAGTGGTAATTGAAGTATTTGTGACACTTCAGCAATGCGATCGGTTCCCGTGGGATGCTCTGAACTGGTAAGTAAACATTCAATCCGATGTTCAGCACATGCCGCCTGAATTTCGGGCGAGTCGGTCGCTACCACCACATTTTGTGCATTTGATCGTTTGGCGCGTTCAGCAACGCGTACCACCATCGGTTTGCCGCCTAAATCAGCCAGTGGTTTGCGGGGCAAGCGAGTAGAACCTAAGCGTGCAGGAATCACCACTAAAAATTCAGGAGCCTTAGATGTATTGCTCATCAGATTACTAATAAGTAAATCTTAGACTTCGTCAGCGCTAAGGCTGCGTGCTTCATCTGCCATCATCACAGGGATGTCATTGCGAATCGGGTATGCCAAGCGATCTGCTTTGCAAATCAACTCATTTTTTTCTGCGTTTAAATGCAAGGGACTTTTGCACAAAGGGCAGACCAAAATATCGAGAAGGCGTTTATCCATGATGTTTCGTGTTTCGTATGAAGGTATAAGGTGTATGAATTACAAAGTGTAACGGTTTGGATCGGGTCTTTGTAAGATAGATTGCAGCCACTCAGCCAGGCTATCCGAAATACGCAAGCTCATGGGAACTACCCAAATGCGCTCGTCATTAATTCCGGCACACTTCACGGCATCTTTTTCAGTAATGAGGATACAGCTTGCATTCATTGAGGTAAAAAACTCTGCTGTAAATGTCGCATGATCTGGCAGGGGGATACATTTGCTGGCGATACCGTGTTTAAGCAGATCATCAAAAAAGCCCTGTGGGTTACCCAATGCTGCGACAGCGGTAATCTTATTGGGCAAGTAAGTACTCGCAATCGATTCTAGGCTTTGCGTATAGCTTGGATTGATTAATTGATAGGGTGTGTCTAATTCACTGGTCATAGAAAAAGCGCGGCGACCTAAAAAATATTCATCGAGTAAACCATGAGATTTGCTGACCTTTTGTTTGCCAGTGAGTAAGGTGGCATCGCGTTCACGAGTGGCAGACTCACGCAATGGACCTGCGGGCAATAAGAAACCATTACCTTCACCTCGAGCATCGCGTACAACAAATTCAATATCACGGCCACCCTCGCGTGCGGGCCAGCGAACCAAACCTTGATGTTGTAAGCCATCATCGCTGATGATGACATTCACTTCAGGTGAATGCTTAAGCAGCGCCCGAATCGACAGATTGCGTTTTGGAAATACCCAAATCGGAAATTGATCATGAGTTCGTTTTGCAATGAGCACGGGCTCGTCACCCATCTCAGTAGGATCAGAATCACTAAGCACTTGTTGTGGACTTGTTTTTAATTTGGAGCCATAACCTCGGCTAATAATTCCGGGTTTCCAGCCGAGCTGACTCAAGCGTTCTGCTAATGCAATAACGATGGGTGTTTTACCAGTGCCACCAACACGAATATTACCAACAATGATGATGGGAACAGGCGCTGCTTTTTGTTTACGAATGCCCAGATCTTGAATCAGTTTGCGGGTACGTAGTACAAGTCCATGTATCCATGAAAGGGGCCACAACACAATGCTTGTTGGCCCGCGTCTTTCCCAAAACTGGGGTGCTTTGCGAAAGAAAGAGAGTGACATTGACTTACTTATTTTTTGGTTTGACTACTAAAGACAATGTTCGATAGATTGGCATCGCGCGCGGCCTCTAGGGCGCTCATGACTGCTTGGTGTGGTGCTCTAGCATCAGCATCAATATTGACCTGCATGGCATTTGGTACGTCTTTAGAGGCTCCGCTTTGAGTGCTGAGTTGGTTGAGTAATGCGCTCAACTGGCTACGATCAGCAACCTTGCCATTGACAGCAAAACGACCATCACGACTCACCGCAATATGAATTTGTTTTACTTCCGCTTGGGACTCGCTGCCATTAGCAGTAGGTAAGGTGATTGCCAATTCTTGAAAGCGGGTAAATGTGGTGGAGATCATTAAGAAAATGAGCACCACCAACAACACATCAATAAATGGAATGAGATTAATCTCAGGTTCTGCAGGGCTCGAAATTTCCCCAAGAGAAAATTTTCTGCGAGTGTGTGAATCTAACCAACTCATGGCGAAGTATTGGACTCTGAATTTATTTCAATTACGGGATAGAGTTTTTTAAATAACTGCCTTGTGAACTCTTCACACTCGCGTTGACGCTGATTAGCCAGAGCGCGTAAACCACGCCAAGCAGCTAATGCAGGAATCGCGATTAATAATCCAAATGCAGTGTTGTATAGCGCCACTGAAATGCCATGTGCTAATTGCTGTGGACTACCAGCGCCACCATTGATGGCGCCTTGGCTACCAAAGATCTCAATCATGCCCACGACGGTGCCAAATAAGCCGAGCAATGGGGCAATCGTGGCGATAGTGGCTAGGATGCCTAAATAGCGATCGAGTTTTAACCAGACAGATTGAGCGTTTGCTTGTAATTCTTCGATGGCGCACTCGGCGCTATTGTCATTGAATTTCTCACGCAAGAGGCAGGCAAATAGACTGCCTGCTGGGGAAGTTTGTTTAAGGGCGGTAATTTCCGATTCAGAGATGGATTTACCGCTAGAAATGGCATTTGCCATGCCAAAGGCAGTTGCAAGGCAATCTTTGGGAAATACCTGAATTTGACGTAAATACCAGGCCCGCTCAATAACGATAGCCAATCCCAGGATGGAAATTATCAGAAGAGGCCAGATAGGCCAGCCGGCAGACAGTAAGATTGAGTACATAAGCTCAGTACTTTAGCTGAATTAAAAAAGCGTTTTCTGAAAGCTAGCCTGTGGATAACTCTGTGTGTAACTTTTTTGGGATGGAGCTCTAAGTCATTGATTGATCGTAAAGTAGGGTTATTTAGGGGTAAATTACTTATAATAGGCTCCAGAATTTACCTATAATAATCAATAGCTTAAGATGTATATGTAGTATTTATGAGACGTTTAGGGTCAGTAATCACTTACTTACTTTATGGAAGTTCAGCGGCTTGAAGGTTCTGTGGATAGTTTTGGGCCTCAAAGCCATATGTTGTAGAAGATAAAGAGAAAAAATGTCGGAAATATCAAGGGAAGTCCTTACTGTTGGCGATCTAAACCGCGCCATTGCTGCCTCTTTAGAGGAGCGTTTCGATACCGTCTTGGTTAGCGGGGAGATATCGAACTTTAAGGCTTATGACAGTGGGCACTGGTATTTCTCATTGAAGGACGAAGAGGGGCAAATTAAGTGTGTCATGTTCCGTGGTCGCAATGGCCAAGTCGGGTTTATGCCCCAATCAGGGGATTTAGTAGAAGTCAGTGCCAACTTAGGTATGTACGTTCCTAGGGGTGATATCCAGCTCACCATTCAATCGCTGCGCCGCGCTGGGATGGGCGGTTTATACGAAGCCTTTTTAAAGCTCAAAGCCAAATTAGCCAAAGAGGGTTTATTTGATGTTGAACGTAAGCGCGAGATTCCATCGCATCCAAGATCGATTGGCATTATCACTTCACCACAAGCGGCAGCATTAAAAGATGTGTTGAGTACCTTAGCGAGAAGAGCGCCCCATATTCCGATTGTGATTTATCCAACCTTAGTACAGGGACCTGATGCACCTGCCGGAATTATTTCCGCATTGAAGGCAGCTGAAAAAGAAAAAGCAGTCGATGTCATTTTATTGGTACGAGGTGGTGGCAGTATCGAAGATCTCTGGGCATTTAATGATGAGCAATTAGCATATGCGATTGCGCAATCGAGTATTCCAATTGTCAGTGGTGTCGGTCATGAAACAGATGTCACCATCGCAGACTTTGTTGCAGATTTGCGTGCACCAACACCAACAGGCGCGGCTGAGTTAGCAGCGCCACGTAAAGATCAGATGTTGCAAGAGTTGGAAGCCATCAAACAAGCAATGCTGCAACGTGTTCGTCAGCGAGTGGAGCGAGAGGCGCAAACTTTAGATCAGTTGGCACTTCGTTTAAGTCATGCCCTACCAAATCCAGAGCGGATGCGTGAGCAGATTACGAACTGGCAATTACGACTTGGACAAGCCTGGTCAGTCAGGATTGATTCTTGGAAACGCAATCAGGTCTACTTCCAGTCACAGTTAGAGATGCTCAATCCCCAGCGCACGCTAGAGCGGGGCTATGCCGTTATCCTCAACGTTGCTGAAGGTTTGCACGCAGTACGTGAACCAAGTGAACTTACTGTTGGTCCCGAATATGAAATTCGGCTTGCAAAGGGTAATGCCAATGTTAAGTTGAGCGATGCGAAGATTCAAAAATAAAACCAGTAATATCCTCTAAATGTATTTAGAGGATATTAGGTTCAATATCCAAAGTGACGCCAAATTTTTCTTGTACAGAATCCTGAATCGTTTTGGCAAGTGACAAAATATCTGCTGCAGTGGCATTGCCATGATTGACGATGACCAACGCTTGTTTTTCGTAAACACCTACTTCACCTACGCGCTGACCTTTAAAGCCACATTGATCAATTAACCAGCCTGCAGCGAGCTTACGTTTTCCAGCGGTATCGGGATATGAAACGATCTTTGGAAATTTATATAGCAGTTGCGTGTATTGATCTTCGCCAACTACAGGGTTCTGAAAAAAACTACCAGCATTGCCAATCACTTTTGGATCAGGTAATTTTTTACTCCGAATTTGGCAAACCGCATCAAAGATTTCTTGAGCGCTTGGCTTGGAATTGCCTGCTTCGGAAAAGAAATTGGCGAGATCGGCATAGTGCACTCTGGCCTGCCATGCTTTGGGAAGCTTGAAGATCACCTTTGTGACAATAAAGCGATTGGGGTTTCGTTTAAAGAAGCTATCGCGATAAGCAAACTGACAGTCTTCATTGCTAAACGTAATCACTATATTGGTTGAACTGTCGAAGACTTGAACACCATCAATGTATTGGGTGATCTCAACACCATAAGCACCAATATTCTGAATCGGGGTGGCGCCAACCGTTCCCGGAATCAAGGCTAGATTTTCTAAGCCTGGCAATAG
>Ga0194047_10000129_pt1 | contig 52354 bp, 48 predicted proteins | sample JunL225m_MetaG_2_FD_160070 | JGI IMG/M metagenome (GOLD analysis project Ga0194047, IMG submission 160070) | Anoxic zone freshwater microbial communities from boreal shield lake in IISD Experimental Lakes Area, Ontario, Canada - Jun2016-L221-5m | ecosystem: Environmental > Aquatic > Freshwater... | reverse complement strand
ATATTATGACTATATAACAGTTGTTTACCTATTAAATTAATAGCTACTGTATTATCGTTTTTTTTATGCAATAAAACTTGTACAACAATTAAATTCGCAGTAATTAAAATGATAATTATGCCAATTAACCATAAGGTTCTATTACGTTTTAACTTAAAAAAACTATTATACATAAATAAAAGTGTAATTAGTTTTTAATGTAATTCAAAGGACTCTTACCATATTTTTCCTTAAAACTTGAACAAAAATACGACACTGAATTAAATCCTAATAAATAGGCAATATCTTTTACTGATCCTAAATTTTGCCTTAACATAATTTCTGCTTTAGACAACTTGTATGAAAGAATATATTTACGCGGACTAGTGCCATATATTTTTTTCATCCATCTTTCGAAAGTAGAAACGCTCATTAGCATTTTAGCCGATATCTCTTCAATACTAATATTTGTATTGTCTGAAATTTCATCCATAATAGCATCGAATTTTTTCTTAAATCCATTAGATGGCGATTCAATAAAATGATTTGCTTTTTGAAGCTTACTTTTTTCAATAGCAGCTTCTTTACCTTTATGTAATGATATTTGGTTTTTAATTTTTAAGAATAGATTATTTGACTTGAAAGGCTTTACTACGTAGTCATTTGCACCAAGTTCTAATCCCTCTGTAATTTTATCTTCGCTATTGATTGCCGACATTAAAATAACTGGTATAGCAGATAGTAATTCATTATTTTTTAATAACCTTAAAATAGTAAACCCATCTAAAGGGAAAGGAAGCATAATGTCTAATAAAATTAAATCAGGTAATTTAATTTCTAAGTAGCCCATTAATCTAGTGCCATTTTCAAGTGCGGTAATTTCAAACTCGCTATTGAGTAACTCAACTAGGGCTTCTCTTAATTGGTCGTTATCTTCTACAATACAAACTGTGGGTTTCATTAGTAAAAATTTAAAGATTTATTTGATTTTATGGTTTCTTTATTTGGAATTAAATAGGGAAATGTTAGTGAAATGGTTGTTCCTTTATCTATTTGGCTTTCTATACTTATTTCTCCATTGTGTTGTTCTGAAAAATACTTTACAATTACGAAACCTAATCCAGTACCTTCTATTAAGCCAACGTTTTCGCCCCTAGCAAAAGGTTGAAATAACTTTTTTTGGTCTTCTAAACTAATGCCAATTCCCTGATCAATAAAATTTAAAACAAATTTATTTGAATAGAATTTTATTTCTAATACAGGATTCGACGCTCCTGATGAATATTTAAATGCATTGTTAAATAAATTACTTACAATATGACCGAGCATTTTTATATCAAAATAAACATCTCTAGGTTTATTTACTATTTTAATAGCAACTTTTCTACCATCTATCCAAGGATTAAATTGCTCTTTGGTTATTTTTTTAATTTGTTCTACAATAGATATTGATTCTAACTGAATTAATATTTTACCAGACTCCACTTTACTAATAAATAAAAATTCATTTAACAAATTAATCATGCCATCAATTTGGTTGATGATCATATCTGTATGTTTTTTTACTGTATCGTTTTGTATTTTTTGTAATTTATGAACTAATAATTCTGTGTTAGAAAGTATTACAGACAAGGGAGTTCTTAATTCGTGCGACACCATATTCATGAAATTTGTTTTCAATTCATTTAGGTGTTTTTCTTTTGTTAGATTTTTCTTAAACTCTGTTTCGTTTTTAACTTGTTCAGTAATATCTGTGAAGAAAATCATGACTCTTGGAGTTTCCCAACCTTTCTGAGAATATTTTGTCAAATCGAACTTTAGCGTGATTTTGTTTTTGTTAAATGCATTTATTACTACTTCTCTTTTATTGGTATTATATTGTTCATGTTCAAAGAAATAATTTAAAGTTTCTATGAATTTATTTTCATTTTCACTTATGAAGTTCGAAATGCTCGACTGTAATGTTGTATAGTAAGAGAAGCCTGTATTGTTAATCCATTTAGCATTGGCAAATTGAATTTTCAATGAAGAATCTACCGTAATCACCAATTCATTGGTATTTTCAATAAGTGTACTAAACAAGGCATCCATTACAATTACTTCTTTCTCCGACTCTCGAATACTAGTAATATCAATACCATAGCCTATCATGCTTAAAAATTCACCGTTCTCATATACAGGATAAAACTTTCTAAGAATATGAGTAGAAATATTTTTATCATTTATAGAGATCTCCTCCATTTCAACACTTTTTTGAGTAAGCTTCGCTTTATCAAAAGCAGCGCGACGTCTTTCTGCAATACTTTTTGGACGGTTACGATATGAGACATATTCAAAATCGTCTTTACCTATAATCCATTTACTTAATTCAGTAGATTTAACACCAATGCTATTCACAAAAACATATTGGTGCTTATCATTAAATATGGCAATATCGGCAGGAATATTGTTTAATAAGTTCTCGTAGAACTCTTTTTGTCCTGTAATAGTTTCTAAAGAAGTTTTAAGAATAGACATGTTTTTATATGTCCACATATGGCCTTTCCCCGTTACATCATCAATTATTGTATAATCCATATAAACCACTCTACCATCTTTAAAGAAAACCTCTTCATTAACTATATTCTCTTTGTTTAGATATACTTGATTAATCCTATTAACAAAGCGTTCTGGGTCTTTAAATAATTTTTTTGCTGATTGTGCCACATTTGAACAATCAATCCCTATTAGTTCATTGGGGCTAACTGGCACTTTAAATAGATTGCAAAAATGTTTATTGACATACAAAATGGTATGATCAAATGATTCAAATAATATAGCATCACTTATATTATCCAAAACATTTTTCAGGAAATCATTATTGTATTTATTTGTCAATTTCATCAATTCTAGAAAAAATCAAATTTAATAAAACATCAGGCTATTTGACGAATTTATGACATTTACATGTCTTAAATAAATATATTATTAACAGAATAGTTAAATAAAGTCAATTTAACTGGTTCATCCATAGCATTAATGACAAAATTATTATACGAATATTGATGATTATAAGCCATTAATTGATCTCCTTAAATAATGATATTTTAACTATAATATCGAGATTTATCAAAATATTTTTATGGTACAATTCGTAATAGTATATCTATGTTTTGCTGCTGTTTTAGTAATTTCTTTTAGCAAAAAAAGCAGAAAACCAGCTAGATAATCATGGTAGAAAACTTGTTTTTCTATTCTGCAGTTGCATTTTTTTTATTTTTAGTACTATCCCCCAATAAAAAAAGAAAAAAACAACTTTCCCCTAAGCAAAGAGGCTGCCCTAAATGGGAAAATAATTACCAATAATATTCCTGATAATCAGCTATTCCATCCATTTGATTTGCAGCAACTACCGCTATTTGCTTTAATCTGTTCAAATACTTCATTTTCATCAATTAAAAGTGTAGTATATAAATTAATAGGCAAGTCATATTACCATATTTTACAATACAAAATTATTCCTATTAATTTCCTGTTTTTATCTTTACTTCATATCTAGTGCCTCAATCATAAAAAACCGAATGATATGAAATCACCAACAGTTGAATTAAAACTCCCTATTTTACCCAATATGGAGTTAATTGCCACTCAAACAGCAGATATCATTGCTAACCACATGCATTTATCTGAAGAACAAAGTGGAGAAATATCTATGGCCCTAATTGAAGCATGTATCAATGCTTTTGAACATTCCAAAACTGAAAACAGTATATATATTCATTTTATCATTGAAGAAAATTCAATGATAATTAAAGTTATTGACCAGGGAATTGGTTTTGATAAATCAAAAGTTGAAATACCAAAAATTGAAAATAAAATTGGAAATGACGAACGTAAACGCGGATGGGGTTTACAGTTAATTCAAGCATTAATGGATTCTGTTGAATTCGAATCAACTAATGCTGGCACTACTATAACAATGATAAAAAATAAATAAAATGAGCGATTTCAAAACACTGGTAAAAGAAATAAATGAGGTTGTAATAATAGAAACGGAAGGATACTTGAACAACGAAGGTGGCCAGAAAGTTTATGATATTTGTATAGAAAGAATGAATTTAGGTAGCAGGAAATTTCTAATAAATTTAACTGGAACCAAAGTAGTTAATAGTATTGGCGTTTCTATTTTAATTGAAGTAATTGAAAAACTACAAGAGGTTGAAGGAAAAATTGGCTATTATAATATGGCTCCTATTGTTGAAAAAACATTCCATATTATGGGCTTATCTAAATATTCATCATTATATAAAACCGAAGAATCAGCATTGGCTGAATTTTAATAATGGAAATAAGTATTGAAGCGTTACAGGTAAAATACCTAGAGTTAGAAACATTATTGGATTTTACCAATAACTTAAACTCATTCGAAAACACCCCTGATTTATTACAAGAAATTCTAGTGAAATCATGTGGCGTACTCAATGCTTCTGCAGGTTTTATTTTATTAGAAGATTCCAATACTGATATTTTAAATATTGAAGCGCATTTCAACATCAATATCACTCCTTTACGTTCCATTATTTTTAATAAGAAAAAAGGATTTGTATACGATATAAAGAGTATTGGCAAAACCGTTTGTTTAGATATAGATAGCAATGTGCATTTGTCTAAAATAAATGCCAAATATGCCATCATTGCACCTTTACAACAGAAAAAAGATATAATTGGTTTTATTGTTTTGTTAGACAAGGAAAGCCGTAAAGGCTTGTCGGCATTTGACGACTCCGATAGTAGCATGATTTCTGCAATTGCATCTCAGGCTAGCACTGCCTATAGCAATATTCAATTATTAGAAAAAATTCAACAGGCAAAATCGTTCAACGACAATGTCATGGAATCAATTGCTACTGGTGTAATAACTACCAATTTATTTGGAGAAATCAATCATATAAATTTAACGGCTGAAAAGATTTTAAATAAAGATCGGGCTAGTTTTATAGGACACCATTATGGCTTTGTATTTGACCAAAATGAATTACTTATTAACTTATTACTAGAATCAGAATCAGCACTTGAATTTAAATCTGAATCTAATTTAATACTTGATTTTCATGGAAAAAAAACAGCCGTTAATATTTCCATGTCTCCGCTTTTAAATGACCAACAACAACATATTGGCACTGTTATAGCCATGGAAGACTTGTCTAATCTCGACAAACTAAAATCTACTTTTCAAAAATATGTATCCAAACAAATTGTAGACCAAATTCTTATTAATGAAGACCTTCTCAATTTAGGTGGTCAAGAACAAGAAGTAACTATTCTGTTTACTGATATTAGAGGGTTCACAGCTATGTCTGAAAAAATGGTTCCAAACGAAGTAGTAGACACCTTAAACGACTACTTCAACCAAATGATTGAAGTGATTTTTAAATACAATGGTACACTAGACAAAATTATTGGGGATGCTTTAATGGTGGTTTTTGGCGCTCCACTCCCCGACACAAATGATGCAGACAATGCCCTATTAACTGCAGTTGAAATGCAAGAAAAACTAGTAGCATTTAACCAGAACCGAATTATTAATGGAAAACTTCCTGTTGAAATTGGTATTGGCATTAATAGAGGTAAAGTTATTAGCGGAAATATAGGATCTAGCCAACAAATGAATTATACTGTAATTGGCGATGCGGTAAACCTTGCATCAAGATTGTGTTCTGCCGCTAAAGTGGGCGAAATAATTATTTCAAATAGTGTTTGGGAAAACACAAAAGAAAAGAAAAAATACAATTGCCAAAAGCTAACCCCAATTAAAGTAAAGGGTAAAACAAAACCAATTGCTATTCGCTCTATCCAACACAAAAAAAATACTGAAATTACCTATCTAGCCTTGTTTGAAATGCTAGAATCATTCCAAACAAATAATATTCCAACAAGTTCTAGTTACCATAATATACACCATATAAAATCGGTAGTTGATGCAGTTAAATTTTATGGAAAAAAAGAACAAGTTTCTAAACAAGACTTGCTGTATTTACAATTAGCCGCATGGCTACATGATATTGGATTTGTTTGGAGCCCTGTTGATCACGAAAAAAAGGGTTGTGAGTATGCAAAAACAATTTTAACACAGTTAGGATTTTCAGTAGATATCATTGAAAAAATAAACGGAATGATTATGGCTACTAAAATTCCGCAAAGTCCAAAAAATTTATTAGAAAAAATTATTTGCGACGCAGACCTAGATTATATAGGCAAAGACAATTATGCAGAAATAAGTGGTTTATTGTTAAAAGAAATTTCTTTGAAAAATACTATTTCTGAAATTGATTGGCTGGTGATTCAAAAAAACTTTCTTGAATCACATACCTACTTTACAAAAACCGCTAATAAATTAAGAACAAAAAATAAAAATAAAATAATAGTTGATATAACTAATAAAATTGCATCGTATCATGGCAGAAGCTAAACACAATAAATCAAAAACACATTTTCAATTAGATAGAATATCCTTTTTTACAGATGGTGTATTTGCTATTGCTATTACATTATTGGTCATTGAATTTAAAGTGCCTGTAATAGCACATCCAGAAGATAAATTGCTTTGGGAAAAACTACATGAAATGGGTTGGCAGTTTTTAGGTTTTATTATTAGCTTCTGTATTGTTGGTTATTACTGGTCGGTACATCACCGCGTGTTTGGCTATATTGAACACTATACCAATGACCTAATTTGGCTAAACCTCTTCTTTTTATTTTCGGTAGTATTATTGCCATTCAGTTCAGGTTTATTGGGCGAATATGCTTCTGAAAGTGATATGCTTTTACCTTATGCCTTTTATGTGATTAATATCTGTCTTACAGCCATTATGAATGCCCTTTTATGGGTTTATGTTAGTAATCCTAAAAGAAGCCTATTAACCCATGTAATTTCAAAAGAAAGAATACAGCTAGGACTTTTCTTTACAATGGTATTGCCAACTATTTTTATTTTATCGCTTGTGGTTTCATTTGCATACCCCATGTTGGGCCGCTTAATTCCGTTGACAATTCCATTTGTGCTTCGTTATGGATTATCCGGACTGGTTAAAAGAGCAGAAAGAATGGAACAGAAAAGAAAAATAGAACTTGCAGATTAAAGTAGGTTATAATTTTATATTTTTTCCAATCCGCTTTCCACCAATCTAATTGTCCAAAAATCAATGGCACGATTGGCATCTGTGATATAGGTATATGGCATATAAAAATATCCATTGTCACCCCAATTATTACTCCAGGAATTTCTTACAATAAAATATTGTTTTTCATTGTCATACCCTACCGCCATTACTGCATGCCCTCCAAGCCTTTGTTCAGTAAAAGCAGGCATTGGCATGATGCCATTTTTATTGATTGATTTAAAACTCTCATATACCGAAAATCCAAATACAAAAGGAAAGCCTTGTGCTAAACAAGATTGCAGTAAACCAATATTGGAATTATTTAAACGCATATAACTCAGCACTTGATTGGTGGCTGCTTTTTCATACAATGCTTCTGGAGGTTTAACCGTAAAATCATTCACATTATAAGGCCAATCATTTTCAGAACAAACTCCTTGCAAATTCATTGTTTTTATTCCGTCTCTTAAAAAAGCACCACTGTCTGAATAAATTGTATTTAGCAATACCCTTTCGTTGTAATAGATAAATAATCGTGAAGGAATAAATTCTGGAATTGATTGCTTTTTTTGTTCAAACTGAAATGCTGCTGCTAAAGCATTAGCCGTACAACTGCCTAAAATACCTTGCTCATAAACTTCAGGACAATTAGAACGTAAATCTACATTTTCGGGTAGCGTACGCATCACCATCATTGATGCGGTATATAATAAATCTCTGTGGTCGGGTAAATCTGGAAGCCATCCAAATGAATTTGCCATTTTTTGATGTTGTTTATGTTATGAAACAAGTCATTTAATCATTAAATGCTTGCCCAACAAACATCGCTATATACTAATAAAAAACATAGACATTTTCACCGAAAAAAGTTCAGTGGTTTATACAATAATTAATATCTATTGCTGATATTTAAGTTGAAACAATCGTTCCTGTAGCACCAAATTCAGATGGCGAAAGTTCAAATATACTGGTTGGTGTTAAACCCTCTTCCCTACTATGAGACACATAGAGAATAGTAGTTGTAGACTGATTTACAATTTGCTGAATCATTGTTATAATTAAAGCAGCAGATGCATCATCTAGTCCAGCTGTAGGTTCGTCTAAAATTAATAGTGGCGGATGCTTAACCATTGCACGAGCTATTAAAACCATCCGTTGCTGTGCCAAGGTTAAAAACTGAATTGCTTTATTTCTTTGTGGGTAAAGTTGAATAAAGTGCAACCATTCTTGCGCTAATCTTACCTGTTGGTCTGTGGGTTTAATATATAATCCAATTGAATCATTAAAACCTGAAATAATCATTTTTTCAATGGAGTCTTGCCTAGAAAAATGCTGCGTGAGCGATGCATTAAAATAACCAATTTTCTGTTTGATATCCCATACGGTTTCACCTGATCCTTTCTTTTTGCCAAAGAGGTATAGTTCTTGTCCATATCCTTTCGGATTGTCTCCAGTAATAAGCGACAATATGGTTGTTTTACCACTACCATTAGGACCAATTAATTGCCAAAATTCACCAGCGTTAATTGTCCAATTAATATCTTTCACAATTGGTCTTCCATCATAACTTACCGAAACATTCATTAATGCTACTAAAGGATTTAAAGGGATATTATAAGTTGTTAATGGTAATGGCAAAGTTAAATCTGTTCCTGCTTGAAACTGACCTTTAATATCCAAAAGCAAATGTTCTAAATTTATATGAGCAATTAAATCATTATTATGGTAAGAAAAATAATGGTTGATAAATGGAAATATTTCTTTCTTTCTGTGAAATATCTGAATGATAGGAATTGTTTGGGCTATTGATTCAAACTTTTTTAAAACAACCGCTTGCGTTGCAATATCTAAATGATCATACACTTCGTCTACAATAAAATAAGCAGGATTTTGGCTAAGTAAAAATTGGAGCAATACTTTTTTCTGTTCGCCACTAGACATAGTATGTAGTGGTCTATTAAAGCCTGTATCAAAACCAGTTTCTCCGTGTAAGAACTCTTCCTTTAAAAATTGGTCTAATGCTTCACTTGAAAATATTGCGGCATTATTATTAAAAACATTATGGGCTTGTAATAAAGGATGCTTACAAATAAGGCCCATAACTAGGGCCTTATTTGCATTTGCTGGTAAGTAAATAGCAATATGATTCATCTCTTTCATTCTAGAAAATGAAAGTAGGTATAATATTCATTTAAAAGAATATTATACCGTTTTTTTTGCCTTTAAATCCATTCCACATTTACTACACTTGCCTGGTTTTGGACTAGTAATGTCTTTATGCATTGGACAAACAAAAGCATCTTTTTTTACCACAGTGGTATCTACTTTTTGTTTGGTTTGACCTGTTGATGTTTGCGCAAAAACAGATATTGAAAAGATGGTAAAAGCTGCCATCATCAGCACTTTAGTTGTTTTCATATTGATTGTTTTATTTAATTATTTTATTTTTAATCTCCATCCAAAATACAACATTCTTCCTGAAATTGGGCCCCAAATCATCGATGCATCAAAATACTGACTAAATGGTTGAGCTGCAGAAATAATTGCATTTTGCTGAAAATAATTCGATGCATTTTCTACTCCAATATAACCCTCCATTGGCATTTTTTTATTAAACTTTTTTGTCACTTGCATATTCATTAAAAAATAATCTGGCGAATAAGTGGGCAATTGAAATGCTGCTGGGTTTGCATTGGTGTTTGGAAGTCTTTTCTTTCCATTATAAGTAATGGTATAATTAATCTTCCAGCCATTCGTAGTTGCATAATCTAGGCTTAAAAAAGCGCGATTTTTTGCCACAAATGGTTTATCTAATAATTGACCACTATAGGTTTGCTTCACATCAAAATACCTATAGGCCAATCGTACATCTATTTTATTAACCAATTGACTTGTTAACTCTACTTGAAAACTATTCGAGTAAGACTTCCCTAATAAATTATAAAATTTCACTTCTCTAGCATTTTCGAGGTCTACAACAACTTGATTAGTGAAATCATTTCTAAAATAATCGAAACTAAGTGTTGCATTATTTTGAAATAATTTGAATTGTTGCTCAATGCTAATGCCTTTATTCCATGAAATTTCCGGATTTAATCCATATGCATTATTGGTATTGTTAGATATTATATTTACTTGTCTAGCACTTACAAACACACTATTATTTTCTGCAAAAATATTGGCTATTCGCTGACCCCTACCAATACTAGTTCTAATAATAGTTCCCGTAATTGGCTCATAACGTAAATTCAACCTTGGTGTTAAAAAACTGCCATATAAATTATTAATGTCGGCCCTTATTCCAGCAACTAAACTAAATTTTTCTGTAGGTGTAAAAGTATATTCATAGAATCCTCCAGTAACTAGTTCTTTTCTATTATAATTTAATAATTTAACAGATTCATCATAATGATCGTATTGCAAACTTAGGCCTGTTCTAAATTTATGAATGGTAGAGTTAATAATAGATTGATAAATTAAATTACTATAAAAACTCTGTTGTTTTGAATTGTAATTGGTAAAACCAAAATAAGAATTTTGTGTATAGTCAATTGCAGCCAATTGGAGTCCTATACTTTTATATTTCTGCTGCGGAAATACATAGCCTATTTTACCAAAAGCTTCATAGCGCTCTGTACTAATTCCCAAGCCATATTTAATAGTTGAATTGATATCAGTTTTTTCATTAAAACTAGTTTGCCCACCTACCCGATCATCCTTAAATATTTTAATACCAAATTGCGATAAAAGGCCTTTACTATTATCGTATTTATAACGATTTACCAAACTGAATTGATTACCTGTTGGTAAGTCTCTAAAACCATCTTTATTAAAATCTAATTGGCTATTGTTTAAAAAATCTTCGTGTAATAATAATCCGCTAGACCATTTACTACTGAGCTTTGTAGAAAGATTTATATTTAAATCTGTTTTACCCAATTCATTTACATAAATATTTGCTAGTAATTGCTCGGCAGTTTCAGGCTTTTTCAATTCAACATTAATTTGACCTGCAATACTTTCAAACCCATTTGCTACAGATCCAACGCCTTTTGTTAGTTGTATACTTTCTATCCAAGGACCAGCAATAGAATTTAAACCAAGTGGTGTTGCTAATCCTCTAGGACCTGGTAAATTTTCAACAGTTAGTTGTGTGTAATTACCACTCAATCCAAGCAATTGAATTTGCTTAGACCCTGTTACTGCATCATTGTATGAAACATCCACTGAAGGATTGGTTTCAAAACTCTCGCTTAAATTACAGCAGGCTGCTTTTAACAATTCACCACCTGTCATTACTTCTGTTCTTATAGTAGCAAGTGTAGAAAAATAAGCTGTTTTTTGTTTACTGAAAACCGTAATTTCAGACAACTGTTTTTTTGAAGCTAAAAATATTTTTAACTCGTTATTTGATGCAATATCTATTGTGTCTGACTTATACCCAACATAACTAATTACTAATTTAGAGCTATTGGTATTTGGTGCTATAGAGAAAACACCTACGCTATCTGTAAATACGCCATTATTGGTTCCTAGCCAGTATATACTTGCATTAAAAAGCGGATTTAATTTTCCCGTATTGGTTTCTTGGAGAACTATTCCCTTTATAAAAGAAGCATTATTAAAATTAATTGGTGCTACTATATTTTTAATAGAATCAATAGAAGCAGCTGTATTGATTTCTGGTACTAATTCTCGATAATGGCAGCAGCTAGGCAAGGCTTTATAAATAATATTTTTGGCTTTTTTATTTACCAAATCATGTCCTACTGCTACAATTTTATTTTCTATTTTTTCTAAAGAAATAACGGCAGGATTGTATTCTAAAGCCAATTGTTTAGTGTCTACATTCCAGTTGGCATTTTTCACGCCTTTAATTTTTAAAGTCGTTTCAATTCTGTCTTTACACTGTTCACATGCACCAAAGACCTTAAATGAAATGCTTTTAAAAGGGAATTCACTTTTATCTTGAGCAAGTAGCCGAATGCTAAATCCTGTTAAAAATAAAAAAATAAAAAAATATTTGATTTTCATATAAGTTTCATTAATTGATATTTAATCCAATAACTGAATTACAAGCATTCAGTTATTAATTATTATAACACAATTACGAAAATCAAATTCTATAGGTACAATCAAAGACATAAATAGGAACCGTCTTTGCTAAAGAGAAAGTAGGTGCATGATAAAATTTACCTGTTATTTCTAAAGGTTCTGAAAAAGAATATAATTTAAAAGAAACATTTTTTTGAGAAAAAACAACAAATGATTTATTAACCGACTCTGTTAGTTTGTATTCTTTTTCAATTTTAATTTGTTTGGTTTCATCTTTACAACAAGCTTTTTTTGTTGTGCTTTTTTTCATGCCGCATTTGGCACATTTATCTTTAACACTATTGCTGTGAAACAATTCAAATCCAACAAATTTCTCCATACAATAATGCACTCGAACAGTTGCACCAACTGTTGCAAAACTGTAAATGAGCATAAAGAATATGGTTATTAGCTTTTTCACTAAGTAAAGTTAAACCAATATTTTGGGCAGAAAATGATAAAAATTAGGTTTTTAAAATCTTTGTACCCTTTTTTACCTTTAATTTTTAATTATACTGTGCAATTGAGCACTATTTATCGCAATATTTTTCTTTCTCTTTGTATGCTTTTCTATCACCCATATCGGCCGCTTTATTAATGTCAATACAAGCACCTTTTTTATCTTTTAATTTAATCTTACATAATCCCCTTTTTAAATAGGCAGCCGCAAGTGTTTTGTCGTATAAAGGATTAGCCTGATTTTTTTTATTGGCTGGATACTGATTAATGCGTGCAAAATCAATTCCTTCGTTATAATCTTGAATGGCACCTGCATAATCTTCTAACCGATATTTAATCATTGCCCTATCAAAGAATTCCTTACTTGACTGAGCATATCCAGTTGAACATAAAATAAGCAATACAAGCATTCCAAAGAGTTTTTTAGTCATGGTTTTAATTTTTCAGTATAAATTGAGATTGCAAATAAAAAGAGTTAGCCATTATTATTTATAAGTTGAACTGTTTATACAACATTAATAAAATTGACCCATTAATCTTTAAAATCAATGATTAAATATTTCCCAAAAAAAATCGAACGTACATTTTTATTAATTGCTTTTTTGGTTGCTGCTATTCATTTTCAGCCATTTGCACAATCACTTAATGCACCAAAGAAATTATTATTCATTGGCAATAGCTTAACCTATCGGAACGGAGGGATTGAAAAACACATAGTTGCCCTTGCAGCATCTGCCCCTACTCCTAATATTATCATTGCCAATAAAGCTACTAAAGGCGGAGCCACTTTAAAAATCTTAAATGAGTTAACCTGGGTTCACGACTCTATTAACAATGGAGGCTACCACTTAACAATTCTTCAAGAAGATATACCAGAGCTTACCGAACACAGCGTAGAGCCCTTTTATGAGTTTGCTAGCAAGTTTAATACTGAAATAAAATTAGCGGGCAGCAAAACCTTATTGTATATGGCTTGGCCTTACGAAAGATTAAACTGGATTGACTTACATCAAATTACAGAAGCACATAAATCTATCAGCAAAAAATTAGGGATCCCAGTAGCCCCAGTTGGCATTGCATTTGAAAACGCATTAAAGGCAAATCCCTCAATTGCCATGTTAGGACCCGATAAAGAGCATGCAAGTATTCATGGCACTTATTTAGCAGTTTGTGTTATTTATGCAACTATATTTCAAGAAAGCCCACTAGGTTACACTTATTTTCCAATAGGTATTTCAAAAGATGAAGCAATATTTTTACAGAAAATTGCTTGGGAAACAGTAAAAAATTGGAAGCTTGATACTAAATAATTAGCCATTTCCCATGTAAACTATTTTGCAGCTGGGAATATTATGACACTTAAATTATTATCAAACCACCATCAAACTACATCCACGAATATCACTATTATCTAGTCTGCCAAACACTTCAAAACTTCCATCATCATACACAATTCCCATATCATCTGTAGCTATAAAACCACAACTATACGCATTTGCTAAATCAATAATATTCAACACCCCTTTACCACTAGTTTTCACTTGCATTGGATCTTCTTCGTCGCGAACCAATACTTTCATCCAAGGTGGACAGTGGTATCTACCATCTCCTTTTGAGTAAGCCTGACTTAATAATTCTGTCATGCCATATTCAGAATGGATAGTGGGTACTTTAAACTGCGTGGTTAATACTTCATGTACTTCAGCGCGCGTGATTTCTTTGCGCCGTCCTTTCATGCCACCGGTTTCCATAATAGTGGTATAGTGCAATGGCTGCGGCCAATTTTCAGCAAAATCTAGTAAGGCAAAAGTTACCCCTATTAAAAGAGTAGGTTGTTTTGCCGCTTCTAATAAAGCTAGTGTTGCAGCTAGTTTTTCGTGTTCATACAAGTAGAATCCAGAATATTGGTGGCCAGATTGCTTAATCAATTCATCTACCATTAACACTAACGAAGAATCTTGTCTTTCTAAATAGGCCGGTAAAAGTCCTATAATGCACCAATCCTTTACATCGCCATAATACATAGCAAATGCTTTATTAAAGCTCAAACGATACAATTCAAGGTCTTTTACCCAGTGTCTACTATTGCTTGTTTGAGTGGTGCCACTGCTCTCAAAAAATGAATCCAAAGGAAAATCAGTACTTACTACAGTATGCGTTTTAAAAAATCCAACGGGTAAGGCTGGAATTTGTGTAATTGCTTGAATAGACGAAGGCCCACTAATGGTTAAATCGCACCATTGTTTATAAACTGGGTTGTTTAAATACTGCCAATTGAACAGTTCTAAGGCCCGTTCCTGAAAATTCTGGGCCGACACTGAGAAAATATTGTTAACATCGAATGGTAGCACTGCTATGTATTGTAATGTTTTAACTAAATTTGATTTGTAAGCGAAACGAATGAAGACAAAAATAGGTTTAGTTCTGGCAATAACCTTGGTATTCTGTGCCTGTAAAAAAGATACTTATAATACCAAGCCAAGTTTAACATTCAAAACTGTTAATGCAACTAGTTTTGCCAATGGTAGTAGTATTGTTTTTAGTCTTGAATTTACCGACAAACAAGGTGATTTACAAGATAGTATCTGGGTTCAAAAAATTACCAGAACTAAAACTTGTACCAATTTTTCTGATCGAACTAAAATTCCAAGCTTTAATGTTACACCAAATTTAAAAGGAATTTTTGAAATAGGTTATAGTGTTGGAACCAATTTGAATGTAAGCTATCCTATTTTACCTGGTTGCCCTGGTAATAAAAACGACACTTGTTATTTTAAATTTTGGGCACGTGATTTGGCTTATAATATGAGTGATACAGTGGTTTCTCCTGATATCATTATTTTCAAATAAATTTCTGATTGAAACAATTAGTACCGCATTTTTTTTATAGCAACTATTTTATAGGATCCTGTGTAGTAGCACTTTCTATAGAATCTAACCTGCTACTAGGTTTATCATTAAACCATCCTTTATACTATCTTTTTATTTTTACCGCAAGTGTATTTTATTACACCCAAGCTTATACAAACGAATCCAATAGCGTACCAATTAATGAGCGCGCTAAATGGTATATCGATTGGCAAAAAGCAATTCAAATTTCTCAATCAATACTTGGAATTTTATCAATTGCATCGGCCTTAATTTTAATAACAAATTATATAAGGCCACTACTTTCTCTTAATCTTTTTGCAATTTGCTGTTGTTTGATTTTTCCAATAATGGCATTCCTTTACTATGGCAGTATTTCACCAACCCATTCCACACATATTCTAAGAAATATTGGTTGGTTAAAGCCTTTTGTGATAGGATTTGTATGGACAGGAGTGGTTGTTTTATATCCCATGGTATTTCATTCCATTGAAACTAGTACAGCGTTTCAAATGAGCGCTAATGCGTATTGGCTGTTTCTTACAAATTTTTTATTCATCTCTGTGCTGTGCATTTTATTTGATATTAAAGACCATATAGCCGACCATAATAGTCAAATTAAGACCTTTGTGGTGCAGTTTGGCCTTAAAAAAACAGGCTATTTCATTTTATTCCCGATGATTTTATTGGGATATTTGTGTGGGGTATTGTTTTTTATAAATGCAGCATTTTCAATGGTTCAGGTGCTAATTAATACCATTCCATTTGTTTTATTAATAATGGTTACATGGTCAATGCAACGCAAACAAACAATTCTCTACTATCTTGCAATCATAGACGGGCTCATGTTGGTAAAAGCCGTTTGTGGAATTATTAGTATATACGTTTTAAAATAAATACAATGGCAAAGACAAAAAAAGACAAAAAAGAGAGCAAATCAATTTTAGCAGAAAAGTCAATGGACTTTCTAAAAAACTATATTAATACGCCTTCGCCAGTAGGTTTTGAATCTGGCGGACAGAAATTATGGATGGAATATATAAAACCTTATGTAGATAGTTTTATTACCGATCCTTATGGTACTGCAGTTGGCGTGATTAATCCTACTGCTAAATTTAAAGTAGTTATAGAAGCACATGCCGATGAAATCAGTTGGTTTGTTAATTATATAAATGACCAAGGTTTAATTTATTTAAAAAGGAATGGAGGTGTAGACCATCAAATTGCACCGTCAATGCGTGTTGCCATCCACGGAAAAAAAGGACCCGTTAAAGCGGTATTTGGATGGCCTGCTATTCATACCAGAATGAGTAATAACGAAAACAAAGAACCACAACCTAAAGTTGAAAACCTTTCTTTGGATTGTGGCGCACGTTCTAAAAAAGAAGCAGAAGCACTTGGTGTGCATATTGGTGCAGTAGTAACTTACACAGATGGATACGATGAATTAGCGAATGATTTTTTAATTGGTCGTGCATTTGACAATCGTGTTGGAGGATTTATGATTGCAGAAGTTGCGCGTTTATTAAAAGAACACAATAAAACATTGCCTTTTGGATTATACATTGTAAATGCTGTGCAAGAAGAAATTGGATTACGTGGCGCTGAAATGATTGCACGCCGATTAAAACCAGATGTAGCAATCATTACAGACGTTACACACGATACAAGTACTCCAATGATTAGTAAAATTATTGAAGGCGATATTCAATGTGGCAAAGGCCCTTCACTAGCTTATGCTCCTGCTATTCACAACAAATTATTACAACTCGTTCAAGACGTAGCAGAAAAGAAAAATATTCCTGTGCAATTACGCACACTTAGCAGATCAACTGGTACAGACACTGATAGTTTTGCTTATGCTAATGATGGATGTCCTTCTGTATTAATATCTATTCCACTGCGCTATATGCATACTACAGTAGAAATGTTACACAAAAAAGATATTGAAGACACCATTAAATTAATGTACGAAACATTATTAACGCTTACCCCTAAAACCAATTTGAGTTATTTATAACCAAATGGATTTTTAAACTAATGGGTTTAACGGAAAAAAGAAATATTAGAATAGCTGTAATTGATTTGTACGAAGGATTTCAAAACCAAGGCATGCGTTGTATACAAGAAATTGTATCAAAATGGGCCATAGAAAACGAAACACCTTATACCTACCATACTTTTGATTTGCGTCAAAAAATGGCCATCCCAGACAATTCATATGATGTATATATTTCTAGTGGCGGACCAGGTTCGCCACTAGAATCTGAAGGACAAGATTGGGACAATGCCTATATCCATTGGTTACAACAAATAGAAGCCTGGAATAACAATGAGCAAAACACAAATAAAAAACATGTGTTTTTTATTTGCCATAGTTTTCAAATTGCTTGCCGTCACTACCAAGTAGGAAATGTATGCATTCGTAAATCAACTGCTTTTGGGGTCTTTCCAGTTCATTGTTTAGAAGAAGGTATTAATGAAAAAGTATTTGAAGGACTAAACGATCCTTTCTATGCTGTGGATAGCCGCAACTACCAAGTGATTGAGCCCAATTATACAAAACTAAATGAAATTGGAGGACAGGTATTAGCCATTGAAAAAGATCGACCACATGTAGCCTATGAAAGAGCTATTATGAGCATTCGATTCAACAAATATTTTATTGGTACACAATTTCATCCCGAAGCCGATCCACTAGGAATGAGTTTGTATTTACAACAAGCCGACCGAAAAAAAACAGTTATAGAAAACCACGGAGAAGAAAAATGGAAAAGCATGTTGGAACAATTACAAGACCCAGAAAAAATAAATTTAACCTACAATAGTATTCTTCCCAATTTTTTAAATTTAGCTTTGGGGAATTTAATATCAGTAGCATAAATGCGGCTTAGTCAATTTAAAATTTAGGCATTATGGTACCTTTTTTGCGCAACGCTTTTAACCTAGCATTTTCTAAAAAGGCTTACGAAAGTTTTTTATTGGATATTGAAAGTAAATATCCAAATGCATTAGATTTTAGGGTTGCAGAAACGCCCATTTTTGTTGATAAAGCATTTAAAGATAAAATACTTGAAACCTGCGAAAGCATAGTAGATACAATCGTTTCCACAGATTTTAAACAACTAAGCGAAGCTGCCATTCCATTGTCAGAAAAAATACCGAATGAAAATAATCATCCGCAATTTTTAATTTTTGATTTCGGTATATGCGAAAATGAATTAGGCAATTTAACCCCTCAGTTAATTGAACTGCAAGGCTTCCCTAGCCTATTTGGATACGAGTTAATACACAATCAAGCCATTCAAAATCATTTTGAAATTCCAGATAACTATTCTTGTTTTTTAAATGGATTTGATGAAAATTCTTATGTTACACTATTAAGAGAAATTGTATTAGCAAACCATCCAGCAGAAAACGTGGTACTATTAGAAGTGTTGCCACACCAACAAAAAACTAGAATTGATTTTTATTGCACTTCAGACATTATTGGAATACCTGTAGTTTGTATAACAGAACTAATTAAAGAAGGAAAGAATTTGTATTATGAAAGATCGGGCAAAAAAATACCTATAAAACGAATTTATAATCGATTAATATTAAATGACCTCCAACAACAGGCACCTGTAATTCAAGAAAAAGGAAAAATATTGTTCGAAGAACTTACTGTAGAATGGGTGCCACATCCTAATTGGTTTTATAGAATTAGTAAATACTTGTTGCCGTTTTTAAAACACCCAAATGTGCCAGAAGCAATATTCTTAAATGATTGCAACCCAATTCCAACAGATTTGCAAAACTATGTATTAAAGCCATTGTTTTCATTTGCAGGGCAAGGTGTTGTAATTGATATCACTTTATCAACTATTGAAAAAATAAAAGATCCCGAAAACTGGATCCTACAAAAAAAAGTAACCTACGCTAACATCATTCAAACACCTGATACTGCTGCAAAAGCAGAAATTAGGATATTTTATTTTTGGAAGGACGGAGATGCAAGACCTGTTGCTACTAGTAATTTAACCCGTTTAAGCAAGGGGCAAATGATTGGCGTAAACTATAATCAAAACAAAGAGTGGGTGGGTGGAAGTTTGGCCTATTTTGAAAAATAAGCACTGTTAAAACTGAAAATGAAAACTACCAAAAACAGCAAACTTTTCTGCTGGTGTAATTGGTGTAGGATTTGTAGGCGACTGAACCATTGACTTTGGCGCCATTCTCCAAACCAAATCAATCCTAAAGAACTTAAAAATATTGTCTACTCCAGTACCCAATTCAGTATAAAATTGACTACGTAAGCGTTTTAAATAATAGAAACTAAATTCAGATCTATTAAACGAACGGTTTGACGTATTTATGTCGCCCCAAACAGTTTTAATATTCCAAAACTGGCGCATATTTGTTTTTCTTAATGCTGGAATTACATTCAATAACTTTTTCTCGAAATTATGCTCAATATTAAGCCCAGCATAGGTATCACTAATATACTCGAATCGGTTCATTAAGTTAAAACTCTGCTTATTGTAATAATAAATTTCATTACCCGGATGAATTTCCAATAACATAAATGGAATTTCATTTCCATAAACTTTACCCCCATAAACGGCATAGTTAATTTGCCCCCAACGATTTACCCTAAAGTTGTGCGTAAGAATTGTTGAAATTTTTTGATACTTGTATTCACTATTTAAAACGCCTGGCAATCCCATTCCAAAATCTAGTTCCAGTATTGGTAATTGAGACTTTAATTTTACAGTTCTTCTAGCGCCTATTATTTGTTTTTCACCTGGCGCAAACCGCATTTTTAGTGCTAATTCTGAATTAATAATTTGGTCATTACTATAAGAGAAAGTTCTCCTACTAGGTAATGGATGAAAGGTTTCGTAATTGGTATTTTTAAATACTAGATCTGCTGAAATATTATTTTCCCAAGTTTTAGAAATGGATGATTTGAATTCTTTTAAGCCAAGAAATTTTTGAACAATTCCTTTGCGTCTTAAAATGCGGTTGAACATATTGTCTACCGTAATATTTTCATCGTCTACAAATCGAATCCTTCCATTGTCTAAATCATCGGTATAACTAGCCCCTATTGCCCAGTGCTTGCGCTTATTAAATTGATAATTGAATCCGAATTTTCCTTTCCACCTTCCATCACCAGTGCCATAAGCAGCATAACCAGTAAGTCTGAGAACATTGCTGAATTTTTCTGTTGTACCCAAATCAAATCTTAACCTTAAATCTTCTTGTTGGTTGCTACTAACCCATTTATACCATGGCCCAATTTCAATTGCCCCAATTTTTTTATGCCCATCTAAAACAAACGCTAGTCTACTAGTATATTTTTTAAAAATAGGCATCTGCTTTAAAGTATCAATCATCTGATAAACCTTGTGTTCATTGGAACTCAAAGGTTCGTGCCTTACATCATTCCAATATAAATGATTTTGACTTTTTGCACTATCTAGTACAATAACTTCTTCTCTTTTTATATTCTTTGCCAATATATTTTCAGTTGCAGCCTGCTCAATTTGAACATTTTTATAGGTAGCTGTTTTTCTACCAATAAAACTAAATTTTCCTTTTTTGAACGGAGATATATCCACAATAAATTTGTCTTTTGAAAAAACCCAACTACTGTCTACATTTTGTGCAAACTCTTGAACAACAGATAATCGATGAACAAAATTGATATTAGCAGATGCCGAAGCGGTTAAATTAATTTTATAAATAGCCCATGTATTATTTTGAATCCAACAATCACCTGTAAAAGTATTGGTGCCTTCTTTTTTGGGTGTAAAAAATAAATGAAAATATTTTTGTTGGTGGATGATTTGTGTATCTGTTCCTTTGTAATTATAAAATTTATCGCCAAAATCACTTAATGGACTTATAAACTCTTTCCCAAAAAGTTGCAGATAATTTTCATAGCAATTTATTTTTTGAGAAACACCACCCACAAACTGTAATACGGTTTCATTCTTTATACCGCTTGTTTGGGCCGCTTTAATTTCTTCTCTTATTTTATACGGATTTTTACTATAATAATAATTACTTAGTGCTTCTGTAACATACACGGGTAAAAATGGCTGCACATCTGATGCACTATCTATATTGTTTAAAATAAAATCAAAAGGCTTTAAAACCTTTCTTTTTTCAAAACTAGATTTACTAATATTAGTGATGTCTAATTCTAATTTATTATACAACTCATAACTATAATTATTAAATCGATAAGGATTGTTGTTTTTTTTATTTGCTACAATTTGCTTCCACCATCTTAAGCCTTTACTGAATTTCGATTTCACTACAATCACATCATTCATCTTTACGTCTTTCATATAAAGAACTAAAGATGAATCGGCATGCATGATTGCGTAGGGATGTAATAAATTATCATATCCTACATAACTTACTACTAAAGTGTCTTTTGGCCAGTTAGAAAGTTTAATTTTAAATCCACCAACAGAATCTGTAATGCCACCTTGGTTTGCTTTTTTCCAATAAACACTAGCAAAAGAAATGGGTTCTTTTGTAAAGGCATTTAAAACCTTTCCACTTATATTTTGTGCATAAATATCTTGAAACAATGCAGCACAAATAAATACTACACAGCTTAAAAAAACATAATGCCTACCAACAGTGCTCATTAAAAAAAGAAAGTTATTTATCGAACAAAAAAAGGGGATCTTGAGCAATATACGAAACTAAACGATTGAATATCAGAGTGTTTAAGAAATCAAAGGCGATGATTAATATTTTTTAAAACTTTTATGTTCAAATTTATCAAATTGCTATATTTTCAGGTTTCTCAAACCCATAAAATGAAACAAATTTTACTTTTTTTATCCCTATTTATTGGATTAATAACTTCTGCTCAGGATAATTATGAAATACAAGTGTATGGAGCAGAAACACAGGCAAAGAATAGCACTATTTTTGAACTACATAGTAACTATACTTTTCAAGGAGAAAAAAGTATGATACAAGGAGTAAGACCTTCATTCCATACTTTACACGAAACAATAGAAATTACCCATGGAGTTTCGGAAGATTTTGAAATTGGTTTTTATTTATTTACCAATTATTCGGCCCAATACGGTTATAAAATAATCGGCTCGCATATCAGGCCACGAATTAAAGCACCTAAGCGTTGGAATTTACCTGTTGGATTAAGTTTATCTGCAGAAGTAGGTTTTCAAAGTTTAGACTATTCTCCAGATTCTTGGAATATGGAAATTCGTCCTATCATCGACAAGCAGTGGAATAAATTATACCTAAGTTTTAACCCAACCCTAGGCGTTTCTTTAAAAGGTGTTGACAATGATAGCAGACCAGTTTTTGAGCCGAATTTTAAAATGTCGTATTCGTTCTTTAAGAAAGCAAATTTAGGTTTGGAATACTATGGCAGTTTAGGAACCTTAAGTCATTTCAGCCAACCAGCCGAACAATCACATGCACTTTATGCAATATTTGATATGATGGGAAATGACAAATGGGAATTAAATGCAGGACCAGGTTGGGGCTTAACAAAAGCAACTGATGGCTTTGTTTTTAAAGTATTGGTTGGAAGAAGAATTCAGTGGCATCGCTAATTCACAAAATTCCACCAAACCCCAAACCGCACCCACATACCAGGGTTGGGATATTGTTCTACAGAAAAATTATGATGATTAAATTTGAACCCATCACTAGGATTGATGGTGTTCAAATTTTCTACGCGTAAAAACGCTTTAAAACTTTTAATTCTAAAGTTTAAATACGCACTAATGTCTGGGCGGTTATTAATTGTTTGTGTATTTTGATAATAAAATTGTCCTAGAAAAGGCGAATAGCCATCGGCTTTATAAGGCGTTTGGTAGCGCAATTCTAAGCCCGTTGATATAAATAGGTTGGTAAAGAAATTGCCTTCAAATGCAATACGATTTCGCGTATACAAGAAAGGTAAATTAACAGGAGGATCTCCAGTTGTTTGTTGCATATGAATTTCAGTATAGAAATTCCAATGCCTTGAAACGGCTAACTTTTTCTCTGCACTGATATGCAATACATTAAATAAACTAGCCTCTTGACGTGCTGTAAAGAAACTATCAAAATACACATAGTTATTTACTACAAAATATTCTGCGTTTAATTTCCAGCCTATTTTAGGATTGTCGTATTGCAAAAAGAAACGAAAAATATTTTCTTTTTTAAACCCTATTTTGTTTTTTACCGGATAACTACTTAAAGGATCCAACATAAATGCTGGTGATTTATTGGTGTTTTGAAAACCAATATTTAAAGACCCAATTTTCTTTCCTAGCAAGCTTTTCATACTTAAATAAGCCGTATAGTCTCCGGCATTTAAACCATTCAAATACAGTTGCCCATTAGCTTCTATATCCCATTTTTGGTTGCGTGTTCTATTTCGGTATTCGCCCAAACCATATACATTATAAAAACTATGATGGGCCGATAAAGGATCAAATAATCCACTTAAGTTTTGTAGAGCCATCCCCGCTTTTAAAAATTGACTTTGGTTATTTTTATCAGGGAAAGTAATAATACTAAACTCATTATTGATTTCAGTCCAAGCATCTTTGTATTGAAAAGTATCTCCAAAAGCATTGGGTAATTTGTAATTAAAATACTTTGCATAATTTGTTGAATCTGCCGAAATATCAGAAAACCCATAACTGCTAGAACCCAATTTCAGTGTATGTTCTAGCCTAAAACGAGGATAGAATATTTTAATAGTAATGGAATCAGTTACTAATGAATCTAACTTACCAAAATCGTAATGGTGCTTGTATAAAACAGTTGTTTCTTTATAAATATTTCCTGTATTGATAGCTGTATTAAACGGATTTCTACTCATTGATCCTGCCTTGCCCAAACGCGTTTCTAACTCAAATGGATCGTTAAGTGAAAGACTATCTAATTTTTTGGCATTTTGTAATCCACCATTTTCAGACGAAGCAGCTTTATTAGACAAGTAAATAAAAAACGATTCGTATCTTTTATTTTTTGATTGATAATGTGTGGTTACCCTAAAATTATTATGACTAGAATTTTGTGTTTTTAAAAAGCCAGGGGTATTACTAAATCTATACTCAAACGTATAGTTGAAATTGCTTTTTTTATTCTGTGTTAATAATACACTAATTAATTGTTCTGCTTTACTTCCCAATAAATAAGCCAATTCAGAATAAGGTCGGGTAGTTTGATAAAACTTTGTATTCTCTAGTGTAAACTTATAAGCATCGTATTGGTGTAAGCCTTCATCGAACCCTATTTTTTGATTTGGACTAAACAAGTATGACTGAGCTGCAGAACCATAATTACCTAGTGTATGGTAATTAGGGGCCAAAGGATTTCTGGTATAAAAATCATTAATAGAAGAGTCTATAATTCTATTACGTGTAGAATCGTAATAGCGGTAATAAATAGTAATGGAATCTGCAAAAGCATCACGGTGTTGTAAAGAATCGGTCTTGCCTTCTTTTTTAATTGGTCGACCTTTACTGTCAACAGTCATTCCTGTACTTGATCCTGGATTTATCCCTGACCTATTAAGCAAATTAGCATTAATGTTTGTAGGAGATTGCGCAGAAACTTTTACCACTAGCAATAGCAATAAAACAAAAAATCCAATAAAATTAAAAATGCGCTTCAATTGCATAAACCAATTACATCAAATAAAAAATAATTAACGCTCTCCTTTCTATAACCCTGCTACTAATTCAGAAAACAATAATGTCAATTTAGGTTCAGCATCTTTAGCTGCTTGTAAAACTTCTTCGTGCGTAATGGTATTTTCTTCTTCTCTAATACCAATATCTGTAATAACACTAATGGCAAATACTTCCATGCCACAATGCTTTGCCACAATTGTTTCTTGTACCGTACTCATACCAACAGCATCTCCGCCTAGTGTATAAATTAGTTTATACTCAGCACGTGTTTCAAATGTAGGACCTGTAACGCCTAAATACACACCCTGTTTTAAAACGATATTATTTGCAGCGGCAATCGCCTGAACTTTTTGAATTAATGATTTGCTATAAGGCTCACTCATATCAGGAAAACGCGTTCCTAATGAATCTTCATTCGGACCAAGCAATGGATTAATTGTAAACAAACTAATATGATCTGTAATAACCATTAAGTCGCCAACATTCATTTTGTCTTGTACTCCACCAGCTGCATTCGATAATAACAGTGTATTAATTCCTAACAAACGCATTACTCTAACAGGATATGCTACTTGTTGTGCGGTATAACCCTCGTAGTAATGAAAACGTCCTGCCATCACCAATACTTTTTTACCATTTAAGGTGCCGAAAATTAATCGCCCTTTATGACCAAGCACCGTACTCACCGGAAAATGTGGGATTTCTTTGTATGGAATTTCTATATCGGCTAAAATTTCATTTGCCAAATTGCCCAAGCCACTACCCAATATGATACCAATTGTTGGTTCAGCAGTTACTTTGCTGCGGATATAAGCAACGGTTTCTTGTAAATTTTGAATGAGTTCAGACATATCTATTACTAATTAATTGAACAAATATAGAATTTATGCACGGCATAAGCCGAAGAATTGGCCATTAAAAAAGGCCATCACGATTTCTCGGAATGGCCTTATTGTTGGGTAAAGAAAGTTAGTATTAGCTAATACGTTTAACGTTCACGGCGTTTAGGCCTTTACGTCCTTCTTGTACATCAAACTCAACTTTGTCATTAGCTTCGATCTGATCGATCAAACCGTTTGCATGTACAAAAGTTTCTTTGTTAGAATTGTCGTGCTTAATAAAGCCGAATCCTTTTTCTTCGTTAAAGAACTTTACAGTTCCTTGAATTTTTGTGTCCATTGTAAAATTTGTAAAATAAATAATGAATTGCAAAATTAGCTTTTTTAAGCCTTCCATCCTAATAAATTAATAAGAAACCGCATAAACCCGCCGATTTAACAGCATTTTCAATGATTTACAAGGTGTTATTTTTAGTTTTTAACCTAATCTTATACTTTTTATGGTGCCTTAAGCAATTCTTAAATGCCAATTTAATACCTTCATACCCTATGTTTGATATTAGTTTCTTAGATATTTCAGCCAGTTTAGGGCTATGCGCTTCTGGTATTTTAACCCTGAATTTTTTATTGGGGATGCTTTTGAGTACCGGATATAAAGCCAATAAATATTGGAAGCGTTTACCCATTAAACTGCAACAACTCAATATTGAACGCATCCATAATTTTACAGCCTACTTGGCAATAGCACTGGTTGTATTGCATCCAATTTTTTTATTGTTAGATAAAAATGCAGGCTTTAATTTTTCACACGTCTTATTGCCTTTAACCGCACCCAAACAGGCCTGGATGGTTTTGTTAGGCGTCATTGCTTTTTATGCAATTTTAGTGGTTATAATTAGTTCGCAAAAAATAATTAAAAAGCGCCTGAAGTTTAGGGCTTGGAAAAACATTCATTTAATATCTTATGGAACTGCACTGCTATTTTTAGTGCATGGCTTGTTGATGGATCCTTTGTTAAAAGACCGCCCTACAGACTGGATTGATCCAGAAAAATTGTTATCAGAAATAAGTATCTTGGTTATACTTGTAGCTAGTTATTATCGATACAAATATTTTGTAAAGAAGGCTGCAAAAAAATAATTCAATTCTATTCTACTATTTCTTTTACCATTCTTTTTTCTTGACTAAGCGCTCTGTATGCTAACACTGCACTTGTAATCATAAAAATTGCTCCAATAAAAAATGCAATTCCAGGAAAATAAAATGGTTTGTGTGGGCCTGTAAAATAGGCAAATGAATTGGTCATTAGTAATGGTCCTACAATTGAAGTAACACTTATTAAACTAGTTAATGCACCTTGCAATTCACCTTGCTCATTAGATGGCACATGACCTGAAATAATCGATTGTAATGCAGGGCCAGCAATGCCACCCAAACAATAGGGAATTAAAAATACAAACATCATCCAACTTTCAGATGCAAATGAAAATAGTAGTAATCCAAGCGCATATAATCCTAATCCAAAATACACACTTTTTTCATTGCCAATTTTTGGATTTATAACACGAATTAAACCACCCTGTACTGTAGCTACCAATAACCCTACAGCCCCTAATGAAATACCAATCATTTTAGGAGTCCAATGAAATTTTTCAATATTAAAAAAGCTCCAATTGCTTTGAACTGCATGTCCTGCTAAATAAATTAACACTAGCGATACAATTAAACCTCCTACTGCTGGATATTTCTTTAATTGTTTAATAGATCCTAGCGGATTTGCCCTGCGCCATTCAAAAGGCCTACGATGTGCTGTATCTAATGATTCTGGCAATACAAAATATCCATATAACCAGTTTGCCAATGCCAAACCTGCCGAAACTAAAAATGGAATTCTCGCGCCATATTCACCAAGCAATCCACCAACCAATGGACCAATAATAAACCCAAGTCCAAAAGCGGCTCCAATCATTCCAAAATTTTGTGCACGATTTTCTGGTGTACTGATATCAGCAATATAGGCCGAGGCCGTTGTAAAACTCGCTCCGGTAATTCCAGAAATAATTCTGCCAATAAACAACCAAACAATTGAAGGTGCAAAAGATAAAAACAAATAGTCAATTCCAAATCCAAAAAGCGAAAATAATAGCACTGGTCTGCGACCGTATTTGTCACTTAAATTTCCAAGAATTGGGGAGAATAAAAATTGCATAGAAGCATACGCAAAAGTTAACCATCCACCATATTGAGACGCTTTACTAATATCGTTTGAACCTAATAATTGTTGCAATAATTTTGGCACTACTGGAATAATAATCCCTAATCCTATTACATCAATTAATAATGTAATAAAAATAAATCCTATTGCCGCTTTTTTATTCCTAGCCATTATACTCCTTAATTAATTAATGTAAAACGCCAAAGTTGCAGTTTTTTTTTTAACATCCCTATAAAGCCTTTTAGCTAAGCAATAATTTCTCTAGAAACACCAGGTATTTCTAAAACCAAATCAGCGCCATAAACAGCAGCGGGTGTTTGATAGCCAACAGTAAAATTACCCGACAATACTTTTTTGGCAATGATTAAACTACTAATTGCGGTTAAGGTATAGCCTTCTGGACCAACCATTCTAGCGGAAACTTGTTGGCCATTTTCATTTGAAGCCATCCCCCAAATTAAGCTTTTTGCATTGGCACGCATTTCATCTGTAGGACCAGCAGGTTTTTGTTTGATTTGTTTTTTTACATAGTTGCGAACAAAACTGGTGCGTAAAATAAAATTATAAAAAAATTGCCATTTTAATAATTTAAATGTTTTTTCAGAAGCACCTGTATAGGTTTGAATATTAGGAATTCCTGTAGTAAAAAATGCTGTTGATACATCTCCCCAAGGAATACTCATGACAAATAATTTTTTCATACCAAAATCAACCCAAATGCCTTTCTTGCCTAAAGGTTCTTTAGTAATTTTTCCATTGACTCTTGCAGCACCACCTTCTCCCAAACCTTCTGCCATAGTCATAGCTGTTCCATGCGAATATTTACCGCCAATAGAAGCAAATGCTAATTCTAAATTTGTTGCATCGGGTAAAAGATCTTTTAAAAATTTAGCCATGCAATCGGTAGGCACTACATCAAATCCTACGCCAGGCATTAGCATCACTCCTGCAGCTGTTGCTTTTTCGTTATAACGTTTAGCAGATTCAAAAACACCAATTTCACCAGTAATATCTATATAATGCGTGTTAGTAGCCAAACATGCATCAATCATTATTTTAGAAGTGAATTGAAAAGGGCCAGCAGCATGCAATACCAACGGCACTTCTAGCAGGGCGTTTTCTAAAGAGCGATTATCGCGCAAAGAAATAATTCGATAGTCTAAGTTTAGTTCATCAGCTAATGCTTTAATAGATGTTGAATTTCTACCTGCTAAAATGGGTACTAAACCATATTGAGCAGCCATTGCAGCAATTAATTTTCCAGTATAGCCATTGGCTCCGTAAAGTAAGAATCGAGTATTTTCCATATTGAAAAATACAAACAAAGTGCCGCATAAAAAAGTTTCGTTCAATTCAAGTTAAAAAACTAGATCAATCATATCGTAAATATAAAAGCCGCCTCAATGGGGTATTGAGACGGCATAATTAAAAACAAAAACCAACTTTTATTTTCGAAGTGTTATAAAGCCTACTGAAGTTTCTTTAGGAGCAGCCACCACAACGTTTTGAATGGTAGAATCTAAATAAGGTGTAGTTGCGTTGATATACATTGAATATTTGCCATCTTTCAAACCACGAATACAGAAATATCCTTCAGGTGTTGGTAAGGCATAAGCAGTATCTGTGCCATTATAAACAGTTACTACTGCTTTTGCATCTCTTTGAGGAATGATTTTTCCTATAATACTTGCAGAAGTTCTTTTGGTAAAGAAATGAAATACAGGACGCAAATAAAATACACCATTTCTTTCTTGCACAATAGAACGTGCTACATCAAAATCTAACCATAACCGATTTTTTCCAGGAAGGTATTCATCATACTCATGACCTTGGGTAGCAATTAATACATAGTTTGGCGCGCCTAAAGGAATACTTACAGGATAGGTTATACTGTCTTTCATTACAGAATTATTGGTACCTATTTCAATTTTAATTAATCGAATAGAACCTTTGGTAATATTAGATTCTGCTAATAAAGTATCGGTGCCATTACGAAGTTGTAATAGGTCGTAAATACCTGCTTTAATACCAAGGTCGTGCCATACAAAAGACGAGTCTCTTCTATGGTCGTCTATACCCATTCTGTTCCAATTACAACTGTCGTGATTTCGTGTGTTTTTACTTGTGTCTACTAAAACTTTAATTGATTTAATGTCTACTAAAACTTTGTCGAACAAGCCTGGGCCATCGGTTAAATACAACGCTAATGATTGCTGACCTGGTGCTAATTCTACCGAAGCTGACTTATTACAAGCTGTTACAAATAAGGCAACAGCAATAGCCATGATACTGGCAAATGATAGGAGTTTTCTTGTTTTCATGTTAAAGGGTTTAAGTAGAATTACTCCATGTATTAAATTAAGTGATTAAATGCTTTGTTTTGATATAGATGCTTTGAGTTGTTTAAATGTTTACTAATAGATTGTTAAAGGAGATGGGGCATTTATGTTAAAATAATTTAACGATTTTTAGCTAGGTAATTATGCTTAGCAACTAAATACGAATCTGTGTATCTTAGTAAAAATTTACACATGCAAAAACTGTTACTATTATTGGTGCTTTTACAGAGTATCTTTTCTGTATCTGCTCAAAATTTATCCAATACAGAAAAGAAAATAGTTACCTATATTAACACCTACCTATCCGATGCAGAAAAATTATTAATAGAAACGGTGAACATTAATAGTGGCACATTAAATATTGCTGGCGTAAAAAAAGTAGGCGAAATATTTGGCAAAGAATTAGAAAAAGCAGGGTTTACCACTGAATGGGTAAATCTGCCCGATTCGTTACATAGGGCCGGACATTTAGTAGCCACACACAAAGGCAAGAAAGGAAAGCGCCTATTTATTATTGGGCATTTAGACACTGTTTTTGAATTAGATATGCCTTTTAGTAAATACACAAAATTAAATGATTCTACAGCCACCGGTCAGGGTGTTAATGATATTAAAGGAGGTGATATTATTGCAATACTTGCTCTACAAGCACTGGCATCTGAAGGTTTATTAAAAGATGCAGATATTACGGTTTATTTTACTGGCGATGAAGAAAAATCAGGTGTACCAAATAGTGTGAGTAGAAAAGATTTTATTGAACGTGCAAAAACTGCCGAGGTTGCGCTAGGTTTTGAAGGAGCAAATGGATTACAATCTGTTGCCACAGCTCGAAGAGGATCAAGCAATTGGATATTAAATGTAACTGCAAAAACAGGCCATTCTGCGGGCGTTTTTACTAGTAGTGCAGGCTATGGTGCTATTTATGAATCTGCTAGAATTTTAAATAGTTTTAGAGAAAATTTAAGTTCCGAAAAATATTTAACATTCAACCCAGGCATTATTATTGGTGGCTCCGAAATGAATTATAATGCTACAAAAGCAAGAGGAGAAGCACTGGGCAAAACAAATATTATTTCTCCTGCAGTAACTGTTACTGGTGATTTACGATTTTTAACTGAGCAACAAAAAAATACTGCTAGAGAAAAAATGAAAGCCATAGTGGCACAGCATTTAACAGGTACAAAAGCAGAAATCATTTTCTCTGATGGCATCCCTTCTATGGAGCCAACGAGTGGTAACGAAAAATTACTACAAATAATTAGTGGTGTTACAAAAGATATGGGAATAGGGCCTACCACTGCAGGAGATCCTGGTGCAAGAGGCGCTGGAGACATTTCATATATTGCTAAATACCTAGATTGCATTGATGGACTAGGTGCATCAGGAAAAGGAGCACATGCACCAGGAGAAACTATTAACTTAAAAGAACTACCTTTCTTGTCGCAAAGAGCTGCTTTATTAATCTATCGTTTAACACAAATGAACCCATAAAAATGAAAAAACTATTATTCCTTTTCACAAGCATTTGCTTGCTTTCAACTTGTTTTGCGTTTAGCTCAAAACCTAAACCAGCCTTTTATCAAATCACTGTATATCATTTTAAAAATGATGCACAAATTAAAAATGTAGATGCTTATTTACAAGCTGCTTATATTCCTGCATTACACAGAGCCGGCGTTTCAAAAGTGGGCGTATTTAAACCACTAGCAAACGATACTGCTGCAGATAAAAGATTGTATGTGTTTATTCCATTAAAGAGCATAACACAAGTAGAAAAAATTGATGTAGCTATTTGGAAAGATGAACAGTTTTTAACAGATGGCGCAGACTATCTTAATGCTAGTTTCGATAAAACAAATTTCGTTCGTAAAGAAGCCATTGTTTTAAAAGCATTCGATAAAATGCTTGATTTTAAAGAACCGAATTTAACAGGAACTGCAGCAGAAAAAATTTATGAGCTACGCAGTTACGAAGGTCCTACAGAAAAAATGTATCGTAAAAAAGTGTCTATGTTTAATGATGGCGGCGAAGTTGCCTTGTTCATTAGATTGAATTTTAATGCCGTTTTCTATGGTACTGTATTAGCAGGAAGTAGGATGCCTAATTTAATGTATATGACTAGTTTTAATAGTCAAGCAGATCGTGATGCACATTGGGGTGTATTTAAAGTAGATCCAGAATGGAAGAAATTATCTGCCATGCCTGAATACTTAAATACTGTTTCAAAATCAGAAATTATTTTAATGCACGCTACTAATTATTCTGAACTTTAATTGAATTGGAATATTAATAAAAAATGGCTGTTTCAAACAAATGAAACAGCCATTTTTTATTATAGCTAATTATGTATTACTTGATTATTTCTTCATTTCTAAACACCACTACCCCATCAAAAACGTCTACCAACACTGTTGAAGTTTTATTGATTTCTCCAGCAAGTATTTTTTTACTCAACGAATTTACTATCAATTTTTGAATGAGTCTTTTTAAGGGTCTTGCGCCAAACTGTGGATCAAAGCCTTGGTCTGCTAAAAACTCCAATAAATAATCGCTGTAAGACAACTGTATGCCATTATCAGCAACCATTCTACGAAGTCCTTCTAATTGAATTTTTACAATCCCCATTATTTGCGTTTTCAACAAAGGTTGGAACATGATAATTTCATCCACCCTATTTAAAAACTCAGGCCTTACTGTTGCACGCAACAAGTTCATTACTTCTACTTTGGTTTTTTCAATTACGCTTTCAACATTACTTTCATCTATCAATTCAAATGCGTCTTGAATAATATGGCTTCCTATATTGCTAGTCATAATAATGATGGTGTTTTTAAAATTAACCACCCTTCCCTTATTATCGGTTAAGCGTCCATCATCTAAAACTTGCAATAAAATATTCCAAACATCTGGGTGGGCTTTTTCAATTTCGTCTAAAAGTACCACGCTATAAGGCTTGCGTCTGACCGCTTCTGTTAATTGTCCGCCTTCGTCGTAACCAACATAGCCTGGAGGTGCACCTACCAAACGAGAAACCGTATGTTTTTCTTGGTACTCGCTCATGTCTATACGCGTCATCATACTTTCGTCGTCGAACAAGTATTCCGCCAAGGCTTTTGCTAACTCTGTTTTACCAACCCCAGTAGTACCCAAAAATATAAATGACCCAATGGGTTTTTTAGGATCTTGTAATCCTGCCCTACTGCGCCTAATAGCATCCGAAACAGCTGCTATTGCTTCTTCTTGACCTATTACTCTTTGGTGTAATTCTTCTTCTAAATGCAATAATTTTTCACGATCACTTTGCATCATTTTTGCTACAGGAATGCCAGTAGCTTTTGCAATGTTTTCTGCAATATCTTCTGCATCTACTTCTTCTTTCATTAAACGCTTACTATGCGTACTTAAAGTAGTTAGTTGCAGGGTTGCTTCTGCCATTACTAATTCTTGGTCTTTAATTTTACCATACCTTATTTCAGCTACTTTGCCATAGTCTCCATTTCTCTCTGCTTGATCTGCTTCTAATTTTAATGTTTCAATACTGGCTTTGGTATTTTGTATTTTTTCTACAATCTCTTTCTCTTCATTCCATTTTGCTTTTAAAGTATCTCGTTCAACACTTAAATTACTTATTTCAATATTTAATTCTTTTAATAAAGACTCGTCTTTTTCTCTTTTAATGGCTTCACGTTCAATTTCAAGTTGTCGAATTTGACGTTCTAATTTGTCTAATTCTTCTGGCATTGAATTCATCTCTAATCGAAGCTTAGCAGCACTTTCATCAATTAAATCAATGGCTTTATCTGGTAAAAAACGATCGGTAATATACCTGCTAGATAATTCTACTGCAGCAATAATTGCTTCGTCTTTAATGCGTACATGGTGGTGCGTTTCGTAACGATCTTTCAACCCGCGTAAAATAGAAATAGCATCTTCTAAACTAGGTTCATTAATCATTACTTTTTGAAAACGACGTTCTAGTGCTTTGTCTTTTTCAAAATATTTTTGATACTCATTTAATGTAGTTGCACCAATAGCGCGTAGTTCTCCACGAGCAAGTGCAGGCTTTAAAATATTAGCAGCATCCATTGCTCCTTCACCACCACCAGCACCAATCAGGGTATGTATTTCATCAATAAATAAAATAATTTCGCCTTCGCTATTGGCTACTTCTTTTACTACCCCTTTTAATCTTTCTTCAAATTCACCTTTGTATTTTGCACCAGCAATTAGCTGACCCATATCTAAGGCAAAAATTGTTTTAGATTTTAAATTTTCTGGCACATCACCATTAATAATACGCATTGCCAAACCTTCTACAATGGCTGTTTTACCAACCCCTGGCTCTCCCACTAAAATTGGATTGTTTTTGCTACGGCGCGTAAGTATATGTAAGGTTCTGCGAATTTCTTCGTCTCTACCAATTACAGGATCTAATTTTCCCTGACGTGCCATGTCATTGAGGTTCTTGGCAAATTTGTTCAGGTTATTTAATTGTGTTTCTTGTGTCTGAGATTTAATAGAATCGCCTTTACGCAAATCTTTAATGGCAGTTACCAAGCCTTTCTCTGTAACCCCTGCTGCTTTTAATGTTTTAGATACATCGTCGTTAGATTGTACTAAACCCAATAACAAATGCTCGGTGCTAATAAATTCGTCGTTAAACTCCTTTAAAACATTGTTGGCTTTTAGCATTGCATTACTTAAATCTCTGCTAATGTTTTGAGCAGGTTCGCCTGAACCAATTTTTGGAAGTTTGGCAATGGCTTCATCCATTTTTGATTCTACAAAACTGATGTTTACGTTGTTGCGTTTTAATAAAAAAGCAACCGGACTATCTACATCAGATAGTAGCACCTTTAATAAGTGATTGGTTTCTATGTTTGGATTACCATTACTAAAAGCTAACTGTTGAGCAGCCTGAATGGTTTCTTGTGCTTTGATGGTGTAATTACTTAAATTCATAATAACTCCTCCTGTTTTAATAAAGAACTGATTTAACAAACCTGTATGAATCTTCCAATATAGTTTCGTTTGGAAGTAGTAAATTAGATGCAAATATCATTCTAATCTTTCATAAGCTATTGAGGGATTTTAAAATCGGAAAATATGTCTGAAAAAAACAAAATAAACTGCGTAAAAGTCAGTATAGGATTGGTTTTACTGCTATTCTTTCAGTCGGCAATTGCGCAATATAATTTTGGCGAACTCGATCAAAAATTCATTTCCGCAAAAAAAGAGCTTGGCAATAATGCCATTGCTATGATTTATAAAGACGGGAAAATTATTTATCAAAAAACATTGGGTGAGTTTACAGCAAAAACCCAAGCCCCAATTGCAAGCAGCAGCAAATGGTTAACTACCGCATTGGTGTTAAACTTAGTAGACCAAGGCAAACTTTCTTTAGACGATAAAGTGAGTAAATACATTCCCCTATTTTCAAAATATTCTAAAGGATATATTACCATTAGAGATTGCTTGTCTGATATGACAGGCTTAGAATCGGATGCGTCTGGTATTAAAAAAATATTTAGCAAAACTCAGTACAAATCACTAGAAGAAGCAGTAACTGATTATGCAATGAAAAAAGAAATTATTTCTAATCCTGGCCTTGAATTCAAATATGGAAGTATAGGAATGGATATTGCAGCAAGAGTAATTGAAATAGTTGGAAAAAGAGCATTTGAACAACAAATGCAAGAACGTATTACCAGACCATTGTTAATGCGTGCCACTAGTTTTTCAAGTTTAGACGGAGCTGTTGATCCTGCTGCTGGTGCTTTATCGAGCGCTAACGACTATATGAATTTTTTATCCATGATTTTAAACAAAGGTCTCTTCAATGGAAAACTAATTTTATCTGAAAAAGCCATCAATGAAATGCATGAATTAAGAACCAATTCAAGCGTTATAAAATACGCACCAAAACCTGCTGAAGGATTTAATTATGGATTGGGCGAATGGATTCAAGAAACCGACGTAAATGGCAAAGCAACCGTAATCAGTATCCCAAGTTTAATTGGCACATGGCCAATGATTGATCTGTGCAGGGGATATGCTTTTATACTATTTACAAATAACCTGAAAGAAGGCAATAGAGAGTTGGTTTTTGCCATGAAAACCTTAATTGAGCAACAGATTCCAAATAACTGCAAATAGTTTGTTTACCTTGCTTTCATTAACAATCTGCTATGAGTAATAAAAGAAACAATACTGTAGGCATATTTAGCAACTACGAACACAAATCGCAGCCAATTGCATCGCAAAAAGTTTTTATAAAAAGAGTCTATAGAAATACTTTATTGGCATCTGGCATATTAATCTTTTGCCTACTTATAGGTATTGTTGGATACAAATACTTAGGCCCAATGAGTTGGATAGACGCCCTACACAATGCCTCAATGATTTTAAGTGGTATGGGGCCAGTTGCCGAAATACAAACCATTGCCGGAAAATTCTTCTCTTCTTTTTATGCCATTTTTAGCGGTGTAGCATTCATTACAAATTTTGGCGTTTTAATAGCTCCATTGGCACATCGATTCTTTCATATGTTACATGCCGAAGACATTGATGAATAAGCAACAATAACCAAATATTGAATTTAATAGAAAAAAATACTGCTATAGTTAAAAAAGCCGCAAGTGAATTAGGATTCTCTTTTTGCGGAATAGCAGAAGCTGTGCAATTAGACGAAGATGCCCGACGATTAGAAGCCTGGCTCAATCAGCACAAACAAGGAAAAATGCAATACCTCGAAAACCATTTCGACCTACGTATTGATCCTAGAAAATTAGTACCTGGCGCAAAATCGGTGATTACTGTTTTGCAAAATTATTTTCCTGATCAAGCACAAGAACCAGACACACCTAAAATTTCTAAATACGCGTTTGGTAAAGACTACCACGAAATTATAAGAGCAAAACTAAAAACCTTTCTATTACAATTAAACGAACAAATTGGCGAAATCAACGGCCGTGGTTTTGTAGACTCAGCACCAGTTCTAGAGCGTGCATGGGCAGTAAAAACGGGCGCAGGTTGGATAGGCAAAAATGGCAACTTAATAAATAAACAATCTGGCTCCTTTTATTTTATAGCCACGCTCATTGTAGATATTGAACTTCATTACGATAACCCATTTATAAAAGATTATTGTGGCAGTTGCAAAAAATGTATTGAAGCCTGCCCTACCGATGCTATTCAAAACAACAAAGTAATTGACGGCAGTAAATGCATTAGTTATTTTACTATAGAATTAAAAGACGCAATAATTCCAACAGAAATGAAAGGAAAATTTAACAACTGGCTTTTTGGTTGTGATATTTGTCAAGACATTTGTCCTTGGAATCGATTTAGCAAAGCACACCAAGAATTAGCATTCACGCCCATCCCAGAAATTCTAAACCTGAGTACTAAAGAATGGGAATCCATGAGCGAAGATGCATTTGCAACTATATTTAAAGAGTCTCCGCTCAAACGCAGTAAGTACGCTGGTATTCAAAGAAATTTGAAGTTTATTAGTTTAGAATAATTGGTAAGGTTAATCACTCAATAAGCTACTAAGGAATGGTAGTAAAAACCGGCTGATTTTCTGCCAAATGTTTTAGGTTTAATAAATTCTGCTCCATCATCGGGCCCAAAATTTTATCATTCATAAATGACCCTAATTTCTCCCAAGGATACCAATTTAAGTGTTGTTCAAATTGCCATTGAACAGTAGTAATGGTGCTATTGGGGCGGGTAATAAATCGAATAGTGCTAAGTTGAAATGATTTAGTACTAGATGTCCATCCTGTTACAACAGTGGTGTCTGTAATAGCATTAATGGTAACAGTTGATGATCCTAATTGCGCTTCTTTAGCAGATTTAATAGATACTGTTTTTGATTGCATTCCATTAATCCAATTAGTCCATTGGTTTAAATCAGATACACGATATTTAATGGAATCTACGTGCGCACTAATATCTACAGCACGAGATACCAATACCATAGAAGGCATTAAGATTGAAAAAAATAGCATCACACAAAAAATGGCTACAATACTAATTAAACCCAATTTTAAAAATCGCATAATTATTCCCACTTAAATGTTTTAAAAGCAATACTATAAACCACAACCGTCCATATTCCAAGAATACCAATGTCTTGCCAACAACTAGTTAAGCTAGCGCCTTCAAATGCAATATTTCGCATGGCATTATTAAAATGCGTTAGCGGTAAAATCTTACAAATGGGTTGTAGCCAACTAGGAAAAGCCTCTATTGAAAAAAATGTTCCGGCTAATAAAAACTGAGGCAATGTAATAATGTTTGCAAATGGCGGAATAGTACTTTCTGTTTTGGCAATACTGCTTACAATAAAACCAAATCCCATAAATAATAGTAATGATAAAAAACTCAATAACATAATATCCAAAAAAGTTTCAACACCATGTACGAGTGTAAAATGAAAAGCAAAATGTCCTACCAAAATAATTATAATAGCAGTAAGCATTTGAAAGATCACCCTACTAAGCGCTTCACCCAAAACAATATATCCTCTTCGAATAGGCGTTGCATAAAACCGTTTTAAAACAAGTTGTTGACGGAGGTTGAAAAATAAAAAAGCCACGCCAAAAACACCAGAACTTAACAATGAAAAACCAAGTTGTCCGGGCAAAATAAAATCAATAGTTCTATAAACCCTTCCTGGAATTTTTTGTACTGTTTTACTAATAGCAGCAACAGTAGGTGTATTAGCAAATTGTTGCTGATTGATTCCTGCAATAACTGCATTTAAAATTGATTGTAAAACTTGTATGTTTTGCGGATTAACCGCTTCGGAGCTAGTTAAATCAATGGTGTACAAAGGATTTGTTAATCCAGTCTTTCTAATTAATACAATAGCTGTTATTCTGCCTTTTTCTAAATCTTCTTGTAGTTCAACACCAGTTTTTTTAACTACTGTAATTCCTGCAATTCGTTTAATACTTGTATAAATAGGATTGGTGGTATCTGTTTTACTATCAAATGCAATATTTACCGACACTTTACCACCGCTTCCAACAAAACCAAACACTAAAATAAAAACCAATGGAAATGCAATGCTAAAAACCACCGCAGAAGGGCTTCTAAAAATTGCTTTTAAGCTTGCTTTTGTAATGGCAAACATTGCCCTGGTTTGGCTATAACTTCCTTTCATTGAATGCTATTCTAACAGTTAAAAAACTAATGCTAATTAATGCGTATCAACCATAAATGGCAAACGACTTTGTGGCTCACCAATTGTATTTTTCAATTGTTTTACCTGTTGTAATATTTTATATTCTTTCTCTCCAATTTCTTCTTTTATTAAATTGGATTTTACTGATTTTTTATAATTCTCTAGTAACTCCTCAATCATATTTTTCTTTTCAGGATACTCTTTAATTCTATAACTAGAAAGTTTTGCCATTTTAACAGCACAGTCAATAGCATCTTGCATGGTACCAATTCTATCTACTAAACCAATACCCATACCCCTTGTACCTGTCCAAACACGGCCCTGGGCAATGCTATCAACATAATCCATATTTTTTTTGCGACCAGCTGCTACACGTGATTTGAAGGTATTATAAATAGAATCTACACTGTTTTGTACAAAACGTTTTTCAGTTTCATTTAATGGCCTATCTGTTCCACCCATATCTGCATAAGGTGCAGTTTTTACACCATCGAAACTAATTCCTAATTTATTTTTAAAGAAGGATTGAAAATTTGGAATGATACTAAACACGCCAATAGATCCAGTAATTGTATTGGCATTAGCAAAAACAGAATCGGCATTACAAGCAATATAATAACCACCAGATGCTGCTACATCACCCATACTTACAATAACAGGTTTTACTTTTTTAGTTAAAGAAACTTCACGCCAAATTACATCACTAGCAAGTGAACTACCTCCAGGAGAATTTACACGAAATACAATTGCTTTAATATCATCGTCTAATCGTAATTTTTGTAGTAAAGCCCTAAATGCATCACTACCTACAGATTCATTGTCTCCTTTGCCGCCAACAATATCTCCAGCAGCGTATACTACCGCAATTTTTTTGTTGCCATCTTGTTTAAAATTTGCCGCTTTTGCATAGTCGCTAAAGTGTACAAAATTTATTTTTGAATTTGCTTCGTTTAATAATCTACGGTTAATCTCGGCTTTTAATTCATCGTCGTATTTTAAACCGTCTAATAATTCATTGGCTACTGCATCATGTGCAGTTTGAATGGCACCAGCAACTGCTAATTGACGCAATTTGGCAGAATCCAATTGACGGGTTACTGCAATTGATTGTAAAAATTGTGCATACAAATCGCCCATCCAAACACTGGTTTGTAAACGATTGGCATCCGACATTTGCGTGGCACGCAATGGCTCTGTGGCACTTTTAAATTTTCCTGCATAAAATATTTGTGGCTGGATTTCTAATTTATCCAACAAACCCTTTAAATACATCATGTTCGATGAAAAACCGTCAAACTCTAAACCACCTTGCGGATGGCAATAAATTTTATTAGCGGCACTTCCTATATAATATCCTTTTTGAGAAATGGTTTCTCCATAAGCCAACACAAATTTTTTGCTGCGTTTAAAATCAACAATGGCTTTTCGAAGTTCTTCACTGGCTGCATAACCATTGGCATTATTGGAACAAGCAATATAAATACCTTTAATAGCAGAATCGGATTTTGCATATTGAATCATTCGAATCACATCATACAAACTAGGCGCATCCATTGCTTCTCCACCAGTAAATAGCGCTAAAGGATTGTCGACAGACTGTTCTTTAAAGGCGCTTGAAAGGTCTAATAATAGCACCCCTTTTACACCAATATCAGGCTTGTCTGCAGAAGCTGCCGATGCAACAATTCCTATAATAACAAACACGCCTAGAATGGTAAAAACAACCATTGCTAACAAGGTTGCAAAAAATGATTTGAAAAAGCTTCTCATAAAATTATTATCTACTTAAATGAAATTAAAGATATTTGAACCTTATTAGTATTAATCAATTATGAATGTAGCATATTTGCTGATTGGCGGTAACCTTGGTAACAGATCTGCAAATCTGCAAAATGCCCTCCATCAAATTGAAAAAAACTGCGGAAAGATTCTGGATTTGTCTGCAATATACGAAACAGCTGCATGGGGACTCACCAATCAACCATCATTTTATAACCAAGCTGTAAGCATTGAAACAATTTTGGAGCCCAAAGCCTTGATGGAGCAATTGTTATCTATTGAAACCAATATGGGTCGAATTAGAAGCATTAAACTTGGGCCTCGTTTAATTGACTTAGACATCCTATTAATTAACAATTTGATTTTAAATACTGAAACCCTCATATTACCTCATCCTGCAATGGAAGAAAGGCGTTTTGCACTCTTGCCATTAGCTGAAATTGCCCCTAATTTGGTCCACCCTATTTTACAAAAAACCGTCCAAGAACTATTAATGGATTGTAAAGACACCCTCGATGTGCAAAAATTATAGGGCACAAGATAATATAGGCACTTATTTTTGTTAGAATACGAACATTTAGAATGAAGCATCAGTTTATTACAGTTGAAGGAAATATAGGCGCAGGAAAAACAACGCTGACCAATTTATTGGCTAAGCATTACAATGCACGCATCATACTAGAAGAGTTTGCAGAAAACCCATTCTTAACTAAGTTTTACGAAAGCCCAGCACAATATGCGTTTCCGGTAGAACTGTTTTTTATGGCTGAACGATACAAACAATTAAAAGATACTTTACACACTAAAGACCTTTTTCAAAGTGTTACCATATCTGATTATCTTTTTACAAAATGCTTGTTGTTTGCTAAAGTAAACTTGCCCGAAGAAGAGTTTCATTTATACCAAAAATTATTCGACATCATACACCAACAAATAACCTTTCCGGATATTTTGATATACCTACACGCACCAGTAAATAAGTTGCAAGCAAATATTAAAAAACGGAATCGCTCTTATGAACAAGCCATTCCTGATGCTTATTTGTTTAACTTACAAGAAACCTATACCAATTATATCAAACAACACAATATCAAAACAATTTTTATTGATGCTAGTAATGCCGATTTTTTAGGTAATGAAAAACATTTACAAGTAGTGATTGATGCACTAGACAAAGACTTTGAAAACGGGCAACATTATTTTAGTTTGCCCTAAAATTTCAGAGAACAATTATTTATGGATACCATACAAAAAACGAATGACCCTGTAGCCGCTATGCGAATTGCTGAATTTCGCAATTTGATGCTTGGGCGTTTTTTGTTTATTATGGGATTGCGTATGATGGGCACTTTGGTTGGATGGTGGGTGTACGAATTAACCAATGACCCATTTGCCATAGGTTTGATAGGATTGAGCGAAGTAATTCCGGCCGTTTCACTATCCTTATATGCCGGTCATATCATAGACATTAGCGAAAAAAGAAAATTACTATTAACAGGCGTGTTTCTATACTTAGTATGTGCCATTTTATTATTAATGCTTTCTACTCATATTAGTTCTACCATTTTAAGTAAGCATTGGATTGTATTTAGTATTTACATCATTATCTTTTTCACAGGAATTATCAGATCCTTTACTGGCCCAAGTTTTGGCACCATGTTAGCATCAATTGTTCCCAAAAATTTATTGCAAAATGCTACCACTTGGAGTCAAGGAATTTGGCTAAGTGCTTCAGTAATAGGCCATGCTTCTGTTGGATTTTTTATTGCAGGCGTAGGCAATACCAACTCATTGGGCATTATTGTTTTTTTAGTTTTTATAGGATTTGCTTTTATGTGGCGCATTAAATCTAAGCCTGCATTAAAAGAAGCCGGCGAACAAAAAACACTAGAAAGTGTAAAAGAAGGCATTCGATTTGTATTCAAAACAAAAGAAGTATTAGGCGCACTAACACTCGACCTTTTTGCTGTACTATTTGGTGGAGCAGTTGCTATGATTCCTGTGTTTGCAAAAGATATTTTAAAAGTGGGTGCTATTGGATTTGGATGGCTGAATGCCGCATCAGACATAGGTTCTATACTAGTAGTAATTTTACTAACGGTTTTTCCATTACACAAAAAACAAGGTCGAAAATTATTTTTTGCCATTGGCGGATTTGGCATTTGCATTATTGTATTTGCGCTGTCTAAATCTTTTTGGATTTCTTTTGCCGCATTATTACTTAGCGGATTTTTAGATGGAATTAGTGTAGTGATTCGTGGCACTATTATCCAATTAAAAACACCCGATAATATGCGCGGCAGGGTTATGAGTGTTAACTCTATGTTTATTAATAGCAGTAATGAATTGGGGCAATTTGAAAGCGGTATTGCTGCTAAATTAATAGGCGTAGTTCCCTCCGTTTTATTTGGGGGATGCATGACTATTTTTGTTGTAGCTACTACTTGGTTTAAAGCGCCTACATTAAAAAAGATGGAATATTAAAATTGTATTATTTAAGATTAGCCAATAATCCTTCCAAAACAAAATAAACCGCTGGGCAAAAACTAGAATTTTTAATAGTAATCACAGGTTTTTTTAACAACACATCTTCGTCTGTATAAGGAAAACGGTGGCAATCAGTTGGCCTCTCTTTGTAAATAGAACAATAATTATCTGATCCTAAAAAAGGACAAGGCGATGTTTTGGTTACATAATCGCCTTCTGTATCCATAGTTAAATAGGTGTCTATAAATACCGTTTCTTTAATACGCAAGTACTTACTTATACGTTTAATATCAGGCATTTTAAACCTTGGAGAATAGTTTTTACAGCAATTTGCGCACTGTAAACAATCAATTTTTTCAAATGCGGCATCGTGCAATTCGGGCAAAAGCTTTAAAACCTTGTTTTTGTCGGCTTTTTGTAATAGGTATTTGTACTGTTTTTGGTGCTCCTCACTCCTTTTCTCCCAACTGTCTAATTTAATATCCGGAATCATCTAAAAATCTTTGTTTTATAGTGCAAGTTAGGCCGTTCAATACAAAACGAACAATTTCTTAACACTACTTAAGAATCCCAATGCATCCACTTAACTTTGCGGCGTTAAAATCATACAAGATTAAACGTCTATTTAACTGGTAAATCTGGAACTATCTATGAGCCTATTTCAACAACAATCGAACGAATTTCATGGCAGGCATATTGGCCCAAATGCAAAAGACACTAAATTAATGCTCCAAACCATTGGGGTAAATAGTTTAGAGGAACTCATTAGCAAAACCATTCCTGATTCAATTCGAATCAAAGAACCGCTTGCTATTCCTGCAGCCATTGGTGAGTATGAATACCTTAGTGATCTTAAAATAGTAGCGGCAAAAAATAAGTTATATAAAACCTATATAGGACAAGGATATTACGGCACTATTACCCCAAGTGTTATTCTAAGAAATATTTTTGAAAATCCAGGATGGTATACCCAATACACGCCCTACCAAGCAGAAATTGCACAAGGTCGTTTAGAAAGTTTGTTGAATTTTCAAACCATGGTTACAGACCTAACAGGTTTACCCATTGCCAACGCTTCTTTATTAGACGAAGCAACTGCAGCAGCAGAAGCTATGGCAATGATTTTTAATCAGGTTAACAAGGCCGACAATATTACCAAGCCAAAATTATTTGTAGACGCAAATGTATTTCCTCAAACCATTGATGTGTTATATACAAGGGCACAACCTATTGGTATTGAAATAGTGGTTGGTGATTTTAATACAGCAAGCATTGACGAAACTTATTTTGGTGCATTATTACAATATCCAAATAACCTAGGCGCTATTGAAGACTACCGTGCATTTAACAATAGCATACATGCTGCAGGTGGACATGTTATTATGGCTACTGATTTATTGGCTTTAACACTATTAACTCCTCCGGGCGAATTGGGTGCAGATATTGCAGTAGGAAGTGCACAAAGATTTGGTGTACCTATGGGATTTGGTGGACCACATGCCGCATTCTTTGCAACAAAAGATGAATTTAAAAGAGGCATGCCAGGCAGATTAATTGGTGTGAGTATTGATGCACAAGGCAATCGCGCACTACGTATGGCATTGCAAACAAGAGAGCAACATATTAAACGCGAAAAAGCAACTTCAAATATTTGTACCGCACAAGCATTACTTGCAAATATGGCTGCTATGTATGCTGTTTACCATGGTCCAGAAGGATTAAAAAATATAGCAACACGTGTTAGTGAATTAACACAAAGTTTAATGCAAGCAATTACAGAATTAGGTTTTTCAACTGTTTACAATACTTATTTCGATACCATTACAGTACAAGCAAATGCTGCAACAATTCAACCCATTGCAGAAGCTGCAGGAATTAATTTACGTTATACCAATGCAAATCAAATTAGTATTAGTATAGACGAAACTAGTTCTCAAAAAGACGTATTAGATATTGTATATGTTTTTGCACAATCAAAAGGATTAGACGAAGCTACCATTGAGTTTGACAATGATTTAGGCTTAACAAATATTCCAGCTTTTGCAAACAGACAATCGAGTTATTTAACACATCCTGTTTTTAATACCCACCATAGCGAAAGCCAAATGATGCGTTATATTAAGCAACTTGAAAACAAAGATTTATCGCTTAATACTAGTATGATTAGTTTGGGAAGTTGTACCATGAAATTAAATGCAGCAACAGAAATGATACCGGTAAGCTGGCCAGAGTTTGGAAGTTTACATCCGTTCATTCCTACCAATCAAAGTATAGGCTACCAACAAATTATTCAAGAGTTAAATGATTATCTGTGTAAAATTACTGGCTTTACTGCTTGTAGTTTACAACCCAATAGTGGCGCCCAAGGAGAGTATGCAGGATTGTTAACCATTCGCGCATACCACCAAGCAAGAAATGAAGCACACAGAAATTTGGTATTGATTCCAATTAGTGCACACGGCACTAACCCTGCAAGTGCTGTTATGGCAGGATTTAAAGTAGTTGTAGTTAAGTGCGATGAAGCAGGAAATATAGATGTTGCCGATTTAAAAGCAAAAGCTATTGAATACAAAGACACACTAGGTGCATTTATGGTAACCTATCCTTCTACACATGGAGTGTTTGAAGAAACTATAAAAGATATCTGTGCCACTATCCACGAAAATGGCGGCTTAGTTTATATGGATGGCGCCAATATGAATGCACAAGTTGGATTAACAAGTCCGGGAATGATTGGTGCAGATGTATGTCATTTAAATTTACACAAAACATTCGCTATCCCTCACGGTGGTGGTGGACCTGGCATGGGACCAATTTGTGTGAACGATAAATTGGCAGCTTATTTACCAGGACATGTAACCAATACAGCAACTACACATCATGCAGTAAGTGCTGCTGAATTTGGCTCTGCTAGTATTTTATTAATTAGTTATGCCTACATTAAAATGCTAGGAGCAGAAGGTGTTAAATTGGCTACTATGTATGCTATATTGAATGCCAATTATATGCGTGCACGATTAGAGAAATATTATAAAATTTTATACGCAGGATCAAACGGAACTTGTGCGCACGAATTTATAGTAGACCTCCGACCATTTAAACAAAGCGCAGGAATTGAAGCAGAAGATGTTGCTAAAAGATTAATTGATTATGGTTTCCATGCACCAACTATGAGTTTCCCTGTTGCAGGCACAATTATGATTGAGCCAACAGAAAGCGAAGACAAAGCAGAACTAGACCGTTTTTGCGATGCCTTAATTGCTATTTACCACGAAATTCAATCAATTGAAAATGGCACAATAGACAAACTAGATAATGCACTAAAAAATGCACCCCATACACAAGCAGTTGTTTGTGCCGATGAGTGGAACCATAGTTATAATAGACAAGTGGCTGCATTTCCGTTACCATATGTTCGTTTAAATAAATTCTGGCCTAGTGTTGCTAGAATTAATAATACTCATGGAGATAGAAATTTAATTTGTACTTGCGAACCAATTTCGTCATACGCAGAAAACTAAATTTTTATACTTACCGAAATAACGAAAAATGCTTATTCTACTCAGAATAAGCATTTTTCGTTAAAATATTAATTTTTCGTCAATTTTGGTAGAAAATAAGTATTTCAATATTAAATTAATAATTCACAAGTTTTGAGCAATTAATTTTTTATAATTTGGGTCGTATAAGCTCCCCAATATGTCATTACATGCATTACCACCCATTGAAATAACTGAGGTAATTTACGACAGAATGTATGTGCAAATCAATCACCCCGATTTAAGAAAAACTTTATTAACTTACCGTATCTATAATTCATTAAATAAACCCATTCGAAAAGGAAGTTTTATTGGAGAATATATAGAGTTAAGTTTGGTCCATATGCCAGATGGAGTATACAAAATTCAATTAAGCCAACAAGAAGGATTAGAATATTCTTTTGAGTTTTTAAAACGAAGTAATTCATGATAAAAAAATACCAAACAGCATGCATCTTTTTTCTGTTTTGTTTTTTTATTATTACCCCAACAAAGTCCCAACAAAATTCTTCAACAAATAATATTGCAATAGAAAATATTCTAGGTGCCGATATTTCTTTTTTACCAGAATTAGAAGCAAGGGGAAAAATATTTTACGACAATGGTATTGCAAAGGATGCTATTGTATTATTAAAAGAAAAAGGATTCAATTATATTCGACTAAGAATTTTTGTTGACCCTGCTGCAGATAGTGGCTATTCTCCTAAAAAAGGTTTCTGCGATTTAGCACATACACTGGCAATGGCCAAACGCGTGAAAGCCGCTGGCATGAAGCTTTTGCTAGACTTTCATTATAGCGATACTTGGGCCGATCCAGGAAAACAATTTAAACCAGCTGCTTGGAAAAATTTGTCTATTAAAGCACTTGCAAATGCTGTAAAAAAACATACAACCCAAGTGTTAACTGCTTTAAACAATCAACAAACATTGCCCGATATGGTGCAGGTTGGCAATGAAATAAATCATGGAATTTTATGGCCCGATGGCAATGCAAAAAATTTCGATACACTTGCCAAATTAATTCAATCAGGAATTGCAGGCGCAAAAAAAGTTAATAAAAAAATTCCTATCATGCTACATATTGCACTTGGTGGTCAGAGCAAAGAATCCATTTATTTTTTAAACCAATTAGCTGAAAGACATATAAAATTTGATATCATTGGGCAATCATATTATCCGCAATGGCATGGCACGTTAGATGATTTAAAAAATAACTTAAATGATTTGGCTATTAAATATCCGCAACCAATAATTGTGGTGGAGTATTCCGAGAAAAAATCTGCAGTAAATGAAATAGCATTTAGCATACCCAATAAACCCATAAAAGGTACATTTATTTGGGAACCATTAAACACTTGGGAAGCCCTATTTGACAAGCAAGGTAAAGCAACATCCTTTTTAGCGTTATACCCTGAATTTGCAAAAACCTATCTCCATTAAAATACCCTGTATTTGGTATTGTTTGGCATACACAAACCATATAATTTGCCTGTTCTGTTAAATTCACATGTATCAAGTTTATATAGAACAACAGCCTAGATTCTTTAAATTCAGTAATTTCGTTCAAATTAATTTCTTTATGTATCGTACTGCTTTAAGCATATTGTTAATCACCCTATTGGTTGCAACTGGCTGTACTGGCAGAAAATCTGGCTCATCTAAAGCCTATATTAAACCACATATAGAGCAATCAGATCCAAATGCAAATAACAATACCACTACCCCAATAGACAAAGCACAGTTTATTCCTTACAATCGCGAACTGCAAATGAAAATGCAGGCATTCAATATTGATTTTAGAAAAGTACAGGTATATCTAGACCAAAAAATTGTTTTAACCAAAGCTATTGATAGTTCTAAGGCCGAAGTTGCTTCTGGCGTTTTGCGCATTATTAATAGTTCTATTATAGACGAAATAACTATCAACGCCTATACTCCTGGCATTATAGAATCGGTTGATATAGATGGAATAGTTATTAAGTTTGACCAAGGAGGTAGTTTGCGATTTGTGCCAACTTCAGGACCAGATGCCGAAGACAATTATGTAATTGCAGGTAATAATTGGAGTGAAGGATTGGTAGAAATTCAATACGGCAAAAAAACATATAAAGCCAGTTGTACAAAATGCCCAAGTATGGCATCTGTACATCCTGTCATTAAACAAGCCGATATTGATAAAAAAGATAAGAAATCGAAAGTGCTACCTGGTATTAAAATTAATTAGCGCAGCATTACATCATTTCGCTAAGCTCTAACCATTTCAATTCTTTTTCTTCGAGTAATTTATTAATGTCAATTAGTCTATCACTTAGCTTTTGTAATTCCTCGAAACCCAAATTTCCAAGACTCATTTTTTCGGCAATGGCTTTTTTCTCTGCTTCTAAAATGGGCATTTCGGTTTCTAATATTTCAAATTCTCTTTTCTCTTTAAATGATGGTTTTTTCTTAGGTGCAAGAGCTGCAGTTTCTTTAGTAATTGTAGCTTCTTCAATGGTTTGACCCTTGCTTTTATTAGATTCTAATACCTGCCATTTGTTTTCTTTCTTTTCATTGTCTTTAAGCCACAAACGATACTGCGTATAGTTTCCAGGAAAATCTCTCACTTCTCCATCGCCTTCAAAAACAAATAAGTGATCTACCAAACGATCCATAAAATATCTATCGTGCGATACAATCATTACACAGCCTTGAAAATCACTTAAAAAACTTTCAAGCACGGCAAGTGTAGGCAAATCAAGGTCGTTTGTAGGCTCGTCTAATATTAAAAAATTAGGATTGGTAAACAGAATGGTTAATAGTTGTAAACGCTTTCTTTCACCACCACTTAATGAAGACAGGTAAGTGTATTGTTTGTCTGGGGTAAACAAAAATAATTCTAAAAATTGTGCAGCACTTAAACTACCACCTTTTGCTAATGGAAAATTTTCGGCAAAAGTTTTTACGTATTCAATCACACGCATATCCTCTTTAATAACCAAACCTTGTTGCGAAAAATTACCAAATACAATCGTATCTCCAACAACAATTTTTCCGCTATCGGCAGCTTCTATTTGCTGCAACACGTTCATAAAAGTAGACTTCCCTACCCCATTCTTTCCAATAATACCAATGCGTTCACCCTTGCTAAAATTGTATTCAAATCCTTTTAAAATTTGTTTGTCGCCATAAGACTTGTACACTTTTTTCATCTCTACAATCTTACCTCCAAGCCTACTCATTTTAACTTCTAGTAATAGCTGTGCGTCTTCAATACGTTGTTTTGCTTTTGACTCAACCTCGTAAAAATTATCTTGCCTGCTTTTGCTTTTAGTAGTTCTAGCTTTTGGTTGCTTACGCATCCATTCTAGTTCTTTGCGATAGGTGTTTTTTGCTTTATCAATACTGGCTAGTTCACTTTCTATTCTTGCTGCTTTCTTTTCAACGTAGTTTTCATAATTACCAGTATACACATACATATTCTCTCTTTCTAGTTCCCAGATTTCTTCGCAAACCGCATCTAAAAAATAACGGTCATGGGTAACTAATAATAAGGTGATGTTTTCTTGGTTTAAATATTGCTCCAACCACTCAATCATTTCTACATCTAAATGGTTGGTAGGTTCATCCATCATTAACAAAGTGTGTTGGTGCTCAAAGCCAATGTCAATAAGGGTTTTAGCCAAAGAAACGCGCTTACGTTGTCCGCCACTGAGTTCGCTAACCGGATTTTTTAAATGGTGCACATTTAGTTTGTCTAAAATTTGCTTCACTTTTGCTTCAAAATCCCAGGCATTTAAATCGCTCATTTCGGCAATCGATTCGGCAATCATCATTCCATCTTCTTGCTCCATGGCATCTTCGTACTTTTTTATAGCCGTGATTACAGGATTATTTAAATGGAAGATATTTTCAAGTACGGTTTTGTCTTCTTCAAAATGAGGATCCTGTTCAAAAAGAGCTACAGTAACCCCTTTATTTACCCAAGCTTTTCCTGAATCAGAAACTTCTTGACCCGCCAAAATGCGTAACAAAGTAGATTTACCAACCCCATTACGAGCAATCAACGCTATTTTATCACCTTCGTTAATATGGAATGAAATATTGCTAAAAAGTGGATTAATGCCATAACTTTTGGTTAACCCTTCAACTGAAACATAATGCATAACGCGAAGATAAGGCTTAAATGGCAGGCTTAAAAACTAGAGACCTATGATATAAAAGCTATGATGGTAGAAACTGCAATGAACTTTGTACTTTTACAGCTGTTATTCAACCTATATGAAGCAATTCGACGTTCCAATAAATTACAGAAGTCCCTTAATAACTGCGGTAAAACAATACCGTAAGCAACAAGACAAACTTAAAAAAGATGGTACGCCAACTCTTTTAGATTTGGGAAACATGCATATTTATTTGGCCCGACATTTTGGTTTTTGCTATGGTGTTGAAAATGCCATTGAAATTGCTTTTAAAACGATTGAAAATAACCCAGGTAAGCGCATTTTTTTGTTGAGTGAAATGATTCATAATCCACAAGTAAATGCCGATTTAGTATCTATGGGAGTGCAATTTTTACAAGATACTTATGGTAAGCAAGTGATTTCTTTCGATGAAATTACTTCTGATGATATTGTAATAATTCCTGCATTTGGAACCACACTAGCCATTGAAAAATTATTAGCAGAAAAAGGCATTCAAACAGCTAATTATAATACCACTTGCCCTTTTGTAGAAAAAGTATGGAACCGAAGCGAACAAATAGCAG
>Ga0194047_10000128_pt1 | contig 52693 bp, 52 predicted proteins | sample JunL225m_MetaG_2_FD_160070 | JGI IMG/M metagenome (GOLD analysis project Ga0194047, IMG submission 160070) | Anoxic zone freshwater microbial communities from boreal shield lake in IISD Experimental Lakes Area, Ontario, Canada - Jun2016-L221-5m | ecosystem: Environmental > Aquatic > Freshwater... | reverse complement strand
GTTTCAGTCGTTGCTTGGTGGCCTTGAGCCGGGCATTACGTTTATTTGTCTGGCACTACAATCGGCGTCAGCGTCTCATCAATTCCAACTTTAATTTCAAAAGTAAGTTGTGTCTTGCTTCTTAGACACTCCCTAAATTTTGCGCCTCTTTTCGGATGAAATGATGCTTAAACTTACTTTTAAAATAAGGGTTTCCTCAAAGCTTTTAATGGATACTACCTTCAGAATGTATCCATTTTTTATGGTATAGTTACTCCGCTAGATATTATAAACAATCAGAAACTAACTTGGAGATAAATAATAATGTTCGAGCGTTGTAGCGGAATATTACTCCATCCTACCTCCCTTCCCGGACCCTACGGTATTGGGGAACTAGGAGAGATGGCTTACAAATTCGTGGATTTTCTGGTCGCTACAGATCAGACCTTATGGCAATTTATGCCGCTCAACCAAACTGGCTACGGCGACTCTCCCTACTATAGTCTTTCGGCGTTTGCCGGAAATCCGTTGCTGATTAATTTAGACAAATTGGCAGAGGAAGGCTTCCTAAAAGCAGAAGACTTGCACAACATGCCAAATTTCCCTGCCGAACGGGTTGACTTCGGTCCGGTTATTGAACGCAAGAAAAAAATCTTGGGAAAATCTTATCGGCATTTCAAAGCAATGGCTTCGACAGTGTTGAAGAAAGAATTGGCGCAGTTTGAAAATGATAATAAAAATTGGCTGCCTGATTTTGCCTTATTCATGGCGTTAAAGGAGCATTTTGGGGGTGGCGTTTGGAATACTTGGGACAGCGATATAGCGAGGCATGAGTTAAGCGCTATTACTAAATGGCAAAAAACGCTGGCGGATGAGATAGGCTACTATATTTACTGCCAGTTCCAGTTTAACCGCCAATGGGTAGCTCTACGCAAATACGCCAACGAAAAAGGTATCCAATTAATCGCAGACATACCCATTTTCGTGGCTTATGATAGCTCGGATGTTTGGGCAAACTCGAATGTATTTTACCTTGATGAAGAACTCAACCCTACCCATGTTGCAGGAGTGCCACCCGATTATTTCAGCGAAACCGGGCAACGTTGGGGTAACCCGCTCTATAATTGGGGGAAACTGAAAGCTACTGGCTACGAGTGGTGGATTGAACGTTTCCGGCAAGCCCTGAAAATGGCAGACATTGTGAGAATAGATCATTTCAGAGGCTTTTACAATTACTGGGCGGTTCCTGCTTCAGAAGAAACTGCTATAAAAGGTGAATGGCGAATGGGACCGGGCGCAGACGTTTTTGATAAGATTCGCGAAACGCTGGGGGATTGTCCGATTGTAGCCGAAGATTTAGGCGAGATGGTTCCAGAAGTTTATGAGTTGCGCGATCAACTTGGTTTGCCCGGCATGAAGATTATCCAGTTCGCCTTCTCAGACGATGCCTTGAATCCCTTTTTACCGCACAACCACACCAAAAATTCGGTGGTTTACACCGGAAGTCATGATAACGATACTTCAATCGGTTGGTACGAAAAAGCCCCACCTGATGAACAGCACCGCGCCAGAATGTACACCAATAGCGATGGTCGCGACATCAACTGGGCATTGATAAAGCTATCGTTCAGTTCGGTTGCAGATATGGCTATTATCCCCTTGCAGGAAGTGCTAGGTTTGGATAGCTCTGGGAGGATGAACTTCCCCGGTCGCCCTGCCGGTAATTGGCAATGGCGCTTTAGCTATGACCAACTTTTACCCGGTATGGCAGAGTACCTGAAAACACTTACCAACCTCTATGGTCGCGACCCTGAGACGATGAGAAAACGCAAGAAGTTGGCGGAGCGCAAATAAGAGAAACCGAAAGCCTGAGATAGCGACAGAGAATTTTATAATTAAATGTCTGGGTAGTCCGTTGGGCTACCCGGTTTTGTTAGCCAGTATAAAACGAATGGTCAGTGAAATGTTAAAAGTTTCGTTAATTGCCACGGTTTACAATGAAGCCAGCAATATAGAAAAGTTGCTGAACAGCCTGCGTGAGCAAACGCGCCGCCCTGATGAAATAATAATCGTGGATGGTGGTTCACAAGATGGCACACCTGCTATAATCAAAAACTGGGCTGAAACAAACCCGGATTTACCCTTGAAACTGATTATAGAACGGGGCGCAAATATATCGCGGGGGCGCAACCTTGCGATTGCCGCCGCCTCACATGAGATTATCGCTGCCACTGATGCGGGTGTACGCTTGCTACCCATCTGGTTGGAAAAGCTGTTACAACCGTTTTACATTAGCCCAAATGCCGTATCTTGCGGCTTTTTCCGCGCCGACCCTACTGCCGATTCTGCTTTTGAAATAGCGATGGGTGCAACTGTATTGCCCACCGCTCGCGATATTAAGCCGGAGAAGTTCTTACCAAGCAGCCGTTCAGTTGCGTTCCCGCGCAACGCATGGGAAAAGATAGGCGGCTACCCGGAATGGCTCGATTATTGCGAAGACCTGATTTTTGATTTGGGCTTGTTAAAAGCGGGCTATCCTTTTGTCTGGCAGCCCGAAGCAGAAGTGCTGTTTCGACCCCGGAGCAATCTAAAAGCCTTTTACATTCAATATTATCGCTATGCACGCGGAGATGGCAAAGCCGATTTATTCCTAAAGCGCCACCTATTGCGCTATGTAATCTATCTGGTAGCTGCCCCGCTAATAATACTAATGGCGAGACGTTGGAAATTATTCTGGCTAGTATTATCATTTGTTGGTGAGGGATATGTCTTTAAGCCGCATCGCCGTTTGATTCTGAATGAAATACAGGGCTGGCAAAAATTGGCTTTACTAAAAAAAATACAGGCACTTTTGTTAGTTCCGCTGATTCGCCTTACCGGAGATGTGGCAAAAATGATCGGCTATCCGGTTGGAGTATTTTGGCGTGTCTGCAAAGAAAGAAAAAAGATAAAATGATTGAATGGATACAAAGTAACAGCAAAAAGTAAAGGGGTAATATGGGAACATACCTGTCTTTATTTCGAGCAATCAACGTGGGAGGAAATGCTCAGGTAAAAATGGCTGCCCTCACGGAAGTACATGAAGCTCTTGGATTGAGCAATATAGCAACTTATCTGCAAACTGGCAACGTTGTATTTGATAGTAAAGAAATCGACCCTCATCAACTCACCGAGCAAATAACAACTGAATTTGAAAAAAGGTTTGGCTTCCATACAGAAGTTATGCTACGAACTCAGGCTGAATTAAAAGAAGTCTTTGCTAACAATCCTTTTATAAACCAACCGGAGAAAGAGACCAAATGGGTAGTGGTAATGTTTTTGTCAGATACACCGGATGAGCAAGCACAGCACAATTTTAGCTCAGCCTTCTCTGGTCTCGAAGAACTCCACCTATCTGGCAAAGAATTATATATCTACTACCCGAATGGTATTGGTACCTCAAAACTTATCAACGCGGTAATCGAAAAAAAGCTAAAAGTGACCGGAACCGGACGAAACTGGAATACTGTAACAAAATTAGCCGAGATAATGCAGCGTTAAACGGGGTTCTCCGGGAAAACCTCGCCATTTACTACCTCGCGCGTACTGGACAATTTGGTCAAGACAAGAGGCGCGGTAAGGATAGAAATCCCCTACGCTTAATTTGCGCCGAGAGTACACAGGTACACAGATAGATTACCCGTTTGCCGGATTTCTGCCCGCTTCGCTTTGTGCCTGCCCCATCTCTTGCAACTTTTCTTCGGCAGTGCGACTGGCTTCATTCAGACTAGGATTGCCTGACCCAAGCGCAGTATTTCCATCCAACCAAAGACGACTAGCCACATGTTTGTCGGATAGTTCGGGACGATTCAGGATTAATTGGTGCATCACCATTTCCAATCGCAGAGGGTCATCCATCATTTCGGAAGGCAGACCATGCCCCGATTGACCCAAGAAATCACGGAAAGAGGTCACAACGCCCTTACGCAAAATATGTTCAAGCTGGGTATCATATAGGATACCACGCGCCTGAACTTCTGCTCCGGCAAGTTGCTTTACCACCGTTATTCTGAGTTTCTTTTCGCCATCGGCAGGCTTACCACAACTAGCCATAACCACTATCTCCGGCGCGAGAGCAGTGCCTCCGCATAAGTCGCGAGGGATTCCTCTAAACCGAGATCGATTAACTTCTTTTTGTCACCCAACCGCAGTGCCGATAATTCCGTTGAAGTAAGGTCATAGTTCGGCAGCAATTCATCAGGCTGGAAAATGACTTTACGGCGAAACACTTCATCGCCCATCGCAATATACACGATTTCTTTAAGAACCCGCAGGCTCATGAGAATATAGTCTCCTTATAGCGTGATTCGATTGAAAATAGATGTGTATCACTTCACAAGCGTGCTAATTATAACATAGTATCACGATATAAATCAGCAATATAAGCAGCCAAATCCTAATAAGGCTTTGACATTAACTATTACTTTAGGCAAACTGGTTATCCCAAACTGTCATTGTATAATTCAGTTGGCTCTCCTTTGGTTTGCTTTAAGCTTCAGAACTCAAATCTTACCAAATCAGAGACTCTTTTGTCCAAACGCATTTTCCTGGCTCGCGACTTGAAATGACTCGACAAACTTGAATAGCTATGCTATAATCATTCGGCTAAGGTTAGGGGAGCAAATTAGCCCCCTGAATTTTTTTTGACTGAATTTGTGATGACAGGAAATCAAAATGGCAAAAAAAGCGGATAGGATTATAATTCATCTCGCCTGTACAAGTTGCAAAGAGCGCAATTATACCACCACCAAGAACAAGCGCAATGACCCTAACCGGCTTGAGCTTAGCAAGTTTTGCAAGCGCGAACGCAAAGTGGTGATTCATCGCGAAACTAAATAAAGGCGAGGAGAACAACGCTTTATGGCAGACAAAAGCTTGCTAGATGACCCATCAATAGAACCACCTTTAGTGCGTTTTGCTAAAGATTCTAAAGAAGAGATGGGCAAGGTAGAGTGGCCCAGTCGCAAGGAAACACGCAACATGACCATCGTGGTTATCGCGCTTTCCGGCGTAATGGCTGCCGTGCTTGGCGCACTCGACTTGATTCTTACGGGATTGTATGGTTTGCTTAGAGGTTTGTTCAACGTCTAGCTTCTTAAATTGAGGTTCACTGAAATGGAAGAGACTCCGCAGGAAGAGCCGGAGATGCAAGAAGAAATACTTGAATCGGCTGAGGAAGCCACGGTAGAAGAGACGGCAGCGCAAAAAGCGCTGGCACCTGTTACAGCCGAACGCCCCTCTCTATCACCCAGCACCGGACACCAAGAAAACATGGGGCGGCGCTGGTATGTGATACACACTTATTCCGGCTATGAAAACAAGGTGAAGCGAGCGCTAGAACGCCGTATTGATTCAATGGATATGCGCGACAAAATCTTTAGGGTTATTGTGCCTACCATTGAAGAAGCCGAAATTAAAAACGGTTCTAGGCATACCGTTCAGCGCAAAGTTTATCCCGGCTATGTTCTGGTAGAAATGGTTATGACCGATGAGTCTTGGTATGTAGTACGCAACACTCAGGGCGTAACCAGCTTCGTTGGCAGCGGCAACAAGCCAACGCCCCTCGGCGAAGATGAGATGCAGTTGATTACGAAGCAGATGGAAGCACAGGCACCTAAAATCAAAACTAGCTTCCAAGTGGGCGAAGCGGTCAAGATTATTGATGGGCCTTTCACTGACTTCACCGGTATGATTGACTCGATTGATAATTCCAAAAGCAAGGTAACCGTGATGGTTAGCATATTCGGGCGAGAAACCCCGTTGACCCTCGATTTCTTGCAAATTGAGAAAATTGTGTAGTTCTGGGGAGATATAAAAAGTGGCTAAAAAGGTTAAAGCAATTGTAAAGTTGCAACTGCCTGCCGGTAAGGCAACTCCTGCACCGCCGGTTGGACCTGCGCTCGGTCAGCACGGTATCAACCTGATGGGCTTCGTTAAAGAATACAACGAACGCACCGCACAGCAGGTAGGGCAGATTATTCCGGTCGAAATTACTGTTTTTGAAGACCGCTCATTTACTTTCATCACCAAAACTCCGCCTGTCGCCGACTTGCTTCGGAAGGCTGCTGGAGTGGATAAAGGTAGCGGCAAACCTAACACCGAAAAAGTGGGTAAAATTACTCGCACTAAGGTTGCGGAAATTGCCAATATCAAGATGAAAGATACCAACGGTACAACTATCGAAGCCGTTGTAAAGCAAGTTGAAGGCACTGCCCGCAGCATGGGCATTACCGTAGTCGATTAAGTTTATAAAGTGGGAGGGCATAGCTGCCCATTAGTACCACAGGAGGTATAGCACCATGGAACATGGCAAGAAATACACCGAAGTTGCCAAGCAGGTAGATGGCAAAAAAACTTACAAGCTGGATGAGGCAATTGCTCTCCTTAAAAAAACCAGTTATGTAAAGTTTGACCCAACCATAGAATTGCACTTCCGGTTAGGCATTGACCCACGCCACGCCGACCAACAGGTCCGCAGCACCGCCGTTCTGCCACATGGCACTGGCAAGCAAGTCCGCATCTTGGTGTTTACTCAGGGCGAAGGTGAAATCCTTGCTCGGCAGGCAGGCGCAGACTTCGTGGGTAGTGATGATTTAATCAAGCAAATCGAAGGTGGCTGGACTGATTTCGACATAGCAGTTGCTACCCCGGAACAAATGGGGAAAGTAGGTAAACTCGGTAAAATACTGGGACGGCGTGGCTTGATGCCCAACCCAAAGAGTGGTACCATTTGCCAACCTAGCGAACTGCCGCGTGTTATTCAAGAAACTCGCCGCGGTAAAGTCGAATTTCGCAACGAGCCAAAAGCAGGTCTAATACACGTTGGAGTCGGCAAGCTCAGCTTCAGTGAGCAACAGATTCGCGAAAACGTGTTGAACTTGATTGAAGGTATAGTGCGCAACAAGCCTTCCGGCGCTAAAGGCATTTACATTAGAAGCATTACTCTTACCAGCACTATGGGTCCTGGCATTCACCTAGAGGTGAACCCGACCTTAGCAGAGGTAGGTAACACTAACTAATTGGGATTACCTTAAAGTATTCCCTAACTATGGAATTTTCTGAGCGTACTTTCGCTCAACCCAAATATATAGTCCTGCCAGAGACAGCCGGCGCAACAGCTTAAAAGCGGCGTTTGCCGTAGCCCGCCGAGGTAAGACGTAAAAGGGAAAAGATACAATCAAATAGTTCAACCGTCCTTACGCCCTTTTTATCGGCGTGCGGTTTACTATGTATGATTGCACCCTTTTGCGACCTGCCCCGGTAGTACCGGTTAGGTAGGAACGCAAAAGGGTTTTTTATTGTCGATTATTGGGCTAAAGCCCGAACAATATAGTCCGAAATCTGTAAGGAAGGAGGTGAATAACGAGTGCCTACACCGAAAAAAGCCGTATTGACAAATGAACTTTCTACCCTATTCGAGAAAAGTACAATTGCGATTTTGACCGAATATCGTGGCATGCGCGTGTCGGAAATTACTAACCTGCGTCGCAAACTGTTGCCCACCGGCACAGAATATCATGTTTCAAAAAACACTCTGTCGCGTCGTGCTGTCAAGGGATTGGGTTGGGAAGGTTTGGATAGCGTCCTGACCGGACCTAGCGCAATTGCTTTTGTTGGAAGCGATCTGGTAAAAGGCGTTAAGGAGTTACTCAATTTCCAGAAAGACTCCAAAGTCTTTAAGATAAAAGTCGGAATTCTGGGTGGCAAAGTTATCGAAGCTGCGAAGTTGGAAGAGCTTACTAAACTACCCACCAAAGAAGTATTAATCGCCCAATTGATGGGCAGCCTGAATGCGCCCGCCAGCAATTTGGTAAGCGTGCTGTCGCAACCGCCCCAGCAACTGGTTAACGCTATGTCCGGTGTCCCGCGCAACTTGGTTAACGTATTGAACCAACGTAAGTTGCAGCTTGAAGAACAAAATTAAGTTGATAGTTAAGCCGGAATTGTCCGGCAAAGTAAATTAAAAGAAGGAGTATGTTAGCACAATGGCTACCGTAAATGAAATTGTAGAGCTTATTGCTCAGTTGAACATTCTGGAAGTAAGTGAACTCGTTAAGCAATTGGAAGATAAATTCGGCGTAACCGCAGCCGCTCCAGTGCAGTTTGCGGCTGCTCCGGCTGCAGCTGCGGCTGCTCCAGTGGAAGCTGCTCCAGTGGAAGCTAAGACCGAATTTGACCTCGTTCTGACCGACATCGGCGCTGAGAAAATCAAGGTTATTAAAGTAGTGCGCGACCTTCGCTCCGACCTCGGCTTGAAAGAAGCCAAAGAACTAGTTGAAGCTGCTCCTAAGGCAATTCTCGAAGCCGTTACCAAAGAAGCCGCTGAAGCCGGTAAAGCCAAGTTGGTTGAAGTTGGCGCTAAGGCAGACGTGAAGTAATTTCGCCTCTTCTGGAATCAAAACCCCCTTACCCCCCTATACAGGTAAGGGGGCTTTGCTTTTTTATAAAGCTACTAAAATCAGCATTGAAAAAAGTAAAATAGCCTCACTCCATTGAAATAGTTCCAAGCGATTACGTACCTGTTTAAGGCTAGTTTCCACCTCTTCTTTAGTTGGCAACATATGAATATGATCCATTGCTACCATCAACGAAGGAATTGACCCATTTGCCATCATCCATTGGGGCATCAGCTTGGACAACCTATCCCAAGCAGGACTTGCCAGAAATAAGCCATTTACAAATAGCAATAAATAAACCAGAAACTCTCCGGCTTCTATCGTAATATTGCCAGAACTTATGACAAGCTCCAGCGTTTCGCTCAAAACTAACACCACAGAACCTAAATGTAATAAAACTTCATAACGCTTAATAAGGCGGCTTACACCTAGCGCTTGCGAGGGAGAAATGGAAAGAATAGACCAGACTGTGTTAACCGCTATAATTGATCCAATCGCACCACCCGCCAGCGCCAGAAATCCGGTATAGTGCAGAAAAATAGCAAAACTGTGCATAATGGTGGCTCAAAAAAACTTTCTTTAGAAATCCAATAAAATAATATCAACATCAATTCCATATTATATTAAGGAAATAAATTTAAAGAAATATATATAGGACTAATGGCTAGAATTATGATGAAAAAGCTTGAAATAAAAAACAAGGGGTTTAAATCCCTTGCCTGAAATCGTCTCCATTGCAAGCACCGTTTAAAACTTAGTGGTTCTCATTCTTGATATCGCGTTTCGCCAAATGCTTGCTGTAATTTTCCACATAAGCTACAAGCCGCGTCTCAAGCGCCTTCAATTCTCTAGAGCCTAACACTTGAATTGCTGTTTCAAGGTCATCACTTTCAGCCAAATACATAATTTGAGGACCTTCACCGGCTATCTTCAGCCAACCGTCAGTCACACTCATATCGAGTTTTCCCAGCAAGGGGAGAAATTCGTTTGAGATAAAGTCTTTATATTCCCGCTCTTTTTCCGAACGGATATCCCACAAGAAAAACAACGTACTCATCGCACAAACTCCCCTTATCTGCTACTACCTAATAACAAATTTCGTATCAGGATTTGATAATAATTATAATGACAAGTAGAAAGAAAGCAAGTGGATTTCTATTTGATATTTTGCGTCCGCTAAAGGGGCATGCTATAATCCCCATAAATGATAAGGGATAATGCGGTTGTGTTAAGTAAATTCCGCTCCTCTCTTGCTACCCTATTATAGAGGTTCTTAATAAAGCGATAAATATCTACCGTGATTTGCGGATGATTTTCAGATACAATCTCCTCGTTTCAATGTGGAAGTTTGATTTATACCTCGCTAACTACCTGATACGCGCTTGTCGCGTCCGATGCCCGGCGGTTCTGGGCAACTGTTTTGTATATAATCCAGGAGGAGCATTTAATCAATGCGAAATTTCAGAAAGTTAGGGTTACTTGTAGCTTTTATAACGCTACTAAGCGTTTTATTAGTTGCTTGTGGTGACAATACCGCTACTCCGGTACCGGCAACAACTGCCGCTGCGACTAAAGCTGCGACTACTGTCGCTGGCACTACTGCTGCTGGCAAAAAGCTCAAAGTAGGACTGGTAACAGATGTCGGTCGTGTAAATGACAAGAGCTTCAATGAATCTGCATGGAACGGTGTGTTGCAGGCTCAGAAAGAGCTTGGTTACGATGTTAAATACGTCGAAACCACCGATACCAAAGATTATGCTAAAAACATCAAAACTTTCGTAGATGACAAGTATGATGTTATCGTAACCGTAGGCTTCCTTATCGGCGATGCTACCATCGAAGCTGCCAAAGCCAACCCAACCATCAAATTCATCGGCGTTGACCAAGGGCAAGATGCGAAAAACCCGATTGCCAACCTTGCCGGACTCATCTTCGATGAGGACAAAGCGGGCTTCTTAATCGGCGCATTGGCGGCAGGCGTAAGCAAGAGCGGCAAACTCGGCGCGGTACTAGGTACCAAATCTGTTCCTCCCGTCTTCAAGTTTGGCGAAGGCTATAAAAACGGCGCCGCTTACCTCTGGGCAAATAACCCCAAACTAGTCAAAGCCGGCAAAGCACCTGAAGTAACTCTGACCTACCACCCAGACGGCGACAATGCTTTCAGTGACCCGGTATGGGGTTCACAACAGGCTGCCGCTCTCATCTCTGCCGGTAACGATGTTCTCTTCGGCGGCGGAGGCAACACCGGCAACGGCGCAGTTGAAAGCGCAGCCGATAAAGGCATTTACGCAATCGGTGTTGATACCGACCAGTATTACACCCTGCCGAAAGCTGCATCACGCTTGATTTCTAGCGCTACCAAACTCATCACCCCCGGTGTATTCGGCTTGCTGAAAGCCGTCGGTGATGGAAGCTTCAAGGGCGGAAACAACGTTGGACCTGTTGGGCTTGCTCCTTTCCACGACTTGGAAAAGGATGTTCCTCAAGAACTGAAAGATGCGCTCACTGCCATTGACAAAGGTCTTAAGGATGGTTCCATCAAAACGAATGTGGTAGTCAGCTAAGCTGATTTTCTCTTCATTTTTGAATTGGGAGGGCGGTTTAATAGCCGCCTTCCACAGAATACCCCTCACATTTTGCTGGAGAAAGAATGGCTTCACCTGCCGTAGCGTTTGAAACCGAAAAAAGAAATATCCTGGCAAAAATATTCCGCCAATTATTTATCCCACTGCTGGGCATAATAACCGCTCTGATTGTAGGAGCGTTAATTATCTTTATATCGGGTTTCAGCCCGTTACAGGCTTACGGTGGTTTGTGGAAAGGCTCATTTGGCGACCTAGAAGCAATAAACGGTACGCTCGCCACCGCGACCCCGTATATGTTCACTGCATTGGCAGTAGTCTTTGCCTTTCGCGCAGGGCTGTTTAACATTGGAGCGGAAGGGCAAATAAAAATCGGGGCGATTTCCGCCGCTTGGGTTGGAATAAACGTTGGTGGCTTACCCAGTTTTCTTGCCATCCCTCTCACGCTGGCGGGCGGATGCCTTGGCGGAGCGTTATGGGGCGCAATACCGGGCGCACTCAAAGCTTGGTCAGGAGCGCATGAAGTAATTACCACCATTATGCTAAATTATATCGCCACCTTCATTACCTCTTGGCTAGTAGGCGCAGACGGACCCATGAAAGCCCCCGCTCGCATGAGCCAGAGCGACCAAATCGGCGAGAACGCCCGTATCGGCACTATCGTGGCAGGGCAACCGCTACACTGGGGTCTGGTAATCGGTGTCACAATGGCGTTAACGGTCTGGTTTATTCTCTACAAAACACCGCTCGGCTTGGAAATACGCACGGTAGGCGCAAACCCAAGCGCGGCACGCTATGCGGGTATCAATCTGAAATTTATACTGCTGGCTACAATGGCAATCGCCGGGATGTTAGCGGGTATGGCAGGCTCGCTTGAAGTAATGAGTAGCCCCGGTTTCCGCTACCGCTATAATGCCGCCTTGGGTTCGGGCTACGGCTTTGACAGCATCGCCATTGCGCTACTTGCCAAAAACAACCCATTGGCAGTAATTGCCGCTGTAATTCTCTTTGGTGCGCTCAAGCAGGGCGCAAGCCAAATGCAATTTGACACAGTCGCGGCAGATGGGCGACAGTTACCCGGCGACCTGATTTTAATGATACAAGCGTTGGTAATTCTCTTTGTAGCCGCCGATCAGGTATTGCGTTGGTTGTACCGAATCAAAGCTCAGAGTGGTGAGAGCGTAGTATTAACACGCGGTTGGGGTAAGGCAGATTAGAAGATGGCACAAACAGCCCTGAAAATTGGCAATAATTTAAAAGTGTCGCGCTGGTTACGCAAATACACCATCTGGATAGCGCTGGCAGCGGTTGTTCCGGCTGTGTTTATCTGGCGTTCGGCGGTGGGACAACAGCCCGTAATTGACACATTTTCGGTAATCATTTTCACACTGGCATTTTCCACTCCCATAACGCTTGGCGCATTGAGCGGCACTTTCTCCGAACGTAGCGGCGTGGTGAACATTGCGATTGAAGGCATGATGCTTTCAGGCGCATATTTCGGCGCACTTTTTACTAAAATAACCGGAGAAATTTGGATTGGCTTTATTGGGGCGATTCTTGTAGGTGGCTTACTGGCATTATTTCACGGGGCGCTCTCAATCTATTTCAGAGTAGATCAAATCATCAGCGGCACGGTAATCAATATTTTCGCCTTTGGTTTGACGAGCTTTCTTCACAGCCTTACAAAAAAAACGGCAGATGCTACCCCTTCAAAGCTCCCTGCTATCAGTTTTAAGGTGGAAAACACTTCTTTCACGCTAGGGTTTGTCACAATCCTTGGCATAGTTGCCATCTTTGTCGGGCATTATGTGCTGTTCAAAACGCGCTGGGGCTTGCGTACCAGAGCGGTAGGCGAAAATCCTAAAGCCGCCGATACTGCCGGAGTAAACGTTTTTAAAGTACGCTACATAAACGTGGTAATTAGCGGCATGTTGGCAGGTACGGCAGGGACATATTTCTCGCTACAGGTGCTAGGCGGTTTCACCGAAGGTATGACGGTAGGCACAGGCTTTATCGCTCTGGCTGCCATGATTTTCGGCAATTGGAATCCGCTAAACGCTTGGGGAGCAGCATTGATTTTCGGCTTGTGTATCACCGCTGATAGCATGTTGCAAAGTTGGTACGGTAACATTACATGGCTACATACCATCACACAGGCTATTCCCTACGTAGTTACAATTGTGGTAGTAGCAGGAGTTATCGGCAGAAGTCGCCCACCAGCATCAGTTGGCGTGCCGTACACTAAGCAATAGAGCCGTCCTCACCTGTGGGTGCGTCATAATCCCCGATAACAGAGTCAGGCTCTTCGCCCGATTCTATGCGAGACATGGCTTCGTCAAATTCGGGTCCGATGTCCTCTCCCGCTTGTTGGGCAAGCTGTCGGGCAATATGCGCCACGCTTTGAGGGTCCTCCCCATCTACCCCTGCCAACATGTGGTCAATTTCGTAAAGCTCGTTACCTTCGTTGCTACTCCCGCGCCTGACCGCAAAACGTGAAAACATGCGCGATAAGGCTTTATTGCCGCATTTTGGACAAGCCAAATCGGCATTCTCACTAGTTTCAGGGGCGGCAGCAATCGAACGGAAAAACAAATTCGATTTAGACTTACAGACTCCACAGCGGTATTCATAAATAGGCATAGATTTACATCCTCTTAATAAAAAACTTGACAAATTTAACATTAAACTATAACATAATAATACAACTAATTAATAATTTCTAAATTCCAGATAATGTAAAATCCAATGCATAAGATTCTAATAGTTGAAGACGATTCAATTATTCAAGACCTTGTAAACGCCACGCTTGGCGGTGACAATCGTTATACCCTTCTACAGGCATATGATGGACATACAGGTTTGGAAATTGCCAAAAAAGAAAGCCCAATTCTGATTCTCCTCGACCTCGATTTGCCTCGCCTTAACGGGTTAAATATCTGCCGCACATTAAAGTCCCATCCAGATTACGCCCATATCTATATTCTGATACTTTCTGCTATGACTCAAGAGAATGATATAAAAGCCGGATTAGATGCCGGCGCTAATGACTATTTTATTAAACCCTTCAGCCCGCTTGCTCTTCTACACCGTGTGGACGATATTCTCGATGGCAAATCAAATTGACACTAGTCTTTTCAGTAAGATAAAATTCTCCCAGCTAAAATAATACCACACAGGGGTTTGGAGGATTATTCCCAATCATGACAAGTAAAAAAATGAAACAGCCTAACCTATTCACCCTGCTTGAGCAGGTGCCGGGTCAGGTCTGGATGACGCTGGCAATGCTAAGTTTCGCTGCCGGTAATGTGTACGACCAAGCCGCTACCCAAAATATCAACCGACCCGGCGCATTAGCTGCCGCTACCATTCAAACGATACCTATAATAATCTATGCCTTAGCAGTTTACTTGATAGTAATCAGGCGACGGCGCAGCAACACAGCACATGTCGAGACCACTGAGGTTAAGCAGTATCGGGGGCAAGGGCGTTGGCTTTTTATGCTGGCGGGCGTTTTTACCCAAATCGGCACTGCCGCCTTTTTTCAAGCGTTGATTGTCAGCGGCTTTCAAGGCTTGAACATCACCCTCCCCTTCGTCCAAACTTGGGAACTAATCGCCATTATTATGGGCGTGGTATTTTTAAAGGAGAAAGCCACCCGCTATATCTACGCCGGAATGATAATAATGGTTATCGGGTTGGCGGGCGTGGCAATTGCTACCCATTCGCAAGAAAACCCCTTTCTGTCTAAAGATTGGTGGTGGGCTATTCCTTTCGGCTTGGGCGCAGCATTTTGCTGGGCAAGCGCGGCAATCTTGGCTAGAGGAGGCATGAATCGGGGCGTATCAGCGTTCGGCGGATTGGCGTTACAATATTTTGCAGGCGCAATTGGGGCGTTTCTCCTGATGTGCGTGCTAGGCAACGGCAAGTTCGAGCTACTCACTTTCAATGAAATTGGACAGCAGTTTACCTTGAGCGAACAAGTGTGGCTTTACCTACTGGGTGGCGCAATAATCAACGGGATTCTGGCAACCGGCTTCTTAACCTTTGCCTTGCGAGTTGCGCCTGCCTACAAGGTGCTACCTATCAACGCGGTGTATCCAGCGCTGGCGGTATTACTGAGTTGGTTGGCGCTAGGCGACCGCAATCGCCCCGATTTGTGGGCGTTTCTCTCATTGCTGGTAGTGGCAGCAGGTCTAATCTTCACACAGGTTGGTCCGATAATCCTTCCGGCAAGAGCAAGACCGGGCATAGCCAGAAAATAGCTTCGCCCGTTTGCATATAGGCTTATATTATAAGCAATACTTTCGCCCAGAACAGAAAAATGAACCTAAATTTAGACAAGGGGCTTAAACCCCTTGCCTGTCCTGTAGTCACAACTAGTATTAATGCACTTGGAGTATAGAAAATATGAGTGCAACCGAATTGACAATGGACGAAATTGTCCAAGAAGCGGTGGATAACAAAGTGTGGGCATTGGTAGGCGCAAGTTCCAACCCCAACAAGTACGGCAATGTTATCCTGCACAATATGACGAACGCAGGTTATACCATCTACCCCATCAACCCCCGCGCTACCCAAATTGACGGCATTACTTGTTACCCAAATCTTTCGGCATTGCCCGAAAAACCGACAGTGGTAGATTTTGTCTTACCCGCCAAACTTTCGCTACCCTTTCTGGAGGAAGCGGCAAGGTTGGGTATCAGAACGGTCTGGTTTCAGCCCGGCGCAGAATCGATGGAAAACATCGCCTATGCAAAAGAACTAGGCTTACAGGTAGTCTATAACGCCTGCTGCATGGTAGCAAAAGGGCGGAGGCATTGGCGTTAATCAAACCAATTGCTACCAGTAAGCTGAAGTCCGGCAGTTTCTGTTCGGTTAAGGAACTAAAAGCAGGGTTGGCGAAACCTTTCAAATGGTTCTTAAGTCTGTTGCTTTTGGCGCAACCAAATCGGAAAATCATTTACCAGCTTACTGACATAATTCTTACTGGTTTGGTCAACAAATTCCTGTAGCATTCTTTGTCCTGCTGACTCAAGAATAATTGGCGGTAGCAGTTTGAACATATCAATCTGGCTAGAATCAAATCCAAGATTTACTTGGCTGATAATACGGGTATCGCCGTTCTCTTTCGGCATTATATCAATGTTAGCTCCGAAAGTGCCTACAATATAACCATGTGGCAAAGCATCAATCAATGCGGTTGGTTTAAAAAATGAAATTGTGCGATTCGCTGAATCTATTCTAATTTCAACATCCACCACCACGTTCATCTTAAAAGCTAATACAGGCATACTGCAAAACAGCCGTGCTTGTCCGCTATTCTTACGTACTTGTATGCGGCTAATATTTGGTATATTGACCAGTAACATTTTTATATCGCTTAGGTATTCAAAGATATAATCGGCTTTCGCATTTATGGTATAAGCATGTTTAACCTCGCTTCTTACCAAAAATTTGTTTGCATCGGGAGAAGACATAGCTTATGTGTCCTTCCTAGTTAGGACTAAAAAGTGAGATTTATTATGTTTTTAAGAATCCAATTGATAAACTTTTGGTTATTTTGCCAAAACCAATTCTAGGGTTTTGAGATTGCGAGCAACTGCCTTCCAGCCAATTTTGTTGCTATCCAAAATAGCCTTGAGTATCTCAAATCCCTGACCTTCCTTACTCCATCTTGCTTAATAAAACTACGGGTAACAATGCTTTTAGGTTTTCTACAACGCCATTTATTAAACTAACTGTAGTTTATATAGGTTATTTTGCTTATTTTTAGTATAGCATAACGCCTCAACAAAGTAAATTAATTATATACTACCTGCATATAAACGATTAAAAATATATCTATATGCAATTATAGAATTTAAAAATGCAGAATTTTCAACTCATAAAGAATTGCATGAGATATTATAAGTAGCTTTGTAGGAATAGAATGGTGTTTGCTAAAGGATATAAAAAAGGTAGCTTGATAAATGCTACCTTCTCACATTGGGATTCTAAATAGGGGATTAAAGGGACAAGTAACCGCCAAAGCTTAGTGCCGCCAAAAGAGGTATCACGGTGATTAAGCCGTTCCCGGTTAGAAGATATTTCTTGTATTGGCTATGGTTGGGAGTGGCATAAAGATCGCGCTGTGCCTTGAACTGTACCAACAGAGCAACCACCTGTAAGATACCAATCCAGAGATGCCCAGTTGCAATCAAGTAAATGGCAAAGAAAAGCTGTGAGACATCAATGAAAGCATAAGAGATTTTTAGAGCATTATGTACTCCGTAATTTACCGGCAAAGTACGTAAGCCCAGCTTTCTATCACCCTCAATGCTCTTGATATCGTTCAAAATCAATAATCCAGTAGAAACAAAAACGTTTACAAGCGCCGTAATTAGCACTTCCCCTTTGAATGGACCAAAAATGAGCAGTCCTGAGAGCCAAGTCATCAAGGTATAGCCAAACCCGACAGAAAGTGGTCCAATCAAACCATTACGTTTGAACTCTACCGGTGGCATGCTATAAAACACGCCTAACAGCAACCCTAGTATGGTCATTATTATTAATATCGGACCACTTTTACTTGTAATAGCCAAAACTATTGAGAGTAAGATTGCAAGAATCGCGGCTAGGCTGAAATTCAGGATAGCTCCTCGCAAAGTAACCAACCCTGCCGGTATCGGTCTAGTTGGTTCGTTTATTGCATCAACATCGCGGTCAAAGAAATCGTTGATTGACTGGCTAAATCCGATTAAAAGTGGACCTACCAGTACCAGACCAGCAAAAGCCAACCAGAAAGTTTTCCAGTCCCAGAGCATAGCGCCACTAGCAAGAGCACCACTGATAAATCCTTGCGGACCCGAAACCCAAGTAACAGGGTCGAGAAGGTCAATATGCCCACGAAGAGTAGAGCGGACGTTCTGCGGCAAAATAGTTTGCGCCCGGCTATTCTTAGAGAGAGATTCTGATTGTCTCATCTTTACTTTAAATCCTATCTGATACTTTTTACTAAGATTTATCTTGATACTACGAATATCATACGGATATTCATATTTTGGAATAACCTTTGAGGCATAAATTTGAGCAACTCCTAGACCAGTTTACAATTATAAACTCACCTAAAAATTGCCATGTATAGAGTGAGACCAATGCTTTACATTATAACATATTGTCCAATTTTGCGAAGTAGGCTGAAATATACAAAAAGACAATTAAATATTACTAAGTGTTATGTTAAACTTTGTCTTACGCATGTGCTATGCTGAAATACGATTCTAGTTCTTATGCTAAGTGTAGTTGTAGTAATATGTGGGTGTAAAAACCTTATTTGCAGCTTGAAATTCACTTGCAAATATAGTTAGACAAAGGTAATATCGTTAAAAAAGGATCGTAAATGTAATTTTATGAGGTTGATAAGTAACATTTATACCCATAAAAGGTGTCTAGTGGTTGTATTTTGAGTTAGCTGAAGTTGATTGTAGGTTACGTATGGAAAGATATTCTCCTTCTCAAAGTATTCTAGTAGTAGAAGATAGCGATGAAGATTATGAGGCTATTTTATGGGCTTTTAAAAAGCTTGCAGCGCCTCAAATTGTTCGTCGTTGTGAAGATGTGGATGATGCGCTGGATTATCTGCACAAACATGGTAAGTATTCTCATGAGCTAGACCCTAGCCTAATCCTTCTCGACCTGAACCTACCCGGTACTGATGGCAGAGAAGTGTTACAACAAATAAAGCAAGACCCCAAACTCAAGATGTTGCCAGTGGTGGTGCTGACCTCTTCTTCTAATCCTCAAGATATTGATCGCTGCTATATAGAAGGGGCAAATAGTTATTTACACAAACCCGTTAATCTGGAGGGCTTTGTTAAATCTCTTAAGGTTGTGTTGGATTATTGGTTTGGGGCAATGGAACGGGTGTTTGAAGGGTACAAGAATTACCGAGTAGAACAACAACCAGCCTTTACTGATCCTATGTTAATAGAATTGCACTCCAGAATATCGAAATTCTTCTTGCGCTCCGAAACTCGCGCACAGGTGCTTGCTTATATTAAGGCGTTACTGAGCGATGCCAAACGCAAGAATTGCTGGCAGTTGGCATCGCAAGCGGGCGATAGCAACCCTGCCAAGATGCAGCGTTTGCTAAGCCATGCCCAATGGGATGCTGAATTGGTGAGAGACCAATTACGTGATTATATGGTTGAGCGGTTGGGACATCCCAATTCCGTTTTGGTCATTGATGAAGTCTGCTTTCCAAAGAAAGGTATTAAATCTGCTGGTGTGGCACGTCAGCTAAGTTTTCAAACAGATACTATTGAAAATTGTCAAAAAGGGGTTTTCCTTATATATAACAGCCCCTTGGGTAATGTTATTCTCGACCGCGAACTTTATCTGCCTCAAGAATGGATTAGCGATATCCAACAGCGCAGTTATGCTATGATTCCTGAAAATACGGTACACCATAGCAGACCTGAATTTGCGCTCCGCATGCTCGAAAGAACCGTTTCGGCAGGAGTACCTTTCCGTTGGGTTGCCGGTAATATAATTTACGGCAATGATAAAATTCTGCGTCAATGGCTGGGAGAGAAATCTATACCATTCCTCTTCGAAATAAATCCTGAAATAATGGAGTTGACTAGTGTTCCGCTGGAAATTACTGCTAATGGTATGGATAATTACCTTTCTTCCCTAAATTCTTCAACTTGGACACAGCTTAACTACAAGCAAAAGTTCTTTGGCTATGATTATTACGATTGGAACCTTATAAAAGTTGAAGGGCTACAAAAAAATAATGGCTGGTGTTACTGGATGTTAATTCGGCGCAAAGCCGAAACGCCCAATGAATACCGCTATTATCTGGTATTTGCTCCATCCTCTACTACTCTGGCTGATATGGTTCAAGTTGAGGGACAATATCGGCTCAATGAGAAAATCTGGAAGTTGGCTAAAAGCGAGGTGGGATTGGATCAATACGAGGTAAGATATTGGCACGGTTGGTATCGGCATATTACCCTGGCGATGGCAGCATACGTTTATTATGTATCCACTAACAGCTAAAATTGTAGAGCTAACTCAAAACATTTGAATAGAAGAAACGTTATATGGATAATGAACCTAGCCTAGAATCATTAATAACAAGTGATAATGTTGACCTGACAAATTGTGATAGAGAACCGATACATATACCGGGCAATATCCAACCTCATGGTGTGCTACTGGTACTTAAAGAGCCTGAATTAACTATTATACAAATCAGTAGTAATAGTTACCAACATCTTGGACTTCACCCTACTGAATTGTTGAACAAACCTATAAGCGTTATTCTCAAAAAAAACCAACTTAACTATCTACAAGCCAGCTTGAAGCGGGAGAATTACGAGAATAATCCCCTTTATATTTTTACTCTTAAGGTGCAGGGTCAAGTTTTCGATAGCCTGGTACACCGCATTCATGGCGTACTGGTTTTAGAACTAGAACCTTCTAAGTTTGTGAAAGCGGGTAATTCCCCTGATTTATACAACCACGTCAAATCTATGTTTTCTAGTTTATCCAGCAATATGACTGTACGCGAATTCTGTCAGGTAGTGACCGAACATGTTCAAAATCTTACTGGATTTGACCGCGTGGTAGTGTATAAGTTTGATGATGAAGGGCGCGGGGAAGTTTTGGCAGAATCTATTGGCGAGGGTATAAGCTCCTTTCTAGGCTTGCACTATCCTGCCTCGGATATTCCTAAACAAGCCAGAGCGCTTTATATGCTGAATTGGCTGCGCCTGATATGTAATGTTGATTATACGCCCGCGCCCTTAACCCCAATCTTGAATCCAGTAACTGCTAAGCCGCTTGATATGAGCTATTCAGTATTGCGTAGCGTTTCACCGATTCACATTGAATATTTGAAGAATATGGGCGTAAAAGCCTCGATGTCCATTTCTTTAATTCAAAATAATCACTTGTGGGGCTTAATTGCCTGCCATCATGAGTCGCCAAAATTTGTACCTTACGAACTGCGAACCGCTTGTGAATTAATGGGGCAAATTATCTCTCTCCAACTCTCTACCAGAGAGGAAAATGAGGATTTTGAATACAGGCTTCAAATTAAAGAGGTACACGCCCGACTAATTGAGCAGTTATCAATGCAAGAGAATTATATAGATAGGTTGCTTAATTATAATCCAAACTTATCCAATCTTATTAATGCAGGTGGGGTAGCGGTTTGCCTTGATGGCTCTATTTCTAAATTGGGAGAAACTCCCGATAATGCTCAAATTGCCAAATTAGTTAATTGGCTTTCTGATAGTGTTACCGATGATATTTTTTCTTCTAATTGTCTGTCTAAAGAATATTCGGAAGCGCAAAAATTTAAAGATATTTCAAGTGGCTTATTGTCAGTTGCTATTGTACGTTCACAGAAACATTTTATTTTGTGGTTTCGCCCAGAGATTATTCAAACGGTAAATTGGGGTGGTAATCCCAACAAACCAATGGAAATATCTGACGATGGAGAGCGTTTGTTGCCGCGCAAATCTTTCGAATTGTGGAAAGAAACTGTCCAACTAACTTCTCAGCCTTGGCTTGACTGTGAAATAAATGCAGCACGCGAACTAAAAGATGCTATTGTAAATATTATTTTACTGCGACAAGCCAATGAACTGGCACGACTCAATCGCGATTTAGAGCAAAGTAATATCGAACTGGATGCTTTTTCCTATATTGCCTCACATGACTTAAAAGAACCCTTGCGAGGTATGCATAATTATTCCAATATTTTGCTCGCGGATTACGCTAACCAAATTGATCAGGACGGTAAGGATAAACTAAAAACACTAGCGCGTCTTACCCAGCGCATGGAAGGGCTTCTAGATTCTTTGTTGTATTTTTCAAGAGTGGGAAGGATAGATTTCTCAGTAAGTGTTATAAATCTGGATGAAGTAGTACACCAAACATTGGATATACTGAGTGCGCGATTGGAACAGGATAAAGTCGAAGTGCGGTTGCCGCGTCCTCTGCCTATAATCAAATGCGATAAAGTAAGATTGGGCGAAGTATATAATAACCTAATAAGCAATGCTATCAAATATAATAACAAGCTGAAAAAATGGATTGAAATCGGTTATTTTGCGCCCGGTGAGCAAACCAATTCAAACCAAAAACTAGCCGATTACGATAATTCTTATATATTCTACGTAAAAGATAACGGTATTGGCATACGCGCAAAACACTTAGAATCTATTTTTCAGATTTTCAAGCGACTGCATGCTAGAGATCAATTTGGCGGTGGAACAGGCGCGGGGCTTACAATTACCAAGAAAATTATTGAGCGGCATGGAGGTGAAATTTGGGCAGAATCAGAATTTGGTGAAGGCAGTACCTTTTATTTCACTTTGCATTCAAGGAAATTAAAGTAATCACATGTACACTGACGAAGTGATACCTACACATCATTCAATATTATTGATTGAGGATAGCGAGGAGGATTACCAGACAATTCTATGGGTTTTTAAGAAACTAGCGGTTTCTTATCCGGTTTATCGGGTCGTAGATGGCGAGGAAGCGTTGGATTTTCTCAATCACAATGGCAAATATAGTTCCCAACCGCGATTACCTCCTCCTTCAATTATCTTGCTTGACTTAAATTTACCGGGTACTGACGGACGCGATATTCTTTATTCACTCAAACAAGATGAAAAACTCAAATTAATCCCGGTAATAGTTCTGACTACCACCAACAGCCCAAAAGACGTAGAGACCTGCTACAGAAACGGCGCAAATAGTTATATCCTGAAGCCAGTAAATCTTGAAAGGTTTCTACAAATGTTGAAAATATTGCTCGAATATTGGTTTGAAACAACAATTTTACTGGGCGATTTTGTCATATAAGGTGTTTTGCAAGCAGACATTCATATAAAAGAAAAGCGAGCGGTTTTTCCGCTCACTGATGTGCTTTGAAAGCTACTGCTGCGATATTTCTTGTCTTACCTGCTCAACACCACACGCATAGTGCGGAGAACATTTACTTTTATTGCCATACATTAAAATTTACTAATATATTTTAGGATTCGTATAGAGATTTTGTAAGTCAGGATTATCTTTATCTTTATATAGGGGATTTCCTTACAAAGTGATTGTTTTAACGAATGATACTTATTTTATCTCCTGCACTGATACCTCTTACAATCTCAGTTTCCGTCCCACTAGTTATTCCAATTTCTACTGGCGTTTTCTCGATGCTTCCATCAGGTTTGATTAAATTCACATATTTTCTGAGACCAATAGACTCTAGACCTCGCAATGGAACCAGCAAAACGTCATTCTTGCTAAGGCTTGTGATAGTAACGGTAGCTGCCATTCCAATCCGGATTTTAATATCAGGCTTTTGGTTGAAAGAAATTATTGAAGAATAACTGGAAGAACCTTGTCGCTGTGTAGAAAGAGACGCAATGCTTGAAACTTTGCCATCAAAGGCTTTACCGGAAAAAGCATCCAGATTTATCACTACAGGCTGTCCAATTTCTGCATTTGGAACGTCTAATTCGTCTATATCGGCGCGTATCTGCAAGGCGTTTAAATCAGAAAACTGAATGAGCGCACCGCTTAGTGATTCCCCTTCCTGTGCATTAACCATTAATACAGTGCCGTCAAAAGGGGCATAGAGACGCGCCGCTTCCAATGCTTGCCGAGCAGTCGCAACCTGAAGCTCTGTCAGTTCTACTTGCCGGGCAGCAGCATAACCACCTGAATAGGATTGTGGCTCTGGCGTAGGAGCGGGAGTGAGAGTTGGCGTATTGCTGGCACGCTCTTGCGCTGCGCTCAGGTTGAAACGGGCTATATCACGTTCTCCTTCGGCGCGTGCCAAATTTCTTTCCAGATTTGTGGTATCCAGTTCTGCCAATAACGTACCAACAGGCACAGTGTCACCGGGCTTCACGTAAATCTTGCGGATTACTTCCAAACTACGAAAAGAAAGTTGTTGAGAACGAGAGGATTCTACCCGCCCGGTAGCGCGAACGGTAGCAGTAATTGTACCGCTGCGAACTGTATAGATAGTGGTTGAAGCGCCTTTTGGTTGAGCAACGGTAAAATATACTACTACGCCAAGCAGGCTTAGCAAAACTGCTATTACCAGAACCGGAATCAGATAACGCCTCATCTAGCCTCAAGTGTATGGTCGTATATGGCTTTTACCTTGCCGTAAACAATATCGGCGGTGTAGTGTTCTAGCGTTTTCTTTCTTCCTGCCGCCGCCAACTTTGCGGATAAACCAGTATCTTCCAGTAAGGCTAAAATGCTGTGTGCTATCGCCGGTATATCTCCAAACTCCTCCAGCAACCCATCTTCTTGATGGCTTACCAGACCGGGAACGCCCCCTGCTGCTGCGCCCACCACCGGCTTGCCATTTAGCCATGCTTCCAGATAAACTATTCCAAAGCTATCGGTACGGCTTGGCATAGCAAAAACATCACCCGCTGCAAACAAGTCGCGCTTTTCTTCTGGGGAAATAAAGCCTAATACTTTGGTGCGAGCTTTATCTTCAGCGGGTAATTCATCATAAAACTTCTGGAAATGGCTCATCACCGGACCAGCAATAACCAGTGTGGCTTCGGTTTTCTTTTCCTTCCAGAGCAATTGCATTGCTTGTACCAAATGCACCGTTCCCTTGTCAAAGGCAGCAGTACCCTGATAAAAAACAATGGGCGTTTCAATGTTATGCTTTTGCCGGAATGCTTGACCATTACCGCCCAGTATGGTGGATGGTTCTATCCCCGGTCCTACAATATGCACCTTTTCGCCCGGTACACCAAGACTAACCACATAATCACGTTCAAGGAAAGTCATAGTAATTACCGCATCAGCTTGATTCATCCAGTGCATTTGGTGTCGCATGGTGTAATATTTGCGAACCTGCGGGTTTTTTGGCTCTCCTAAATGCACATGCGGCGTAAACACAAAAGCCGCCCCGGTGCGCTTCACATTTTGCCATGAATCGTAAATTATACTGTCGAAGGGCGCGTTTACGGCATGCACAAGGTCATAATTAGCTTGCCGGAGGGCATGACCGAGCGATGGTATCAAAGGAGTCATTCGGCAGGCTTGTTGCAACAATGGGACGGCGACACCAGAAGGTATCGGCGACGCGCTCAACATTGTAAGCAGCCTACGCCAAACCGGAAAAAATAGGGGTGATATAACTGGCACTCTTCGCACCTTGAAACGTTCAACTTCCACACCATTGATTACTTCGTGGGAAGGTCGCCCAATGGTACGCTTGCCGCTGCTCCAGAAGTGTTCAAGGTCCCAAGCATCGGTGGTATAAATAGAAACCGCTGCGCCGGGTTCGCGCTCCACCAAACGCTCAACGATTTGCTGGATGTAAACTTCTGAGCCGCCAATAAAGGGGTAATAGCGCGGAAGTACATGCAGATAACGCAACCTGATTAAGCCCTCGTTTCCAATAGCCTAGCATTGAACCGCGCTTTTAGGCGGCGCATACCAATTTCAATCTGAGGATAAATATACCAGACAGTGCCGATAGCGAATAGACCTCCGGTTAGCAAACGCAATTCCCAAGCGCTTTGTCTCCAGCCAAAAAGCTGAGTAAAGGCATCTAGCAGCAGCGGCAAAGAAAACAAGCCATATTGCCACAGCTTAAGTGGCTGCAAACGGTTTCTGAGGATATGGAATATTAGCCCGGTCAACCCCAACACCGTATAGATTGCCAAGCACCGCTGACATAAGCCCATTTGATGCCCTTCAATGGAGAAAGAGTGCGAGGGTTCCTGTACGCATAGCAAACTGCACAACCCGTTTACCGGAACGCTCAGCCAACGCCAACCCTGCTGCTCGGCAAGCGGTACCGCCAAAGCTAACCCGACCATCCCAATATTAAAAGTGTTAAGCGCCGTTAGCCAACGTTGCGACATAAAGCGCAGAAACCCGGTAAAACCTTCAACAGTGTTCTCGGAAAGACGTTGCCGCCACTCCGGTATATCATCCCGAATATATGCCATTTTTTCAGGGTCGAGCTTAATATTTTTTTGCCTGTTCTGAAATTTTGGTTCGGACATAATACTTAGTTACCACTGGCTAAAGCTTTTTCGTAAAACGCTTTTATCTCGGCTGCGCTTAACTGTCCACGCTGAATCGCTACAATTTTACCGTTCTTATCAAGAAAGTATGACTCCGGGAATTTTGTCACAAAATAACCGCCAGCTACCTCGCTATTCTTATCGAGTAGTACCGGAACTGTGACACCTCCATTGTCCTTGAAAAAGGATTTGATAGTGCTATCGTCTTCCTTCTGGTTTACGGTTAAAACAGCTACGGAACTATCGTTTTTATGCTGCTTGTAAAAATCATTAATATCTTTGATTTCGTCTTGGCAAGGAATACACCAAGAAGCCCAGAAATTCACAAAAACAACTTTGCCGCGAAATTTGCTGAGTTGTACCGGATTCCCGCCTAATTGACCTAGCACAAAATCAGGCGCAATATCATTTTCTTTCAATTCTTCGGTGGGCAGCTTCTGATTGGGAATCAAGCCCGCTTTTTGAGTAACACCATCCATTGTAATGGTATCGGGTCCGCGTAGTGCGGTAGCAAGCATAATGTAGCAGCCAAACAGAAAGGCTATACCGAAAATAGAACCCAATGCAAACCGTGCCAGCCTTGCAGCAGTAGAATCAGGACGGGATGAACGAGGATTAGCTGTGGGATTTGCCTGTTCTTTTTTATATTTTTCTGCGATATTTGCCATTGCTTATTGCCCCTTTTTCAAAAATATAGGATTGACTTCTTCTTTAGTTGAGTGTAGCATTTTTAAGATACCGACGCAATTATTGTGACAATTCATAAATTTAGATTTTGATTAATACATGACTAATACTTCAAATGAGCCTTCGAATCCCTATCGTTTGCTGCCTGCAATTGACAAGCTATTAACTTCAGCACAATTACGTAGGCTGATAGAAGTAGAAGGCTTGCCGCGTGATTTTATAACCACTATAGCGCGTGAGAGACTGGAGTTAGCACGGCAAAATATTCGGCAAGGTGCCACACCTCTCACTTCACAGCAATTGTTGGATGAAATCGAAAGTGTGGCAAAAAATATCAGTAACGGAAATTTGCGCGAAGTTATAAACGCTACCGGAGTAATTGTACATACCAATATAGGACGCGCTCCGCTTAGCGTTGAAGCAGCGATGGCAGTGAGTAAGGTTGCGGTAGGCTATAGCAACCTTGAATACGAACTGGATACAGGGGAACGTGGCAGTCGCATGAGCCATATTTCAGATTTGATAGCGCGGTTGACTGGAGCGGAAGCAGGGTTGGCAGTAAACAATAATGCGGCAGCGGTCTTCATGGTTCTTTCTGCTTTCGCACGGGATAAAGAGGCGCTGATTTCACGGGGGCAAGCGGTGGAAATCGGTGGTTCTTTTCGAGTACCGGATGTTATTGCTCAAAGTGGCGGTAGGTTGGTTGATGTAGGTACTACCAACAAAACCTATCTTAGAGATTACGAAAATGCAATTACTCCCAATACAGCAGTTATATTGCAGGTACACAGTAGCAACTTCAAGGTTATTGGTTTTACCCATTCAGCCAAACTGGAAGAATTGGTGCAATTGGCAAACGCGCACAACCTGATTGTGGTAGAAGATTTAGGCAGCGGCACATTACTGGATACTGCTCAATACGGCTTGTCGCATGAACCTACCGTTCAGGAAAGCATTAGCAAGGGCGTGCATCTGGTAACTTTTAGCGGTGATAAATTGCTTGGCGGCCCACAAGCCGGAATAATTGCAGGGCGCAAGGACTTAGTCGAAAAACTCAAAAACCATACACTCGCTCGCGCGTTGCGGCTCGATAAAATGACAATTGCAGCTCTCCAAACTACCTTTTTGCATTATCTAAAGGGTGAAGCGGAACGGAAAATCCCGGTGTGGCAAATGATTTCGATGTCGCAAACGGAAATATTACAACGTGCCAAAAACTGGCAAGCGATTCTGGCTAATTGCTGGGAGGGCGCTACCATTGTGGAAGGGCTTTCTACGGTGGGAGGAGGTTCTCTACCGGGCGAAACTCTGCCTACTTATCTATTGGCGTTGCCCGCATTACAGGGAAAGAACGCCGCAATGCTGACTTCCGCCCTGCGACAACAGCACCCCGCGATAATTTGCCGAGTTGAGCGCGAAACACTATTACTAGACCCTCGTACCGTATTACCTAATCAAGACGAAATACTATTAGGCTCTTTGAAAAAGAAAGGCTCTATCACATCATAAAATCACTTGGGCTTTTCGACTTCTATAAATGCTCTTAACTGAAAAGGCTTTTAAGAGATTAAATAATCTATATAGAATGGCTATAGGCAAAATCATTCAAAATTAACTGAAATACAACTTGACAAGTTCTTCAATAATGTGTTAAATTTGGGAAAGTATTTAATTTGCTAATTCTTTTCAGAACCTTCTGTTGGGGAGATGCCATAATGGCAAAAGAAAAAAAGGCTAGCGCACAGGTAGCCGAAAAAATTGAGAAGAAAACGAAAAAAGGTGGGGGCTTCTTCCGCTTCCTTTTTATCCTCGCAATCCTTGCCCTTCTTGTAGTATTCCTACGTAAGCAGATGGGTGGTTCTGGGGAAAAATCTAGTTAACTGAAACAGGAAAAATCAGAAACTAAGAAACCTCCCCCCAAAAGGGAGGTTTTTTCACAAATAAAGCATTTGTTATTAACAATAAGTAATAACACTTAAGAATATAAGAGAAACGGGCGTTCGCCCGATGTTTTGAGGAAAGGATAATTGCAGTGATGTATCGTATGAATGAACCAATGCAGGGGAGGGAACGCCAGATGGCGAACCAAGCCTGTTACACTCGAATGGCTAACCAGCCTCAAGCTTTTGCAATACCCACTGCTACTTCCCTTAGCCTCATTAATCCCCTTATTCTTCTACTTATTAGCCTTATTATTAGCCTTAACGGTCTCCTACTCGTTCTTAGCCCGCTTGGTCTTTAGAAAAATACTAGGTTAGGTAAAGGCAAAGAAGCGTTACCTTAATCACCCGGTATTCGATTAAAGAGCCAAGCGGTGCCAAATAAATTTCCGGTAATATAGCTCACAAAATAATAATCGCAAAGACGCGAAGACACTAAAACTAAATAATTGTATTTGTTTGAAGACAAATTTTGATCGCAAGGGCGCGTTTCAAGCCGATAAAAGGCTAATAAACGTCGTTATTGTTATGTTAATCTGAGGAGGAAGAGGTAAAAAATGGCTACCACCACTTCAACACAGCAACAGGCTGATGTTCGCTTCACACAACGCGAACTTGACGGTGCGCGTATTCTCTGCGAGTGCTTGATTGCAGAGGGCGTACAGGTTATATTTGGCTATCCCGGTGGTGTGCTTTTGCCGCTCTATCATGTATTTAGCGAATATCCTGAAATCCGGCATATACTCGTAAGGCATGAGCAAGCAGCAGCGCACGCAGCAGATGGCTACGCCCGCGCCACCAACAAGGTAGGGGTGTGTATGGGTACCAGCGGACCGGGCGCAACCAACTTGGTTACAGGGATTGCTACTGCTATGATGGATAGCGCACCGGTAGTAGCGCTTACCGGGCAAGTAACACGCAGCTTGATTGGTCGTGATGCTTTCCAGGAAACTGACATTACCGGTATTACCTTGCCAATTACCAAGCATAACTGGTTGGTAATGGACACTGCCGATTTGGCAACAACTGTCAAAAAGGCATTTCACATTGCTGGTACCGGACGACCCGGACCTGTTCTAGTGGATATTCCTAAAGACGTATTTACCAGCAAAACCTATTTCACCGGGTATCCCACCGAAATAAAAATGCGTGGATATAACCCTACTGTTTTCGGTCATGCTCGCCAAATCAAACAGGCTGCCAAACTGATAAATGAGGCGCAACGCCCTGTACTTCTGGTAGGGCATGGTGTAACCACTTCCGAAGCCTATAACGAACTGATGGAACTAGCAGAACGAGCCGAGATTCCGGTTATTAGCACCTTACAAGGTTTGAGCAGTTTCCCAACCGCGCATCCTTTGAGCTTGGGTATGCCCGGTATGCACGGTAACTTGCATGCCAATCATGCTATCAATGAGTCGGATGTACTAATTGCGATGGGTATGCGTTTCGATGACCGCGTAACCGGAAACTTGAAATCCTTCGCCCGTAACTGCAAGATTATCCACATTGATATTGACCCGGCTGAAATCGGTAAGAACGTGCCTGTCCATATCCCGATTGTAGGCGATGTGAAAAAAATATTGCAGGTTTTGAACTTGCACGTCAATGCCGCCAAACATACGGAATGGCTGGAAAAAATCACCCATTGGCGCGGAAAAGACGCAGCACGCCGCGACAACGAAATGGCGCGTCTGGGCGTGCTACCTCCTCAATTCATCATCAAAACTTTAGGTGAGGTTTTAGGCGGAGATGCGGTTATTACCACCGACGTAGGGCAGCACCAGATGTATGTGGCGCAACACTTCAACTTCCGCAAGGCTAATTCCTTGATTAGCAGCGGCGGTTTAGGTACGATGGGCTTTGGCTTGCCAAGCGCGATGGGCGCAAAAATGGCTTTGGGAGAGAATGTGCCAGTGTGGACGGTAACAGGTGATGGCGGTTTCCAAATGAATATGCAGGAACTTGCCACCTGTGTACAGGAAAAAATCAACGTCAAAATAGCCATACTTAACAACGGCGTGTTAGGAATGATTCGGCAGTGGCAGCAGGTGTTCTATGATGGACGCTACCATAGCACCCCAATCACAGGACCAGACTTCGTTAAACTGGCGGAAGCCTTCGGCGTGCGTGCTTGGCGCGTAACCCACCGCGATGAAGTAGCTCGCACCATTCAAGAAGCCAACGATTGGGACGGTCCGACGTTGATTGATTTCATTATCCCGCAAGGTGAAAACGTATTCCCAATGGTTCCTCCGGGTGGTTCAAACCTGGATGCTATTACCGAAGCTTAATTAACTCTATCCCCTCACTTGCATGGGTGAGGGGGATACTGGAATATATAAGGAAGCCAGAATGCCTACTATAACTGCAAAGCCCGGAATTAAGCATACGTTGGTTGTGCTGTTGGAAGACGAGCCGGGCGCATTGAATCGGGTGGTGAGCATGTTCCGAAGACGCAGCTTCAACATTGAAAGCCTGAGCGTGGGACATACCGAAGAAGCCAATCTTAGCCGTATGACCTTGACCGTTGCCGGTGAAGACAATGAGGTCGAGCAGATGGTTAAACATCTTTACAAGGTACTGGAAGTAGTTAAAGTAACCGATGTCACCGCCGAGCAAAGTATTATCCGTGAAATGGCGCTAATAAAAGTCACCGCCGACAAGCCTGAAAGCCGGGCTGAAATTATGCAGTTTGCCGAAATCTTTAAAGCACGGGTACTGGATGTAGCCCCCGATAGCATAACCCTTGAATCTACCGGACCGGAAGATGAAGTTGATCGCCTGTTCAGTCTGTTAAGGCGTTATGGTATCAAAGAAAGCGTTCGAACTGGCAGCGTAGCCATGTTGCGAGGATCCTCTGTAGCAGGAGCAATTTAAGTTAAGAAACTGGCAGTTGTGAGGACTACCGATTTCAAACAATAGTTTCAAAACACTGTGTAGTATGAGAGGAGTTCGAGAAAAATGGGATCAACCTACGCAATCACTCAGGTGAATACGCTGGAAGCTGAAAATGCTTTGGATAGATTTATTAAGGGCGAACTGCAGGACGCTCTTAGCCATATTCAGCAGCTCAATGCTTCTGTCTATTATTCTTGCAGACTCGATAACATCGAGAACAAAGGTCGTCGCATTATGATTGTGGCAGACGCAAGCGAGGATTTGGTTAGAATATGTATCGAAGCCGCCTACGAGTTATACGAAGGTGATACTCATTTCTTCGTAGAACGAATCGGTACTTCCAATCGAACCGAAGCTCAAGAACGTGTACCAAACCTGATGCAACGGGCATATGATCGATTAGTTACTTGGAAACCATCACACGACAATATCTGGGATAACGTTTACTAGGTTCGGGTTGTGGATTCAGGTTACGGAACCAACGGGCATGAAGGCAGTTTTATTTATGAACGGTAATAAACCTGAATGCCAATAGCCGAAACCTTTGAGGAGGAGATAATGGCGAGGCTCTATTACGACAAAGATGCGAATTTTGACCTTATAAAAAACAAAAAGGTAGCAATTATCGGTTACGGTAGCCAAGGTCACGCGCATGCGTTGAACTTGCACGAAAGCGGTTGTGACGTGCGTATCGGTCTTTACAAAGGCAGCAAAAGCTGGGAAGAAGCCGCAAAACATCTTCCTGTTAAAACCGTGGCGGAAGCATCGGCGGAAGCAGATGTTATCATGATACTTCTGCCCGATCAGACCCAACGTGCGGTTTACGAACAGGACATCAAGCCGGGCTTGAAAGATGGCGACACTCTGATGTTTGCTCACGGCTTTAACATCCACTTCAACCAAGTGTTGCCGCCCTCGTTCGTGGACGTATCAATGATTGCGCCCAAAGGACCGGGACATTTGGTACGCAGCGTGTATGTAGAAGGTGGAGGCGTTCCAGCATTGGTAGCAGTTCAGCAGGATTACACCGGACAAGCCAAACAGCAAGCGCTGGCTTATGCGCGTGGTATCGGAGCGGCTCGCGCCGGCGTACTTGAAACCACTTTCAAGGAAGAAACCGAGACCGACCTCTTTGGAGAGCAAGCGGTATTGTGCGGTGGTCTGGCAGCCTTGACCAAAGCCGGTTTTGAAACCCTTGTAGAAGCCGGATACCAACCGGAGGCAGCTTATTTTGAGTGCTTGCACGAGCTTAAGCTGATTGTGGATCTGATGTACAAGGGCGGGCTGGAATATATGCGTTTCAGCATCAGCGATACCGCTGAATATGGCGATTATACCCGCGGACCGCGCATCGTAAATGATGAAACTCGTGCCGAAATGAGGCGGATATTGCGAGAAATTCAGAACGGACAGTTTGCCAAAGAATTTATTTTGGAAAATCAGTCCGGCAAAGCTTCCTTCCAAGCGCTGCGTAGAGTGGAGAGAGAGCATCCTATTGAGAAGGTCGGCAAAGAATTGCGTGCAATGATGAGTTGGTTGAACGCAAAGTAACAAACACAAGGTAATAGCGCTCTGGTTCTTTTCAGAGCGCTTTCGCCTGTAAATAAATGGAGGATAAGATGAGTAGTCAGAGCGGAGAGAGCGGGGTAGTGAGCCACGATAAAGCCAATCGTGTAATCATTTTCGATACCACCCTGCGCGATGGGGAGCAATCGCCCGGCGCAACTATGAACGCGGATGAAAAAATCGAAATTGCCAAGCAATTGGCGCGTTTGGGTGTGGATGTAATCGAAGCCGGTTTTCCGATTAGCAGCGAAGGCGATTTCGAGGCGGTAAAGCGCATTGCACAGGAAGTAAAAGGTCCCACTATCGCTGGTCTCGCCCGCGCCCGCGCTCAGGATATTGACCGCTGCTGGGAAGCCGTCAAACATTCCGACAAACCCCGTATTCACGTTTTTATCTCCAGTTCGGATATTCATCTCCAACATCTTTTCAAACTTACCCGTGAAGAAGCGTTGGCGCAAACTCGCGAAATGGTAGCACACGCCAAACAATATTGTGACGATATTGAATTCAGCGCACAGGATGCGACCCGTTCCGAGCTTGATTATCTTTGCCAAATGATTCAAGCAGCGGTAGATGCCGGCGCTACTACCGTGAACCTACCAGATACGGTGGGCTATACCACTCCTAACGAATACGAGAATATGATTTTGACAGTCAAGGCGCAGGTAAAAGGTATCGAGAACGTTATTATCTCGGTTCATTGCCACAACGATTTGGGAATGGCAGTTGCCAACAGCCTGACTACCCTTCGCGCTGGCGCAAGACAAGTTGAATGCACTATCAACGGTATCGGTGAACGCGCCGGAAATGCCGCGCTGGAAGAAATCGTGATGGCGCTTAACACGCGCGGCGATTTCTTTAACCTGTGGACTGGCGTAGATATAGGGCAAATCCAGAAAACGAGCCGGATGGTAAGCTCTTTTACCGGTATCATGGTGCAGCCCAACAAAGCAATTGTAGGTTCAAATGCCTTTGCCCATGAGAGCGGTATTCATCAGGACGGTATGTTGAAAGAACGACGCACCTACGAAATCATGGATGCCTCCGCAGTAGGCGCAGGTGATACCAATCTGGTATTGGGCAAGCATAGCGGACGACATGCTTTCAAGAAAAAGCTGCAAGATTTAGGCTACTATTTGGAAGGTGAGGAATTAAACCGCGCTTTCTTTGAGTTCAAACAATTGTGTGACCGCAAGAAGTCTGTCACCGACCGCGAACTTGAGGCATTGGTGATTGATCAGGTTCAGAACGAGAATAAAACTATGTTCCGACTTGAACAAATTCAGGCTACCTCTGGCGACAAGTCTATTCCTACTGCAACTGTCAAATTAGTTGCGCCCGATGGTACGATTGTAACCGACTCGGCTACGGGAGACGGGCCGGTAGATGCGGTTTGCGCTGCTATCAATCGCATTACCGGTGTACACTGCGTTCTCAGCGAGTTCAATATTACCGCTATAACCAAGGGCATTGACTCAATGGGTGAGGTGGCAATCAAGGTATCATACAAGGGACGCACAGTTAGCGGACATGGCGCACACACCGATATAATTGTGGCTTCAGCCCGCGCTTACCTGCAAGCGGTTAATCGTTTTGTGGAAATGGGCGAATTTGCTGATGAATCGGGCGCAGACCCCTATCGCCGCGATGAGTTCGGACCGCTTGCCGGAACGAGCCGCGCTTTCGGAAGATAACAAACTAGAAGATACAGGAACTGCTACCATCAGACTAAGCGATTCCTGTATGCTGCATTTATATTTCTAATACAAGGATTGTTCAATGAACTTCAAGATTGCGGTACTACCCGGTGACGGAATAGGTCAGGAAGTAACAGAAGAAGCACTTAAAGTTTTTGAGGTAGTAGCCGAGGAGTTTGGGCATACGCTGGATACCGAATTTGGATTGGTGGGTGGCGCTGCTCTTGATGCAGAAGGTGTGCCAATCTCAGACTCAGCGATGGAAATGTGCAATCGCGCCGATGCAATTCTCTTTGGCGCGGTAGGTTTACCTAAATTCGACAATGCGCCGATGGACAAACGCCCGGAATTGGCTTTGTTCCGGCTGCGTAAGGGTTTCGAGCTTTACGCCAATCTTCGCCCGGTTAAAAACCTGCCGGCTTTGCAAAACGCCAGCAACCTGAAACCGGAAGTGCTGGCAGGCGTTGACATGGTGGTGGTGCGCGAATTAACCGGAGGACTGTATTTCGGGAAACCAGCAGAACGCTACACCGATGCCGAAGGACGCAAAGCCATTGACACCCTGCCCTATAGTGAGCAGGAAATCAGCCGCATCGTGCGAACTGCCTTTGAATTGGCACGGCAGCGCAACGGCAAGAAACTTGTTACCTCAGTTGATAAGGCAAACGTATTGCATACCAGCCGTTTGTGGCGTGAAGTAGCCACTGAAGTAGGGCAAGAATACCCCGATATTGCACTAGAGCATTTGTTAGTGGACGCTACGGCAATGAACCTGATTCGCAAACCCTCTGCCTTTGACGTGATTGTAACTGAAAACATGTTCGGCGACATCCTCACCGATGAAGCCTCGATGTTGGCAGGCTCGATGGGTTTGCTGGCAAGCGCCAGTCTTGGAACGCGCCGCAATGAATACGGCGGGCAATACGGCATGTATGAGCCGATTCACGGCACAGCCCCCGACATCACCGGACAGGGCATTGCCAATCCGTTAGCAGCGATTGGGTGCGTGGCAATGTTGCTGCGTTCTACCTTTGGTCTGGAAAAAGAGGCTTCTGCAATTGAGGAGGCTATCGAGCAAGCCCTTAATGATGGCTTGCGTACTCCCGACCTTTATCAGACCGGCACTACCAAACTTAATACTATCCAGATGGGTGATGCTGTAGCTGAGCGAGTTCGCGCTAAAGTCACACGCTAAAATAAATAATTTTAGTATAAAGGCAGGGGGCTTTAGCCCCTTGTCTGACTCAAGCAAAAGACCTGATAGAGAATATGTAGCACGAAATAGAGGCAAAATGCTTAGAGAAGTTGAAAAAGGAAATTGTTTAGCGCCGATCATCCCGCTAGAAGCCTTGAGTAGGGCTTTTAGTCCGGTGGTCGGCGCGGAAATTGGCTGATTCTTACATTTAATTGTGACCCTAGGGGAATTGTAAATTTATCACTCAGCCTGACCCGGCTGGAAATGGAGAATCAGACAATGTTGGAAGATAAACGAATAGTGGTTTACGATACAACCCTGCGTGACGGCAGTCAGGGCGAAGGCTTGAGCTTTTCGGTAGAAGATAAGCTAAATCTGGTAAAAAAGCTGGATGAAATGCTCGGTCTTGCCTATATAGAAGCGGGCTGGCCCGGCAGCAACCCTAAAGATGAGGAGTTTTTTGCACGGGCGGCAGCAGGCGAATTGCAGCTAAAAAATGCAAAACTCTCCGCTTTTGGCAGCACTCGCCGCGCCAATGTTTTGCCGGAAGATGATAACAACCTGCGTTTGCTGATTGAAGCCAAAACGCCGGTAATAACAATTTTTGGAAAAACTTGGGATTTGCATGTAATTCGCGCTTTGGGTACTACCCTCGAAGAAAATCTGAAGATGATTTCGGATAGTGTCGCCTACTTGAAAAAAGCCGGACGTGAGGTAGTGTACGATGCAGAGCATTTCTTTGATGGTTACAAAGCAAACCCGGATTATGCGCTGGAAACACTACGCCAAGCCCACGCTGCGGGCGCAGATTGGGTGGTGCTGTGTGATACTAACGGAGGTTTGCTGACCGAAGAAGTGCCAGTAATACTTGCACGAGTGAAAGAGACTATCCCCAATGCCCGTTTAGGCATTCACGTGCATAACGATGGCGATTTGGCATGTGCCAATACCCTTACTGCCGTTCGGAACGGCGCAGAGCAAGTGCAGGGTACTATCAATGGCTACGGTGAACGCTGCGGTAACGCTAGTCTGTGTTCTGTATTGCCCAACCTTGAATTAAAGATGGGCTACCACTGCTTGCCAGAAGGCAATCTCGCAAACTTGACCGAAATCTCCCGATATGTGGCAGAAGTGGCGAATTTGTCGCACAATAATCAGTTGCCGTTTGTGGGTCGCAGCGCCTTTGCCCATAAGGGTGGAGTGCATGTAGATGCAGTTATGAAGGATCGCCGCACCTATGAGCATATCGTGCCTGAAAGTGTTGGGAATAGCCAGCGCGTCCTAATCTCGGAACTGAGCGGGCAAAGCAATGTTTTGCATAAAGCCTATCAGCTTGGCTTGCAGATGCACAAGGGTGATGCCGAAGTAAAAGAAGTAATCGAACAGATAAAGCAACTTGAAAATCGCGGATTCCACTTTGAAAATGCTGAAGCAAGCATCGAATTGATAATGTGGCGCACTCAACCGGGTTACACCGCCCCATTTGAGTTAAGGGATATGTTGGTATTATCAGAGCGGCGTGCCAGCAGCAGTGAAGGCTTGCTAAGTGAGGCAACAGTCAAATTGCAAATTGCTGGAAATATGTTGCATACCGTTGCAGATGGAAATGGACCAGTTAATGCGCTGGACGCGGCGTTACGCAAGGCGCTTGTAATATATTACCCTCAACTTGATGCAGTACGATTGACTGATTATAAGGTGCGGGTGGTAAATGAAGATGGCACTGCCAGCGGTATCCGAGTGACTATTACCAGCACCGATGGGCATGAAATCTGGCAGACCGTTGGTAGTAGCACTAACGTGATTGAAGCTAGTTGGTTTGCGCTGGCAGATAGCCTTGAATACGCGCTGGTGTACCATTTATTCAAGCAAAATCAACCGGAAGCATCCGCGCTACAAACAGTTTAACCTAACAACTTCTTTTTGATAAAAGCCACGACGTCGCTAACTTGCGGCGTCTTTTTATTGTGTTGTAGTTTGCCTCATGTTACGATAAAATAAGGCTGCGTCGGGATAAATTGAAGTCGAAAATGTAACCAAATAAAATTTCCAAAATCTAGGTAAAAATATGAGCTTATTGAAAAAAAGTAAGCAGAAACCCGACCAGCAGAAAAAAACTAAATCACCTTCCAAAACAAAGAGTAAGCAGAATCTAGCAGAAAAGGATACCGCTGAACTTAAATTTACCCCAAATATTAAAAGAAACGGCTCAAAAAATATCTGGCTAAAATTGCTAATTAATCTTACAGATAGATCCTTGTTGGCGCGTCGCTTGACCGCGTTTATCTTTGCTTTTTTCAGCCTCACCGGTATAGCTATTGCACTGCTATGGCAGGTTGATGTAAAAGCGGTTTATAAGCAATCCGCCGGTGAGGTAGCGCTTGATGACGTAGTAGCACCGCGTAACCTCAGCTATAGCAGTAAAATCCTAACGGATGAGGCGCGTGAACTCAACGCAGATAACCCAACCAACAACGTTTACAAGCGTGACGAAGTAAGCATCTCCAACCAGCGGAATGCGATGCTGACTGTACTTGACCTCATAACTGCTGCCAGAAGTACCGGTCCGCTGGCTTTTGCCTCTATGAAGATTCAGTCCCAAATCGTTAATGCACGCTTAGCAGAAGAGGACCTGAGTGCGCTTGCTTCACTTAGTGCAGGTGATTGGGATAGTGTATCCGCAGAAGTTCGCAGCACCTTCAATACTGTTATGAGCCGCCAGATTATACCCGGCAAACTCAGCGAGGAACTAAATCGGCTAAATCTTGAAGTCAGTAACCCTTCCAGTTTACCCACAACCTTTGCACAGCTAAATATTCAAGACCGTCGTTTGGTAGTAGCTTTAGTCCGCCCCTTTATTGTTTCCAACGCAATCCTTGATATAGAAGCCACCAAACGAAACCAGATTCTGGCAAGAGAAAGCACCCAATCGGTTACTCAGAATCTTACAAAGGGGCAAGTTATAGTCAGAAAAGGCGAGCTAATCCAACCTATCCATGTCGAAAGCATGGAACGTTATGGACTAAGGAACAGCCTAAATGAATGGACTTATATTTTCGGAGTGGTTGGGGTAATTGCGCTTTTACTCTTTCTGTTATGTAGCTATATAGGCGTAATTTATAACACCCTATGGAAAAATTACAAAATATTAGGCTTCATAACCTTTTCTATGATATTGGCGGCTATCGGTATTCGTTTACTGGTGGACACTTCCGACCATAGTTTGCTGCCATATCTTTTACCCATCGCCGGAATCAGCATGTCGGTTACTACGTTGATAAATATCAATGTAGGGCTAATGGTGGCGTTAATACCTGCGTTGGTAGCAGGGTTGGAAGGAAAATCGCCTGAGCTAATGCTGGTATATTTCTGTGGCGGTCTGGTAGGAGCGCTAACCTTATGGAAAGCTGAACGTACCATATATTTCGCCTTTGCGGGAGTTGCCAGCGCAGGCATTCAATTTCTGGCAGGTCTTTTCTACACGCTTATTCTAGGCAATATACAACCGGGCAATATCGGTCTATTGCTAATCTTCAGTTTGGTAAACGGGCTATTAAGCGCGAGCCTTGCCTTCTTTACTTTTAGCGTATTGGGAAGGGCGCTTGGTGTAACCTCTCCAATTGTCCTAATGGAACTTTCACACCCCAACCAACCCTTGTTACGTCAGTTGATGCGAGATGCGCCCGGCACATACCACCACAGCATGCTGGTAGGTAGTTTGGCGGAACAGGCTGCCGAACGATTAGAAGGTGATTCTTTACTGGCAAGAGTAAGCGCATACTACCACGACATCGGCAAACTTGAATGTCCTAATTACTTTATAGACAATCAGGGCAATCGTCCCAATATTCATGACACGCTTGACCCGCGTGAGAGTGTGCGAATAATAAAACGCCACGTAGAGTATGGCATAGAATTAGCAAAAGAACACAACTTGCCAGAGCGGGTAGTGGACATCATTCAACAGCATCATGGAACCTGCGTTATCAGCTATTTCTATAACAAGGCACTGCAAATGGGTTTGGATATGGAGGAGTTGGATTTTCGTTATCCGGGACCTAAACCTCAAACCAAAATCGCGGCATTGGTTATGCTGGCGGATGGTTGTGAAGCGGCTGTACGCGCCAATGTGCAAAGTGGGCGAATACTCACCGGCAAAACGCCAGAAGTGCAGGTAATCAAACCTGAATCGGACTTAAAAAAGTCGCTTAGCATTACTGAAGTTGTAAATAAAATATTCGATGACCGTGTTAAGGATAATCAACTTGATGAATGTGACCTGACATTGCGAGAAATCGAGCGCACCCGACAGCAATTCATTGAGCAATTAACCAGCATTTACCACCCTCGCGTAGATTATAATGAACAACTTGATACTAAAGTTGGAGCAGAAAACAAAATAGTTACAGCTACGGTGATAGAGTTGTCCCCTGATAAACCTGTTCCCACCCTTACTGAAGGAGCCGCCGATAGCGGTTATATTGAAAAAGAATCCACTATGCCGCCTGAGATAGATAACCCAAAAACAAACGGTAATAATAACCAACGTAAAGGTACAGGGGGAATTGGTGGAGCAGGACAGCGCATAAATCGGGTACAACAAAATACAGAAGAGTAAAAAAGTGATTTCTTTAAGTGAAAATTTCTTGATACATTGTGATATAGCCGAGCAATTTGAAACGCAACTGAACCACACGGAAGTAATTGCTGCCGCTACTGCTGTGCTATACGCCGAGGGTCTTGAGAATCAATCTATCGAATTATCGGTAGCAATTAGCGATGATGAGGAAGTGCGCCAACTCAATAATAGCTACCGCAACGTTGACAATACTACAGATGTATTGAGTTTTGCGGCAGAAGAATCGCAGGAAAATAGCATTTTTGCGCTCCCTCCTGACGCACAAGCAACCCGCTATCTGGGAGACATTATCATCTCATATCCGCAAGCGGAGCGACAAGCGCCTGAGTTTGGAAATAGCGTCACTCGCGAAGTGCAAGAATTGGTTATTCATGGCGTATTCCACTTACTAGGCTACGACCATGAAAAAGATGCCGATCGTGAGGTAATGCGAGCTAAAGAAGAAATTGCCTCGAAAACTCTGGACGGAAAGTAGAAATGAAACAGGCAAATAAGCCTAGCGCTCCTCAGGTTAAGCGTGCTACTTTTTTCAAAAGCTTTTACTATGCTTGGCAAGGTATCTGGTATGTTTTACGAACGCAGCGCAACATGCGGGTACATCTGTTAGTAGGCATAGCTGTTGTAATAGTGGGTTGCCTACTTGGTGTTACCTTAGTGGAATGGGCTTGCCTGCTAACAATTATGGCGCTGGTTTACAGCCTCGAAATGGTAAATACTGTTGCAGAAGCCATCGTGGATATGCACACTCTTGAATACCATCATTTGGCAAAAGTGGCAAAGGATGCGGCGGCAGGAGCGGTACTGGTATCAGCAATGTTCTCAGTTGGGGTAGGGCTGGTAATTTTCTTGCCTCACTTACTACATTGGTTTTTTGGCGGGTAAATAATGTCACGCAAAATTCTGATTCTGACCCCTCAAAACCCTTTCCCACCTGACCAAGGGGCGCCAATTCGCAATTATAACTTTATCAAATATCTTGGCGCAACCGGCAAATACAACATCGCCTTACTCAGCTTTGTCCGCCCTGAAGAAATCGAAGAAAGTCACGAGGCTGCCTATGCCGAACTTTCCAAATATTGCACACGAGTAGAATTTGTAGCACACCCTCCGGTTCGCTCGAAAATAAAGCGAGTACAAAGCCTTGCGCTGAATCCTTTACCTGATTTGGCATTGCGTTTGGTTTCATCCCATTTTCAGGAAAAGCTCAACCGCTTGGTTACAGAATTTAAACCGGATGTTTTACTGTGTGAGGCGTTGGAACTTGCGCCATTCGTGCATGAGCTTTTCAAAAATTCGGGTATTTCGCGCCCAAAACTGGTTTTAGATGAGCATAATGCTGAGTATTTATTGCAGAAACGCGCTTATGAGAGCGACTTCAAAACAGGCTTGCGCCGTTACCCTACCGCGCTTTACAGCTATATCCAAACACAACGTTTGAATAAATATGAATCTGAGGCTTTGGGCTTCTTTGATGCTGCAATTGCAGTGAGCGATAATGACCGCAAGGCACTGCTCAGTCTATCCCCAGATGCACAAATCAAGGTAATTCCAAACGGGATAGACCTTGAAGAATATGCACCTGACCCTACTGCCGTAGAGTTGCCAAAACGATTGGTTTTTACCGGTTCAATGGATTTCAGACCAAATGTGGATGCGGTGGTTTGGTTTGCTAATGAGATATGGAGCAAAATTAGGCTGGCAAAACCCGAAGCAACCTTCTACATAGTCGGGCGCAGACCCGCTCCAGCAGTACAAGCGTTGGCGAACTTACCCGGAATCACTGTAACCGGGCAAGTGCCGGATGCGCGTCCATTTGTGCGGGAAGCAGAGCTATACATCGTTCCGATGCGAATGGGGGGCGGTGTGCGATTTAAAGTGCTGGAAGCGTTGGCAATGGGCAAAGCGGTATTAACTACCACGATGGGAGCAGACGGCATACCGATAACCCCCGGCAAAGAGGCGCTAATCGCTAATAATCCGCAAGAATTTAGCGCAGCAACAATACGCCTATTGCAAAACCCTTCTTTGAAAAATGAACTTGCCACAAATGGAAGAGCGTTTGTTGCAAATCATTTCGACTGGCGCAAGATTACACCATTACTCGATGAAGCGCTATAGTTTTGTTTCAAGCTGTTTTATAACCGAGTTAGGATTTAAAAAGGCTAGGCTACTAGGTTTCCCACTACCTATTAAAATTATTGCAATAGCTTAAGTGCAATGTTATTATGCGAGTATGAATCGTTCATGTGATAAAAATGAATAGTTCTTCGGACAAGAACTATTCTGCACAATGAGCGCCTGTCGCATCAAAAATTGATTATAATCGACAGTTCCTGCAAAAGGAGATAATAAGCATGCCTCCAATTCCATTCACCCGTAATTACTCTGATCATAGTACAGATGTCGGTTTCCAGTTTGAATTTTTCTGCGACCGCTGCGGCAACGGTTTTATGAGCCAGTTTCGAGCTAATAAATTGGGAGCAGCCGGTGAAATTGTACGTGGGTTAGGCAATGTGTTTGGCGGAGTATTTGGCAGGGTTGCGAGCGGTTCAGATGAAGTGGATCGTCTAACACGTGGAAAAGCGCGAGATGACGCTTTTAACGTTGCTATAACTGAGTTGAAGCCGTTATTTAACCAATGCCAACGTTGCGGAACTTGGGTCTGCAAAGAAGTTTGTTGGAATCAGGAAGTTGGCATGTGCGTCAACTGCGCTCCTAAAAAAGAGGGCGAAATAGAGGTTGCCAAATCAGAGGCTTTTGTGCAACAAATCCGTGAAAAGGCAATGGCTACCGATTTTGTCAGCGATGTAAACCTGCAACAAAAGCAGGTGGTAACCTGCCCTAGCTGTGGCACAAATACGGGTGGCGCAAAATTCTGTCCAAATTGTGGCTATAACCTTGTACCGCAAGAACAGTTCTGTACCGAATGTGGCTCAAAAGTCCCCGCGGGAGCTAAATTCTGCCCTAGTTGTGGCAAGAAAATGGGTTGAGCCTGAAGAAAAATGTCGGATTCCCTAGCAGATAAACTGGAACGAGTTAGAAAGCGTATCAGCAGAGCAGCGCTTCGAGCGGGGCGCAAGCCTGAAGAAATTACGCTGGTTGGCGTTACAAAAACAGTCAGCCGTGAGATGGTTGAAGAAGCCTGCCGCCTAGACTTGTTAGACTTCGGCGAAAACCGGATAGGCGATGCCGAAGAAAAGTTTACCCCACTGCCTTATACTCCCGGTACGGCACGATTACACCTTATTGGACATTTACAAACCAATAAAGCCAAACGTGCCGTTGCCCTTTTCGACATGATTCATTCGGTGGATAGCCTTCGGTTAGCCGAAGTATTGGATCAACATTGTGACGAACAGGGCAAAATTATGCCGATTCTACTGGAGGTTAATATTTCAGGAGAGTCCAGCAAACATGGTTTCAATGTGGTCGAACTTGAGTCTCAAATCGAGCGGCTATTCGCTTTACCCCATTTGCAGCTACGTGGTTTAATGACTATGGCTCCGTATGTAGCTGCACCCGAAGAAACCCGCCATGTTTTTAAAGGATTAAGCGTTCTATTTGATAAAATTAGAAATGATGTTACAATTCCACATTGGAAGGAACTTTCGATGGGTATGACTAATGATTTTGAAATAGCAATTGAAGAAGGGGCAACACTAGTGCGGATAGGGCGAGCCATTTTCTAGGCAAGTTTGCTCATTTTGCGCTAGATTTTCAGATGTTCAACACCTCGCATTTAATTGAATATCTTACAAATCTGCCTTTGCTACAGGTTCCCAGTTCCTTACTGCAAGCCTCTCTTAACGAAGGATTAAGAATTGGTCGTACCGATACGGGTATGGTTATCTTTTTCGATTACGATGAAGGGCGAGAAGCAGGCGGTGAGGTGGGTTTATTGCGCTATTTTTTAAGCATTAAAGCTGCTAAAGCGCAAAGCCAGTTGAATCAGGAAATTCCCATTTCCGAGCAGAACCCTCTCAGTAGTTGGGTTCCCAAGTTGCCCACCCTTTACGAAATGTCATTCTCACAAGAGCAGACCCGGCGTATTCTGACGCTGCCGCTAGGCAATCCCAACTCCATACAACCTATGGGGGTGGTGCTATTGCTAATGCCTCGCACCGATCCGGGCGGCACTATCAGCCTTACAATAAGCACTTCCGACTTACCTAATTTGGTGGCATATTGCCGCGCTACCGCAAACGCTTGGTCGAGCTTGCGTTCCCTTACTAATATGTCGCGCCGCCTCGAAGATTTAGTATTGTTGAACGATGTAGCAACTGCTATTACCCAAAATCGGGATCTCTCCGATCTGCTACGGCAAATTATGGACACCACCGCCCAGATGTTACATTCGGATGCCTGTACCCTAATGCTCCTAGACCGCGCTACCAATGAACTGGTTTTCAGTATCCCAACCGGAGAAGCAGGAAATGAACTGAAACAGATGCGACAGCCTATGAGCGAAGGCATTAGTGGCTATGTGGCAAGAATCGGAGAACCGGTTATCGTAAACGATGTAACCAAAGATCGTCGCTTTAATCAAAGTGTAGATAACAAGACGGGTTTCCGTACTCGCTCAATTATGTGCGCCCCCATGATTGTACGTGAAAAAACAATCGGCGTAATTGAGGTCATTAACAAACAAGATGGCGGTTCTTTCAACCCCAATGACCTTGCTTTGTTGTTAACACTGGCAGCGCAATCCGCAATCGCTATTGAAAATGCCCAGCTTTATTCCGATCTTAAGGATGAACGAGATAAAATCATCGCTAAAGAAGAAGAAGTGCGCCGTGAGTTAGGGCGTGATTTACATGATGGTCCCGCACAGGTTATGGCAGGTCTGGCGATGCGCTCCAATTTTATCAAAAAATTGTACCAAGCAGGCAACGAGGAAACCCGTTTACTCAAAGAATTGACCGATATGGAGAGAGTGGCGCAACAAGCCGCCAAAGATATTCGTACTATGATGTTCGGCTTGCGACCGTTAATGCTGGAAACTAAAGGGCTTATTCCTACCCTTGAAGCTTACGTGGAAAAATTGCAAACCGAGGGTTGGGAAACTCACCTCATTGTGGAAGGTTTTGGGGAAACTGAAACCGAAAGCGCACTTCGCCTACCCTACAATACGGAGGCGACCGTTTTTATAATAATACAGGAAGCTATTAACAATATTCGGAAGCACGCTCAGCCAAATAATGTCTGGATAAGCTTGTCTCACAATGATATACAGACCATTGTAACCGTCCGGGATGATGGCAAAGGTTTTGATAGCGAAGCGACTGCAAAAAATTACATTGAACGTGGGAGCTTCGGTTTGCTCAACATGCGTGAACGGGCGCGTTTAATCAATGCTCAATACGAACTTTCCTCCAAGTTGGGGCAGGGAACTACCATTAAACTATTAATTCCCAATAGCGCCATGCCACAGGTAACTACCCAACCGCTTATGGTTACAATGCCTAGCATTATCGAAAAATAAAAAATGCTCTCAACTCGTTTAAGCAGAGAGCATCTTCGGATTATACTTCCTAATTATACTTCCTAGTTCAGCAGACTGTTAGCAACCAAAGATAAAACTCTGCGCCTTGCTTTATGCAGGTTTCCAAAAGAAAAAATACTATTCTCGCGGGTTTTGCCCGAATTTACCGTCGCCAGTTGAGGCGCAGGATGCGCTTTTTCTTCCAGCAATGGCATGTATTTGTGATAGCCTAGCAATGAAGCCATTGCTTTTAGACTTTGGGAAGGCGCAGTACAGCGATACTCGTAAGCTCCTGTAACTGGAGATTCTTCTATTACCAGTTCGGATGGTTCCGGCAGCAAGCAATGATGAACACCGCCGATACCCGAAAGCATATCCTGATAAGCCCCAGTCATAAAGACTCCGATGGTCAATGTTTCACCCGGATAGAGTTCCGGCAGCATTACGGCATCGTCCTCTTCTCCTGATTTATATACATCATCAGAATCGCAGGTCATACCGCTCAGCCACACTTTACGCACCGGACGATCAAAATGGGTTAGAGGTAAGATGATAAATTGCTGCTTAAGCGCCCATGTATCCGGCAAACTGGACATGAGCGAGCCATTGATTACATACCAGCTTACATCCGATTTATGGGAGGACTTGACTAGTTCCACTTTGTAAAGGTCAAATCCATAAGCTGCGGCAGTATAACGCCCAAATTCGCCATAAATATCGGGATGCGGGATTTCGTACTGAGCGCACATTTCCATAATTCCGGCGGTTAGCTCGTTCGCAAACGCCTGATAATCAAATTGAAAATCAAGGCTGTAAGGTACAGGCATTCCGCCGCCAAAATTGAAAGCACGCATAGTAGGATAGGTCAGGCGTAGGTCACAATAGTTGCGGAATGATAGTAATAACGCCTTTACCCAATCCTGACGATCTATACACTGAGTATCAATCATGGCATGGAACATAACCGGAGTTAAGCCGGGAGTCTGGCTTATTGCAGTAGCCACTTTACCAAGTTCGTGGCGCGGTATTCCAAAACGGGAGGTAACTTTTGAGAAATCGCCATCAGGTAGTATGCTTTTATCTACGCGCAGGCGAATACCTACTTCATAGTTCAAGCCTGTGCGCCGTAGCGTCTCAATTTCATCGAAAGATTCAATAATTGGAATAATATTCTTGAAGCCTTCGCGCTTCAAATTCGCAATATTTTCCACGTATTGTTGGGTTTTAAAGCCGTTGCATAGTATAACGCGATCAGAGGGTAAATTACCTGCTTTCCAATGCAAACGCGCCATCATAATATCCATAGGGGAACTGGTTTCATAGTGCGCCCCAGAGGTTAAAGCAGTGCGAATCAAATCTTCATATTGCGCCGCTTTGCTGGCATAGCAATATGTAAACTTACCTTGATACCTGTTATTGTGGAAAGCGCGAGCAAAATAGCCCTGCATGTTGGATATCTGAGTTGAAATAATCGGATTATAACCGACTTCCAGAGGCGACCCCCACTCATGGGATAGGTGGGTAAGATCTATATCGCGGAAGAATAAACGGTTGCGCTCAATATGTAGAAACTCGTTCAGTCTTGTATTAGTAATCCCGAAACGGCTACGCAAATGTTCGTAGAAGTTCTGGGTGGTATTGATCATTCTTTATCGTACCTCTTTTCACAGCACACTCCCGCTAACCGGCAGTGGTAGAAGGATGACGGACAACAGGGTCGTAAAAATGAGCATCTTTGCGCTCAGTTATTCCAAAATGTGAATGAGATAACATACAATTACCTTTCAGGTTGTATTCGCCCAATTCCGGCAGCGTCAGAGCAACTAAGACCGACGCTTAGGGTAGCCCATAGGACGAAGAAGTGGCTCGTTAAGCACAGCTATGACAAGAAGCACCCATTAACCAGAATATTCTTGTGCAAAGCTTGTTGAGGGTATTAACCCAAATTTCTTGTTATTTGCCTAACACTGTATTCTATCATATTCAATTTGGGTATTACAATACTTTTTATATGAAATTTTATTAAGATAAGCGGTCGATTATCAATTCTTTTAAGTTATTGCTAAAGCCAAAAAAGCAAAAGGATGGTGCAGATGGGAAACCTGCTAGGTGTTCCCTTAAACTCACTTCCCTTTCCTTCTCTGTGATAAACGCGACAAGGTTCGACCTAAAAACGTTTCTTGCAATGCACTGATAATGGGGCAGGGCTGATACCATTGGCAAACTACCCTCAAATTAAGGGTCGCCTCTTGTGGAAGAAGTCTATTGCCCTCAATTGTCCCCCCATCCGAACCCAAACCCGCCCCGCTTCTTCCGAAATCACCGTGAACCTAATCATACCGAACGGCATTAATATTGTTTGCTAAGGTGACTTGATTATGCTAAAGTAACAGCCATACTTGATACCATAATCTTTCTGAAAACTCCAAAATGTTATATTGGAAGATTTCGGAGAGTACACCTTAAACCTCCAATAATTCGGCAATTCCGAATAATTACAGGGTAGGGGTAAAAAAATTTCTAGCAAAGGAGACCGAGGCGAAAGCCTTATGGACAACGAACGCGGTAAATGGCGAAACCTTAACAAGACTGAAATAAATGAGCTTAAAAGTCGCCTAGCGCAAGTAGGACTTGATATGGCGCGGCTCGAAAATAAACGCGATTATCCTGAAGATAATGATATAAAAAGTAAAATTGATAGTTTACTGGACGACATCCTCGGAAAGATGAGTGGAACCACCACTATAATTGATACAGAACCCGCAGTAGTATTAACCGGCTCTGGCGAGAAAGAAAAACGCCGTGTAGTAGTTACCGGACTTGGCACTATCAACCCTCTAGGCTATAGTGTAGAAGAATTTTGGGCAGGGCTTCGCAAAGGGCAAAGCGGTATTGCCCCTATGACGCTTAGTAAAACCGATGGGTATCCTACCAAAATAGCCGGAGAAGTAAAAGAGTGGGATCCAAAGAAATATATAGATACTAAAGATGCCCGGCGCATGTCCAGAGCCAGCCAATTTGCTGTTGCTGCCAGTTTTCAAGCTATCAAAGATGCGGGCTTAAAAATAGAACATGATGTAGCCGAAGATTATGGGGTTTTACTTGGCGTAGGTAATTGCGCCTTTCCCGAAGTTGAACAGGGCGCACGTACTCTACTGGAAAAAGGCGGTATGCGCCTTAGCCCCTTCTTTATACCCATAATTTTGCCGAACATGTCCAGCAGTCAGGTTGCTTTGCAAGCGGGCATAAAAGGCTATAACGGCACGATAGTAACCGCTTGCGCCAGCAGCACCCAATCTATCGGAGAAGCAGCAGAAGTAATAAAGCGCGGGGATGCCGAAGTAATGATTACCGGCGGTTGTGAAGCTCCTATCAGCGAATTAGGACTCGCCAGTTTTAGCGTTATGCGAGCGATGAGCAGCAAATATAACGAACGACCTACTCAGGCAAGCCGCCCCTTTGACCGAGAACGAGATGGGTTCGTTCCAAGTGAAGGCGCAGGCATTGTAGTTCTGGAAAATCTGGAACATGCGCAGGCAAGAGGAGCGCGAATTTATGCGGAAGTAATCGGTTTCGCCGCCACCAACGATGCGTACCACCTGACCGACCCCGACCCCGACTCCTTCGGCGCAGTCAGAGCAATGCGCCGCGCCATTCATCGTGCCGGATTAGCTCCACGCGACATAGATTATATCAATGCTCACGGTACCAGCACCGAAAAAAATGATAAAATGGAAACCGTAGCAATAAAAAAGGTCTTTGGAAATTACGCCTACCAGATTCCAATCAGCAGCACCAAATCTATGATTGGGCATCTATTGGGCGGTGCCGGAGGCGTAGAAGCTATCGCGACTATTACTATGATGCAGGAAGAGTTGATACATCCTACTATAAACCTAGACAATCCCGACCCAGACTGCGACCTTGACTATGTACCAAATCGCGCCAGACCGTTTAAAATCAACATTGGAATGAGTAATTCCTTTGGGTTTGGCGGGCAAAACGCTTGTCTAATCTTCAAGAAATATACACCTGAGAGTCCTGAGGCTAAGAGGTGATTCCAAATGGCAGAAGGTCATTTTTACACGATTGTTATCTGGGAAGTACGCGCCGGAGCGCGTGCTAGTGACCTAGAAGAATTAACCAGAAACGGGATTTTACCCCAGTACAAGGAAGTGCCGGGAGTGCTATCCGTAAAGCTTTTCCGTATTCAGGAAGGCGAAGATGTCAATAAATTTATGGCTATGACGATTTACGAAAGTCGTGAAGCCTACAATAATTGGTGGGCTAAAGGTGGGCAAGCGTTACTTGCCTGGCAACAGCAAAACAAGGCAGTAGTTGAAAAATGGGTGGATACCGCCACTCCTGCCCGCCGCCATAACATGACTTTATTGATTGATGCCGAATTTCCGCCCGGCACGCCTAAAATCAACTTTACCCCAGAAAATTAAAGCAATCGGCGGGTAGTTGCTTTCTATATCAAACTAAATCGGGAGTCTGGCTGTGTTTGTTGTTACCAATAAAGCCGAATTAAAGAAACGAATCCGCAATAATCGCATAATGTTCTGGGGGGGTGTAGCAGGGCTGGTTGGCTCTATGCTAACCCTACTAATAGTCGGTAGTAGCCCACAGGGCGCTTTTTTTATCATCATCTTCGGCTATCCTTTGCTCTTTCTAGGAATTTTTCTAAGTAAACGTGGCTCTTATAATAATCGTCGTCATGCTATCGGTGGTTATAGGCTCTTATCCGAAGAACAGGATATTGAAAGACAGCTTAAAAGCACACCTCCCCGCTACCACCTTTACAACTACCTGAATTTCGCCGGAATCTCAATCGAGCATATGCTCGTCACACCGCAGGGCATCATCCTTATTAATATGAAGGGGCAACAGGGCAGACTAAAAGCCGGGCGCGACCTTTACCGCATGAAACGAGGCTTTGTAAATTCTATCGGAGCTATCGGCGAACCCGGTATCGGAAATCCAAGCCAAGAACTGAGCCGCCAATGCAAACGGCTTCGCACTTGGTTCGAGCAAAAAGGTTTTGATATTCCCACCGATGGAATCGTGGCGCTAAATAACCCCCGCGCCAACATTGAAAGCGTTTCGGAAATGAGTTTCCCGGTCTGTATGATTAGTGATTTGCGCGAAGCGGTAAGGCAATGGCAAACCGAGTTGAGCATGACAGCAGAGGAACAAATCGAAATAGAAAAACTGCTGGTTGGGCAACTACTGCAAGAAGAGCAGGCAGAAGCATTGGAATTGCTGAATATGCCCGCCCATAAGCGCATCCAGTTGGAACGTGAGCAGGAATTAGCTACCGAAGCCGCTCGTATTACCAAAGACAAGAGAAAAATAGAGAAAAAACCGGGTGAGAAAAAACCCGGCGCAAGCGCAGTACCACAACCCGGTCAGCGGGTTGGCTTGAACGGCAAACCGCTTCCACCTAAAGCAGTCGAAGAAAAACCCCGCAAGGCAGCGGTAGAACCTTTGAAAAAACCGAATCCGGGCGCATTCGGAGACCCTGCTAAGCGTAGGAAATAGTTTAAGTGATAAACAACCTAGAGTCCGGCGAAGTTTCGCGTCAACCCGCTTCAGATTTCTGTTTTGTGTGTGGTAGAAATAATCCTGCCGGGTTGCGGCTGGATTTCTACAATAACAAAACGCAGGTCTGGACTGAATTTACGCCAACGGAATACTACCAGAGTTGGCCCGGTATCTTACATGGTGGCATCATTACCACCCTTTTAGATGAAACCATTTCTAGGGTAGCTTTCCTTTATGATAAGTGGGTTTCAACCGGAAAGCTCGAAGTAAAATTCCGCAAGCCGACCCCATTGGGTCAGAAATTGCGTATCAGCGGCGAATTGGTGCGCGATGCTGGACGGGCAATGGAAATGCGCGGTAGAATCCAAGTCATTGAAACAGGCGAGATTACCGCCGAAGCAAGCGGCTTATTCGTGCGCTTACCCGATGCAACCCGCCACGAAATTATCAAAGCAGTGGGCGGGGATTTCGCCGAATGGGAAGAGTGGCTGGCAAAAAACAGGCATTGATATGATTGGACACGGTTGGGCAGTTAGTTTCCTGCAAAATTGCATAGACACCGAAAAAGTTACCCATGCCTATCTGGTACGAGGTCCGGCAGGGGTTGGCAAATTCAGGTTGGCGTTAGATTTTGCCCTCGCCCTTGCTTGCGAAAACCCCCCTGCAAAAAAATACGGCTTGCGCTATTGCGGGGAGTGTCGCCCCTGTCGCCTCATCGAAGAAAACAAACACGCCGACGTTACTACTTTCGGGCTGGACTGGCAAACCCGCAGCGAGGGAGTCAAAGAGGGTAACGCCGGGCAAAACCTACAAATAGACACGGTGCGCGAAATCAGAAAAGCGCTCAGTCGCCCCCCCCATGAAATAAACTGGCGTATAATGATAATTCGGGACGCGGAGACATTTCAAAAGGCTGCCGCCAACGCTTTCCTCAAAACACTGGAAGAACCGCCCGAACGCGCCGTTTTGATT
>Ga0194047_10000127_pt1 | contig 52907 bp, 53 predicted proteins | sample JunL225m_MetaG_2_FD_160070 | JGI IMG/M metagenome (GOLD analysis project Ga0194047, IMG submission 160070) | Anoxic zone freshwater microbial communities from boreal shield lake in IISD Experimental Lakes Area, Ontario, Canada - Jun2016-L221-5m | ecosystem: Environmental > Aquatic > Freshwater... | reverse complement strand
CCGAGACAGGATGCTCAATTCAAATCATGGCATTCAAACTCGACTCTGGTCCAATAATATCTGAAGAAAAAATTACAATTGGTGACAATGAAAACACCACAGAACTCCGTGCCCGACTTACAAATCTCGGTTCAAAACTTTTGGTTGAAGTTTTACCCACATACATTGCAAATAAAATCACTTCACGCGAGCAAGATGACTCACAAGCAACTCGATCAAAGAAAATAAAAAAAGAAGATGGTCTCATTGATCCAAATGGCGATGCAGTAGAAAATTACCGCAAATTTCGCGCATACATCGAATGGCCTCGCACATATTTTTTTAAAGATACAAAACGCGTCATTATTACGTCTGCAAAATTCGAACACGATACATTTGTTATCGAAAAAGTTCTACCAGAAGGCAAAAAGGAAATCGCTTACAGCGATTTCCTTCGTAACCACACAATATAAGATTATCGCTTGAAAAGATTTTTTATCTTTCGTGCACCTCGATGAAAGAGAGTTTTTTTCTTATCGTGTTTTTTTGCAATATCACGCATCAACATATCTTTGACTTCATCAAGCGCCCCAAACACGTCTGCATTATCTGCACTTACGAAATAATTTTCTGAATTAATTTTAAATTTTACTTCCACACGAAATGAATCCTCGCGTTGATACACAGTAGACTTTGATAATGTAAAAAACATTTCGTGATTACTATCTGATGCAACAAACTTTTCGAACTTATTAAAATGATTAGTAACATACGCACGAACCGCATCACTATTTGGGATATTATCCCCTGTTATTGTATATGTAATCATACACACATTATATACCCAAAGAATCAATCAATCCTAACCGCCAAAATCTTGCTCGGACTATGATGACCCGAAACTATTCTTAGTTTACCTACCGGTATATCCAATTTCCCAGCCACAAGCTCTAGGATACGTCTATTTGCCATATTGCGCTCTGCAGGCTCTCGTACGGCAACATCATAAAGGTCATTCGCCTTCTTTGTAATTAGTTCCTTTTTTGCCCCTGTTACGACATGAACCTTTATATACATATACTTTGCATTTTATCATTAATTTTGCTAATATTTCAGAGTTCTCGTATTTAGTTCTGTATCAAAAAAATATTCCCCTGTAGCTCAGCTGTAGAGTGAGAAATGGGATGGGACCCATTTCGCAAGGGCGGAGGCTGACGAGCCGAGCCGGGGTCGCGAGATTTTTCAGCAGAAAAATACTTGTGACATCGACTGTTAACAACTTACGATTGTGCAGCAAATTCTGATTATTATAATTAGTAATCAGATATGTTTTACAACAAAACATTCCCCTGTAGCTCAGCGGTAGAGCAATCGACTGTTAATCGATTGGTCGCAGGTTCGATCCCTGCCGGGGGAGCAAGCTAGGACACACGTCCTCAAAAACCGCATTTCGTCCTGAAGTATCAAGTATATTTTTAGGTTCGAACTGCGGATTTTTTGTTTTTGCTTCAAGCAATCCTTTTTCGATCGTCTTATACAGAATTCCCTTTGTAATTATTACTTTTTTCTCGGTTAAAGTTAGGTTCGAACCCAAACTAGAGAGTGCCTCCGTAATCTCTTCAAAATCGCCACTTTTGATAACTTCTTCCAATTCCGTGAGAATCTCGAGCTTATTGGTAACATCTCTCATATCGAGCTTAAAGTCTTGTCCTACGCCCATTCTGGCGCGAACATTCGCCATTTCTCCCTTTATTTCTAACTCTTTTTCTCTAAAGCCCTCCTCGTCCGTAAAACCTCTTGTGTACGCATCAAGTAATCGTCCATGCTGTTCTTCGAGTCGCTTCATATCCTGATGCCAGCTGTTTTCGATCGTTTTGTCAGTCGTTTTCTGCTTATGTTCTAATATCTCTATGTTATCAATACACCACCTCGCAAGAGGTGGTGAGAGAGCAATTGTGCGGATATAATCATCTACAACCTGTTCACCAAGGACACTTTCGCTGAAGCTTTTCGCTGGACAATCAGGCACTTTCTTTTTTGTGCAGTGATAATAGATATAATTTAAAACTTTATTCTTGATACTACGTAAACCACTACCACATTTGGGACACGCACTTTTATTCGACACAGCAAACTTGTTTTTGCAATTACCACACATAATCTGCAGTTTCTTTTCAGCAGTAACTGAACCACCGCAGTGTCCGCATTTTAAGAAATTCTTGTACGGAAATTCTTCTCTATGGGTGGATGATCGCGGATTACCTCTACGACGAATCAATTTGAGAATTTTGTAATGCTCTCGTTCTGTTATCATCCGTGGCACTAAGGGATTCACTTCATACCTGACAGTGTTCCCATCCGAATCTTTACCGAAGAAGAATCCTGCATAGAATGGATCACTGAGCATCTTGTACGTCAGCGAAAGTTTCAATGGTTTACCTCCAAACTTCTTTCTCGCAACACTATGAAGCATAAAATCGTTCACAGCAACACGGTGCAATTCTCTGACTGAATATTTCTCTGTTAGAAACATTTGAAATAGTTTTTTGACGATTTCAAATCTTTCTGGATCAATCAACGTTTTTCGAAACCCCTTTTCTCCTCGATCATTCGCATATCCGATTTTTGCAATTCCGGGCGGATATCCCATCTGTCGCTTTTTCACAAGCCCGCGCTTAACGTTCTCGCCCTTGTTGTCGTTCTCCATCTTTGCCTGACTACAGAGCATCGTGAAGAAAAACTTGTCAGAGGGTGTATTTCGGAATATCTGTTGTTTGGTAATTATATATTTTAATTTTTCCTCATCTAACAAATCAACTAGTCGCCCAGCATCTCCAGCATTTCTCGAAAGACGATCAGGGTGCCACGTGATAATTGCTTGCACGCTACCTTTGTTAATATCTTTAACCATCTGCTCAAAGACAGGTCGTTGTCCTGATTTCTTTGCTGATTTTGCTTCGGTCAATTTTTCGCTTTCTTGTAATTCAAAACCATAGCTTATAGCAAGTTTATCTGTCTCAGCTTTTTGTGATTCTATCGACAATGCCTGACGTTCTTCTTGCTCGCTTGATTTGCGATTATATGAGCGTGCTTTAAGTCCTTTGAATTCACCTTTATCCATATAGGTTACATAACAACACATACCAAGTAATGGCTTCGAAGTCCATACCCAGCGGTTATTAGCGATTATTTTTTATAATGCGCCTGCAGGCGTGTTTCTTTGCCAGCATTGCCATTCGTAGGAGTCGAGTCGCGAGCTCAACGGCTTCAGCATGCGACAACTGAACACCATAATCCTGATCGATTATTTCGATAAGTCGGTTAAGTTGTTTCGCTGATAAGTCCATACAAAATGGCCAACAGGACGGTGACTTCCTGCTGGCCATTTTGTATGACGTCACCGTATGGTCAACGCAAAACGCGCTACCACATTTCTATGGTGACGCGTTTTGATTCGATAATCTCCCTAGGTTTTAGAGGGTCTCTAAAACCTCTTATTTTTGAGTTTGTTGTACTCAGTGACAACCCGCTTAATTGTCGCAGTACTGACCTTAATCTTATCTTCATTACTTAAGATTTTTTGAATAATCATTTCCTTTGTCTGATCCACGCACGTTGGATCAAGTTCTTTTCGGGATTTTCTAGACAGGGCGTAGATTTTTTCATCTCTTTCTTTGTTTTGAAGTGGATTCATTTTTTCAGGTTTTTTCTGTGTTTGCTCCATGAGAGAATCCTGAATTCTTTCCCAGTTCTCCTTTATGAATTCTTGAACATCTTTGTAATTTGTCGCTTCAGGAAAAATAAAAAGTTTAACGAATGGTTGCTTCACCGCGACATAAAGATCATCTAGACATTGAAATTTAGAACCGTATTTGTACGCATCTGTATCCAAGACAGCAATAGTGTTCTTTGTTTTTCGTTTGATTGCTCCATCTTCATGTTTTTTCATTTTTCTGGTTTCGGGATCACCGAAATAAAGATAGTCAAATAAGAAATCTCTATCTAACAATGACACTCCGTACTTTTTTGCAAGATTTATTTGTTCAAGGAACAGATCTTCTGTCATATTTGCATCTAGTCCTTTTATCCAATGAGTTTTGAGTATCTCTTTCTCGAATCCAAATATTGGCATCTTAAATTTACGACGTATATTGGCTACATCTTCCCAAAAAACGTCACTGAAGGTTATCTTATATAACTGATCCTCAAGCCGAGATACTGTCTCGGCGTCACCGCTATTCATATGCCCAAAGTGTACCAGAAAGTGCCGTTTATGCTATGATAATTTTGTACCGCAAGGTATTCGAACAATTTAATATGAAAGTAACCTAAACCATCGCTTCGGCGGTGGCATGGTGAAAAAATCCGACTAAGGAGCAAACAACCCATCATATGGGGGCTTCCTTAGTCGGTCATACGTCGAAAGGCGTATGGATGTCGCAAGACATCACCCCTGTGATGGGCTTTTTGCTGTCCATTTAGGGGGTTTTATCAGACTTTAAAATAACATTATGGAAATAGCTATAATCATTTTATTAGTGATCATTGTTTTTCAATTATCGGCAATGAATGGGAATTTAAGAATCATCGATCAAACACTGGAGGGTATCAGAGAAATGTCTGAGATGAGTGCTGGCCAACGCTGGGAGCACGATTTAAAAATTGACGATCCTGAAGAATATAAACGCTACCAAAATAGGGATCGTTCTTATTAAGTTAGATTGCCACAGAGATATCTAACTCAATTTAATTTAGTTTGCTTTTCAAAAAAGCTATGCCATTTTGCTTGCCCTCAAGAGTTGTAGCGTACACATCATAATACACCTCTGTTGAAAGAACATCTTCTCCTTTTTTATTCCATTCTTCAACACGCGCATCAAGCCAAGTTTGTAAATCGTCCTCAGTAAAAGCTTTTTTAAAGTGATCAACGAAATATTCATATGAGGCGCAGATGTACACGCTAGAGTATTTGCTACCATGATCAGACAATAAGCGCAGGATTGTCCAATATACATCCCTGTGAGTATCTTCTCTTAGTTTACTATTCTCGATTCTCATAATTTTATTATACCACACTGATTAGTCTTCTAAATTTTGCTTTTATTCTGTCGGTGCTTTCTTTTATTGAAGGTGATAATGTTCTTTTAGGGTAAACATTGAAACCTTTTCCTAAAATTGTATTAAGATCGGTATCATCTGATTTCCAAAAATTATCCTTTATGATGGGTAGAAAATTATACGCCATCTCCTTCATACTATACTGAATTGCACCTAATACTACGTCGTTAATTTGATGAATCTGACTATATTCATTACTGATTTGAACGACAGGATAAATAATATAACGCAGATCAGAATAATCTATTCCATTGGCATAGGCAGAAAAACAATGTCCAGCCATGTGGGAAGTAAACGCTTGCTCAAAGCAATCTGATATAACCATACCATTTTCTCTTATTGATTCGAGGTACTGATTAAATTTATGCAGACAAACATTCATTCCATATTTTGTTGTCTGCAATTGGCGAGATTTATTTATTCTAAATTTAATGATCATATCCACGAAACTCATATCGTGATAAAAGTCATGTGGTGCAAGATAAACAATAATTTTGCATTTTGACTTACTCACCATTTCTAGAATACGTTGTTTAAATTCTGCATGAATAGTAGCATCTAATATTCCTTCCCCGTTCCAATTGTTATTTGTCCATTTTATTGGACGCTCATGTTTTATTCCATAATGACTTTTCAGTTTCAATACCTTTTTACAAAGAGGGGCAAGTTCTTTTTCATCTACAATAATTCCACCATAAATGAAGAATTCGAATTTGTCGTCACTGGTTATATTGGACTCATCAGTAATAAGGAATTTCATCTGTTAGTCAGTATTTATTCATCTTCTTGACCACATATTCGAACACTTTCTCTTGGACGAATTTCTTGAGTTCTGGACTCTGATCAAGTTTTTGATACAAGCTGAAGTGATTGTCGAGCACGCCAACAAGCTCGTCTTGAAAGAGCTGATCAAATTTCAATTTCGCAGAATCCTTGCTGTTATTTTCTACAGAACCTCTCAGTACTTCACTTGCAAGAAGTCGCTTACTCAAGTCATTGAGAATAACTCGATCACCATCAGTGAAATTCGTACCGTATCGTTCGTTGATTTCTTTTATGATTTTTGATAGCGCGTCTCGTTCATCTTCGGCTGAACCTTTACTATCTCCACTACCCATTGGATCGATAACTCCTTCAGTATTTTCAAGTTGAACATTCTTTTCTCCAGTCTTTTCAATTCTATATGTTGCCATATCTATCGCTTCAAGCACTTCATACGGAAGTGGATTTTCTCGTCTTGGTAATTTCTTAATCAGAAACTTCAGGAAGATATATAGCTTCTCAAGCTGAGGATCTTCAAATGTAACAATCTGCGAGATGAATGCGTATTTTTTGAGATAGTCGAATACAGTTGTTTTGAAACTTTCCATTTCTTCTTCAGTAAGATTTTCTTCTTGGATTCTTGAAACGACACCATCAATTATGTGATTGAGCTTATCCGGTGTTGCACCTGCGAAGTATTCATCTATAAACCCATTTACCTCGAAATCCGTGAAGAACTTGAATCCACGCACCTCACGCTCGAGATCGTGCAGTATATTCGGATTAGTAGCTTCTGAGAGCACTGTGGTGGTGTAATAGGGCTGAAAAGCGTCCTTAATCTCGTCTGTTTGATTCACAAAGTCGAGAACGAACGTATCATCCTTTCCATATGTAGTTCGATTCAATCGTGAAAGCGTCTGCACCGCGCCAACCCCTCCGAGCTTCTTATCGACATACATCACTGAGAGCAACGGCTGATCAAACCCAGTTTGATATTTTTCCGCTACGATCAAAAACTTATATTCATCTTTTTTGAATTCTTCAGTAGTTTGGGTGTCGGATACTTTGTTCATCTGTGCTTCAGTGTATTCCAATTTCGTATCAACATCTTTTACGGTGCCCGAAAAAGCTACCATCGCTTTATGATGATAACCTTTCTCCTTGAGATATTTATCAAACGCAATTTTATATCGAACAGCGTGGAGACGAGATTTTGTTACCACCATCGCCTTTGCCTTGTCACCGACAAGTGAAGCTATTTTTTCTTCAAAATGCTCCACCATGATCGCTGTCTTTTTATCGATAGCATGTTCGTGGCGCTCGACGTATCCGATCATCAATCGCTGTGCTTTTTTCTTATCGAATTCTGGATCGTCTTCAACTTTTTTCAGAAGCCCGAAGTATGTTTCGTATGTCGTGTAATTCTTCAACACATCAAGGATGAATTTCTCCTCAATAGCTTGTTTCATTGAATACAGAGAGAACGGTATATATTTTCCAGTGAGTGGGTCTTCAGTTCCAAAGAGTTCAAGTGTCTTTTGTTTTGGAGTTGCAGTGAACGCAAAGAAGCTCAAGTTTGGTGAAGCAACCTTTCGCGCTTTCATTCGCTCAATGATTTGATCTTCCACTGTCTTAAATACTTTTTCTTCTTTCTCCGTTTCTTTTTCTGCTTCGTCCAAAGTAAGCACTTGTCGCAAATCGGCGGCAGATTCTCCGGATTGCGAAGAATGAGCTTCGTCAATGATGACTGCGAATTTTTTGCCCTCCACTTTTTCTATTGCATCAACAATCACAGGGAATTTCTGCAGAGTCGTCGTAATAATTCTTACTCCTGCTTCCAATGATTCCTTGAGTTCTTTTCCTCCATTCTCTATGTGTTTTACAAGCCCTGTCACCTGACTGAAGCTCTTTACCGTGTCTGAAAGCTGTTTATCGAGCACACGGCGGTCGGTAACGACAATAACGCCATCAAACACGTTCTTGCTTGCAATATCGTGTAATTCGGCAAGACGATGCGCTACCCATGCAATGGTATTACTTTTTCCTGATCCAGCGCTGTGTTGAATAAGATAGTTTTTCCCTGAGCCATTCTCCTGAGCATCTAACACGATTTTTCTCACTGTCTCCAATTGATGATAACGAGGGAAGATTATTTTTTCTTCCTTACTTTTCTTTCCGTTTTTGTCTTCTTTTTCTTCGGTGATATCTTGTATGAAATTCCCGAGTAAATCAAACACACTGTCTTTTGACCAGACATCTTCCCAGAGATAGTGGGTTTTGTATTTTCCTTTTGGTGCATCAGGATTGCCAGACGAACCATTGTTGCCTTTGTTGAACGGCAAGAAATATGTCGTAAGACCAGTGAGTCGAGTCGTCATATATGCCTGTTCAGTGTCTACTGCAAAGTGAGTCAGGCATCGCTTGAAGGATAGGAGTTTCTCTTTTTGATCACGATCCGTTCTGTATTGAGAAATAGCATTGATAACGTTTTGTCCTGTAAATTGGTTTTTGAGTTCAACTGTAAAAACAGGGAGTCCGTTTACAAAGGTAACCATATCGAGTGAGTTCTCGTTTTTTGCGCTGTATTTTACCTGACGCATGACACTCAATATATTTCCAGCATAGTCAGCAAGTGTTTCCGGATTTTTGTCGTTTTCTGGCTTGAAGTGCGCAAGACGAAAACGCACCCCACGATCTGTGACCCCATCACGTAAGACACTCAACAAGCCACGAGAAAGAAGCTCCTCGTCTATTCTAGTCAAGAATTTACTCTGTGCTTCTCCTCCGTACTGCTCAACAATCTTCTGCCATGCTTCATTCTGAGTATTTTGAATAAACTCCAAAACCAGCTCTGTATCCATACAGAGAGTTTTATCGTAGGAAGAATTTAATCTCGAACGATATTTGTGGAGCTCAGCAAGTTCCTTCTCGATGAATTCTTCAAATCCTTTTTCTTTTGTGTTTGTTTTTATCATAAATTTATTCTTTCAATTTAGCATGCACCGACAACACAAAATTATAGAAGGTTGTATATTTATCTTGTATGATTTGCTTGGTGTTTGTTTTTTTAACGACATCAGACAATACTTTGTTTGTAATCAAAGATTTTAATTCTTTTAGATCGTCATTCGGGCTTATTTTTCTTAGTGATTTTAGTTTATCTTTTACTTCATCTAAAACAGCTTTCGTTGAATCAATTTGTATTATTACAGAAAAAAGTTCGTTTACTGATTCAATAATAATTTCAGATGGTAGTAAATCTTCTATTGTAAAGTAAGCTTTACTTTGAGCTGAAAAATCATTCAATTCAAAGATATTATTTTTCAAAGAAGAGTTATCCTTAATCATGTTATTTTTTATACTCTTACCTTTTTGATCTGAGTCAAGAATAAAAAAACCTTTAACTAGTTTATTATCGAAGAATTTTGCATATGTAGGCATTTTGTCAGCACTCTCAGAAGATATAGAACCTATATCTAAAGGTTTTATGTCAGATTTAAATTTTGATGTAAAAACATCAAACAAATCCTTATCGGTTCTACCTTCAAAAACTAACATATATGGTTTTATGTGTTCGTACACTGATGTTCCGAGTGCTTCATATAATACTTCTTCTTGATATGGATTTTCAGGATCAATAGAATACGCACTTGTAACAGAACCTTTCGATACACTTCCACATTTCTCAACTCTTACATGTCGATTTAAACTTTTTCGATCAACCATATAGATTGAATGCGTTGAAACAAAAACTAAATTGTTTTGCGCGATATTTAGTATCTCATCTCTAAGATATCTTACTCCGCTTGGGTGTAAGTGAACTTCGGGTTCGTCCAAGAGAATAACTTGGTTTTTTAAAATTGATTTTTTGTTTTCAACAGAAAGGTTAAGTAATATTGATACGAGTTGTCGAAATCCATCACTACGTTGAGACATTGCATATTTAGGTGTTGGATCATCCTTATCTTCTACGTAAACCGAACATGATAAATCTTGCTCGATTTGTATTCTAATCGAGATATTGTGTTCCGACCAAATCAAATTTATATGCTCAGTGATTGCTCTGGAGAGATCTTCCTGTAACTCCATTCTATTTTCTGCACTTTGTGATGCAAGAGAAACTGCGTAAGGGATATCATCTCTTTCAGCTATTTTAAAGATATTTCGAAGTGGAATTGACTTTGATTGATCTGTTGCAAATTCATTCAGATTTACAGGTTTATTTATTAGATACTTGTCGTCATTAGGAGCCCAAAAAATTATTTTTGGAATACCTAAATCAAAAATTGTAGATTTTTCTGATAAAATCTTCTCTAAAATTTCCTTGTTTAAGATTCTTGCACCCGCACCAACAAGTGTGACGATACTTTCTTCTGTAACTGGTTCTTCACCCTGATATATTTCTTTGATTAACTTAATAGCGTTTTGTCCATCAATGAAATAGAGCCCGAGAGTTTTTATGTCATCAATTTCTATAAAAAATTGATCTATTCGCTTGTTCTCGAAATCAAAAACAACCACGCTTTCTATATTTTTAATCTTTATTTCTTTTGCCAAATCAAGAGGGATACCATTTTTACTCAAGTGGTCAACATAAAATTGCCAATTTTGAATTCCTAAGTTTAAACGAACTGATACTGATTCTTTTTTCTTCTGTGCCGATTTAAGACAATCAGTATTGTAGTTAATTGTTTCTCCTTTTGATATAAGATTTATCGCTTTAAGTATATTACTTTTACCCGTCTCGTTAACACCCAAGAGTATATAGCAACTCTTATTGGCAATCGAATCAGTAGTCAAAAAAATCTCTTTAATACTTCGGTAGTTATTTATTTTTATACTGTTTATTTTCATATTTTTACTTTTCCTGTTACGACATTCGATATTAACGACGACTTAAACTCTTTTAAAATTTCAATTGATTGTTCTGTCTTGCGGATAGCAGTATCAAAAAGCTTTGTTTTTTCGTTTAGTTTATTTACGATTTCTTTTTGTTTTTCTAAATTAGGAAGTGAAAATTCATAGTTTCTAACGAATGAAGTAGTAACTCGTTTTTGTCCTGCTGTCCCGCGCATTTCAACTTCGCCTGATTTTCTGAATTTATCAGAAAAAATTAGATAGTATAGATAATCAGCCAGTATCGAATCTTTCGGACGCATAACCATGAATTCGGTTGTGCCAAAACCAAACCCATTCTTTAATCCTTTCATTACTCCGGCTTTTCCGTTTTCGTAGCATGGAGTAATCTTGGCTAAAACAACATCTCCATTTCGAAAATAGGTAAACCCATCTTTTACCTCTTTGTATTTTTTTTCTTGTAGTTCAAGTTTTCCGTTCTCAGATATAGCTTCCATTGGTACAAACGAAACAGTATCTTCTAAGTCAGTGTCTGAAACAACTTTTTTTGTGGGATTTACTTGTACATGATTTTTAATTTTTACAAAATCACCTTTGATATCCATAATCATATGATTAACCAAAGCGGTGCGCCTTTCTTTTAGCAATTCAATTTGTATTTCTTTTTTTTCTATAATTTGATCGATAAACGATGTTTTTTCATCAAGATAATTTGCAATTTTAGTTTGTTCTTTTGATTCAGGAACCGTAATTAAGATTCGTTTCATTTCGCTCTCACGAGTAGTCCAGAGATCGTCAACAATGCCTCGCCCCCAGCGATAAAACTCTTCAGAGAATAGATTACTTCTAAACAAATAATGAAAATACTTTGAGTCAAAAGTCGGGTTTCTTTTTCGGAGAACGTTGTAAACAAGAGAAACTCCTCCCTCATATTCTGACATTCCAACAGCACCTTTTCTATCTGATCGCCCATTGATAGCTATATCACCAATCTTTACATGTTTTCGCAAGCTACCCTCGGCAACCTTGGCAGCATTTTCTATTTGCTTCTTAATACCACCATAGGTGACTGACAGAGGTTCATAATTTTCTTCAGTTACCTTATCATGGGGGAAATCAAATACTGATACAACTTTTTGCGATTCCCAACCTTTAGGAATTTTAACCAACCACTCAACACCCGAATCTTTGTATTCAGGATATTTATCGTATTTTTTTGTGAGTTTTAGTGTTTGCATATTAATTAATTTTTAACAACCAAAGAACAATTCCAGAGATTAATGCAATCGCAACACCAATTAATATCTGCCCCATAACTGATTTAGGTAGTAATGATTGAGCTGTTTTAAAAATTGATCTTATTATTTTTGTTCTCGTTCCTTCATTTTTAATTGCATTATTAAAACCAATAAATTCACAGTCCTCAATTTTTGTGTCAGAAGCTTCTTTTGTTATATGAATACCAATAGTTTTATTTTCCATATATTTATAGTTGCTTAAGTAAACCAAGCAGTTCGTTTTCAATCTTTTCAATATCTGTTTCTATTGCTTCTAAACTGCGGGGTGCTTCGTATTTATAGAAGTATCGTGTGAATGGAATTTCGTATCCAACAATTCCAACCTTACCATCTTTATGATCCGTGACAGTTTCATTTATCCAAGCATCTGAGACATACGGCTTTACTTCACGATCGAAGTATTCTTTGATATCCATCTCGTATGGAACGTTTTCATAATCGCGCAAAGATTTATCTATCTCGATTTCTCCTTTTTTATTTTTTACAATTTTTCCATCGACAACAAGTGGTCGCTCGATAGTGATCTGTCTGTATGCAAAATCAGTTGTTTTGAAAATCTTTGAGAATTCATTTTCTTCAAACTTCCCGTACAATTCCACTATTTTCTTTTTTGATTCTGTATCAATTTCGTGACGCTTACTTCCCAAGCTCTTACGTGTCTTTTTGAAAAAAGCTCGAGCGTCTATAAGCTGAACTTTACCTTTTCGTTCAGCTGACTTTCTATTGGTTACAAACCATAAATAGGTATTGATACCTGTGTTATAAAAAAGCTGATCAGGCAGAGCAACGATTGCTTCGAGTAAGTCCTTTTCCAATATCCATCTACGGATTTCGCTCTCACCGCTTCCGGCATCTCCGGTGAATAGAGGTGAACCATTATGAACAATGGCTATGCGCGAACCGCCATCCTTTTCCGGCTTCATCTTTGATATGAGGTGTTGCAGGAATAGTAATTGTCCATCAGAAATGCGAGGTGTCCCAGCGCCAAATCTTCCAGCGTATCCACGTGATGCTTCACGTTCAACAGCATCCTTATCTTTTTTCCAGTCAACTCCGTATGGAGGATTTGAGAGTCCGTAGTCAAACACTTCTCCGAAGAATTGATCGTTAGCGAGTGTACTTGCCTTTGAATGGTCTTTTTCTCCGCCACGAATTAGGTCAGGATCATCTCCTTTGATAAGCATGTCGGACTTTGCCATAGCATATGTAACTGAGTTAAGTTCCTGCCCATACAAAAAAATGTCTGCTTCTTTGTTTATATTTTCGAGAATGTAATCCTTTGCAACACTAAGCATTCCACCGGTACCGCAAGCTGGATCATATATTTTCTTGATGACGTGCGGCTTTTTGAGGTCTTTGATATCGGGCGAGAAGAGGAGTTCTGTCATGAGCCCAATAACGTCACGTGGCGTATAGTGTTCTCCAGCGGTTTCATTGGACATTTCAGAAAACTTGCGGAGAAGCTCTTCAAACACATGTCCCATTTGATAGTTATCTACCGCTGATGGATGTAGGTCTACTTTGTTGAGTTCCTGCATGACCAAGAACAACAAGTCGCCACCCTCTAGTCGCTCGAGCTGTTTACTAAAATCAAATTTTTCGAATATGTCTTGGATATTTTTGCTGTATCCATTGATGTATTGCTTGAAATTCTTTGCAAGATGCTTCGGATCGCCCATGAGTGTCTTAAAGTCGTAGTCCGAGATATTATAAAAAGCTGTTCCAGATGTTTTCTTGAGAATTGGATCGAGGTCGTTTACTTTTCCTTTGTACTCGTTGTATTTCTCAAGCACTTTCGACTTTGTGTCTATGAGTATCGAATCGAGTCGTTTCAAGACAACAAGCGGAAGTATCACGTCCTGATATTCGTGTTGTTTCCAGCCACCGCGTAAGATGTCGGCGATGTTCCAGATCATTGAAGTTTTTTGGTTGAAGTTTTCCATATTTTTTGTGGTTATTTAGTAAACAAGGCCAGATACTTTGTAAGATAGAATATTCGGTCTTTTTTGAATCCGGTCTTTTCGGAAAACAAACCAAGCGCTTCAAAATCTTTTGCGATTGCCGAAGCTGTCGGGAAGGTGACGGAAAGCATTGATTCGATTTCACGGATCGTCACTACTGGCTTGGAGAAGAGTTGTTTCAAGAGTTCCTTGCCAAGTTTTTGACGCTTTATGCCCATGCCTTTTTCGATCGTGGTTTCGTATTCTTTGCGCAGATCGATTATTTTTTCCAGCGTTTGTCGGGAATCTTTCGCCGTCTCGAGTACTCCAGTGAGGAAAAAGCGTATCCAATGCTCGATGTCGTTTGATTCGCGGACACGCGAAAGACCATCGTAGTATTGTGTGCGATGTTTTTCGAAGAAGTCAGAAATGTAAAGTGTTGGTTTTTGCAGTATACCCAAGCTCACCAAGTGTAATGCAATCATAAGTCGTCCGATACGACCATTACCATCCAAAAATGGGTGGATGGTTTCGAATTGATAATGTGATATCGCTATTTTTATAAGGTCAGGGATGTCGGTCTCCTTGTTATGCCAGAATTTTTCAAGGTCACTGAGTAGCTCTCCGATTTCTTCGTGGTGTGGAGGAATGAATACTGCATCTTTGAGTGTAGCGCCGCCAATCCAATTTTGACTGTGGCGAATTTCTCCCGGTAACTTTGTGTATCCACGAACACTTGAGAGTAGTACCTTGTGTGTATTTTTTACAAGTCTCATTGAAAGTGGAAGTTTTTCAAGCTCCAAAATTGAATAGTTGATTGCTTTGACATAATTTTGTACTTCTTCCCAGTCGTTTCTTTTTTCTGGATCAATTTCGAGTTCAGGCAAAAGAGCTTCATCTAACTTTGTTTGAGTTCCTTCAATCTTACTTGAACCAGTAGCTTCTTTTGCGATGTGCATTTTTATGAAAAAATCCACATCTGGAATAAGCTTAGAAAAGGCATTGAGCTCGCCAAGATATCGCATTGCATCGGAAAGAAGTAGGTCAATTCTCTTGTCTGACCACTCAAATGTTTTGTTTACAGGATTTGGCTGAAAGCTCTTGTATCCCTCCTGTTGCCTATACGCTCCTGCCTTGTATTTTTCTGCCATGACCCGAGTGTAGCACCTTAATACATAAAAAGCAAATTAAATGTTAATAAGTTAATCTTTAATATAAAAATAGGTAATTAAAACCACGAAGCGGAGCATCGCGCAAAAACCCTTGTTTTGCAATGTCAGTGATGTCCTGACGGGTGTACTGACCTTGCGCTCCCATGTCGTTCACCGTGAGGGATGAGCGGTATGGGCGGTGAACGGTGTCGCCCTTTTTGAGGGTGTCCTGTTCTTCCATGTTGGCGAAGGCACGGTAGACGTCTGTCTTGTAGTGCTTCAACTGCATGCGCTTAGATCGAGCCCGCCCCGACCAAGAAATAATTTAGGTGTTAATTTCCTTGGTCGGGGCGGGCGTCACCCTCGCAATATGCACGTTCGAACATCGTCCAGCATGCGGAGCAAAAGTTTGACTTATTTTAATATTGTTGTAGTATCTATTCAGATACGTTTTTTGACATATTCCTTCACGGTAGCTCAATGCCCTTTTTGAGAGTATTGAGCTGCTGTGACGGCACGCCTTATTGCAATGTCGCAATAAGAAAACCCATGCGGTTTTATGAGACATGATTTTGCAAAAAATGTACAAGTTGCAATTAACTTTCTACACAATTACGAAGAAGACGGCATCCTGATGATGCACAACTGGAAAAACTTTGTTTGGTTCCGTGGAATTCAAATGGAATCAGTAAAAGAAATTGGAAACGATACATCTGGTGGCTCAGTATTTAAAATACTCGAACGTAAAATCGTTTTTTATGGCCACAAAGAAATTGTGTTGGCAGAGGTTGTAGTAAGAGGTAATGAATTTACTAATTCTGACCAATCAAAACCAACGTTCTGGAAAGTAACCAAAATAGGCTACCGAAAGGAATACGATGAAAGCAAGCTGTATGATGAATACAGATGGATTGAAATAGAAGTTGAAGGCCCGTTAATGTAAATCCACTTAGTGGTAGAAAAATCTACTACCAAGTGGATTTTTCTATTATTACCACAAAAACTCCACTACGTTCAGAACCAACAAAAACCACTTTAGAAATAAGGTGGTTTTTCTATTATCTTAAATCAAGTTCGAACCTGTGATAAAATTAAAACATGAACAACTATGTTTTGAATTTGATTTTAATTATAATCTCCTTCGGCATCTCGTGTTTTGCTTTCTATCTTGTACATGACCCGGAAGGCCCTAACTTATTGATTGTCACACTACCCGCAATAGTTATTTTTATTATTTTACATAAAACACTGCCCTTGCAGTAACCATTACTTGTTTTTGAATTGTTGACGTATCGTATGAACCATAATCTTCTACAGATGTAGAATTTGGAGCAAGTACTTGTACGACACCCGATGATGCACTTTTGAGTGCTCCTACCGACGAACCACCACTTTTTGCAATCTCGATAGCACGAGCTTTTGCATCTTTGACAGCTTGTCCGACAAGCGAGACACGCAACTGTGGGAGCGATGAGACATAATATTCTGGTTGCATTGGTGAGACAAGTGTATCGACAGAAACCTTGGAAGTAAGTACACCCAGTTCTCGAGAAAGTTTGTCTATCGCGTCTACATCTGCTGTTTGTACAATGATTGCTTCATGTATATTGTATGTCTTTGGTGCGTTTTGATCTTGGTTATAGTTTTCGTCTGTTGAAATAACAGATTCAGTAACCGTCGAAGATGCCAAATTTTGTGATTTAAAATAATTTGCAACGATCGCAGCGTCCTTTGCTACCTGTAAATAATTTACAGTTGTATTGTTTGTAAATGCAGTACGACGTACTTCGATGCGCCATGTCGCCTGGTCTGCTTTTATGTTTTGAGAAGTAGAACCAGTCACAGCAATCGTACTATCGCCATGGTTTGAAATATGAACACCCAACACCCACAACCCAAAGAAAAGAGCGAGCGCCACAGAAACAGATGGAATAATCAAAGACCAATTTATAAGATTTTTTTCATTCATATGGTAAGTATACCACCAAAACAGTTACGCAGTTATATTTTTATCTGGAGTTTTTTGACTTGTTATATACCCCCGAATTTCCTCTGTCATTTCGTTATTGATTTTTATGAGACGATGAACTTCGTCTTGCATTTTGAGAAGTGCTTCAGCATCTTTGTATGTTTGCATTGCTTGTTTGTCAGAAGCGGCCGCAGCAACTTTTTGACCAACCATAATCACAGAAAGCAAAACGAGTTGCAAAAATGTCTGCGCAATCCACGATATGAGTGTTGCAGTTCCACCAGCAATCGCCGCAGGCAAACTCACAAATGCGAGAATTGCAAACAAATACGCACACCACATCGTGCTTACCATTCCTGTAATTGCAAGTGCGATTTTACCGTTTATACCAGTATGCTCATGTCTTGTTAAATGTGGACCGGCTTTAGCGCGCTCTTCGATTCGAGGATTTGGTATGTGTTTATTTTCCATATGAAAAGTATTATATAATACATACTCGTGAAAATCCAAAATAAAGCATTCAAACTTATATCAACTGCCTGTAACTACGATTATAAACATACCTAATTTTGATACATATCCTAGACAAATATTATGAATGACATATCCATAATTCTTCAAACAAAATTGTCATAGTATTTTGGACATCGTCATCTTCTATCAAAAATCCAGTCGAAAGAGATTCATTGAGTGAAATAATGGCAATTTTATTACCATACATAAACATCGCAGTATTTAATGCATGGGTGTGCTCCGAAAGAAAATTAGTTTCTCTACATTCTTTATTATCACGTGTTTTTAAATCAACGGTTGTTTCGTTTCAAGGAGCAAGTAGTTGTAATTTCAAAAATTGCCCTGTGTGTGCTTCAATAAAATTTGTCAGATACTCACGACCCATAATATGAATTAAATCATCCCATGCCACAATCGCACGAAAATTTTTTCTTGTCATGAGTATATCCGAAAAAATTAATTGAATTTCTTTTGTTCCAACATATACTTTTACGGTTGGTTGACCTGCTACTGTTTTTAGTCGTAGTACATTAAGTTCTGGCAATACAGTTTTGAGCATAAGCTCTGTTTCATTGAGTTTACGCAGTAAATTATCAGGTTTTTCTGCAACCCAATATTTACTTAAACGTTTAACATAATAACTGAGCAATCCATCTTTTTGAAGTTTTTCTGCAATAACAATTGCACTTGTTCTGGGTATTTTTAATTTAAATGCGAGTTCAGAAATTTTTGCTTCACCCAAAAGTAACGCAGCAAGATAAAATTTTGCTTCCTTGCTTTTATATCCCAAACTTTCTATAACTTTTTGAATGTTCCTCACGTTAAATCTAGTGTATTAGATATGCAAAGTATACCATAAATTTAAAAAAACACAATAATCCCATGAATACTGTATTCATGGGATTACTAAAAACTAAATTTAACCGTCAATCGATTACATCGTTTTGAAATTTCCTTCTACGGTAACACTCACATTCCCTGCTTGGTCAGTAGACATAATTACGTAGTAATATGTTGTGTTTGATGATAATCCATTAACTGAAACACTTTGAGAAGTTTTGTAATTTACATCTGATTGAACTGACGGACCACTAATGTATGGAGCTGCAAAATTTAATTGTGCATCAATTTCTTGGAGTGGAGATGTTGAATAAAAAACTTTTCCTTGTGCTGATGTATCTGTAGTCCAATTAACAATCGCATTTGAATTTCCAGCTTGAATATTTACATTATTTATTACTGGAGCAGAAATATCGATACCGTACCCAGCAGTAATTACTTCATTTAATTTAAGAAGTGTTGCTGGTCCGACAACTCCTGGTGTAGCAAGGTTGTAATTAAGTTGGAATTGACCAACTGCAACCTGAGTCATTCCTCCAAAATATCCAGTTACAATACCTTGTGAATAAATAGCTGGGTTTGTAGCAAGAAATGATTGCAATTCACGAACCTGACTATTGTTGTCTCCAACATGCATTTGACTTACAAAAAGTGGAAACGTATCTGCCTTTGCGACAAGTGAACTTGTAAAAAACATTGCGAATGCAAAAACAGCCAATGACATACCTGCAAACAAATTTTTATTTTTCATATATATTTTCTTCTATCACAATATAATTGTGATTATTATCTAAACTAAATAATGAGCACATGGGTTTTTATAATCTGTATAACAAAAAAGTATTCGACCTTTTTCCCCGGAGGGTTTAGGGCGCATTAGAAATTTTTAAATTATTTTCCTTTGAGCCCTCTGCAAATAGTATGCGCGCTTAATTTAAATCACACGCATGTTATTGCTAAATAAAAACAAAAATTTTTATTCAAAAATAAATTTTCTCTTGGATATACAAAAATACCCTTATGTATAAAGGTATTTTTGTATATTCTGATTTTTATATAATCAAATATATTACACAAAATATAGTGACATATTAGTTGTCACTCACACCATCTATAATTTCATGGATATCTTGCATGATCATTTGAGCCATTTTTTGAGCACTTTCATTTGATACGTTTTCGGAGTAAATACGAATAATTGGTTCTGTATTTGATGTACGCAAATGCACCCACCCATCATCAAATTCAATTTTTAAACCATCGATCGTATTGATTGGAAATTTTTCATATTTTTTTGATATTTTTTCAAATATTTTTTTTACATCAATATCTTTTGTCAGTGTTATTTTATTTTTGGACATACAATAATTCGGATATGTTTTACGTAACTGCGAAACCAATGAATCAAAACGTGCGAGATGTGTAAGGAAAAGCGCAATACCGACAAGCGCATCACGACCATAATGTAAATCAGGTACGATCACACCACCATTACCCTCTCCACCAATTTGTGTTCCAACTTCTTTCATTTTTTCTACTACGTTAACTTCCCCCACTGCGCTTCCGAAATATTTTCCTCCATGCCTTTCTGTCACATCACGCAGTGCACGAGTCGAAGATAGGTTCGAAACGGTGTTTGTTTTTTCACACGAAAGTATATAATCCGCCACAGCAACGAGCGTATATTCTTCTCCAAAAAACGTACCATCCTCGCATACAAAACTCAATCGATCTACATCAGGATCGACAGCAATACCCAAATCTGCATGCTCCTCTACGACAACTCGTGAAAGTTCAGTCAAATTTTCTGGCAAGGGTTCTGGATTGTGAGCAAAATTTCCAGAAATTTCTTTATTGATCACAATCACATCAAACACACCTAATGCATTCAATAATTTAGGAACGGCGAGCGATCCAGTTGAATTAATTACATCCACAACAATTTTGAATTTTTTGTTTGCGATTATTTTTGTATCAACTAATCTATACGCCACGATTAATTGTATGTGTTTGTCGATGTATGAATCATTATAGGAAACCGAACCTAAATTACTTTCATTCACATATTCAAATTGTTCATTTTTTGCACATTCAAGTACCCACACACCATCTCGTGAACTCAAAAACTCGCCATCTTTATTGAGTAATTTGAGCGCATTCCATTCTTTGGGATTGTGACTTGCAGTAATAATAATTCCGCCACCTGCGTGTTCCATTACCACTGCAATCTCGACTGTCGGAGTCGTACTTAGTCCAATATCAACAACCTCAAACCCAAGCGACACGAGAGTCGATGTCACCAAATTATTAATGGTAGCTCCAGAAATTCTTCCATCCCGACCCACCACAATTTTTTTGTTTTGAGTTTCTTTGTCGACCCACATCGCAAAAGCGGTCGTAAACTTTACAATATCGATTGGTGTCAAACCACCACCTGGCATACCCCCGACCGTTCCTCGAATTCCTGAAATTGATGTTATGAGTGACATATACGAATATTATAATTATTTTTTAATTAATTGCATGTTATTTTGTTTCAAAATTTGCATCTGGGGCTTTGGTAATTGAACGCCAAATTCTATCCCAAAAGATCACAACGAGTAGTCCAATAATCAAAATTATAAGAACAAGAAATTTGGTAATAATTCCACTTACGGTAACCCAATTATCTCCCACAATATATCCAATCGCACAATAGATAAACACTTGGCATATTTCACCAATTACCTCAAAAACAATATATCTTTTGTAAGACAAACCCGAAAGTCCACAAATAATATTGACGGCCAAGTTTGAAAAAACTTCAAACCGACTAATGAATATCAAAAAATTTGGTTTACGCCGTATACGTTCTTCGATATTTTTATATTTTTGAGCATCTAGAATTTTGCGAAAGCCAATGCGATACAAAACTTTTTTGCCATATATACGTGCGAGCCAGTACCCCACATTATCTCCAGCAATATTTCCAAGCGAACCAACAATAACGACAAGTGCAAACGAAAAATACCCCTGACTTGCAAACGCAGCCGATGCCATCAAAAGCGTGCCCGGAGGTATTGGAAACGCAAGTGCTGCGATAAATGTAATGGTAAATATTGCCCAATATTTATACAAAAGTAAGTACGGCAAAATAATTTGTACGAGAAAATTCATATAATTATTTATTTTGCGTAGACACGACGATTGCCTGTTGTATTTTTTTTATTAATAACGTTGAATCAATATTATTTAATTTGGCATATCTGCCAATTTGAATATTTGGATACCGTTGATCAGTAATACCGAGTGCGGTTTTGAGATAGAGAGGAGGAAGTTTAAAAACAACGGTAACATAGTTAAACGTCATCCATGGTTGAATTTCATCAACAGTAATTTGGTCTGCGACACGAACAATTTTGCCGTTTTTGTATTGGATATATGAATCTTCAATATTTGATGTTGTTTTGACCTCAGAAAAGATTGCATGAACTTCGAGAACACAAAAAACAATGAGAACACCCATACACATATTGCGTATTGTGAAATGTTTTTTGAGCCGCTCAGTAGCATGATAAATTGTTTTGTTCATGTCTTTCAATTATAATGGACGATATGGAAAAAAAGAAATTAGAAATCGGTTCGTTTTTTATCTTTTGTGCTGGAATATTGGTATTGACATTTTTTGTCTTTAGGCCATTTTTTAGTATTTTAGTACTTGCAGCTGTCTTAGCACTTCTTTTTCGCCCATTATATATACGAATGCTTAAATGGAACAAAAAAGGCAAAAACCTTTTCGCAGTATTAATTGTTCTTATTTCACTTATTTTTATTATTTTGCCAATCCTATTTTTTGGATTACAAATACTCGGTCAAGCTCAAATATTCTTTACACTAATCCAAAACGGACAAGACGCTCATATTCAAACAATCAAAGATACCATTGAAACCCTCGTTCGTCATGTGTTTCCTTATTTCTCATTAAACGTTTCAAATTACGCATCAATTATACTTGGATTTGTTTCCAATAATTTCACAGCACTTATTTCACAAACTGCATATATATTCTTTGAAATATTCTTTATGCTTTTCACTTTATTTTTCTTTGTCCGAGATGGCGATGAGATATTTTATTCACTTATAGCTCTCAACCCATTCCAAAAAGATCAAAATATCGAAATACTAGAATCAATGCACCGCACAATTACATCTGTCATCGAAGGTACATTGCTTGTTGGAATTATACGATGGGTATTATTTACAATCGGGTTTTATATCTTTGGAGTCCATGACGCAATGATATGGGGAAGTATCGCAGGTCTTATCGGTATTATCCCAGGACTTGGAACTCCATTTGTAATTTTTCCAACAGTTATATATCTTGTACTTACTGGCAATATTTTACTCGCGATTGCTCTCGGATTATTTGGTGTCCTTATTATGCTCTTTATCGACAATGTATTGTCCTCATACTTCTTTGGTAAAGGACTCGATACATCCCCTGTATTTATACTCTTTTCAATACTAGGAGGAGTAATGTTTTTTGGACCACTTGGATTTATTTTTGGACCAATTATACTTTCACTTCTCATCTCGCTTGTAGATATGTATAAAATAATAATTCTAAAACAACCTTCGTAATTTACGCACAAAAAAATCCCCTCGAGGGGATTTTTTTGTGCGTAAATTTTTTATAATGATTATTCCTGAACCAAAATTGTTGCAACGTTTTGAGATTTATCACAACTAACGAGAAGTGTCTTGCTTGCAAGATATACATCAGGAAGAGTTACGATTTTGAAACCGTATGGTTTGATTGTAAATGTTGTACCAACTTTTACTGTTCGAGAAAAAGGAGAACGATTATCAATCATGATACCAGTATTATCTTTGTATGTTACAACATTTGGATGAGCCTGACATACTAAATCAAGTTGAATTCTACGATCTGAATATTTAACAAGCGCATCAGCATATGATATTGAAACAGAACCAGCTCCAGAAGTAACACCAGTTTTGTCTTGGGTAGATTCTTGTTGTGTACTTGTAGCCGTTGTACTTGTAGCGACAGTGTTGGCCACTTCTTGCGAAAGAGTGTCATCTCCTTTTTTATTTTTTACAACAAAAAATAAAATAATAGCAACAACAACGATTACAACACCGACCCACATCCACATTTTTGAATTATTTTTTTCCATAAAATTATTTCGTATAAATTATTATTAATATATGTACCTCACGCAAGTATATCATATTATTTGACAAAATTCAAATTAAATTGTTTTGTATTACAAAAAACACTTAGTATATGGTTTATTTTGTTATTTATGTAGTATAATTAAACTATATTATTAATAAGCATATTGTACTGTGTTTCGGTCGACGTCATACAGTATGATTTCGCAAAGTAAAATGGCAAAAAGAAAAACAAGCGTAAGCCCAAAAAAAATGCCAAAAGGTCCGCATAAAACTGCGAAGCGCCTTACAGCAAAAAGAGCAATGCTTTCTGCAAAAAAATCTAATCCAAAGAAACGAGCAAAATAGATTCATAGCATTAAAAAATCACTTAATTTTTCCGGTAAGTGATTTTTTAATTTTAAGGTAAAATGTATACATGGTGAAAAAAATTTCTCTCCAAAAAATATTGAGTAAAAATGAAATAAAAATTTTTGACAAATACTCCACTCCTTCAAAAATTCAGGATTATATCAACTCAATTCCAATGCGACACGACGACAATGAACCAATTGTCCGCTCCCCTCGCGCCACTATCTCAAAAAACGAAGCAAGCTGTATAGAAGGCGCACTGCTTGCATGCGTAATGCTTGCATATCATGGATATGAAACATATTTACTTGATTTAAAAGTTGATACAAAAAACAATATCGACTCTGATCATGTTGTTGCACTTTTTGTAATAGACGGACATATTGGGTCAATTTCAAAAACAAACCATTCAGTACTTCGATTTCGCGAACCAATTTATCTATCAGCGCGCGAAATTGCGATGTCATATTTTCACGAATATTTTCTAAGCGATGGCAAAAAAAACTTGCGCAGTTTTTCGAATAAATTTCCTATTTTTAAAAAATTTGGTATCGAATGGATAACAAGCGACGCTGATTTGTATGAAATCGCATGTGCACTTGATGATTCACCTCACCAAAACATCCTCACGCCCAAAATGATCAGAAATTTACGCAAAGCCGACGATATAGAAATTAGAGCCACAAATGTGATATAGTAGCCAAACATATGAGATATCATCGATTTATTGGCGCATTCAACCTCGAGCACGACCTAATTAATGTCACCGACCTGCATCTTATTTCGCAATGGCATTCTGTGCTTCGCCTCAAAACTGGAGACAAAGTAATTTTGTCTGACGGCAACGGCACTGAAAGTGAAGCCATAATCGAAGATATGAACAAAAAATCTACAACACTAGCCGTACTTACTCGCAAAAAAATCATTCGCGGAACACAAAAAGAAGTTACATTATACGCATCACTTCTCCGTCGAGAAAATTTCGAAATCGTTGTCCAAAAAGCGACCGAAATTGGTATTTCAAGAATCGTCCCCCTTCTCACGGAACGAACAGTCAAAATTGGTTTCAATAAAGCTCGTCTCGAAAAAATAATCCTCGAGGCATGCGAACAATCCGGCCGTACAACAGTTCCAGAACTATCTGAACCAATATCGTTTGAACAAGCAATCAAATCAATCGATCCAAAACACACGATACTTTTCGACGGAAGTGGTAAAAATTTAAATGAAAAAGATTCTATATCAAATCTAAACACAATAAACCTATTTGTGGGCCCAGAAGGCGGTTTTGGAGACAAGGAAGTTTTGAGTGCCAAAGACTCAGGTTGTACGATTGCATCGCTTGGCGAGCTAACCCTACGCGCAGAGACAGCTGCTATTGTCGTATGCTATCTTGGATGTAAGTAACTGCAATAAAATACAAAATGCCTCGCAAAGCTTTGCTTTGCGAGGCATTTTGTATTTTTAGCCGAACTAGTAATTAACTGTTTGTTGAACCTGATAAATTTGTTGCAATCGGCTGTTGCTCAATCTGATTCATGACCCACATTGTATTTTTAACATAGTCAGGGTTTGCACTACCGTTATAAGTTTCCAAAATATCCGGAAGATTTTTACCCTCATAATATCTCTTTGTCTGATCACTATTACCAGCAACGGCTTTTGCAACCGTATCGATTGCATCATCATATGAATCAAACTTTTCACCGTGACATGAACCCCATCCGAAAACATTGTATTTGTTATCTGGACAAGCATGTACACCAGCTGTTGATTCTATAACTGCCATCGAGGCAATAAGAGTCCAAGGCAAATCATTCTTCTCAGCGGCAGCGGCAAGTTTTTTACCTTGACCTACCATCGGAAGTTTACGTTGTGCAAAGAATGCGTCAATTTTTTGAGCCTTTACATCAAGGTCGGCAGACTGTTGGTTAACAGTGACCATTGAAGAAAGGGGCCTGTTTGTGTCGGGAGATATAACTGCTGCAGTGGGTGACCCAAGTGTTGTCCCGGAAAATGGACTTACAAGGGTAGTTGCTATTACAGGAAAAGCAACGAGAGCCTGCAGGGAATTTTTAAAATACTTGTGCATAATGTAGCGATTACGCTTCGCCAACTTAAAACTGATATTTAGTTTCCCATGCACGGGAAACAAAAAAATCTGTACATAGCAATAAACTTTCGTTTCTTACCATATTCAGATTCCCCTATATAGTATCACAAACGAGAACAAAAGTCAATAGTTATACAACACTTTTTGTTGTTGTCAAAGGCAAAAAACCCTTATTTTATAAGGGTTTTTTGCAATACAAACCTTGACACTTTGGCAATAAATAATGCGTAGTATGTAGCCTGTTGATTCCCCTGTCGCCCATATGTAGCATTTCATTCAAGAAAGAGTACAATGTATACATGAACACAGCTACAAATTCAGAAGTTTTCTTTTTTATTTCGTCCGTTGGCTTCGTTTTTTTATGGATTTTGATCGCAATCCTCCTCGCCTACCTTATCCGCATCATGCATACCTTCTCGCGAATCATGAAAAAGGTAGAAAAGGATATTGATAGAATTGGTGACGCCACTGAAGATGTTTTGTGGGAAATAAAGGAAAGTCGATTATTTCAATTTATATTTGGCAAACAACACAGACACAAAAAAACCAAGGAATAGCTTATAATCAATAAGTTTTTACTATTAAAAGATAATACATAAATATATGGCACAAAAGAAACAAGTCAAAAAGAATGGAATGTCAGCCGGAAAAATAGCGGCAATCGGTGCAGGTGTCGCAGCAGTAAGTGCAGGTGCGTATTATTTCATGGGACCAAAAGGTAAGGCACATCAAAAAAAAGCCGCAACCCTAATCAAAGGCATGGAACAAAAACTAGAACGTAAAGCAAAACCAATGATAAAAAATGCCGATAAAAAATTCATTGAAGCAGTCAAAAAAATAGAAAAAAACGCCAAAAAGGAAATTTCAAAAGCAAAGAAAATAACAAAAAAGATACTAAAGAAATAAACAATAAAAAACACCCATATGGGTGTTTTTTATTGTTTATTTCTACTGAGTGTAACATAAAACATAATTGCGAGTGCAAGAATTATTGTTCCCAATACTGAATATGCAATAGGCACTCCATATGAATCCATAATAATACCAATCAAAAGTGGACCAATCATACTGCCAATGTCGGCAACGCTTCGCATGATTCCATCGACCCGACCGAAATGTTCGGGTTTGGCATACACTGTCATCATTTCGTTTGTACCCAAAGAAAGTAATTCAATAATAAGACTCACAAGGAAAAGAACCACGAGTTGCCATATATATGTTTGAAAAAATACAAGCGAAAAAATAAGCCCGGCAAATAAAAATAAAATTTTAGTAAAAATTTGTGCACCACGACCGTCAAATAACTTACCCAACCGCCAACTAAAGATCGTAGGTAGCACCACAATAATTCCCATAAGAATTACTGAATTATATCCATCCCCATTTATGTATGCTTGAATTGGAAGAAAAAATACAACGATTGCTCCAGTAAATGCAATAAAAAAATTAAAAAGCAGTAAGCTTTTGAGTTTGGTATCCCAGAATTTCAACTCCTTAAAAATAGACGAGACAGAAGCTACTTCCCTTTCTACACTTGTCGAACGCTCGATTTTTTGTTTTCTATACCTGACAAGAATGATAATTGAAATAAGTGATGTCGGCGCAACCAAAAACAAAAGATTCGGAATTGAAATATATTTTATCAAAAACATACCGACACACGCAGCTACCATCCACCAAAAATACGCAACTGTATCAAAATACCCAAAAACTGTTGCGAGTTTCGACGCAGGTGTATGTCTGCGAATACAGGTGTTGCGACCGACGGCATCGAGCGCAAATGAAACACCGTGAATTGCACGAGCAAACACAACAAAAACAACAAGTCCTGTCATTCCTGCCAAAAAATATGATGTTCCACAAAAAACATATAGACAAAGCCCAATAAGTACAAGCGTCGTTGCTCTCATTCTATCTGCAAATACACCCACGAGCGGAAGTGCAATGATAAATGCAATGTCGTAGGCCGAACGCAAAAGTCCTGCATCAGCAAATGAATGACCAAATGAATACAAAAAAACAGGGACAAGTGACTCTGCAAATCCCCATCCAATCCAGCGAATGGATGTAATACGCGTAAGTAATTTTGCCTCGTGCGGAATATCACCACTATCCCAAAGTTTGAGCATGTATTCTTTCATGAGATTGTATTTTACCGCAAAAAAACACGTATGGGAATTTTATAATGTATTTTTTAATTCTAATGCTCGCTCAATAATTCTCTCACCGATCTTTCCCCAATCAAAATAATTTTTATAGTCTTTTGGATCAATTAATTTTATTTCTGTTACGCCTCGTGCAGGATCAGAAACAAATGGCCCATACGGACGCGCGATGCATGCGTACCTGAGTTGATAAATAAAACTGCCATCACGAGTATCGGTTGCTTTTTGATATCCGATCGGGACACATTTCAAAACTTCCATGTTGGATTCTTCTTGGATTTCTCGGATGAGTGTCTTCTCATATGTTTCGCCTGCTTCCACCGTACCGCCGATCAATCCCCAGGCATGTTTGTTGCCACCAAAACCAATTACGATTTTGTCATCACAAAAACACACTCCGTACGCCTGTCGCACATGTGAATACTCGAGGTGATCAAACGAATCCGCATCGGTATATTCAAAAATATATTCAACCCCACCATAACCTTTGTAATTTTCCCGGATTGTTTGCATAAATTATATTAAATCAGATAATATTTTATTAATTTCTCGATTATTTCGAACGATATATACATTCTTTGTATCTTTGTAATTCAAAACTTTATTTCGCATCTCCACACTCTTGTATTTTAATATCCATCTAACCAAAAACCAATCAATTTTTTCTTTTGCACCTTCTGGTTTATCAAATGGTTTTTCCTTACTGAAAGACCTGAGAAAAGCTCTCAGTAAACATCTCCATTTTGGAAAATCGAGAAAGATGATTGTATCAGCTCTCTCAAAACGAAAATCAATCGTACCCCGATAATTTCCATCTATAATCCAGGAATCTTTTTCTGCAAAACTTTTTGCAACAATATTAAATTCATCTTTTGTTGTATAACGTTCCGTCCAGTCAGCATTCCAAAAATATTTGTCGAGATGAAAAACTGGTAAATTTAATTTTTTACCAAGATTGTTTGCGAGTGTCGATTTACCCGAACCTGATATTCCAACAATTGAAATTCTTTGCATGAATTATTTTAAATATTCTTTAATAATCTCATCAACCATAATTTTTTCACTCATATACCATGGAGATTTTTGATATTTATCTAATTCAAGCCATACGCGACCGTGGACTTCAGCATTACCTTCAAAGGGAATTTCTTCGGAAAATTCTGCAATATAATATATCATATAACTTACTGGGTATGGATATTTATACCCTTCAGGTTTTGGAGTATGTATTGTTATTTTTTTATAGGCAACGAGCTTGAGAGACTGAACACGAACACCAGTTTCCTCAAATATTTCTCGAATAACAGCCTGCTCGGGTGTTTCTCCTTCATCAATATGCCCACCGGGGATATCTAAAGTTCTTGCTGGTCGTTCTCCTTCTCGTAAATCAGTCTGGAGAAGCGCTCTGTCTTTGAATACGAGCGCATATGACGATGGACACAATTCAAGCGGAGGCAATTCATCTGAAAGATAGGTTTCAACATCGGCTTTGAATTCCTTTGGGAGCCAGAAAATTTCATTTTGATTACAAAGAAATTTTTTCATATATTAATTCTCGAGTGAATATACATCATACGCAACTTCCTCGTATGGATGCACTGCTTTTATTTTTTCAATCACATCATTTAAAATTTTTCTTGGAACAATAACTTCAATTCGTTCTTCTTCGACTGATTCAAAATTTCCAGCTTGTCCGATTGATGGATTCGAATTTTTGTTTCCACGAAAACGCCCTATTCCTCGAGTAGAGAATGAGCAGAATTCATAATTGCCAATTTTTCCAGCGCCCGTTTTCCCCAAGACTTCACGTACAATGTCGGCATGGGAAAGTGGAACAAATATAACTAGTTTTACATTATTTGATTCCATAAAAAAAAGTTTTTATTTCCCGTGACAATTCTTGACATGTTGTACTAATGGGAAAGCTAAAATAGTCTGTTTTTCGGTGGTCATGTTCCCTATTCTAGCACACAAAAAATATTCGGGTGTCGGCGTGCAGTTAAGAAAACTCTATAAGAAAAGACCATACAGAAGTATGGTCTTAATTGTGTCGCCCGATGCAGATCAGTTAAATAGCGAGACTCGGATGTAGTAGGTATCAGTGCCATGGTCCTGGTCTATGGTTCTCCCAGAGTAAACACCGATCACCTTCCCTTGTGCATTGAATGCCGGAGAGCCAGAAAGACCTGCCAATTCAACATTCTCACCAAGCTTGATAACGAGCTCATGCTGCTGCATGTATTGCGCGTTAGTACCAAAACTTACATTTTTCCCGTACTCAGTCTTGTCTATTATTTTTCCTTTGCCGCCGATGGTTACGGTTTGCAGCTCTCCCTCTTTGGTAAAGAGGTATCCCTTAATGAATATCGAGTCTCCTGTGCGGATGGTCGTATCCATTTCGTACGAGCTGGTCAGTTGAAATCCTGTACCAAGATCATGGTTCGGTATGGCGTTATAATCTATCAACGCAATATCCGCCCCGATGGTTCTGGTATATTTTTCCAATCCAACCGCGCCGTGCCTTGCAGTACATAAATATGTTTTTCCCTGCAAAGTAAGCGCAAATGCATTCCCAATTCCCATGTCCGACAATATTCCGCCGGTTTTCGCTTTCAGGTTATCACTAACTTTTTGTGCGCTTGCGGCGTCTGCCACAAGAAGGGTCTTACCCTGGCAGGTGGAAAATATAAAATCGGCATTCGATGCAGCGGGTTTTGAAAAATCGACAGTCGCTGCATATGGGTCTTTTGCATTCTGACAAGCAGAAAGAGTAACAATCAAAATAGCGGTGCAAAAAAGAATTGATTTCATGAGTTATATATTTAATTGTGAGTGAACATTTATCGCTGGTATATTATCATATAATGTATAGAATGTCAATAGACCCGTATAGGTTCAATAGCTTGGCACCACCCGCTGGATTACCATATCAAGCATGCCATACACATCAAACAAAAACATGCCACGAATCAGACGAGACGCAGCGCGTCTCGTCCATAAAGGTTGGAGTGCAAGAAAGGTCGGAAGATATCTGGGTTTCCATCATACAGCGATTACCGAATGGGTACGAAAATCAAGAATCATTGGAGACCACCCAATACTAACAAAAAGTTCAAAACCAAAATCACATCCGAATGCCCTACCAGAAAATATCGTCAGAAAAATCGTAAAGAAAAGATTGGAACACAATCGATATGCAGAAGCAGTTCACAAAGAGTTAGAAAATGATGGAGTAACAGTTTCTCTTTCGTCTGTAAAAAGAACACTCGATCGAAAATATTTAACGAAGAAACGAAGTCCTTGGAAACGATATCATCCGCATGTAGACCGCCCATACGCCTTGAAATCAGGCGATTTACTAGAGATTGATACAATCCATCGGATGATATCGGAGAAGAAACGTCTGTATGTTTTTGTCATCATTGATACATATTCACGTTGGGTATATGCAAAAGCATATGCAAAAATGAATTCACAAACCACAATACGGTTTGTGAATGAAGCGCAACGACATTCTTCATTCAAATTCAAAATGCTACAATCGGATCACGGACCGGAGTTTGGGAAATGGTTTGTAACTCAAATACAGAAAAATCATCGGTATACCCGAATCGGAAAACCGAATGACAATGCACATGTTGAAAGATTCAATCGAACAGTACAAGAAGAATGTTTAGACAAAATTTCAAATGATGTTTCGGAAATTAATTGTGCACTTAAAAAGTATTTAAAATATTACAACAACAAACGAGTTCATGGAGGGATTAATTACTTAACTCCAATGCAGGTGGTGTGAAGCTATTGGTTACAATACGTAGACCGTGGTAATGTGTACACACATATGGCGTTTTTTAGATATGCTATTCTTGTATCCATGAACAAGAAAATATTTTTCTATATTTCCACAGTCCTCTTTTTCTTCGGCGGATTTATTCACCTGCTCCGTATCATGACCGGATTTGAAATCAGCCTCGGCGGCATGACCTATCCGCTCTGGATGACATGGATCGAAATGCTCGTTCTTTTCTACCTCTCATTTATCGCGTTTCGCTTTACCAAAATAGAAAAGTAAAAAAGCCAACCGAAATGGTTGGCTTTGGGATTTTCTTGACTGAGAACAACTTACCTTCGCTTAGCAATTCCAGAGACAATCTGACTAATTGTGCTTTCATTGCACTTTATCAAATCAATCACGTCGTTCATCGTGAAATTCTTAGCCTTGGAGCAACCGGAGATTATCGTCTCGATCGCCGAGGCATCAAACTCGCGCCCATACATCTCTTTGTCTTTTCCGTACAGATCATAGTTTCCTTTCTGAATGTGCGCGAGTGCCGGTTCAGTAAGAATCTTATTCTTCTGTAGAAAATCAAAAGTGATGAGCGTCTTCTTGTTGTAATGTTGGAACCGATGCCGAACTTCGTGCGCGGCGAGGCAGGTGGCCATGAAGTCCATCTTCATTATAATTTCCATTTTCTTGCTTCTTTCAAAGATGACATAGTCATCAGATAATCCAAGCAATCTGAATAGCAATCTTTTTGACATGAATCCACCAGTGCCGAAATTCGCGTAACGCACGTCAGTATTTATTGACACTCGTGCGGGCTTTTCGAAAATCGCCGTGTCCAGATATGTTATGGTTTCCTTTACGCGAGTGGCAAAGTCCATAGTCGAATTACTCTTATATATAATTTCCATTATTTGAGATTTTATTGATGACCACAAAAGGTGGTGACCTTCTCTGGTCATCAATAAAAATTTTGTGAAAGTACAATTTCATTCAGAGACCACGAGTTTCCTCATGGGCTCTAAAATGTGGACGATTTTACATATAGGCTCGTCCGTTATCCTTTGGGAATTTCAATTTCTTTACTGCGCTTCCGTCACATGTTTCCCAACATTGTGCGAAAAATTGCGTGCCATTATGCGAGATATGTTTCCTCGCACGGTTTCGCCGTACCAGTGTGCATACTCTTCAAGGAACGCTTCTCTTTCGTTTTCCGGAAGGGCCTCGTAGGCCTTACGCATAGCGGGTGACAAGTCCGATGGTGTCATGGTATGAACGCTTTGTTTAAGAAGTGAAGCATTTGGATGTCATACTCGCGTACGAGCCGATCTTTGTACGCCGGGTCTCCGGTCATCTGCAATAGGAACCATAGCATTTTCGCGTCCTTGCGCTTTCCGACCAGCGATTTCGCAATCGCGACCGACTCGTCGAATCTGTTCAGGGCGCAGAGTGCGCTCACCAGATTTTCTTTGACGAGAAGCATGTGCGGGCAGATCGCCTCGGCTTGCTTGAGAGCTTGCAAGTATAGGTTTGGATTTTGCTTTTGTCTGAACAAGAGCATGCCACTGCTTACGAGATAGTAGCAGTACAATCCTTCCCATTGGCTATGTTTCAATATTGACGGATGCTTGAGCGTTTCCGGCCTGTCAGTCAGAAGACTGAAGATTGGATCAAACTGCGAATCGTTCCAGACGATCGCCACGTGCGGATTCTCATACTGGAGAATCTCAGCGACGTAGGTATCGTCATGCCATTTTTCCGGTGTCACTTTTTTCATTAGCATGGAGCGAAGCAAGTCTTCGAGCACCTCGCCGTTGTAAAAAGTTTCGTTCGGAAAATACTTCTCAACCAACACTGCGGCTTTGAGTGCCCGGCCGAAACAGCCGCGCACGTCGAAGTCGATATTCATTCGTGCCACTTCCTCTTCGGAAAAAGCAGGACCGTTCGGTATCTCCCAGGGAAGGGAGTGCAGAAATGTGATGGGGTCGTCACCGGCCGGATCGCAGTTCAGTTTGCCGAATAGTTCCCGAGCTTTGGCTTGGAACTCCTTGAAATTGAGCATATAGATTTTTTATGTAAAGAACAGCTGTTTCGTCCTCATGGACTCATCAGGCAAAGCAATTACCTTGCGACAGTGCCTTGGTTTTTCCAAGGGCTTAATTTGTGGGCACTTTTACGAATAGGCGCACCCGTTTTCCTTTTGGCATCAGTCCCCGCGATCCTCCCTGATCATGATGTCCGTACGCATGCGGTACGTATGAGCTTCGACGGACCCGTCAGAATACAGAGCCACCCGCATACTGTCACCTTTCTCGGCGTCGTGATCGAATACGTTGTAGGAGGTGGCAACAATGCCGAATCCTCCTTTCAGTGAAGTATCGACTTCGAGCTTTAACTGGCAGAATACATCGTTGCCGATCACTCGAACGAGCTTGCCAGGCAGGACTTTAACAACTTGGGGGCGCTTAGAACAACTGGCCGCGATGCAGCAAACGAAAATACCGAAAACCATTATTTTCTTCATAAAAGTGCTATTTAAAAGTTGAAAGAGTGATTTTTTTATAGGATAACATATATTTATAGAAAGTCAACAATTGGCCAAGCCGAGGCTGAATTAGCCTTGACTTTTATATATAAACATGCTATGATATAATCAAGATTTAAGAAATCCTTAATAACCTTTGATTTTAAGCTTTATTGGTTTATTTGAGCCCCTCCCGACAGAGAGGTTGAAATAAACCAATAATTTCAAACTTAAAATCAACAAATATGAAAAAGATAGCAATCTTAGTAGTAGACGACACGCGCGCAAACCTTGATGCGGCAGAAAAACAATTCAACGGCAAAAATGTCATCCTGACTTGCTGCCCCATGTACTCCATGGCGGTGGGCTTGTTAAAAACCAGGAAGTTCGACATCCTGCTGACGGATCTGATGATGCCGGGAGAGAAGGAAGGCGTCGGCCCTACAGCCGAAATCGGTAAGGACACTCCGTACGGTCTGATACTTTCAATATTGGCAAAAAACACGGGCGTTCCCCATGTAGCCATATTGACTGACATCAGTCATCACGCGAGCCCCATAGCTTGGGCGATGGACAGCCTCCTTGGCAAAAACTCATTCGTAAGCGGCTTCAACCAGGGAAACAAAAACTGGCTGGCAGCAGCGGAAGGGTTTATGTCCATCGAGAACGCCGAACTTGGCGAGCAGCCGAAAGCTTCTACTAAGAAATCTTTCATGTTAATTGGAGTCAATGACGACTACAAAAAAAGACTGGAAGAGAGCTTAAAGGCAGACTTCAATGTAATTTTTGTCCCTAATGAGAGTACTGAAAACGCCCCCCTTACATTTGCTGAAAAAAATCCTGATATCACCTTGCTTATAGGCGAGATTAACGGGCAAGTAAAAAGCAAAGATGTAAAAGATGTTTTTGAGAAATTGTTAGTGGCGAAAAAACCCGAACAGCGAGTGATCGCTGCGGGGTGGATGGCAAATGATAATCCTCATTATCTACAACTGCCATTTACAACGGAGAACCTGCTTGAAAAAGTAAGAGCATAAGGTGCACCTAGACGAAGATACTTAAGACCATGATTTCAATCATGGTCTTTTTTAATGCCGTCTAGGGAGGGTTTTGTTGAGTTAATTATTGAATAACAATAGTTCTAACTTGGTATTAAGCTGTTTGAGAAATTGTTGATTCACTCGCATTTTTTCTTTTTGCTCCAACACAAAGAAAAGCTGGGTAACTTGAGCCTTCTACCATTTCAGCATTACTTGGATCAAATTTTTCTTCGTAAAAAGTTAAGTCGAAATTTTTTAAAAATTCTGGATTAAGATATTCAGCGAGGGTGTGCGATGGCTCGTGAACAGTAATTGCACCGTCAAACAAAACAGAATCTACTACCTCTTGTTCAAAATAATCCTTGTTCGCCTTCTTTTTCTCCATAAATTGTCTGACTGGATGAGTTACTACATACACAAGTTTTCCGCCAGGTTTTAAAATTCGCCCAACTTCCTCTAGTATTTTAGGAACATCCTTGCTTGTTTGCATTGCATATTTACTTATAACAACATCGAAAGAAGCATCGGCATAAGGAATATTTTCAAAAAAACCATTCTCAAAATTACCCTGGCTGTTCTTTGCCTTTGCAAGTTTTATCATTTCTTCAGAAGCGTCAAGACCGTAAACAATCGCTCCTTTTTCTTGCAGTTTCAATAAATCGTAACCATCTCCACACCCTAAATCAATAACTTTTTTGTCTTTAAACACTATTCCTAATAGTGCTTTTTGAAAAGAAGCTTGCGTAATTTCATCTAAATTTTTATGTTTATCAGCGAAATTTTCAGCAAACTCATTATACTGTTTTCCTATTTTTATTGTCTCATTATCAGCACTGCCTGATGGCTCATCTGGCATGCGTTGTAATTTTGGTAATTCGAAATTCATATATTTGCAATTATACTAAAACTCTACTTGAACTACAAATTCCCTGAAAAGCTCAACCTTCTGTGCATCAGCCGGATTGAATAGGAACGGACGAACATCGTCAGCAAGCATCTTAAAATCTAGGTCTTGGATAGAGTCGAGTAGCTTTTGTCGAACCGCTTCCCCATCGCCCGCACCGATCTTCTGCATCAAATACGGGTACTCAGGTTTAGTGAAAGAAAAGAGAAAGACGATGTCGTAGAAATCACGACCCTTTGCTCGCTTGCGATTGATGGCAGCCCAGATTTTTTGTGAAAGCAAGAGCGACACGGGCGTGACAAAGATCTCCGAAAACACGTCAAACTTGTTGAGGATTTTTTTGTCAGGCGTATATGGATACTGGTGTGGGACCGTGTCGATCTGGATCAATATCTTTTCCTCTTGCAAGGGAGATAGTTCATTCACAAAAAGCACTTCAGGAAGTCTGACGTTGCAACGATATGCTCCCTTCATCACAGTATTGATTTCCGTCTTCAATCCAAGAGCATCGAGCCCTGCTTTTACCTCTTCGGCGATAGCATTGAACTCACTCTCTTCCAGCCCGAAGTTATCAAAATCAAGATCCTCCGAGAAGCGACTGTTGTTGTGGACGATTCGGAGCGCCGTACCCCCGAGAAAGGAAAGCTTAGCCGCGTGAGACGATTTGAAGATGATCTCCAAAATCTTGTATTGCAAATACTCACGCAAAATGTTGCGCTTGAAGGGGCGTAGGTTTTCTGGATACTGAACTTCGATTTCTTGAAGGCTAAGCATGGTTGTTATTCTTTATATAATTGATAAGCGCACCAGCCCGCTCTGTTAAATTTTTATTCTTGAATACTCTGAGGTATCGCTCGAACTTCAACATATCAGCCTTTTTTAGAAACTCCTCGCCATTGAAACGTATCCCCTCAAAATCATCGTCAGCGGATAAATGTTTGTTGAAATAGAGATAATCTAACACCGCCTTTTCAATCTCGGCGATCTTATATTTCTGCTTCTTTGTTCCTTCCAGCTTGTAGCCAAAAAGAAGCGACGGCTTGATACTGCGATATAGAAAAGTTGCTATCGGTGTCTTAAAATCGGCGGTCTTTTTACTCCCAACTGAAGTCACGCCATAGACCGACTCAGGAATCAATCCGTAGCGCGACATCGCCATCTCAAGTGATACGTACGAGGGATTATAAAGACGATTGGCAATGAGAAAAAGCGTCTCTTCGGAGATTAAGAGATCGGAGAAAATATAGTATCCGCGACGGAGCTTCTTGATATAACCCTTTTCTTGCCATTCATTCAAGCGACGACGATGAAAATCAGATTCGATCTTTCGAATGTCTGAAAGCGAAAAAACACTGAAATCCTTGAGTTTTTGACGTAATTCTTGATATTGCATATATTTCCAAAAGATGCTATTTATAGCACTCTTTGGAAACAGTTTAGCATATCTTAAAATAACAGCAAGTTTTGAGAACAACAAAAAACACTTAGTTTTCATAGAAAAAGATGCTAGGATTCAATTGTGCAAGAAAATTACTATTACTCTCAACTATGAAAATCAGTGTTCGAGTCAAAGAAAAAATCGCTCGCTTAATAGCGGGACAATTTACGACAAACGAGATCGTGAATGTCTTTACGGATGCTCATATCTCTACCGACGTAGCACTCTACGCCAAATGGCGAATAACACTTGATGCGTTCGGTAAAATACCGACAGAGGATGGACTTTTTAGCGTTCTTGAAGAGTTTTGTCATCCACTAAATTTCACCGATTTGCAATTACGAAAAAATTTTATTGACGGGCTAAACCAGGTACTTTCTTACGAAAACCTACGGATACAATCAGACGAACGCATTGCAAAAATCGTGCCGATCACCGACGACACCGAGGAAATCAATTCGGAAGAAACAACAAAAGATGAAGTCAAAGAATTGCCCGATATAAATAGTGGCACTTTCAGCGAGAAGGTTCTTGAATTGGTCGCGGAGGAAATCAACAATTACCTCACCAATTTTGCTATAAGAAAAATTATATCACCGATCATAGAGGAGGAACCTGCGCTCTATAATCAAAAAGTAATCCACGCCTACTTAGTGGATGACTTGTTTGAAGAAAATTCTTTTTACAACTTTGACGATGTTCTACAAACTATCCGTAAAAAAGCCATCAACGCAAACTGGACCATCAAAGAAATAATCACAACACTCCTCCATCCGCTCAATCACAACGCCAACGAGAAGAGGACGGATGAGCTTGCTGTAAAACTAGAAAAGTATTTGAAATATGATAATTTTCTTGTCGAGCGTCTCGGGAACGAGTACATCATAACAAGTTTTGAAGAACAGCCAATTTTACCAGACGACGTCTTACTCGAATGGGAGGAAAAAGATATTTTGCAGGACAAAGCGACAGCGCTCGCAAAAAAAGATGTAATCGAGGAATTGAGAAAACACCACCAGGCATATATGGATATTCTTGAGATTTTTTGCGAGAACATCACCCACCCCACAAAGGAGCTGAACAGCGCCTACCTTTTGCTCAAAAATAAAATCGAAACCATCACGCGCGGTTTGTCCTTGAAACACTATCGTATCAATCCTTGCAAGCAATTTAAGGGCGATCTGTATTCTGCCGAAATGGAATGGAACGGCGACCCTAAAAATCCGACGGAGACGCTTGGTCCTGTTCTGTCTTGGGATACAATCAGGCCATCGCTGTATAGCACGCATAGCGAGATTACAAAATTATGTATTCTTGGCGAGGAAAAATCTGAAATGACAGACGAAGAAAAACAGCTCGAAGAGATAACAAAGCTCATTTCAGAGCAAAGGACTAAAAAAGTCACTCCCGAAAAAGATGGCGTAATGAAAATTGAGGTACTAAATAAGTACGAAAAAAATCCGCAAAATCTTTTTTATATCACAAAAAATGGCGACGATTTTAAGTATAAGGGCGGCGTGCTTGGCCTTTCAAAAGATGCTGATTACTACAAGACATTCAGCGCTTTATATGCGACCCGACCCGAGGGCGGAGAGATAAAATATGAGGAACTATTCGCCGAAGTAAAGAGCCGGATTCCGAAATTAAAATCGAAAAATGACGAGGAAATGCGGAAGTTCATACAAACGAATCTCACCGATAAGAGCAACGGATTTCTACGATACGCCGAAATAGCAAAAACGGAAGATAATGGAAAACCACTCATCAAGATAGTACGAGCCGTCGGAGTGAGCTTCAATAACAAGATGGGCTAAATCCTGTGACTTCTTGAAAAATCGCTCTCTCTAGAAAAAATCCACCTTTGAAATAAAGGTGGATTTTGCGTTTCCAAGAAATCACAAGAAATACGCAGAACATTCCAAAAAATCAAAACTGTAATTGAGAGCAGGAACACTCTCATATTACAAAACCTAGCTAAAATTACGATGAGTAACAAAGCAAAGAAAGCATCTCGCGGGTCCATCCCGCTCGATGACCCCGATTTCGTGTGGACAACGTACGACCTCGGTGTATCAGCCGCACTCCTATGTGCGGATTTTGAGCTTGTAGCGGTTGAAAAAAGCAATCCGCGCAAAGCTCTGTTTATGTTCAAAAAGGAAAGTGGCATCGAGGAAGTAACTGACAAGTATTTCTCGAACCGCTTGGAGGTCAAAGCCCGGTCGTATTTTGACCACATGAAGGCGCTAAAGAACAAACTCTACTCGGAATAGAGCGGAATCCGATGACACGGATAAACCGTCAAAAAATATATGACCATATCAGTTACACGATCAAAGAACTATCGAACGATGTGGACGCCACTGAAAAAACCATTTCACGCTGGATCGAGAGCGGCCTGCCAATCGTCCAAGGAAGCAAGAAACCGATCCTCCTGCTGGGCTCCGACATCAAAGAATTTTTGCGAAAAAAAGATTCCAAGAAAAAAGTGAAGTTGAAGCGGTGTGAGTTTTACTGCTTCAAATGCAGAGCCGCACGACTAGCAAAACGGGGCACGATTAGAAAATTGGCGAACCGAAAAACAGGCGAATGCCGTGTCTGCAACAGGAAGATGAGCCGGACAATCAGACCCTCCTGAAAGGACTATGGTATACCCTCTCTTCTAACGTAAATGTCTGTTATGAACCGTGGGCGCACATACCGAAATCACGACAAAAATAGTCAGCAAAAATGAATCAAACAGTCGAGCATTATTACAAACAAAATCTCAGAAATTAACACCATGGAAACTCCATCAACCGAAGAAAAAATAAGCCTCAACATCAGTCTTAAAAATATCCCATACGTTCTCTCCGCGCTTGAGTCGGAAATCGAACATCTCAAAAAAATCCAAAAAGTTTGCGTCAAGAAAAAGCAGTTTCAGGCGGCGAATGACCTACTGCCCAACATCATGCTCTTGGAAAGAATGGCAAAAACCCTGAAACCGCTCAAACCGACCCCGTTACCACTGAAATAACAGGCTATGACAGACATACCATACGAAAATGAAAAGGCGAAGCGGGACTTTTTAGAGCAACTCCTGGGTGCCCGAGGGTTCACCAAGGGCTCTATCCTCGTCTTTGCTGGAGCGATTGCCAAGTGGCAACTTTTTACAGGGAACGAGGACTTCGCCAATTTCAACAAAATGAAGGCGACGGCGTTCGTCGAGTGGCTTGAGACAAAATCGTCAAAAACTCCGACGGGAAAAATCGCTATTGTCACCCGATACAACTATCTCCGCCGTGTAAAGAAGTTTTTCGAATGGCTCTCCGACCAGCCAGGGTACAAAAGCAAGATGGCAAAAGGCGATATTGAATACTTACGTCTTTCCAAAAAGGATACTCGCATCGCCCGACAGAGCACAACCAAAAAGATTCCCACATTCGAGGAAATCCGGAAGCTCATAGAGGGCATTGAAATCAAAAATGAGATAGACATGCGCGATCGAGCGCTCATCTGTTTTGCCTTTACGGTAGGTGCCCGCATTTCGGCAATCATTACGCTCAAGATGAAGAGTTTTGATAAACAGGAAAAAGTTATCGACCAGAACCCCGCGGACGGCGTCAAAACCAAAAGCTCGAAACGTATCCTGTGTACGTTTTTCCCTCTCGGCTGGGACGACCCGGAGCGGTACTTCGTGGAGTGGTACGAATATCTGGAGTCGAAGAGCTTCGGACCGGACGATCCGATTTTCCCTACAACACAGAATGATCTTGAAACTGGCGAGAGCGCTTACAGCAGAGGAACGATCGGTACAGATTTTTGGAGCAGTTCCGGATCGGCGCGGAAGATTCTCCAGAAACGATACCTCTCAGCCGGTATGCCTTACTATCATCCACACTCGTTCAGGAATTTGGCGGTGGCAATCGTGAGCAAGAAGCGACTGACCGAGGAGGAAAAGAAGGCAGTCAGCCTCAACTTGGGACACGAAGATGTCGCCACGACATTCGGTTCGTATGGGTACGGCAACATGACCGCGAACGAGGCCATCAGAATCGTCAAAAGCCTGAAGAATTCACAAGGAGAACACAAGGACGGTTCCCTGACCGAAGAAGAACTTCGGGTTTTTCGAGACATTCTTGCAAGAAATAAATAGGACAAGTAACACTTACATGACCTCAATCGTACCAGCCAAAAAGAATACGACCAATGATGAGAGCGGACCATCTGTGGATGTATTTTTTGCTGGCACGGACGTTGACTCTCTTGCTGAAAAATTGTCTCTATTGATGCCTAGTCTTATCAACAAAATCGTCCAAAGAGAGCTCCAAAAAGAGGCTTAATGTGGTATAATGTTTATGCTGCCTGATATACGAAAGTGTAGGAATAAAGTAGATATAGCGACCTTAAAAGGGCGGTCCTGCCACTATGTCTACTCCTACGGAGCAAGTATATTGGGCAGCCAGGACCGTCCTTTTAGTATGTCCGGACTAAAAAAATTACGATTTTTAGAAATTAAAAATGGATAGAAATGCAGGTGCAGTGAATACGAGCTTGAGAGTCGCTCCGTATGGAAGAGTGAGTACTCAAGAGCAAGCTCAGAAAAAAACTTCAATCCCCCAGCAAATTAGAGATTGCCACAAGGTGATACTTGAAAAGGGATGGATATTTTTTCAGGAATACACAGACGAAGGAGTGAGCGGTCATTTGACGGAGGAGCGACATGGATTGCAGTCCATGATGCGGGATGCGCGAGAACATAAATTTGACCTCATCATAGTAAAGGATTATGACAGATTTGCCAGAAACAAAGATGCGGCCGCCATCATCCGGCAAGAACTAAAAGGGCTCGGGATTCAAACCTACTCGATCAACACCCCTGTCGAGCCAAAGTCGGTCAGCGAGTACGACCCAGACGACAATGATTCGGCGACGATCATGGAGACAATCTCAGACATGAAAGCCGATCTCGAACGAACGGCCATCAATCGTCGAATGAAGGGCGGAAAAATGATAAAGGCGAAAGAAGGGAAAATACCAAACCGCGTGCCCTACGGATACAAAGTCGTAAGAACACTGGAGGGTAATAAAATAAAAAGGACGGTCATCGTTGACGAGGATGAAGCGCAGAAAATCCGCTTTATCTTCAATGAATATGCTCGGGGCAATGGCGACAGAAAAATAGCGATCGAAATGAATAAAAAGGGATGGAGCGCTCCCAATGGAATAAATTGGAGTATCCAAACCATCAGATATATTTTGGCCAATCCGACATACACAGGCAAAGTGTGGTGGGGCTGGAGACATGCCGACTACAAGAAAAATAAGGAATGGCAGAGACGTGGCAAGGTTGGGTATGTGGGAAATGGCGAACACTCCCCCATCGTAGACGAAACTATTTTTAACCTCGTCAAAGAAATTAGAGCTGGGAGGACCAAGCACGCAAAAGGCGGAGCTGGGAGGTCCCTAGGGGTTCTCACCGGAATTGCAAAATGCATCCGCTGCAAGAGCGGCGTTGGCTATCAAAAACGTCGCCACAAGAGATCTGACAAAAATCCAAAATGGAAAGATACAACGACTTTTGAATATATCTGCACGGGATACAAATACAAAGGCATTTGCTCTCAAAGAGTGATGAGTGCCGACAAGTTGGAAGGCGCAGTTTTGGATCATATAAAAAATCTGTATTCGCACCCCAAGGTCCAAGAAAATATAACTTATACGGCTGGCAACCAGGAAGAAAATGACAGAGAAAAAACGATTGCTCGATTAAACCGAGATATTGAATCAGGTCCAGCCAGAGAGCAACGACATCAAGAAGCTTATGAAAAAGGAGTCGAAACCTTGGAGCAACTGGATGCGCATATTTCAAGGATTAGGCAGGAAATCCAAAAAAGCCGTGTGGAGGTGGAACGCTTATCTCTACTCTCAACCACTACCGCACAGAAAGTGGCTGTAACACGCAAATTAGTGGCCTCTTTGAAGGATTTTGATGCCTGCTGGGACAAGATGGAACTGGATGAGAAAAAGATGATTTTACGCAGTATTATCAAGGAGATTCGAGCCGGAGACAACAAGGTAGAAATCGACTTTATTTTCTAGTTCCCATTCATATGACACTTCTTGTATTTTTTGCCGCTACCGCATGGACATGGGTCGTTTCTACCTACTTTTGATTCTGATTTTGATTGAGAATTATTTTGTGCGAGTGGAGAATTCTTTTCCACTTTGCCGGTTAGTTCCTCTGGTTCCATGTGAGTTGCAGTGAATGTTTGTGGTGTGGGAATTTCGATTGGTGTGTTTTGCATCACGGGTTGCTCAGACATTTTTTCAACCAAATCAATTACTTGTTCACGGAAACTTGCTTCCAAATCTTTGAATAATCGCAAACCTTCACGTTGATACTCGACAAGCGGTTCGCGTCCACCATATGCACGCAAATTTACCGATGAACGCAAATATTCCATTGTCTCGAGATGTTCAATCCACAGTGTATCAGTGACAAACAACACAATTCGACGAAATGTTTCAAAGAACGCATCATCACCAAATGCCGCTCGTTTTTGAGAAACGAGAGTGGCGACGTGTGAATCTACGCCAATGAATTGATCGAGATATGTCTGCATGTCCTCCTTTTTGGAAAGAAGCATTGTACGACGACGAGAATAAATAATTCCACGCTGATGTGAAAGCACGTTGTCGTATTCGAGTGTGTATTTACGAGCATCGAAATGAAATCCTTCGATTTTTTTCTGAGCAGTTTCAAGTGCACTTGTAATCATGCTGTTTTCGATTGGTTGGTCTTCTGGAATTCCAAAACGTCCCATCATGTTTTTGATACGGTCAGATCCAAACACACGCATGAGATCGTCTTCGAGCGAAACAAAAAATTGTGTCTCGCCTGGATCACCCTGACGTCCTGCGCGTCCGCGAAGCTGATTGTCGATACGACGTGCCTCGTGACGTTCTGTTCCCAGCACATACAATCCACCAAGCGCACGGATTTCTTCTTTTGATTCATCGGTTGCTGGCACACCACCTAAAATAATATCAATTCCACGTCCAGCCATGTTTGTCGCCACAGTTACTGCTCCACGCTTACCTGCTTGAGCAATCAACTCACCTTCCTTTTCGTGGTTCTTGGCATTAAGGAGCGTATGTGGCACACCTGCATCACGCAAATACGCAGAGAGTAATTCATTGCGTTCAATTGAAATCGTACCGATAAGTACTGGCTGACCTTTTTCGTGACGAGCTTTGACTTCGCGCGCAATCGCCTGCCATTTACCCTTTTCTGTTTGAAAAATTAAATCATTGTGATCAACACGTTTGATTTCGCGATGAGTTGGAATTACTGCAACAGTTAAGCCATATACTTTACGGAATTCTTCATCACTTGTTTGTGCAGTTCCTGTCATTCCACAAAGCTTCTCGTAGAATTTAAAATAATTTTGAAATGTAATCGATGCACTCGTGCGAGTTTCTTTTTGAATCTTTACACTTTCTTTGGCTTCGATTGCTTGATGCAAGCCTTCATTCCAACGACGACCCGGCTGCATACGTCCAGTAAATGGGTCGACGATGATTACCTCACCATCTTTGACAACATAATCTCGATCGCGAATAAACAATGCCTTTGCACGCACTGCGGTTTCGAGATGATGAACATATTTGATTCCTTTTTCGGTGTAAATATTACTGATATCAAGTTTTGCTTCTGCTTTTGAAATTCCTGCATCAGTAAGCGAAATTGCTTTGCGTTTTTCATCTACAGTAAAATCTTCTTCTGCAATCATTTGCGAAGCAATATCAGAAAATGTTTTATAAAAACTTCCTGACTCTTCTGAATCAGAAGAAACAATAAGTGGTGTACGTGCTTCATCAATCAAAATTGAATCGATTTCATCTACAACAGCAAAAAAGTGATCACGTTGAACTAAATTTTCTGCATGTGTTGCTAAATTGTCGCGCAAATAATCAAAACCATATTCATTATTTGTACCATACGTAATATCTGCGTTGTATGCATCACGTCTCGATGATGGTCGCAAAAAATCATATACAACTTTGTATACAGAAACTCCTTCTTGTTCAGTTTGCTTTTCGGTGTGTGTAGGATCATATACATAGGAAATATTTTGTGAATTAATTACACCCACAGAAAGTCCGAGGAAATGATACACCTGACTCATCCATACCGCATCACGACGTGAAAGATAATCATTCACAGTCACGACGTGCACGCCACGTCCAGCAAGCGCATTGAGATACACTGGAAGCGTTGCTACCAATGTCTTTCCTTCACCGGTGCGCATCTCTGCAATGTTGCCTCGATGAAGTGCAATACCTCCAATAATTTGTACATCGTAATGACGTTGACCAATAGCACGACGTGATGCTTCACGCACAAGCGCAAATGCTTCGGGTAATAATTGGTCTAGCGTTTCTCCGTTTTTATATCGTAGTTTTAAATTTGCTGTTTTTTCGGGAAATACAGTATCCTCAAGGGTTTTGAGCTCGTCTTCATATGATGCAACTTCTGCCACAACCGCTTTTACACTGTTTGCAAACTTCATTTTACTATCTCCAAAAAGATTCTGTAATATAGCCATAAGACCTTAATTCTAGCACAAAAAGAAGGTTTTTGGAATGGCGGGTTTTCGCTTCGCGAAAACCCGCCCCAAAAGAAAACAACTCCGTGAGGAGTTGTTTTCTTGAGCGGAACAAATAAAACTATGCTCGCTTCTTTTTTGCTGCAACCTTCTTTTTTGGTGCTGCCTTTTTTGCTTTCTTTTTTGCTGCCATAAAATTTTTGAGTTTATTATTTTTATTAAGTGGCGTTTGATTTCGACCGCGCAACTTTTTTTGAAAATAAATTTAAAAAATATTTTTCCAAAAAATTTTTGCGCACTAATCAAATCGCAACTACAGTAATTATCCTACAATCAAAAATTATTCGCAATTATTTTTTACGAAATATGTGGAAAACTTTTTTAAAAATAAAATAAAAAATATTTTTTTGAAAAAGTTTTTTTATTTTATTTTATTTTTTTAATTAATTTATTTTTATTTTTCAAAAATTTTTTTTATTACGCAAAATTATATTCACAAAATTATGTTTAATACTATTAAAAAATTAGAAACAAAAAATCGCTCATCTTTCGATGAACGATTTTTTGTTTTGCTTCCACACATTGTGGTGAGCGTGTCCGAACTCCAACACAATTGCCTATGTGAGTGGAGACGTTCACCACGATATGTGGGAACGTACTTAGAGTATATACCATCTCTCCCAAAAGCACAAAACCCGCCGTGAGGCGGGCCTTGCGTAGGCAATTGTTTGTAATAATTCATTGGAGAACCATACTCACACAGAGAGTATATCAAATATAAAAAATGTGTCTAGTAAATTAGATACTATAAAAATAGAATAAAAAAAAATAGCTCCGGCTTTCATTTAAGAAAGTCGAAGCTATTATGATGCGTCCATTTATTATTTTTATCTTTGGACAAAGATTTTTTGGCGATTAGTAAACTGACCGTCATCGGAGATGAATTCATAAATAATAAATTTATTATTAGGAGCAATCATATTAATTTCTCCAAACGTACATTTATATTTTCCAACAACTTCCCCAATTTCTGAATAGAAATTTACACAGCCGTGTAAATTTTTGTTTTCAGTAACATCTAATATTCCAGTTGTATTTTTACCTGGAACGTGAACTGGAACATGTGACGTGTACGCAACATAACTTCCAGTTGAGTCCGTAGATCCTAAGTCATCATAACTCCATGCGTACACTTGAAAATTTCCTGTATCACCAGATACTGGGAAAGCAACCCGCACAATACCATGACCTGATTTAGTCACAGGCATTATTGAGTAAATCACACTTCCAGCTTTATCCAACACAGCATTAATTGTTGATGTACCACCAACAACATTGCCTACATAAACATTGTAAATAATACTATCGGCCATTGCGTTATATGTGGCGTTCACAGACAGCAACGCAAATGTATTGGTACTACCTGTAAACACAGGTGTATCCAATGTTTGGATACGTTGCGTGCCTAATAACGTCGGACCAACGATATTTTTTACTTTCACATCGTATAAATACGTATGTGATGGATGTAATCCACCCACATGTACAGTCTGTGTCTGTAACCCAGTAATTGTTGTATCGAATAAATTGCTGATTGGAATCACACGAGACCAGGTGACCTCAGTGCTGTCCCTTAAATACAAAGTATCGAGGGATTTCCTGCTGAAACAATTTAATCCGATAAAAATATTTACTGACGTATCAGTTGCCGTGGTTGGGCTGGAAAGCTCAACGTATGGCAATGTTGTAAATGGAGTAGCAGTAGTTACGATTTGTTTTAACACCTTAACTCCGGTTACTGGATTAGTTACCGTAATTCGAATGCAATAAGACATACCTGAATAAAAATGAGCTCTAACAGCCCCAGTAAAGTTAAAATTACTCGGACCGCTTACGTAGTACATTGTACTTGAACCAAAAGCCCACATACATGTAGTATCCGTAAACGCTTCAATTAGCACCGGAACTCCATTATTATTTCCCCCTTTTACATTAAGGTTGTAATAAATAGAATCCGTTGATACCGTATACGTAACAGATCCAGTAGGTGGTTTACTCATTATCACAAAATGCGACACATCTGAAACCAGAGCATGGGTTATTGTATCCCGATGCTTTGTTTCTATGACCATAGCGCAGCATATAGTGTCAGGTATCGGCACTGTCTTAGTGAACATGTAAACAGTACCTGAATCCCACGGCCCACTTATTGGCGTACCAGTAAGATTAGAGTCAGCATAAATTAAAACTCTGTACCATAGTGAATCTGAAATAGGAACCACTGTGGTATCCTTTTTTACAGTAACAACTGCTGTTAATGCTCCAGGCATCTTTACAGAAGATACTGGAATAACATTGTGCGCTTTTGCGCAAATTGCGATGGCGATTAATGCCATAAAAGTAATTAACTTTTTCATGTCTGTCGTTTTTTTTGTTTTTGATTATTTAGTTATAAATGTTTAGAATATTGATTTTTTAGTTTTTTAGAATCAATAAGGTTCGCGCGTATTGTATCAGATTTATTGACAAAAGTCAAGGTGTGTTTTGAAGTATAGAAAAACGCCCTAATTAGGGCGTTTTTCTCATATTTCAGTGTTCCGACCTATAAGCCGAATTTTGTATCTCTTGCGAGACGATGATCATTTATCTGGGAATAGAGTTACCTCTATCCTCGAGCGATTCTTTCGGGCGGCCCCGCAAAGCGGGGCCGCCCGAACACGATCTTGCACGCGCGTACGGATTTTGCCGTTTCACTTCCTAGGTTTCCAGAGGAATTCACCCCGAATTTTTGGGCAAGCCCAAAAATTCGGGGTGCTTTTTGGCTTTCGCCTCAAAGCGTCACTGCTCGCACCGCTATCCTCGCGGACGATGGGAATTACCCACTACGTTTAATTCTGGGCGGATTTTTTGAAAAAAAGTTTTTTTCAAAAAATCCGCCCAGAGCTGCGTGTTCGGACTTTCCTCACAAAATAAATTTTGCGCGATCATCCAATCGGAACAAATCTATTATACAATAGAATTCACGATTTGCAAACCTGCCATTCCCCTGTTACAATATATAGAGTCTTTTATAAAATTTTAATCATACAAAATGAAAAAAAATATCTCATCATCATACGTGTTACGATCAGCGCTTTTCTTTTTTGCGCTTGTTGTTTTTTATTTCCCTATAGTTTCAAAAGCACTTACGGTCGGCAGTCCAACGACAACTAATCAAAATAACAATTATGTAGTAAACGAAATTCCCACCATTTCAACACCAGCATGTAGTGTCGACACACTGACAAGCAATGCACCAGGAAACACTGTTGCCGAATGGGGCATTGCAACACTTTCATGGACACAATCAAACTGTACAACTCTCTTACTTTCAAGTTCTGATCAAGCTTTTTCGGATACATCAGTTGCAGGTAAAACGTCTATTGAAACTGTACCGATCGGTAGAACAACATCATTTATACTTGTCGGAAAAGATGCAAACGGAACAATTTCTCAAAAAGCACTTACGATAAATATGACCAAAACCACTTTGGGGACTAGCTCAACATGCCAACTATATTCATTTAACGCAAATGGTTCAAACTATGTTCAAGTTACAACAGGACAATATGTAACGCTCGATTGGAACACATCATCTGGATGTACGAATGTTTCAATTTCTGGAAACAATGGAGTATTTTTTAATAATCAAGCAAATGTTTCAAATATGAATGTTGGTCCGTTTGTCTCAAGTGTTGTATATACACTAACCGCAACAGACTTTAACGGAATCAACCAAACCAAACAAGTTACCGTATCAGTAAATAACTCATATTATAATTACAACTACGGAAACAGTAGTGATAATTGTGTCGTAACAAACTTTACTGCATCACCAACATATATTTCAAGCGGACAAACAACACATCTCTCATGGTCTACAGTTGGATGCTCAAGCGTTTCTATCACTTCAGCAAATGGAAGCATCTCAAACGGATATTATCTTTCAGCGAATGGAAGTATCCAAACAAATCCAATTTATGGAACAACGGACCTTATACTCACAGCAAACGGAAATAATTCTACTACATGGCCACCACTTACAATTTATGTAACCGGTGGATCATACTCATACAACAATTCACAAAACAGTAGTGGTTCAAACGCAATCACAAGTATTGCAACAAATGTCGGACCTTACTCTGCAAAATTAAATGGAATCCTTGTGCGAACATACTACCCGACAAATGCATGGTTTGAATATGGTGTTGATACAAGTATGGGTTCAAATACATCAAAACAAAACTTTTCAGGACAAGTAACTTCTGGATTTAATGCAGTAATGTATACCACACCTTCAACCACCTATTACTATCGTGCAGTAACAGAATCAAACGGAGTAATTTCACGTGGAGATATTATGTCATTTGTATCCAAAGGTGAAAACGATACAACGGTATACGCACAAAGTTCAAACACAACAAACACATCTGCAACCCAAAATGCAATAGCAAATCCAGCGACTGGCGTGTTTTTATCCATTACAAATACAAACGATAAGGTGGCAATTGGCGAAACAGTTGAATATAAAATTGATTACAAAAACAACACAACAAAGGCATTAAAAAATGTAGTCTTGAACATCTCATTACCTCAAGGTTTTACTGTTACTCAAATAACCACAGGACAAATAACATCACCCACACTAGTAACCGCTGATCTCAAAACACTCGCTCCAGGATATGCTGGTTCAATATTTATGCAAGCTAAAGTTGGAAGTGGTGTATCGCTCACAAACACACTTGTAACCAATGGCTCACTTTCATTCACATATCCAAACGGCGTAAAAGATAGTTCCGTGGGATACGTACTCAATCATGCATCAGGTGGTGTAAGTTCACTCGGTGGATTTGCACTCGGTTCTGGATTTTTCCCAACTACAGTCATTGGATGGCTGGTGACAATCCTTATAATCCTTGCAGTCATACTTACAATCCGCAGAATTTCTAAGGCCAAAAAACCGAGCGGAATGGATGCGCATCATTAAACATACACGCACAAAAAAATCCGCTTTTAAGCGGATTTTTTTGTGCGTGTTAAAAAGAAATTGTATCCCCCATCTTTAAATAATTCGTCCTGTAAAATCCTGCCGGAACCTCAAGTACATACAAAATATTTGATGCTGGTGCAAATGTTTGTGGATATGTTTTTGGGTCCAAATTTTCGCTTACTCCAATAATTTTTTTATTTGAATCAATCCAAATAATATCAAGTGGGTAATTCATATCTTTCATCCAGAAAGATGGAATTATTGGCTTCTCAAAAATAAATAACATTCCATGATCAACAGAAAGATTCTTTGTGCCAGAGAGACCCTGTTGCTGCTCAAAAGGTGTCATAGCAAACGCGACAGTGATTTCCTGTCGCCCAATCAACAATGAATGTGTGAACGAAATTGGAGCTATTGTGATTGCTGTACTAAGTTTTTTTGTATTAAAAATAAATGGCAACGAAAGAACTGCAATAACAATTGCAAAGGAAACCGTAATTGAAACATAGCGTGGAATTTTCATATATATTATTTCTGTAATAATTTCTTGCGTTCAAAATATACATACACATTTATCATGTGAACCATAACAACAAAAAGTGGAAGTGCAGTAAATTCAATTACATATCCTATACCAGTTTTTGCAAACAAAAAATTCCATAATGCAATTGCAACAAGCATTCCAAAAAAGACCAAAACAAACCATCCAAATAATTTCCATCGTACACCATTTGAAATACGTGCGGATTCTTTAAATGATTGCATCACACCTTTATTTTGATCCAAAATCACTGGAAACATATAGTTATACACTACGAGTAAACATATAAATATTGCAGTAATTACAATCATTTCATCACTATACGCCACAAAAATATTTCCAAAAATATTTCGCAATAAATTTGGAGAATCAATAATAAGGTATGAAATTATTATTGTAAAAATCATAGAAAATGATACAGAAAAAAACGAGCTAATTTTTGCATGTTCGTTTTTATATAGTTTAACAGCAGCGTTTGTAATGATTACATGAAGTCCAAGCACGACAATACTACTTACAGCAAGCATTTGAAATCCAGAAATATATCCGTAATACGTACCCATATAAATTGCATATTCAGCAAGACCAATAAAAAAAAGTACGAGGAATACTCGCACGTTGGTATACAGTTTCTCAACTGCCCAATCAAACCCTTTAAAAATAGGAAAATAATTCACGTGCATACTGTAACACGCACTACATATTTTTGCTATATGAAATACAAAAAATCACCCAATGTTTTGGATGTTATTTTTTGTTTTTGTATATGTGAGTGATGCGCTATATTTTGTTCCGTTTAATATTCTTACCTGTTTGTCTTTCCAAACT